>ERZ833822.1426-NODE-1426-length-19903-cov-2.986296_pt1 | contig 19903 bp, 14 predicted proteins | sample MGYA00519913_ERZ833822 | MGnify/ENA primary metagenome ERZ833822 (study PRJEB31850, sample SAMEA3708746) | human gut metagenome | biome: human gut; feature: human-associated habitat; material: faeces | place: China | collected 2014 ... | reverse complement strand
CCCCCAGCTCCCGGCACTTATCCCGGATGAGGGCCAGCTCGGCGTCGGTGTCGTTGACAAAGCGGTTGATGGCCACCACACAGGGCAGGCCGAACACCTGGGTGATGTTCTCCACATGGCGCAGGAGATTGGGCAGGCCCCGCTCCAGGGCGGCGAGGTCCTCCTGGTTCAGTTCCGCCTTGGCTGCGCCCCCGTGGTGCTTCAGGGCCCGGACGGTGGCCACCAGCACCACCGCGTCGGGGGTGAGGCCGGCCATGCGGCATTTGATGTCCAGGAACTTCTCAGCGCCCAGGTCGGCGCCGAAGCCGGCCTCGGTGACGGCGTAGTCCCCCAGCTTCAAAGCCATCCGGGTGGCCATCACAGAGTTGCAGCCGTGGGCGATATTGGCAAAGGGGCCGCCGTGGATGAAGGCAGGGGTGCCCTCCAGAGTCTGGACCAGGTTGGGCTTCAGGGCGTCCTTCAGCAGGGCGGCCATGGCCCCGGCGGCCTTCAGATCGCCGGCGGTGACCGGCTTTTCGTCATAGGTGTAGCCCACGATGATGCGGCTCAGTCGCTCCTTCAGGTCGGTGATGGAGGAGGCCAGGCACAGCACCGCCATGACCTCACTGGCCACAGTGATGTCAAAGCCGTCCTCCCGGGGGACGCCCTGCATCCGGCCGCCCAAGCCGTCAATCACGTTGCGGAGTTGGCGGTCGTTCATGTCCACGCACCGCTTCCAGGTGATGCGCTTGACGTCGATGCCCAGGGCGTTACCCTGCTGGATGTGATTGTCCAGCATGGCGGCCAGCAGGTTATTGGCCGCACCGATGGCATGGAAGTCGCCAGTGAAGTGGAGGTTGATATCCTCCATAGGAACGACTTGGGCGTAGCCGCCGCCAGCGGCGCCCCCCTTCACGCCGAATACAGGGCCGAGGGAGGGCTCCCGCAGGGCCACCAGGGCGTTCTTGCCCAGGCGGCGCATCCCGTCGGCCAGACCCACGGTGGTGGTGGTCTTGCCCTCTCCGGCGGGGGTGGGGTTGATGGCGGTGACCAGGATCAGCTTGCCATTGGGGGCCTTGCTCTCCTGGAGCAGGCGGTAGTCGATCTTGGCCTTGTACTTTCCGTAAAACTCCAGGTACTCCTCGTCCACACCGGCGGTCCTTGCGATGTCCGCGATGTGCTGCATTTGGGTGCTCTGGGCGATTTCAATGTCAGTTTTCATCTTTGCCACGTCTCCTTTTCAGTGTTGGGCGCCCCTTTGATAAAAAAAGAGCGCAACGGGTTTGATTCCGTGCGCCCAGACGGTCGGCATAAAGGCGGAGGGTCCGCCCGCTATACTCCATGTGGTCGCTCCACTTCCGTCAGTCGTATAGCTTTTGATCGCTCTTAGTGTAGCATAGCTTTTTCCCGCCGTCAAGAGTCGGAGAGGGCGGAACCCCGGTCAAATTGGCGGTAATACTCCTTGATCAGGTCCATGAAGGTGCGGGCAGCGGGGGAGAGGAAGCTGTTTTTCTTATAGACCACCGCCAGGGGGCTGGTGAGGGGCGGGGTGCCCACGGTAAAGAAGGAGAGCCGGTCCAGATAGGGGGTACGGTGGATGCCGCTCTCCGGCAGGAAGGTGAAGCCCATGTTCTCCGCCACCAGGTTGATGGCGGTGGTGTTGTTGGTGGTGGTGAGGATATTCAGCGGCTCCACGCTCTGGACGCTGAAGGTGTTGTACAGCAGCTTGGACAGACGCCAGTCCTCCGGAAGCATGATGATGCGCTCATGCTCCAGGCGGCGCAGGTCACCGAAGGGGAGGGGGGCGGAGCAGGGGCTGTCCAGCCCCTGGGCCAGGGGGTGGTCCCGGTGGCTGATGAGAAGGATGCGCTCGTGCATCACCAGCTCATAGCTCAGGTTGGTCAGGTCGCTGGGGATGTGCATGAGGCAGAAGTCGGTGACGCTGCTGGCGGCCAGGTCTCCAAGCTGGGGGACCGGAGCCTCATGGAGGACCACCTGGACGTCCGGATCCTGGCGCACGAAGGTGGGGAGGATGTCCGGCAGAAGGGTGGAGCCCCGCCAGGTGGATACCCCGATGCGCAGCTGCTGCCGCTTCTGGGTCTGGAGGGCCCGCAGGTCGCTCTCCAGCTGCCGGTCCAGATAGCCCTGACGCTCCAGATAGGCGTGGAACAGCTCCCCCGCCGCAGTGAGCTGGAGCGGGGTGTGGGAGCGGTCCAGCAGAGTCACCCCCAGGTTGGCCTCCAGCTTGGCCAGATACTGGCTGAGGTATGGCTGGGAGAGGTAGAGGCGGTCGGCGGCCCTGGAGATGCTGCGCTCCTTGACGATGGTGAGAAAATATTCCGGGTTTTTGACAAACATGGGGACCTCCAAAAGCGGCGGGATCTGGATCAACGTCTTTTCTGTTCCGTCATTGTACCATAAATCGGCTGTTTTATCAACAAAACCAGGCGGAAGAATCGGCGGACAGCGGTGTGCTTGCCAGAGACGGCAGGTTGTGGTACACTGCACAAAACAGGGGGCTGTGCCAGCGCATGGCTCCCCACCGGGAAGAGAGGAGCGGTTTGAAATGGAGAACATGATGCGGGCTGTGGTCTATCGGGAAAAGGGGTGCTTTGCCCTGGAAGAGCGCCCGGTCCCGGAGATCCTGGACCCAAGGGATGCGGTGGTGCGAGTGACGCTGACCTCCATCTGTTCCAGTGACCTGCATATAAAAGGCGGCTTCGTGCCCCGGGCAAAGCCCGGGATCATCGTAGGACATGAGATGGTGGGCGTTGTGGAGCAGGTGGGCCCACAGGTGACCCGAGTGGCCCCCGGCGACCGGGTGGCCGTCAATGTGGAGACCTTCTGCGGGACGTGCTTCTTCTGCCAGCGGGGGGCGGTCAATAACTGCACCGATCCCGCCGGAGGCTGGGCTCTGGGCTGCCGCATCGACGGGGGACAGGCGGAGTATGTCCGGGTGCCCTACGCGGACCAGGGTCTGACGAAAATCCCGGAGAGCGTTACGGACCGGCAGGCACTGTTTGCCGGCGACATCCTGGCCACCGGCTTCTGGGCGGCCCGCATCACGGAGATCGGGCCGGAGGACACGGTGCTGATCCTAGGAGCGGGCCCCACAGGCATCTGCACTCTGTTGTGCGTGCTGCTGAAAGCGCCTAAGCAGGTCATCGTCTGCGAAAAGGACCCGGCGCGTCTCCGGTTTGTCCGGGAGCACTATCCCCAGGTGCTGACGGTGGGGCCGGAGGAGGTGCTGGCCTTCACACAGGCCCACAGCGACCACGGCGGCGCGGACCGGGTGCTGGAGGTAGCCGGGGCGGAGGAGACCTTCCGCCTGGCCTGGCAGTGCGCCCGCCCCAATGCGGTGGTGACGGTGGTGGCGCTTTACGATAGGCCCCAGCTCCTGCCCCTGCCGGAGATGTACGGGAAGAATCTCACCTTCAAAACCGGCGGCGTGGACGGCTGTGACAGCCAGGAGATTCTGGACCTGATCGCGGCGGGAAAGCTGGACACCACGCCCCTCATCACCCACACTGTCCCTCTGCGGGATATCGCGGCGGCCTATGACCTGTTCGAGCACCGGCGGGACGGTGTCATCAAGGTGGCGGTGGACTGCAGCATGGCGTGAGGACAGCAGGACAACAGCTCCGAAGAGACAGAGAGGAGAGAGGCAGATGGATGATGGGATGCAGTGGCTGGCGGGAACGATCCTGTCGGCGGTGATCTCCAGCGTGATCACCGTGGGCTTCCTGTCCGCGCTTGTGACACGGCTGCAGATCCGGATCGACCACCGGAATAACGGGATCAAGCGGGTCTATGCCCCGGGAGAGCACAGCCGAGCACTGAAAAAGCAGCTGGCAGAGGCACGGGCGATCCAGCTTCTGGCATTGTCCGGCTATGGGTTCACCCATGCATACAGACGCATCCTGACCGACTGCGTGGCCAGGGGCGGGACAGTGGAATACCTGCTGGCACAGCCCGGAACCGCCTATATGAAAGATGCGGCTGAGATCGAGGGCAGAGGGGCGGACTCCATCTCCGAGGAGGTCGGGGAGACCCTGAAGCTGCTGGAGGCCATCCGGCGGGACGCCGCGGAAAAGGCAGGGAAGCAGAAAGCGGAGCCGGGCAGAGTTCTCGTCAGGTATTTTCACACGGAGATGCGCGAACAGCTGATTCTCTGTACGGATCAGAGCGGGCGGCGTACGGCCTGGCTGTCGCTGCTGATCCCGCCGCTTCCGGCGCTGGAGTGCAACATGATCGAGTACAGGGACGCGGAGGACTGTGTGGACTATTATGAGGCCGTGAAGAGGCGCAGTGAGCCTTGCCCAGTCGCCGTCCCCGGCAGGATGCACGGAAAGGACTGAGACACCGGGCGCGGGCTGGCCCTCACCAGGCTATGCGGCGGTACTCGATGGCCCTGCACTGGCGGACCACTTGGGCACAGAGAGCGTTGTAAAATTGGAGATACTGTTTCTTGGCCTGGCGCTGGGCGCGCTGCTTCTCCTGAAACAGCCGCCACTGAGGGCAGGTCTTGTGGCAGCCCTCCCGGTAGGACGGACAGCCGGTTTGGCAGGGCAGCATGGGACATTCCTCCGATCTCGGATATTCTCCGCCCGGACACGGCCGGGGCAGGACTCTGCTGTCAGTGTAGTCTTTTTCCCAACGGCCTGCCACCTTGAAATGGTAAAGCGGGGGTAAAACCTCTGCGCAGGCGGAAAAACGGGGCTTGACAACCCCCGCGGTGGCATGGTAAAGTATTGGCTGTTCATCGGAGGGCTTGTGGCCGCAGTCACAAAGCCGGATAAGATGCTGGGGGGCGCCCGGTTTCTTGTCCGGCTTTTTTTTCGCGCCTTTCCGGAGTTGAGGAGGGACATCATGGAAACAGAACAGACCTTTACACGGGGGCCGATCCTGTCGACCCTGCTGAAATTCGCCCTGCCGGTGCTGCTGGCTTTGCTGCTGCAGGCCATGTACGGCGCAGTGGACCTGCAGGTGGTGGGCAAATTCGGCACTGCGGCGGACATCTCGGCCGTCTCCACCGGCAGCCAGATCATGCAGACCGTGACCATCGTCATCACAGGTCTGGCTATGGGCATCACGGTCCTGCTGGGACAGAAGATCGGTGAGGACAGGCCGGAGGAGGCGGGGGCGGCTGTGGGCAGCGGCATCTGCCTGTTTCTGGTGGTGGCAGTGGCTGCCACAGTGGCGCTGGAGCTGGCGGCACCTCAGCTGGCAATGCTCATGCACGCCCCGGCGGATGCCTTTGACGGCACGGTGGAATATGTGCGGATCTGCTCCGGCGGCGCGGTGTTCATTGTGGCCTACAACCTTTTGGGCAGTATCTTCCGGGGGATCGGAGACTCCCGGGTATCGCTGATCACTGTGCTGATTGCCTGTATTCTGAATATCGGCGGCGACCTGCTGTTGGTGGGGGGCTTCGGCCTGAATGTGGCTGGCGCAGCCATCGCCACAGTCTTTGCCCAGGCAATGAGCGTGGCGCTGTCCCTGCTGCTGATCCGTGGAAAGCACTTGGCCTTCATACTCCGGCGGCAGGACATCCGGTTCGACGGTGCCATCATTGGACGGATTCTGAAATTGGGCAGCCCGGTGGCGCTTCAGGACCTGCTGGTGAATATCACCTTCCTGGTGATCATCGCCATCGCCAATTCTATGGGCACCATTCCCTCCGCCGGGGTGGGCGTGGCGGAGAAGCTGTGCGCCTTCGTCATGCTGGTGCCCTCTGCCTATATGCAGTCCATGTCCGCCTTCGTGGCGCAGAACATCGGCGCCGGGCTGGAGACCAGGGCCCGGCGGGCGCTGCTGTACGGCGTGCTGTCCTCCCTGATGGCGGGCCTCCTCATGGGCTGGGCGGCATTCTTTCACGGAGATGTGCTGGCGGGTATTTTCGCGGACGACCCGGCGGTGATCGCCGCCGCCTGGGAGTATCTCAAGGCCTACGCCATTGACTGCCTGCTTACCAGCTTCCTGTTCTGCTTTGTGGGCTTTTTCAACGGCTGCGGGCAGACGCTGTTCGTCATGGCGCAAGGAATGGTCGGGGCCCTGGGGGTCCGGCTGCCGGTGGCGCTGCTGGTGAGCCGGGCGGCGGACAGCTCTCTGTTCCATCTGGGGCTGGCCACCCCTGCCTCCACGGTGGTGCAGATTTTCCTGTGCGGAATCTGGTACCTGCGGCGCTCCCACCGGCTGAACCGGCTGGGGCTGATACGGAAATAAAAAGATGCCCCGGCACCTTCGTGCCGGGGCTTTCCAGCGTGCCTGTCCGCAGGCAGCGGGACGGAATCATTGGAGTGCAGGACAGAAGACCTGCACTTGTCCCTTTGCTGGACAGGCTCAGTAGTTCCGCTCCATCTCCTGGATCTGCTGGTACAGCCAGTCGTTGACAGGGACGGAAATGCCGTGTTTGGCGGCCAGCCGGCGAATGATGCCTGCAAACAGCTCCACTTCGCTCTTCCGGTGGTTTTTGCCGTCCTGCCGCATAGAGGTCTCACCGTTGGAGGGCAGGTGGTCAATGATGTCCACCCATGCGGCCACGTCCTTCTCAGAGAGCGGGACACCCTCTGCATTGGCCACGGCGGCCACCTCCCGCATGGCGCCGATCATGGTGTCCCGGGGCTTTCCGGGCACCTGCAGCGGGCCGTAATCGCACTGGAACACCAGGGCGGCCTGGTTGCAGCCGGTGTTGCACAGCAGCTTGCTCCACATGTGGGTGCGGATGTCCGCCGGTACGACATAGGGGAAGCCGATGCTGTCAAAAAACGCGGTGAGCCGCTGGAGGCGGCTGGTGTCCTCCCCGGCGGGGACGCCTACTGCCAGTTCCCCAATGGGGTCGCAGACGACGCGGTTGCCCTCCTTCTTGGCGGCCATCCGCTCCGCCACGCACCAGACCACATGCTCCGGACCAAAGGCATCTCCCAGGATCTCCTCGCTGGAGATGCCATTGAGGACCGAGATCACGAGCGTGTCCGGTCCCACCAGGTGGCGGCAGGTCTCGATGGCGTTCTGCAGACCGCCGAACTTGACGGCGAACAGCAGTAGGTCCACCGGCTCTGTGCGAGCGGCGGCATCGGTGTAATTGAAGTCGCAGGGTGCGTCGTTGTACCAAAAGCCCTGCTTCCGGTAGCGGGCGATCCGTGCGCCGTCTGCCAGAACGGGGACCTGCTCCTTGCCGAGCGCCCGTGTGAAGAGCGTGGCGTACAGGACGCCAAGGGAACCCAGGCCGATGACGCCGGCTGTTTGAATGGGTTTCATCAATCATTCCTCCTGTTCATCAAAACAGGGCGGCGGAATGCTCCGCCGCCCCTGTTGCTTACGCGATCCGAGCCAGCCACCGCAGATCGTAGGGCTCAAACACGACCTTTTCATAGGCGTCCACATCCAGGGGCGTGCCGTCCCAGTCGGAGTGGATGTCGCCGTTCTGCTTGATGAGGATGTCGTAGAGGATGTCGTAGGTGACGCCGCTCACCGGGTCCGTCTCCACGATGGTGGAGTAAGGCAGCGTCTTGTGGTATGTCAGCTCCATTCCCTTGTAGTCGAAATGGAAGCCGCAGCGCATCCGGCAGCCGTCCAGCCCCGTGTACCGGGCCACCTTCTTCAGATCCTGGAGGATTTTGTCCCCCTCCTCCTCATAGAGGTTCTCCGGTGTGGTGGCGGTGTAGTCGAACCGGAACTGAATGGAGGCGCCCGGGAGCTTGCGGAACCGCTCCATATAGGGCACCAGCTGCTCGGCGGGATAGTTCTTGTACAGCACGCAGTTCACCCGGAAGGGCACCGGCAGCTTGGAAAGCAGGCCGTCGTTGGATTCCACCACATAGTGCTGCATGTGGCGGGAGACGTTGATGCAGGTGATCTTGTGTCTGTTCCGCTCCGCAAATGCCAGAATGTCCGCCTCGGACTGGTGCTCGGAGACGGGAAGGGTGGTGTTGATATATACCTTGTGGGTAGTGGGGATTTTGTCCAGCATCACCTGGAGGGACTCCAGGTTGGCGAAGGGCTCACCCCCGGTGAAGACGAAGTCGCAGTCGGGCGTGATGGCGTCCATCCGCTCGATGCTCCGGCAGATCTTCTCCAGGGAAAAACCTGTCATATCCGCATACTCGCCTTTATTGATGCAGAAGGGGCAGTGGTTCTTGCAGTCGTAAGGGACAAAGATCGTCACCGTGGCGCCGCCCTCCCGCGTCTTATAGGGATGTTTCATATCGATCGGCCTTTCAGAGTAAAATGGAAAATCCGTGAAAAAATGGTCTCCAAAAACCGCGTTGAAGGTCTTGCAGACAATGTTATATTTTAAAGGATTTTTCAACAGAGGTCAAGAGTAAAAGGGAAATTCCCCGTGAGAAACTCCGAAAAAACGCTGACACTTCTGGAAAACCTGCACAAATCCCGCCTGCAGCGCCGCCCCAGTGGAAAGATGCCGGTGAAGGCAGGGCTGTACATTTCCCGGAGAAAATGCTATAATAACAAACTATGCAATTGTGTTTCAAGAGAGGAGGCGGACCCATGGAGATTCTGCAGGGGCTGCTGGACAACCTGACGGCCCTGCTGGCGGCACATCCGCTGGCGGGGGAGTGGTATATGGCCTTTGTGCGCTTTCTGTTTCCGGCTCTGGCCGTGCTGATCCTGTACCGGGCGGTCCGCTCTCTGCTGCGGATTCCCCACACGCCGGAGAACTGGGGCCAGCTGAGCCTGCCAAACGGCACGTCCCTGCCCCTGACCCACTGGGAGAACATCCTGGGCCGGAGCAAGACGGCGGACATCTATCTGAACTATCCCAGCATCTCCCGGCAGCATGCCGCCCTCTGCCGGGGCGAAGATGAGAACTGGACGCTGTACGACCTGGGGTCCAAGGGCGGCACGGCGGTGAATGGGGAGAAGGTGGCGTCCTCCGTTCCCGTGAAGCTGGGGGATACCATCACTTTAGGGGGCGTGCCGTTGATCTTCCTGCCTCAGACCGTGGCGGAGCGGGAGGAGCAGGAGGCGAAGCGCCGGGCGGAGCGCCCCGCCGCCATCTGGCCGTCTTTCCTGTGGCTGACGGTGTTTCAGGTGCTGGCCTGTCTGCAGCTGCTCGTGGCCGCCGGGACTGAGGCCACCATCGCCATCCCCCTGGCCTTCCTGGGGCTGACGGTGCTGATGTGGCTCTATTACGCGGCCCTGCGGGCCACTCGCTGCGTGGGCTTTGAGATGGAGACCATCGCCTTCTTCCTCTCCACGCTGTCACTGTCCATCACTGCCTCCAGTGCCCAGAGCAGTCTGTTCAAGCAGTTCCTGGCTATTTTGCTGGGGCTGGCGCTGTTTTTGGTGCTGGGACTGTTCCTGCGGGACCTCAGCCGGGTGCAGAAGAACCGCTGGCTCATGGCGGCCGCCGCCATCGGCCTGCTGGGCATCACCCTGGTGATCGGCAACTCCAAATACGGCGCCGTCAACTGGATCTCCATCGGCGGCATGTCCTTCCAGCCGTCGGAGATCGCCAAGATCTGCTATATCTTCGCCGGCGCCGCCACACTGGAGCGGCTGTTCCACAAGCGGAACCTGACCCTCTTCATCGTGTTGACAGGCGTGTGTATCGGCCTGCTGGGCCTGATGAGCGACTTCGGCACCGCGGCCATTTTCTTCGTCACCTTCCTGGTGATCGCCTATATGCGGTCCGGGGATTTCGCCACACTGTCTTTGATCTGCGGCGGCGCTGTGTTTGGAGCGGGTATCATTTTGAAGTTCAAGCCCTATATCCTCAGCCGCTTCGCCTCCTGGGGCCACGCTTGGGAGGCCGCCTCCACCACCGGCTACCAGCAGACCCGCACCATGTCCGCCGCCGCCTCCGGGGGCCTTTTGGGTATGGGGGCCGGCAACGGCTGGCTCCATAACGTGGCGGCGGCGGACACAGATCTGGTGTTCGGTATGCTGTGCGAGGAGTGGGGGCTGCTGATCGCCGTGCTGGCAGTGGGCGCCATCATCACGTTGGCGTTTTTCGCCGCACGGGCCTGCCGGGTGGGGAGGTCCAGCTTTTACACCATCGCAGCCTGCGCGGCATCGTCCCTGCTGGTGTTTCAGACCTGCCTGAACGTGTTCGGTTCCGTGGACCTGCTGCCCCTCACCGGCGTCACGTTCCCCTTTGTCTCCAACGGCGGCTCCGCTATGATGTCCGCGTGGGGGCTCCTAGCCTATCTGAAGGCCACAGATACCCGGGAGAACGCCAGCTTTGCCATCGCCCGCAAGCACCAGCGGCGCCTGACCCAGGCGGCCCGCCGGCGGGTGGAGCCGATAGGGGACCCCTTCGGCACGGAAAAGGAGGAACGCCATGAAGAAAATTGAGCGGCGGGCCTTTGTCTGTCTGGCGCTGGCGCTGCTGCTGGCGGCGGGCCTGGGATTCTTCCTGGTGAAATACTTCCTGGACGGCGGCAGCTGGGCGTCCTCCGCCTTCAACCGCCACCTGTACAATAGCAGCGGCCAGCTTGCCAGCGGCACGGTGCTGGACCGGGACGGGGACGTGCTCTCCGAGGTGGTGGACGGACAGCGCACCTATTACGACAATGCCACCGTCCGCAAGGCCACTCTCCATGCGGTGGGGGACCTACAGGGTAATATCGGCACCGGGGCCCTGAATGCCTTTGCCGACAAGCTGACCGGGTACAGCCTGCTGAACGGCGCCTTCGGCGCCCAGCGGGGGAACGACCTGTATCTGACCATTGACGCCCGGTATAACTATACCGCCTATGAGGCGCTTGGCGGCAAGTCCGGCACCGTGGCGGTCTACAACTACGAAACCGGAGAGATTCTGTGTATGGTCTCAGCCCCCAGCTACGACCCCCTGAACGTGCCGGAGGACATCACCACCAACGACCGGTACAAGGGCGCCTATCTGAACCGTTTCCTATCCTCTACTTTCACGCCGGGATCCGTGTACAAGACCGTGACCCTGGCGGCGGCTCTGGAGGATATCCCAGACCTGGCGGATCGGACCTGGACCTGCTCCGGCAGCGTCCAGATGGGGGACGAGACCATCATCTGCTCCGGCACCCACGGGGAGCAGGACATCGCCTCCGCCTTCGCCAACAGCTGCAACGTGGCCTTCGCCCAGATCGCCCAGGAGCTGGGGCCGGGCACTCTGGAGAAGTACACGGAGCAGGCGGGCCTGACCGGCAGCTATTCCATCAGCGGCCTGCCTACGGCAAAGGGCTCCTTTGACTTTGACAACATCACCGACGGTCAGCTGGGCTGGGCCGGCGTGGGACAGTACCACGACCAGGTGAACCCGGCGGCGCTGATGATCTACATGGGCGCCATCGCAAACGGCGGCAAGGCGGCGGAGCCGTATCTGATCCTCCGGACCGAGAGCGCCCTGGGTCTGCCGTCCCTGCCCCACTTCACCACCAGGACCGGCACGCTGATTTCTGCCGATACGGCGGCTGCGCTGGCGGACCTGATGGCCAACAACGTGACCCAGACTTACGGCGCCAGCCGCTTTCCCAATATGGACATCTGCGCCAAGTCCGGCACCGCTGAGGTGGGGGAGGGCCAGACGCCCCACGCCTGGTTCGCCGGCTTCCTCCGGGGGGAGGAGACGCCTTACGCCTTTGTGGTGCTGGTGGAGAACGGCGGCGGCGGGTCCTCTGTGGCGGGCGGCGTGGCCGCCAAGGTTCTGGATGTCATCGTCAACGGATATTGATACGAAAGCGGGAGCAAGATGAACGACAAGAGAAAGGGTCTGCTGTTTCAGACCAAGAAACAGATGAACAACGGAGCTATCGCCACGGGATTGGGATTCGTGCTGTACCTGGCCCTGCTGGCGATGGGGCTGGAGCTGCCGGCGGACTTGGTGGCCGTTGCCTTCGGCGTGGTGGGAATTTTCAACTCCTTCTCCGTGCTGGAGGGGCGGCGCAAGGACAAGGAAAATATCTCCTACAATCTGCTGTGGGGACAGCTGGCGCTGACCATCTTCCTGGTGGCCTGCGCGGTGCTGGCCGTCAAGCAGCGGCTAGGGCTGTAAAAGGAAAAGCGGCCCGCCGCTTTTTTCTTATTCGGAAACGGTCTCCTCTTCCAAAGTGGGGGGGACTTCCACCGGCGCGGGCGCGCCCTCCGGCAGCAGCTGGCGCTTGACCTTTTTCATGGCCCACAGGAAACAGATCACGTGGACGCCGAAGGTAATAGCCCAGCTGATGGGATAGGACCAGTAGATCGTCTGGATGGTGTGGAACTGGGGCAGCTGAAAAATGGTGGCGATCCACAGCAGCCGCAGGCCGCAGGCGCCCACCAGGGACACCAGCATGGGCATGATGGAGTAGCCGATGCCGCGCAGGCCGCCCACCATCACGTCCATCATGCCGCAGAGGGCATAGGTGGTGCAGACGATGCCCATCCGCACCAATCCGGCCTCAATGACCGGGGGACTGGTGGTGTAGATGGACAGCAGTACCCGACCTGCCAGCGTGGCGGCGTTGCCCAGCACCAGCCCCACCACCAGCACGCAGCCCTGGGCGCGGATCATGATCTTGCGGATGCGGTGGTAGTTACCGGCGCCGTAGTTCTGGCTGGTGAAGGAAATGGTGGCCTGATACATGGCGTTCATAGACACGTATACGAACTGCTCAATGTTGGCCGCAGCGGAGTTGCCAGCCATGATGACCTCACCGAAGGTATTGACGGAGGACTGGATCACCACGTTGGACAGGGAGAAGAGAATCCCCTGGAATCCGGCGGGCAGGCCGATGCGGAGGATCTGCCGCATGGCCTGGGGGTGGAGCCGCATCTTCTTGAGATCCAGGTGCAGCGGGCCGGTATCCTTCACCATGCAGCGGAGCACCAGGGAGGCGGAGATGCACTGGGAGATCACGGTGGCGATGGCCACACCTGCCACGTCCAGCTTGCAGACGATGACGAAGAAGAGATTCAGCACGATGTTGACGACTCCCGCCAGGGAGAGGAAGTACAGCGGCCGCTGGGTATCGCCCTCCGCCCGCAGCAGGGCGGCGCCGAAGTTGTAGACCATGGTGGCCGTCATGCCCAGGAAGTAGATCCGCAGATACAGCGTGGCCAGATCCAACACGTTCTCCGGGGTCTGCATCCAGATCAGAATGGTCCGGGCACCGAAGACGCCCACCACTGTCAACACCAGGCCGCTGATGATGCTCAGTAGGATGGAGGTGTGGACTACCCGGTGGAGCGCGTCTCTGTCTCGGGCGCCGTAGTATTTGGCCGCCAGGGTATTGGCACCCACGGCCAGACCTACAAACAGGTTGGTCAGCAGGCCGATCAGCGCGGTGTTGGACCCCACTGCCGCCAGGGAGTTGTCCCCGGCCCAGCGGCCCACCACCACGATATCCGCCGCGTTGAACAGTAGCTGCAGTACGCTGGAGCACATTAGCGGGATGGAGAACCGCAGCATCTTGGAGAGAATAGGGCCGTTGCACATATCGATCTCATAATGAGTCTGCTGCTTGCCTGCCATGTCAGAAAACCTCGTATATGTCCCAGAATTTGCGCTGTATGACGCAAGCCATATTCTAGCACGGAGCGTCTGGAAATGCTACTGGTTTCCACGAAAAATTTTACACGATTTTAACATTGGAAATTCTCAAAAAGCTGTGCCGGAGAGACAAAGCCTCTCCGGCACAGCTGAATTGAAAGGAAATGATCTTAGAAGGCAGGTACCACGGCGCCGTCGAAGGTCTCGGTGATGTAGTCCCGGATGGTGTCGGAGTGGAGAGCATCCACCAGGGCCTGAATAGCCTCGTTGTTCTCATTGCCCTCCTTCACCACCAGTACGTTGACATAGGGGGAGTCGCTGGACTCGATGGCCAGAGCGTCTGTGGTGGGGTTCAGGCCGGCGCCCAGGGCGTAGTTGGAGTTGATGACGGCCAGATCCACGTCCGCAAGCACGCTGGGGATGGTGGCGGCCTCCAGCTCCTGGAACTCCAGATTCTTGGGATTGTCCACAATGTTGTTGGGAGTGGCGGTCAGGTTGGAGCTGTCATCCAGGGTAATCAGGCCCTGGGCCTCCAGCAGCAGGAGGGCGCGGCCCTCATTGGTGGCATCGTTGGGAACGGCAATGACGGCGCCGTCGGGCAGATCCTCCAGGGAGGAGACCCGGCCCGCATAGATGCCCATGGGCTCGATGTGGACGCCGGCCACGCTCACCAGATGGGTGCCGCGGGTCTCGTTGAACTCCTCCAGATAGGGCAGGTGCTGGAAGTAGTTGGCGTCCTCGTCGCCGTCCTCCACGGCGGTGTTGGGCACCACGTAGTCGCTGTACTCGTTGACCACCAGCTCGATGCCCTGCTCCGCCAGGATGGGCACGCACTGGTTCAGAATCTCGGCGTGGGGGGTGGGAGAGGCGGCCACCGTCAGGGTGACGGTCTCAGCGGCATCGCTGCCGCAGGCGGCCAGGGACAGGCACAGGGTCAGGCCCAGCAGCAGGGCCAGCAGCTTCTTTTTCATGTTTCGTTCCTCCAATAAAATATCGTTTATGATGTATTTCAAACGCTTGCCGGATTTTCAAGAGACAAACGATGAAAACGCCGGGGGTCACTTGGTATGGGCAAAGCGGGGCAGGAGATCGAGGGGGCCGGATTTTTTGGCGCCGGACGGCTGGTCCAGCCGCTTATCGATGCGCCGGGACAGCCAGTTGAAAATCAGCTGGACCACCTGCACCAGGATAATCAGGAACACCACCGTCACCCACATAACGGAGGTGATGCCCCGCTGATGGCCGTACCGGACGGCGATGTCGCCCAGGCCGCCGGCGCCCACGGTGCCAGCGATGGCGGTATAGGCCAGAATCGTCACCAGGGAGATGGCGCCCCCCAGGATCAAAGAGGGCTTCGCCTCCGGCAGGTACACCTTCCAGACGATCTGGAGGGTGGAGGCGCCCATGGACTGGGCGGCCTCGACCACACCGGCGTCTACCTCGTTCAGGGAGGTCTCCACCATCCGGGCGATGAAGGGGGCGGCGGACACCACCAGAGGTACGATGGCGCCTTTGACGCCGATGGTGGTGCCCACCACCATCCGGGTGAAGGGCATAATGGCCACCATCAGAATGATGAAGGGGACGGACCGGCCGATGTTGACGATCCAGTCCAGCACCCGGTAGACGCCCCGGTGGGGCCGGATGCCGTGGGGCTGGGTCAGGATCAGGGCCACCCCCAGAGGGAGGCCGATCAGATAGGCGAATGCGGTGGAGATCACCACCATTACCAGGGTATCCCAGACACCATCTGTCAACACATTACCGTATTCGGCCCAGAAGGCTGCAATAGACTCAAACATGGTATTCCACCTCCTCCGCAGAGACATTGGGCTGCGCCCGGATATAGCTGAGGGCTTTGGCGGCCTCATTGGGGTTGTCCGGCAGCCCAAGCAGCATGGTGCCGAAGGCCCTGCCCTCGATGTTGCGGGTGTCGGCACCCAGAATATTGACCTTCACCCCCAGGTCGATGGCGAGAGACGCGATCAGGGGCTGATACGCCGTACCGCCGTTGAAGGCCACGCGGACGGCGTGAGTACCTGCCGGATACTGTTCCAGGCTGACGCCACCGGGGTACACCAGCCGCCGGGCCGCATCCGTATGGGGATTGGAGAAGATGTCCTCCACCTTGCCCTGTTCAGCCACCACACCGCCGTCCAGGATCGCCACCCGGGAGCAGATCTCTTCGATGACGCTCATCTGGTGGGTGATGACCACCACGGTGACCCCAAGCTTCTCGTTCAGGTCCTTCAGCAAGGCCAGGATGGAGGCGGTGGTGGTGGGATCCAAGGCGGAGGTGGCTTCGTCACACAGCAGGACCTTGGGGTCCGTGGCCAGGGCCCTGGCGATGGCCACCCGCTGCTTCTGTCCGCCGGAGAGCTGGGAGGGATAGGCATCCGCTTTCTCCCGCAGGCCCACCAGGTCCAGCAGCTCCAGGGCCCGCTTTCTGGCCTGGGCAGCGGGGGTACCGCTGAGCTCCATGGGGAAGCAGACGTTTTTCAGCACCGTCCGCTGCATTAGCAGGTTGAAGCTTTGGAAGATCATAGTGACGTTCCGACGGGCCAGCCGCAGCTCTTTTTCGCTAAGGGCCGTCATATCCTTCCCGTCCACGATCACGGTGCCGGAGGTGGGACGCTCCAGCAGGTTCATGCACCGCACCAGGGTGCTCTTGCCGGCGCCGGAGAGACCGATAATTCCGAAGATCTCCCCCTTCTGGATGTCCAGGCTGATGTCCTCCAGGGCATGGACGGCGTTTTCACCCGTTCCAAAGGTCTTGTACAGGTGCTGAATTTGAATGATAGACACGGGATAACGCTCCTTTCCGGTGAATTCTGGCAATAAAAAAGTCCTTGAGACAAAAGTCTCAAGGACGACGGAATTCGCCGTGGTACCACCTTGATTCGCACGCTTCCTCACGAAAGCGGCCTTGGGGAGTGCAAACACACTCCTGCGCTGTGACGTGCGCCCACGTCGTGACCTATGCCGGGACGGCGGTCGGCCACGCAACTCCGAGACCATGTTCTCCAAGCCCTTCCAGACCTCTTCTCACCACACGAGGCTCTCTGCGCTGTATCTGCCTGGGTACTCTTCTCTTCATCGTCTTTTGCTATCAGGTTATTCAATAACTGTCTCATAGTTTATCTGATAACACCGGAAAAGTCAACAGGGCAACCTGCATAGAAATCCAGGCAAAAGACATGTGGTTCTGTGAGTTTCCACAAAGCGGCGTCGGGCGCTGTCGAAACCGGGAATTTTTTCAAGAGAAGAGGCAGTATCGGATTGCAACTGCTGGGCAAAACTGCTATCATAAAATCCACAAGACCCAGGAGGATGGAGGAACGGCGTTGAGGCGGAAGCGGGATCGGAATTTTGGCATACGCTGGCTGCGGGACCTGCTGTGCGGCGTCCTGATCGGGGCCGGCGCCATCCTGCCGGGGGTTTCCGGCGGGGTGCTGGCGGTGGTGTTCGACATCTACCGTCCCTTTATGGAGGTGCTGACCCATCCCCGGGAGGCCATCCCCAAATACTGGCGGTGGTTTCTGCCCATCGGGCTGGGGTGCGCCATCGGCTTTGTGGGAGGCTCCTACATCTTTCCCAAGATCCTCTGGCACGCCTATAACATCATGTACGGCTTCGGGATCCCCATTGAATTTGTACTGGATGGGAAGCTGGCGGCCATCTCCGTAGCCACCTATCTGCTGTGCGCTCTGGGGGCCACCTATCTGGTGTGCCGTGGCTTCTTGCGGGAGGTGCCGGCGGAACTGATCCGGCCCAAGGCCCCCAAGGAGGGCAAGCGGGTGCTGCTGGAGCGCATCACCTTCCTGTGGAAGCGGCTGGGCTTTTTGACCAAGGTATCCCTGCGGAACGTGCTGCGGTACAAGCAGCGGTTCTTCATGATGGTGCTGGGCATCGGCGGCTGCACGGCGCTGCTGCTGACGGGCTTCGGCATCAAGGACTCCATCGCCAATGTGGTGGACTATCAGTTCGAGGAAATTACCCTGTACGATGCGGCGGTGTCCTTCACAGAGGAGATGGATGCGCAGACGCAGCAGGCGTTTTCCCGGCAGGCCGCCGATGTGTCGGCGGTGGTGTTCCTCCACGACGGCTCCGTGACGGTGGAGGCAGGCGGCGGGGCCAAGACGGTGAATCTGCTGGTGCCTCAGAGCAGTCTGGAGGGCATGATGGACCTCCACCGGGGCGGCGAGAAGCTGTCCATGCCCGGAACGGGGGAGACGCTGCTCAACGACGCTCTGGCGGAGGCGCTGGGCGTGTCCGTGGGGGACACCGTGACCCTGCGGGACAGCGACATGAACACCCTGACGGTGACGGTCAGCGGCATCTTTGACAACTACGTGTCCAACTACGCCATCGTGTCAGCGGACACCTGCCGGGATCAGTGGGGCAGCGTGCCGCCGGTGAAGACCGCCTTCATCCGGGTGACGGACAACTCCGACGCAGGTGTCCACGCCGCCTCGGCCCGGATTTTGGATCTGGAGAACGTCTCGGCGGTATCGGTGAATCTGGATACCCGCCAGCGGGTGGGAACCATGATGTCGGTGCTGGATTACATCGTGTGGATGGTGACGGTGTGCGCCGGGGCGCTGGCCTTTATTGTGCTGTATAACCTCACCAACATCAATATCAACGAGCGCATCCGGGAGATTGCCACCATCAAGGTGCTTGGCTTCTATCCCGGAGAGACGGCGGCCTATGTGTTCCGGGAGAACAACACCCTGACGTTTTTGGGGATGCTGGTGGGTCTGCCGCTGGGCAAGTGGCTCCACGCCTATGTGATGAGCCAGATCCGCATCGACACCATCGCCTTCGACGTGCGGATCGCATGGCAGAGCGTGGTGTTCTCCATGCTGCTGACGGCGGTGTTTGCCGCCATCGTGAACGTGGTGATGTACTTCAAGCTGCGGCGCATCAGCATGGCGGAGTCTCTGAAATCCATCGAATAAGGGAAAAACGTGAAAAAAGCATCCCTGCTTCCTGTGAAGCAGGGATGCTTTACATATCCGGTTATCAGGGGGCTATCAGGGGAGCAGCAGCTGGGCGATCTGCACGGCGTTGGTGGCGGCGCCCTTGCGGACCTGATCGCCGCAGCACCAGATATTCAGACCGTTGTCACAGGTCAGATCCTCCCGGATGCGGCCCACGAACACGGTGTCCTGATCGCTGGTGTCCAGCGGCATGGGGTACTGTCGGTTGGCCAGATCGTCCACCAGACGGCAGCCGGGGGCGGCGGCGATGAGCTCTCTGGCCCGCTGGACGGAGATTTTCTCACGGGTACGAACCACCATCGAGACGCTGTGGCTCCGCACCACCGGCACCCGGACGCAGGTGCAGCTGACCCGCAGGTCCGGCAGGTGCATGATCTTGCGGCCCTCGTTCTGCATCTTCATCTCCTCAGAGGTGTAGCCCTCATAGGCTTCGCCGCCGATCTGGGGGATGACGTTGTAGGCGATCTGGTACTGGAACACCTGCGGGTGGACGGGCTTGCCCTCCCGCAGAAGCTCCACCTCCTCCATAAGCTCACGGGGGCCACTGGCCCCGGCACCGGACACCGCCTGATAGGAGGAGGCGATGATGCTCTGGATGGGGCTGTCCTGATTCAGGGCGTTGATGGCCACCAGCGAGACGATGGTGGTGCAGTTGGGGTTGGCGATGATGCCCTTGTGGCGGCGGACGTCCTCCGGGTTGATCTCCGGGATCACCAGCGGCACATTGGGGTCCATGCGGAAGGCGCTGGAGTTGTCCACGAACACGGCACCTGTCTTAACGATGGCCGGGGCGAAGCGCTTGGCGATGTCGTTCTCCGCAGCGCCAAGAACGATGTCCATACCCTCGAAGGCACTGTCCTCAGCGGGCTGCACCGTCAGCTCCCGGCCCTGCCAGAGCAGCTTCTGCCCGGCGGAGCGGGGGGAGGCCAGCAGCCGCAGCTCCTCCACGGGAAAGCTGCGCTCGGCCAGTATTTTCATCATTTCACGGCCCACCGCACCGGTGGCCCCCAGAATGGCAACGTTCATAGTTTGCTTCCTCCTTATTTTACAAAGCTGTCGTACAGGACACGGATGGCACGCTCAAAGTCGCCGCCGTCCACGCCAACGATGATATTCAGTTCCTCCGGTCCTTGGGTGATCATGCGGATGTTGATGCCGTTTTCACCCAGCTTGGCGAAGATGCGGCCGGAGGTGCCGGGCTTATAGGCCATTTTCCGGCCCACGGCGGCCACGATGGCCATGTTGTCCGTCACATGGATGCTGTCGGGCTTCAACTCCTTTTGCAGATCACCCAGCATGGGATACAGGCACGGGGTCACCTTCTGGGCCGACACCACCAGCGATACCGTGTCGATGCCGGAGGGCAGGTAGTCCACGTTGATGCCGTAGCGCTCCAGCACCTCCAGGATCTGCCGCAGGACGCCGGCCTGTGAGGACATTCCGTTTTTGGTGA
>ERZ833822.1381-NODE-1381-length-20514-cov-4.315802_pt1 | contig 20514 bp, 10 predicted proteins | sample MGYA00519913_ERZ833822 | MGnify/ENA primary metagenome ERZ833822 (study PRJEB31850, sample SAMEA3708746) | human gut metagenome | biome: human gut; feature: human-associated habitat; material: faeces | place: China | collected 2014 ... | reverse complement strand
AGCTGCGGTGCAATCCAGTTATAATATTCTACATAATCTGCATAATCTGACAGATACCCAGAACCTGGACGTATTGGCATATGAGAAAGAGGCCATGGACAAACTGGGGCTTATTCCGGAGATAGCTCCACGCTATCGTACCACCTACTTCAACCATATCATTGGCGGTTATGCTGCCGGCTATTACAGCTATTTGTGGGCAAATGTATTGGACAACGATGCTTTCGAAGCTTTCAAGGAACACGGCATCTTTGACAAAAAGACAGCCGACCTCTTCCGGAATAACGTTTTGGAAAAGGGCAATAGCGAAGATCCGATGACTCTTTACAAGAACTTCCGCGGAACGGAGCCACAACTGGAACCGATGTTAAAAAATCGCGGAATGAAGTAAAAACATTCCTATACGGAGGGAGTTAATTCTTTATCATGTGCAAATATTTGAGTTCCTTTTACTTCCGAATGTGAAAAAAAAACTATATTTGCAGCCTTGTACGCAACAGAAATTAATTAAAAAAGTAATCATAATAAACTAAAAGTAACATGCAAAACAAAGGATTTGTAAAGGTTTTTGCGGTATTGCTCACACTGGTGTGTGTGTTCTATCTCTCCTTCTCTTTTGTGACTCGCCATTATACCAATAAGGCTAAAGAGTTTGCAAAAGGCGATGTGAAAGTAGAGCAGGACTACCTCGATTCTCTGGCTAATGAGAAAGTATTCTTCGGCAATTGGACACTGAAACAGTGCCGAGAGATGGAAATCAGTTTAGGTTTGGACTTGAAGGGTGGTATGAACGTCATCCTCGAAGTTTCCGTTCCCGATGTAATCAAAGCATTGGCGGACAACAAACCCGACGAAGCATTCAATCAAGCATTGGCTAATGCTGCCAAACAGGCTATTAGCAGCCAGGACGACGTCATTACGTTGTTTGTGAGAGAGTATCACAAAATTGCTCCGGACGCACGTCTTTCCGAGCTTTTCGCCACTCAACAGTTAAAAGACAAAGTTAATCAAAAGACCTCCGATGCGGAAGTAGAAAAAGTACTGCGCACGGAAGTAAAAGCCGCCGTTGACAACTCATACAACGTACTCCGTACTCGTATCGACCGTTTTGGTGTGGTTCAGCCCAACATCCAAAGTCTGGAAGACAAGATGGGACGTATTATGGTGGAGCTTCCGGGTATCAAGGAACCGGAACGTGTAAGAAAATTACTTCAAGGTTCCGCTAATCTGGAGTTTTGGGAAACATACAATGCAAAGGATGTTGCACCTTATCTGCAAGCTGCTGATAACAAACTGCGTAGCATTCTAGCCAATGAAGCACCTGCTGACAGTGCAGCTGTTGACAGCACCGCTGCTCCGGTTGTAGCACAAGCTACCAGCACCGCCGACAGTCTTGCCGCTGCATTGAAAGGTGAAAACAAAGCACAATCCGTCGATCTTGCACAAATCAAGAAAGAACATCCGTTGCTGGCTGTACTGCAGGTTAATTCCAGCGGACAAGGTCCTGTTGTAGCTTATGCTAATTACAAGGATACTGCCGACATCAACAAATATCTTTCCATGAAAGAAATTCAAGCCGAACTCCCGAAAGACCTTCGTCTAAAATGGGGTGTTTCCGCTTACGAATATGATCCGAAAGGACAAACTTTCGAACTTTACGCTATCCGCTCAACCGAACGTAACGGACGCGCTCCGCTGGAAGGTGATGTTGTTGTAAGCGCTAAAGATGAATACGATCAGTTTGGTAAACCTGCCGTAAGTATGTCAATGAATACAGACGGTTCACGCCGCTGGGCACAGTTGACTAAACAAAACATTGGTAAGAGCATCGCTATCGTATTGGACGGCTATGTATATTCTGCACCGAATGTAAATACTGAAATTACAGGTGGTAACTCACAAATCACGGGTCACTTTACGCCCGAACAGGCAAAGGACTTAGCAAACGTATTGAAATCAGGTAAGATGCCGGCTCCCGCACGTATCGTTCAGGAAGATATCGTAGGTCCGTCTTTGGGACAGGCTTCTATCAACGCCGGTGTATTCTCATTCATCGTAGCATTGATACTATTGATGATTTATATGTGCTCCATGTACGGTTTCATTCCGGGTATGGTTGCCAACGGCGCATTGGTACTGAACATGTTCTTTACAATGGGTATCCTTTCATCCTTCCAGGCGGCCCTGACAATGTCCGGTATTGCCGGTATGGTGTTAGCCCTGGGTATGGCTGTGGATGCGAACGTGTTGATCTATGAACGTACAAAAGAAGAGTTACGCGCAGGTAAGGGTGTGAAAAAAGCCCTCGCAGACGGTTATTCTAATGCATTCTCCGCTATCTTCGACTCAAACTTAACGTCTATCATCACGGGTGTTATCCTGTTTAACTTCGGTACAGGTCCTATCCGTGGTTTTGCCACGACCTTGATTATCGGTATCTTGATTTCATTCTTTACCGCTGTGTTCATGACACGTCTGGTATATGAATACTTCATGAATAAAGATAAATGGCTGAACCTGACTTTCTCTTCCAAGATCTCTAAGAACCTGATGACGAATGTACATTTCGACTTCATGGGTAGAAATAAGCAATGGTTTACAATTACAGGCATTATCCTTGTTATCTGTATCGGTTCACTGTTCGTACGTGGCTTGAGCCAGAGTATCGACTTCACCGGTGGACGTAACTTCAAGGTACAGTTTGAAAACGCCGTAGAACCGGAACAAGTACGTGAGTTAATCGCCAGCAAGTTCGGTGATTCTAATGTAAGTGTAATTGCTATCGGTACCGATAAGAAGACTGTACGTATCAGTACCAACTACCGTATTCAGGACGAAGGTAACAATGTAGACTCTGAAATCGAATCTTACCTGTACGAAGCATTGAAACCGATGCTGACTCAGAACATCACACTGGCTACATTCATCGACCGCGATAACCATACGGGCGGCAGTATCATCAGTTCACAGAAAGTAGGTCCGAGTATCGCTGACGATATCAAGACTTCAGCCATCTGGTCGGTTGTATTCGCTCTGGTTGCTATCGGTCTTTATATCCTGATCCGCTTCCGTAACATCGCTTACAGTGCGGGTTCTGTAGCAGCACTGACCAGTGATACACTGATGATCTTAGGTGCTTACTCACTGTGCTGGGGCTGGATGCCGTTCTCTCTGGAGATCGACCAGACTTTCATCGGCGCTATCCTGACTGCTATCGGTTACTCAATCAACGATAAGGTGGTAATCTTCGACCGTGTGCGTGAATTCTTCGGCCTGTATCCGAAACGCAACGTAAAACAGTTGTTTGATGACTCTCTGAACACAACTCTGGCACGTACCATCAACACCTCTTTGAGTACATTGATCGTGTTGCTGTGTATCTTCATCCTGGGTGGTGACTCTATCCGCAGCTTCGCCTTCGCAATGATCCTGGGTGTTGTCATCGGTACACTGTCATCTCTGTTCGTAGCTTCTCCGATTGCATATATGATGCTGAAAAACAAAAAAGGTTCGGCACCTGCAACTACTACAGAAGAATAAAGCCTAATATATAAGGTATAAAAAAGCCTCCTCCGCGTAATTGCGGAGGAGGCTTTTTATTTTCTGACAGACCTTCCCTTCACAGAGACACGATCGAATGAAAAAGAAATAAAGGGGCGTGAGTGCAGGTGCAATTTACTCAATCTTCCTCATGGTCATTTGACCAAGGTGATCACATCGCATACAAAAAGTAAGTGCATTCTTGCCCCGCCGGGAAGAATGCACTTGCACACAAACAAAACAAACAATAAGCCGATCTGTCACAGATGGGCATTGGCCTTAATTAGAACTTTCACAATCTCACCGGGAGGTATCCTGATGCTTCTTCTCAAGATTCATCTTTGCACCCGGTTTGAATCTCACCGTCTTTTTTCCCGGAATAGTCATTATCTCTCCCGTAGACAGATTATAACCTTTACGGGCTTTGCGCTCTTTTACTTCAAAGGTTCCGAAACCTACCAATGTGACGGATTCTCCCTGATGTAGCGCCTCGGCAATAGCCTCCATCACACCTTCCACCACAATGGCAATCTGCTCTTTCTTTAAATTGCTTTTAACAGCAATACTTCTAATTAAATCAATCTTCTTCATGTTTAGCTTTTTATCAATTATTAAATAAACGTTTCAAAAACTACTGTCTCACACATCGAATCTGGAAGCCAGCTGCAGAATGATATACAACACCTTCTTCTATCACCTTCTCCGATGAAACTTTACTTCCTCTACCCATATACTGCTTACCAAAATCATCGATAATCGTAAAGTAATCACTCAACCAATAATATCCGACGCCTGATTCACGGAGTTGACCGTCAGCAACACTACGCATTCCTGAAGCCGGAAGAAATTTACCATTGTTAAAGTTCCAGCCATTAGCCCAACTGCCAACTTTATTTTCCGGTGTAAATCCATACTGCATATACTCCCGTCCTTTAGGCAGTCTCCACGTTCTATTATCAGGTAGTTCCCCTTTGGAGATCTGCGTACTTACATACTTCTGTGAATACCCAATCAAGCGGCACGGGTCCCCGCCGCCATTTCTGAGGTTAGCATAAGTATGCAACTCCTCCGACGCGAAAGCCATCCAATTGGAAGACCATGTACGCCCGGTGCTTACCGGATCAAACCAGGTAACGGGACTTCCCGTATTGCTCCATGCAACGACTCCGCGACTTTGAAAGAACGCTCCGGTCTCTTCTTTACTGTCCGTAAATACCAATGTGGCATTATCGGTTCCACGACCTGAATTAGATACGGTTACATTGAATTCCATAGCTTGAGCATATTTCCATACTGCATAGACATCTGTATCCTGGCCGGGTAGCGGTGTGTAACTTGAACCTAAACCATAGAACTGCCCATTAATCATCCAACCGGTAAAGAAGAAATCTTCATTGCTGCATTTGAGCCTGGGAACTGCCAGAGCCACGTTCTGTCCAGGCATCACATATTCATCCTCAGGTAGCATATCACCAGCATGACCGGTTCCTGAAGGCAAGTTCAAATGATACTTGATCTTAAATCTTTTTGTCCATTCGGCAGATACCTGCATGTTACTTAGAACGGGTATATTGGCCCCCAAAATGTAATGCACACCTCCGACGCTCCAGCCGGTATGTATCCACGCCGGATCACTGCATACCAAACGGGTAGCGGATAAAGTCACCATCTTGCCCGGAGCTATCTTCTGTAAAGCGGGTAAAGGAGTTACCGAAGTGGTCCCTACCGGAGCATTTGCCAGATAGCTTACTTCATAAAGCAGCCACTTAGCAGTTATGGTCATATCCCCATTGACAATGACCGATGTTCCCGGTGCCTTCTCTTGTCCACCTACCAGCCACGCCTGATGTACCTGCAAAGGATCACTGCTATGCAGTTGAACCGGCAACATCACGCTACTTCCCGGCGCCACAATTTCAGAACGCGGATAGCCGGGTACTGTTCCGGACGGTGGCTGCGGTGAGTAAGTTACTTGATAATACCGCGTCCATTCGGGATATATTTTAAGGTCATTTGTCACGATCGTATTTCCGCCAAAAGCGCCTGCCGTCCATGCAGTGTGTTTCCACCTCGGATCACTGCAAACCTGTAAACCTTGGGCTTCCGTTGCTAAAGTAACCGATGAATTCTGGGCTACTTTCACAGGAGACGGCAAAGTACCGGTGACAGTAACACCGGCAGGGGCACCCGCAGGCGCCTTTGCCAGATACTCAACCCAGCAGTCACGTGACCATACGGCAAAAGCCTTTCTGGAACCGGATGCATGCATCACATAGTTTGCGCCCAATCCATGATAAACTCCATCGATGCTCCATCCGGTATGCACATAACCTGGATTACTACATACCAACTGGTTCGTCGAAAGTTTGATACTCGTACCTCCGGCAGCAACATAGACTCCCGGAACCGTTCCGGACACTAAAGCCGTACCTGCAGGAAGATTAGAGTCATACTCTAGAGAAGCACCTTGGCTAAAACTCGCATAGAAATTGCCAATACTACTGTTTATAGTAGTATTTTCTCCCAGTCCAAGATTATTGCCCCAGCCGGTATGAGCCACAGACGGATCACTGAGAGTCAAAGGGGTAGAGGGCAGCGCAAAAGATTTGCGTTGCTCCACAAAATGATTGGCCGGCAGTTCCGAGGTTAATGTTGCTCCTCCCGGCGGATAAGCATAATAAGTGACAGTAGCTAATTCCGGCCAATCGGTAGACGTATTATCTACGACACAACGAACCGGAAGAGCCACGTCCAAAGCAGTTGCTTGTATTGCAGCATCCCCTCCCTGAAACCACAGCGAAGCAGGTTGCCATCCGATACTGCCGGAAATGACAGAAGAACTCCAGTAGTGTCCGGAGACACCCGGTTGCTCGATAAAGGTTCCATCTTCTTTGCGTGAACCCGATGCCGGAAAGTAAAATCGATCCTTTATCAATCTCCCGTGAACAACTTCACCAGTACCGTCTGTCGCAAGTCCCCCTATCGGTAACCAAGATCCTTCAGTTCTATATATACTGTTCAAGACAGCTTCCAAACGTTCTTTCACAGGCATCTTCCATTTCTTTCCCGGAGGAGCCCATCCGCGCTGCGTAAGATAACGGCAGATATCACCAATACGATTACCCGGATTATGAATATGTATCAATACATTCTCCAGATCTGCTCCGGGAGCTAAAGAGGCGGGATTAAACTTAGGAATGTTTGGAGACTGATTGGTTTTCCATACAGGATTCACTTCTGCTGCATCGAGCTGACGCACATCAGTTGCGCTGCTTCCTCCTTGCAGTGCAATTAAGGAACCATACAGAAAATACACTCCCTGTTTTTGGTTTCGGGCAGCAGGAACATACGACGGAACATCATCGAACGTCAATCTGCCTTGTGCCGCATCCCAATAAATATTAGATGCGGCAGGGAGATCGTTATACACCCGATTCTCTATAACAACGACGGATTCTCCCGCAAGGCCCGACAATTTAGCACTTTGTGGGCCCGCAGCCTCCTCGACAAAGAAGTAAACAGGGACGGAAGGAGAAGTAACGGAAGAGATGACCTCGCTATCCCGGTCCGGAGATGCGGGAGATATTGCCAGTCCAGACTTAGACGTACTTTCAAGAATACGGATCTGGTTGAAATCTCCCAACAAGAGTCCTTGAGAACCTGAAGCATAATTGCCGGAAACACCCATACCGGCAGCTTTCAGCTTTATTTCCCTACGCAATCCTCCAACCTGAACATCAAGAGTCGTTTCTCCCTGCGCTCCCTTGGCAAAATCCAACTTAATGGCAGTCGAGTCTGCGGAGATCGAAGTGGTTTTAAGAGTCACACCGGCTATCCCGGACGACATGCTTACCACTCCCGGAGTAACCGTACTTCCCGGACGGCTGTACGCATTGGTCCCTATCACACATACCGTAACATCCTTCTGTTCTTCATCCGTATAAAGCACATAAGAAGAATTCGTCAGCCCCAAATAATAAACACCATTACCTGTTATTTCATGCGAATCGTCTACCACCGTAACATTGCAAAGAATTCCGCTACTACCCGAAGGAGCAGCAATCGCCTCATCCATCGTAGAATAGCCTCCTCCTTCCACACGTACCAGATTTAGCGTATAAAGATAGTTTCTTTTAAATGCCAACTTTTCTCCTTTACTATTTTTCAGACTCGCGCGATAATAACGAACCGGTCCGTTATCAAACTTACCGGCAAGAATAACATCCGAACGGTCAGCCGGGCCACCTGCCGTTTCATATACATAAACAGGATAGTCTTCACTTCCCATACCTGCGGTTGTATGCCCGGCGAATCCTGTTGAAGAGGCTATAATCGGATTGTCCAACCGGGAAGCACTACCCGATTTATGACCATAATCGGTAAATTGAGCCGTAATAGGTAAAGTTTCATTCGCATTTCCATATTCAAAAGCAAGTGCTCCTTGTACCGGTACGTTAATAACAGATACTCCTGTCAAAATAAAACCATCGGAAGCATGTGCACCGGAAGCATCTACGTATAATTTAGAAACGATCCGTTTTAGGCGAAGAGGGGTACCGACAGTTCCTACAGTAGTACCTGTGATAATCTGTGGCAATGGACAATAGGCCGACATCGGGATCTTCTTCCCTGTAAAAGGAACTGTCGCTTGCGGAATTGCTAATGCAGAGTTACCCCCCACAGGAGAATCCGACGGATCGCCATACAGAAGAAGATTGGTAACTGCATCGGATAAAGTTGTCGTAGTCGTAAGACTTCCCAACTTCGCCTGTATCAATTCATCGGCATTTGAAATCAGCAGCAAAACCACTGAAGAATTGCAGGCACTTAATTGTGCATAAAGCTCTCCGCCCGCAGTCATATCGGATTGTACGGCTTCCAAGAAAGTCGCGTCTTTATCATTCCCCAGAAAAACCAACACCCAGGGAGGTCCCATAATAGTTTCATCGGCCGCTGTCCCCGAACGTGTGGCAGGAGATTCATAATCGCTTCCTTTATGAAGAGAAAGAAATACGTTCACTTTACCTTCAGGAGCCTCCGGAAGCGAGGGTGAACCTGTTACCGGAGAATCATCTGAACAGGATACCGGCAGAAAAGCCAATATCCCACACATAAGTATCCCAAGAAGGGATTTAATATTTTTATTCAAACACATTGTATCTTACTATTTTAAGTGACAGATTTTCCATTACTATTGGCGGATGCAACGAATGGCAGTTTCAGCAGTGCTGGCATACGGTCTTATAGCAATTCTCGAGCCTAACCTTATAAGCCCTCCCCATGCATATATACTTGGCAAATGTGGAATACTAATTTCAGCGGTGGGATATGTAATATCCTTTGTACCATACTTCGCATTATATGGAAAGAAAGTATTATTTAAAATAGAGTAAACTCTTCCTTGTGAACTATCTTGAAATGGATGTAATAGAGCAGCCAGTTCGTTGGCAGTAGGTAATCGCCATGTCCCATTGTCCGGCAATATTCCGACGGCTAATTTTGCATTTATTTCATTTAGAGGAATACCTACTAAACGACATATATCACCCACCCCCCGTTTTAATCCACTTACACTATGTATCACACGTCCTCTATCATAATCTGCTACGGTGGGTGATGCTATACTCACTCCATTCACAGTAAATCCAGGTAAAGTAACAGAATTGCACCTCAATATATCCCAGAGAAATAAGGTTCCTGTTTCACCTTCAGATGCAAAAATGAGAGTTGCATCAATTGCACCAGAATTAGAAAGTTTCAGATTAGTTGATGCAAATGAACTCTCAGGTACATTTGCCCAACAGGGTTCTACTTTAATATCGCTGAAAACAGGTATTTCGTCCCACCAATTATAACGAGTACCATTCACCAAAAGTCCGACAGCTATCTTAACCGGTGAAGACATAACCGCTACCTGAACATTTGATAAAGAATAACGTTCCCCTGGCTTCACGAAGTGAATATCATTGGGAAACGAAGGAAACCCCGAATAAAAAGCAGCTCCGGGATATGGAGGGGTACAAACATACTCTATTTTACAAAATTTAGTCCATTCAGGTATAATCTCCACTTCAGTGCTTCCTACCCCATCAGCACCGGCCACATATGAATCACCAAAATCAAAATGCCGTCCATTTACAAGCCATCCGGAATGAAAATACTTTGTTACCACTTTATTCCCTTCACGTACTTCGTAATCATTGAATTTTGTAGACAGCGCTGGCAATACTATCGTTTCCCCCTCGTTCAACAATGCCGGTGGCGAAACAGTATACAAGTGACTTTCTTGATTCAGAGGATCGGTATTCGAATAAACAACACGATAAACTTTTGAATAATTATTCTCAGAATCAACAACGCAACGAATGACTCCAACCGTCGATGAAGTATTCCAATCTTGCACAGAAGTGCTTAGATATTCAAAGTAAAGTCCCCGGGCTGAAGCACTGATTGCAGCGGAAGCAGACCAATATCTCCCTCTAAACCCATTATCATTAGCTGGAAGATAATAGCGGTTATTTGTACGAATTCCATTGCCAATAACAGTGCTACCCTCACTCGAACTGCCAGAAATATAACCCCAACCCGGAGTAGAAGCAGTAGTTTCCCGAACCCCATCGCCCAAAAGCTTCAGTTCATCTAAAGTAGGCATCCGCCACTTCTTATTTCCGGGTCCCCATTCTCTTTGCGTTATAAAGCGACAGATATCACCTTTCAGATTTTTAGGATCATGTAATCCCTTCTGAAGAATCAGATTCTCATCATCTCCCCCAACAACAGAAAATGCAGAGATCCAGACCGGAGTAGAAATATAACCCCATTTTCTATCACTCTTACGTGTGGCCAGAAAATTATATCCGGTGTTATACCCTTGTAAAGAACCCCAATAAAAAGACGCCCCCTGAAATTTCTCATGTTCCGCTCTGCATCCCGGTGCAGGAGTATCATCAAAAGTAAACTTCTCGAGAACCCTATCAAAATAGATATTAGAACCAGCAAACTCCACTCCTTCCACAGCGATTGTATGCGCAAATCCTCCTGCCATCAATAGCAAAGTGTCCGCAAGAGAAACTTTGTTCCGTTTTATGGTAAGAGTTCCCATGCCTGTTCCTGTATCCTGGTCATAGCTGTAATTGATCTTAGTCCGTGTCATATCAAATTTAGAACTCACAGGATCACCTGTAGAATTATAAGTATATAGTACAGGAGATAGGCTGACAGATACAGGAGGCAAGTTTTTGGTTGTAAACGTAACAACACTCTCAGAAGCATACGAATAACCGACATTGACCCGTGAGAAAACGATCTTTGCTCCGGGAATCGTATCATAAGCAGCCGTATTCTGCCATGGTTCTACACTTACATTTACATCGACATTCAGCGGATTCACGGTCAGCATATATCGATAGTAAGTGTTACGCCCAAGTGAGTAGTCAGCCGGAATATCCGTACTCTTTCCCAATAATATTTGCCATGTTTCTGACGCTCCATTACGTTCAGCCTCTATTTCCATAAAAGAAGCACGCCCCTTCCCTGCTGTATTATCCCAAATGTACTCCGGCAAGATAAAGCTATTCTTTCCCTGTACAACAGATGTATACGGATATCCTGAGGGAACATCTTTCTCTCCGGCGATAGAAACAGGTGTAGAAAACGAACGCGTATCAGTAACCGTAAGCCCGCCGGAAAGCGGATAAGCAGAGGGGGAAAGAAAAGAGAACGAAGGTAACTGTTTAACAGTGACCTGCCTGATCTTTATATCTTCATCCGTATTTTTTCGTATCTCCAGACTCGCCTTTGAAGCAATGCGCTCCAACTCAACCGAAAACGCTGAATTCCATGTTAATCCTTCATCCACACTGACTTCCCCTGTGACCGGAGTTGAAGAGGCTGCATTTCTTATCCGGATATCCAGATGCTTGCATACCACAAACTCTGCCGTATCTACAGGTAGAGTAACCGGTACACTTTTAATTTCTGATAAAGATGGCTCTCCGGTTAATGCGGAATTCATGCCCGTCGTTTCATTACCGATCACAAACAAATCGTAATCACCCGGACGAAGATAGAGTTTAAACACTCCCCCCGTATGTTCTAAACCGGATGATGAAGGATCACTTAAATCGGCACGGCGATTCATTTCCACCTTTCCACTGTTTTTCGCCACAGCAATTACACGCAAGCGCTTCAGAGTCACTCCGGATTCACTTCCTCCTAAAGTGACATTACGAGTCATAAGTTCTACTTCTACCGGATTGTCTCCCGAAGTATATCTTCCTATTTTATCTTCCAGTTCACAAGAGATAAAAGACAGTAGCAAAAAGAATATATATATTCCTTTTACACATCTCATATACTTTTTCTTTAATAAGCTCATTTTATGCAATCAATTTAGATTCAGTTCATTAATAGTATACTCCGCCCTCTACTTTTAAAACTTTATACACTCTCAAAAGAAGGTGTTTTGTGCCGGTCTACGCCTACCTTGTCCTGACAAAGTAGCTTCATCCCGACGACAAAACAACCTTCCAACACGAGAGAGGCACGAATTCACTCTAAAAAACAAATTCTATTTACCCATAAAAACATCCGTAGCCACTCCGTTTAAATTCTCACTTTCCTTGTCAGACCTCCGGAGTAGTACTGACAGTTTCCCAGCCATTTACCCGCAAAGAGACAATGACTCCGTCTTTAGAAAGCACCAATTCAATCAGATAGGTATCCTCTCTATCCAAATCTTCCTGAGTATGGTATGCGGGAGAGGACATAATAGCATTGATTAAATCTTTTGTAAATCCCGAAATAACATCTGTTCCATCGGGATTCAGCAATTTAAGGAACAGATGCCCGTCAGTATACAGGCGCAATACATCAAACTGGAAAACACGGGTATCATCCGCTTGAGATGCGCTATAATAAGGAACATATATAATCGTACCGGCATCGGCCGGCGTAACATTTTCTGAGTTAAAGCGTCCGTTATCAGAGGTGATACGGGCTGATGAACCATCAGCGATTCCCTTCACACGGACTTCTATCTTATTCGTGTTTTTCATTAAGTCTACTACACCTGTCCCACCGTTATCAGCTGTGATCTCCATGGAGTCCAGGCGCCCAAAGAACAACTCACCAAGTGAGTATTCCAAATTTTCTTTCTGCTCAAAATACGCTTTTACACGAAAATCCGAAAGAGTGGTAATCCCCGGAGAGACAGCCAGGCTAAACTGTTGAGGAATACCTGTCTTAAAAATGCCAATCTCGTAATCACCAACCTTACCTCCCAAGCATAAAAAGGTCCATTTCCCCTCAGGAAGGTCAATAGGCATCCGGTAGCCATTCTTCAAATGTGCTCCTTTGTCCCGAAACATTTTGCGATAAATGCCGAGGGAGTCGAACGCATACACATCTATATGGTGGACAGCTTCTCCAAAACGATCTCCTTCACCCGTATGCAAAAGATAACGTGGCTGTAACATAAACATCCGTGAACATTTACTCAAGTCCTCGTAAACACAACTGCTAAATAAGGCTGTATAGAGAGCCAGTCCTAAAATGAGTGAAATAAGCAGAAAAAACGAAGTACTGTTTTTCTTCCCGACAAATATCATATATCAACTAATATAAAATAAGAAACATTCAAATTGTATCCGGTGCGGGGTATTTCCCGCACCGGAAAAAGACAGAGTAAAGTTAAACTTCAGGCTTAACCTGAACTACAGTCCACTGACCTATGCTTACAGTAAGATCTACAGAAACAGTTTCCGGATCGGGGTCCGGAGTTACAGGAGGAACCGGAACATCCATAATATCCTTGATATCGGCAAGGTCAATAAAGTATACCTTACCGGCTTCAAAGTCTGTAATATAGTTAGTAGCTGTATTATCCTTTAAAGCAACCACATTAAGCCAGCCGGTTTCTGGACCTGAGCCACCAACTTTCTTATCAAACTCAACTTCCATGATAACATGGATCGATTTCTTCATAACATCTTCCTTTGTGGTAGGAGAAGAAAGATCTTGCTGAGGGAAGAAGTTATATCCATCGGCTTGTCCACCCGCAATCTGAGCCACTCCAGTTCCTACACCTGCTCCTAAATCAGTATTAAACATTTTCTCAAACTGACCGGATGGAGCATAATCCGTACCCCAGGCAGCCGACGCAATTCTGGTCAATGAAGAAGCACCTCTGGTAAGCTTAACATTATTAATGTAAATCCCCTTTATCTTTAAATCATTCAGATGTGTCCAGGGGCCGGCCAGACTACCCTTTACTTCCACACGCGCCATATCAGGGTTTATTGTCGGAGTGCAAGTTGCATTTCCACCACTTCCTGGATTTATCGTTGCTCCTCCAAACAAACGCACTTTACTTGATGTAGCTGATCCTTGACGAGTGTTTACATTATCAGTTTCAGTACTATTATCACCATTAGCCTCTACCTCAATCCACTGTGCCGCACCAGAAACTGTAATAGTGGACATTGAACCAGCTGTAATGTTTTCACTAATTGTATTGGTAATTGCACCACCTTGTGAAACACGTGCGATAATTTTTACAGGTCCATTAATAGTCACTTTATTCCCCGTAGTAGTCTCAGGATCAATAACTCTACTCGAAGCTCCGCCGAACTCTGGCAGCTTCACAGTTAAAGCTACCGTCTTAGGAGTACTCTCCGTAATTTTCTCATCGTTGCTACATGCAGCGAACGTCATGGTTGCAGCCATTAAGGCCAGAATCGATTTTGTAATTCTCATTTTAATAAAAATTTAAATTCAACAATAAATAAAGAATCATTAAACTTCTTATAGTATTAAGGTATAAGTATAGTGTACTTTACTCTTCAGAAGCTATTCGCTCCAGCTCCTCCTTCAGGCCCATAAATCTGGGAAGAAGTGCTGCAATATCAGAGTCCATTTCTGTACGATATACATATTTAGTATCTTTACGGCATGCCTCCAACAGAAGTTCTGCTGCCGCTTGGTAGTCTTCCAAGCGCACATTCACAATCGCTCGGAGATATTCAACTGCAGCTGTTTGAGGCAGTTGCTTTAACAAATCTTCCGACTTTGCATGATAGCCCAAACAAGTCAAGGCAACAGCTGTATTGTAATCAGGATATTTTTCCAGGATACCCAAAGCTCTCTGATATTCACGATTGGACAGGGCCTCAAGTCCTTGGGCATACTCCTCACGCTCAGGAGTAAGATGGTTCACACTGTCACCCGCTATATCAAAACGACGCGCCAGAGTAGCATCAGCCAAGTCGGCAACAGACGCAATTACGAATGTCAATGTATCCGCCGGAGGAAGACTCCATACGCTATGGTCCGTAGCGAGCACGTTTCCCCGAAGAGTTATATGTAATTTCTTCATTCCCTCACGTACCGGGATGCGATACATATACAGATAGGAGAAGTCTTCCGAAGGATCAGCTGTTTGATTGACCATTGCACTGTCAGCATAAGGGAAGCGGATAATACGGTCACGAATCAAATCCTGATGGTCCCGGTTATATTCATTCTCTGCAATCGCTTTTCGGAAGTAGCGATGGGAAGCGATCTCAATAGAATCCCGGCGAGTGAAACTGTAGTTACGAATATCCTCAAGACGCCCACCGGACAGATAAAGTTCCTGAAAGCGGGAAGGAACATCTTTAACTGTCATTGCACGAGGCAAACGGTAAGCCGGCCAAAAATCCGTACGGCGATCGTATTTTTTCTGGTACGAAGCACGTATACCAACCGTATCATAACCGGCGATGAATTTTTCCACGCTGCGTTCCAAGACATTACGCTGCATACGTTGCTTCAAAGTATTACGGTTTCCCTCTGCTTTCGTACTGATCCATCCATGACGCTTATCCATAAGTGTCTTCCACTTCAGATAAGCCAGACGTCTACGTCGCTCTGCTTCATAGACCTTCCAGAAAAGCCTCTGCCGTGCAAAAATATCTTTGCGGATACCTTCACGATCCACAAAAGCACTGTCATATTTACTCTCCGGTATAATACCCTTTAGGAAATCATCGTATGCTTTATACTGGCTTTCCTGTGTACGGATAAATTCTTTTCCCCGCAGAATAACAGGAGACAGCAAAACAGAAGAGTCTTTTTCTATCAGTTCCGGGTACATTGTCAACTTCCAGCAACTGTCCAATAGGACTTTAGGAGCTTTTACATAAAACATCAGGGTGACCTCGCCATTACGTTCCAAGATTCGCTCTATACTTTTACGCTGAGCAACAATATCAATGCGATCCATATCAATTGATTTCCAGATATCTTCTTCAAGAGAATCAACCGAAGAAACGGGATTGTCAACAACCACACTATCCCGGAAACCGACAGTTTCGGAGACTGTAAAAACGCTATCCGCAGAAGAAGTATTCGGCAGCTCGACAGTAGCTCCGCCAGCCTGCATAAACAAACGCATAGTCAAAGGAGATTTTGAACCGCATGAATATACCAGCACACAGAGACAGAGCACCCCTAACATTTTATAGATACGATACCCTATCGATATAGTGACGAACTTTTTTTGATGTATCATCTTACAACAGAATAAGAAATGAGATTAATAGAATTAGAATAAATAGACTATATTCACTGCCAACTTGGTCGGAATCAGACGTGCTCCCTTAAAAGTAGCCACTTTCTGCCCGCATGCCTTACAAACATATTTATCATAATGGGTCCACAAGACCCCAAGACCTGCCTCAAACTCTAAATTCCAATGAGGAGAAAGAGGACGATTGTACCCCAAAGAAAGTCCGCCTCCAAAACCGTAGCCTTCGTAACGATATTTATCGCCAAAAACTCCACCGACATTATACATGGTGCTCACTCCGTGAATTCCAAGAAAATAAGAACGCCCATAAGATTCACGGATCCAATAACGCACTCCGGGAGAAGCAGACAAATTGCGAAGTCTCGCATCTCCAAAAGAGAAGGGATTATATTGAAGAGGAAAGTGGAAGGTCCAACGATGGGAAAACTTCAGCCCGAACTCAAGATTCATATTGGTAGTACCCCAACCCAAAACATTAGTTTGCAAAGAATAAACCTGCCCACGAGCTGTTTCGACCCCTAAAAACGTAGAAGAAACAACCAACAGAAAGAGAAACACAGATCGCTTAAACGCCATAACTATTATTCAACTTGTTTTGCTTAAAAAAAACATTAGACTTATCGGATACATAAAATCCGCAATATCTTATACTCCTCCACCGAACCACATCAAGATTCAATTGTTACGGTTACAAAAACCATAGAACATCTATTTTAATCTTCTTACACAGATCAAGTTCATCTATCTCAATAGGATAGATAGTGATAGAAAGTACTCCTGATTATCAGCGTTATATACATAATATTGTTTCAGCAAATGTTTTTCTATGCGATAGGCACATGTCGATTTTAAATAGATCGCTGTATAATAATATATTATATCAAAATCCGGCGAAACATATTATGAAACATTTTAATAAAAACATAAATATATCAAGCTATAATTTACAAAACTAAAAATGAAACTACATTACAAAAAAGAGCACATCTCATGCACCAATTATAAAAGTGAATCGTATGAGGGATTCGGGATTGGAACGCTTACAAGCGGCAGTAACTTCAATAGTCAGACCTTATCTGTTAAAACTAATTTCCTGATCTTCATTCTTGAAGGTGAAGTGGAGATTATTCCCAAAGAAGGCAAAATAAAAAGGGTAATAGCCCAGGAATTCTTTTTCATCTCGGCATTATCCACTTACGAGATACAGGTACGAGTCCCCGGACGCTACATTTATATGAGCTTCCTATACAATGACATTAAACTATGTGAGAAACACATGTTAGAGAGCTATCTAAAAGAAGTGAGAGAAGCATCTGAAGAGGTCGGAATACTATCGGTACGCCACCCGCTGAACTTATTTCTGGAATTAATAGATGCCTACCTGAGAGCCGGAGTCAACTGTAAGCATTTGCACTCCATTAAGGAGAAAGAACTCTTTATTATTTTGAGAACAAGCTATAGCAAACAGGAAATAGTAAATTTATTTCATGAAATCATAGGAACGAACATGAGCTTCAAAGCTGCTGTTTTACTGCATGTTGATCGCGTGAACAATCGTGAGGAATTAGCACAGGCAATGGGAATGAGTATTACCGATCTTGCCAGAAAGTTCAAGGTAGAATTTGGCGAATCAGTATATTCATGGTTGCTGAAACAAAAAAACAAGAAAATTATTTATCGGTTGGCGCAACCCGGAGCCAGTGTAAAAGAGATTGTGTATGAATTCGGCTTCTCTTCAGCGGCCAGTTTCAATAAATACTGCAAAAAGAATTTCGGTAATTCCCCAAGAGAGTTGGTCAGGCAGCTCAAAGACAAGCATATTGATAATCAGAATCTTAAAATATAATCTCGGAAAAGGTGAAGTAAATGGTTGCTTTGGATAAGTGATTCTTTTTGCAGGTGCATTATCTTTGCCCTGTCAAACAAGAATCACTAAAGTAGAGTTTTGTAGTTGAAAGAGCAGAAAGCATGTTTTGTCAGGGTTTTACCCTTGTTATCTATCCTATTGAGATAGATGGAACAGCAGAGGTCCCAAACGGGACAAATCATTTAAAATACCTACTTACACACGATATACCTTTTCAAAAAGCAATCAGATATGCCTTCCTATGGAGGCTACGACTTGCTCGTTAATCTTATCAATGACCTCACTATTAAAAGACTGAAGATAAATCTGGGTCGTTGCCTCAGAAGTATGCCCAAGCCCTTCGCTGATAGATGCGATAGAAAATCCCTCCTCTTTGGCAATAGTCGCCCAGCTATGGCGGGCAACATAGGTAGTCAGTACAAGAGGCAGGTGCAATCGCCTGCCCAACCGTTTGAGTAGGCGGTTAACATTACCCAATGCATAACGATACTGCATATAAGACGTACGGTCCGAAAAAGACGTTATATACGGCAATACATACGGATAAGAACTCCGATACTTCTCAATCAGAGCTGCGAGAGGAGGAATCACACGAACTTGCATGCGTTGCCCCGTTTTATTACGCTCATAATAAATGATTCCATTGATTATCGAGTCATGTTTAAGAAAGACAATATCGACAAAAGGCATCCCACGGGCATAGAAACTAAACATAAAAAGATCCCGGGCACGATCCAATAAAGGTTCGGAGGAAAGATCAACAGATACTATACGGGCAATATCATGCTTACACAACGCACGCTTCGCAGTCTCCTGAGTTTGAAGCTTAAGCTCCCGGAAGGGAGACTCACAACCCATATTTATCCCCTGCTTTTGGGCTTTGTTATAGACAGCCCGGAGATTGCGAATATACATATTCACAGTATTTTCAGAGATACCGCGCATACGTAGAAAATGAATATAATCCGTAAGAAAACAATAAGTCAACTCGCGAAACGTAATCTTCTGACCACGCAAAAAACGTCGTAAAGAGTACAATCCGCTAAGGTACAGGCCGGCAGTACCGGAACGCCCCTCCTGCCGAAGCCTCTCTATCTCACGCACAATAAAAGCATCGACATAACGCAAATTGCGCTCCATACGATACTTATCCATCAACTGAGATAAGCTGAAACCCGGCATATTCTGTTGAAGAAAAGCAAATCGTTCACGCTCCTGAGAAATGGCATCATTGATAAGTCCCAGATCCTTGCGCTTAAGATTACCGGTTGATGAATAGACAACACGCTCACGATCTGCAGAGAAATTAGAAGTATGAATCTTCCACCCAAGAGAATACTCACTTTTACGCCTGTGATAAACCACACGGATAATCAGAGGATAAATCTCACAATCATTTCTACGATGGGTATTCAACAACACCCTGATACTTAACTTTCCAATTTTCTTCTCCAAAATAAATTATTATTTATAGATTCATTATATTAAATATAAAATGCAAAAATAGAAATTCTCAACGTCCCTATAACAAATAAAAAAGAAAATAGATGAATTAGAATTATAGATAAGAACTGAATTAACATAAAATGAATAAATAGCATATCATAATCGGGTATCGAATCTAAGGAATGATATGTATCATCCTTATTATCATTTGAAAAGTTGAGAAATCTCCAAACTGAGAATACCCTTGTAGAACACGACACACATCAATATAAATCGGCTATACATATATAATAAGGTATAAATCACATCCAGTTCGTCGTCACAAAAAGGAAAGTGGATCCAAACAAAAAACGCAGTTAATCGCTATTGATTAACTGCGTTTCTATCATTGTAGCCCCGAGGAGAATCGAACCCCTATCTAATGTTTAGGAAACATCTATTCTATCCGTTGAACTACAGGGCCATGATAGATATCGGCTGCAAAGATAGCGTATTCTCCTGATTTGGCAAACCCGAAAGAACAGATTTATAAAAGAAGAAGAAGCAAACACATTCATTTAATCCATAAGAGAGAAGAGAGATAGAAGAATAGGGTAAGAGACGCCAAAAGTGAAAGAAAATTCAAATAAAATACAGACAGATATCTATCTATTAAACGAATTAGAAAGCAATAAGTCAAAAAACGGTCTAAACAGAGATATCAAACTGTTGTAGTCAGAGCCCATATCTGAACAAAATGTAGACAATTTGCTTACTCCAGGGAACAAAATTGCAATAAAACAGCTCTCTTTTAACAAAGCCCCACAGATAAATCAGAAAAGATTTTGTTAAGTCACTTAACTTTGCGAACTTTGCCTGCCACATATACAGGAAAGTGACAAACAAAAAAGACACGCTGGTGGTTAATATTCAAAGAACACACTAACACCGGTTCATGTTAATCCTAAATTTAAATATATAAATAGAATTATGGCAGACGAAATGATGGTTAAAGAATTGGAAGAAGTGGTTGTCCGCTTCTCCGGCGATTCCGGCGACGGTATGCAGTTGGCCGGCAACATCTTCTCGAACGTGTCGGCTACGGTTGGAAATG
>ERZ833822.1356-NODE-1356-length-20905-cov-3.610168_pt1 | contig 20905 bp, 19 predicted proteins | sample MGYA00519913_ERZ833822 | MGnify/ENA primary metagenome ERZ833822 (study PRJEB31850, sample SAMEA3708746) | human gut metagenome | biome: human gut; feature: human-associated habitat; material: faeces | place: China | collected 2014 ... | reverse complement strand
AGTCAGGATCTCCGCCTCGCGGGCGGCGTCAGATGCCGTCAGCGTATTGGCGGCGTCCAGCAGCGCCGTGCGGAAACTGCCGCTGCCCCGGTCTGCGGCCAGGTGCTCCGCCCGGCGGGCGCAGATCTTCCAGAAGGCGGAGGCCAGGGCAGCCGCCGCGGCGGCGTCCGGCTCCACGGCGGCGAACACACCGCACAGCACCGACAGCATACAGCCCGTGCCGGTGACGAGAGACATCCGGCCGCTGCCGCCGGTGACGCACCAGACCCGCGCCCCATCGGTGATGAGATCCTCCGGACCGGAGAGCAGCACCGCCGTTCCGCGGCGCCGGGCCAGGTCCATGGCGGTGTCCCTCCGGGCTTCCCGGCTGGCGGGCAGCGGGCTGTCCACCCCTTGTTCCTGCCCATCCGACCCCAGCAGGGCCCGGGCCTCCCCCAGATTCACTCGCAGGATGGACGGGGTGAACAGGTCCAGCAGCGCCCGGACCTGTCCCAGCCGCCAGGGACTTGCGCCCACCCCTACCGGGTCTAGCACCACCGGATGACGGGCGGAGACGGCGCAGATCCGGCAGGCCCGGAATTTCTCCGCATCCGGGGTGCCGGTGTTCAGCACCGTGGCGTCGCTGACGGCGGAGATGGCTTCCATCTCTTCCGGTGCCTGGGCCATCATGGGACTGGCGCCAACGGCCAGGGCCAGATTGGCGCAGTCGTTGGCGGTGACGATATTGCTGACGCAGTGGATCAGGGGCCGCTGGCGGCGGACTTTGTCCAGACGGGTGAAATCAAGCATGGAAGGACCCTTTCTCAGTTGGGATCAATGCTCCAATGCGGCCCGCATGGATTTGAGGGCGCCGCTCTTCTGGAGGGTGAATACCAGGATGCCGGCCAGAATGGAGCCGCCCACGGTGGAGACCAGGAAGGGCACCACATAGGCGTAAAAGGCGATGGAGCCGGCCACTACGCCCATAAAGGCCACCGCCACAGGATAGGACAGCAGGCCGCCGATGATGCCGGTGCCGAACACCTCGCCCGCCAGGGTCGCGGGCAGATTCCTGGTCTTCCAGTAGACCAGGCCGCACAGCAGGGCGCCGCACATGCTGCCTGGGAAGGCCAGGAGGCTGCCTAAGCCGAAGATGTTGCGCAGCAGGCTGGCCAGGAAGGCCACGGCCACGCCGTAGCCCGGGCCCAGGAACACGGCGCAGATGACATTCACCATGTGCTGCACTGGCGCGCACTGGCTGCCGAATACAGGAAACTGAAGCATACTGCCCACCACGGCCACGGCGCACAGCACGCCTGCCAGGGCCAGCTTCTTGGAATTGGTTTTCATAGAGATCGCTCCTTTGATCCATCAGAATTTGCAGGGAGAAAACAGCGTGCGAAACAGCGTTTTCCCCTTGCCATGCAAGGTCGGCAGGCGGGCATCCGCCTGCTGTGGAAAATCGGTCGAGGCTTTCTGGCCTCCTCTCACGCCGGAACACGGCTTCCCATCGCTGTTTTGCCGGCCCGGGCCCAGGGCGCTCCCCCTCAGCCCGCTCCCGGTGGTCCCCGGGGCGCCGGATGTTGTTTTCGCCGATGCACATCCCTTCCGTCTCAAAGTAAAAAACAGCGGGCGCCTGAGAGGGTGCCCGCCGTGCCGGATGCTCATACATAACTTCCTACGGTGGCATTACCCACATCAGGTAAAGGGTCGAAGCGGTCCGCTTCCTCTCAGCCCGTGAGGGCTCCCCTGTTTTTGTCGCATTTATTATGACACCGCCCGCGGGAATTTGTCAAGCAGTATCTTGTGTAAAGATTTGCCCCCCTATAGAGCCGGGAGAAAAATTCCTTGACATTTCCAGAAATTCCGATATAATAATATGGCTTGCAGTCTGCAGGCATATCCTTGCTCCCATCCCGAATGGGGGCCATTTGTCCAGAAGGAGGTGCAAATATGGCAAAGGTTTCTGCCAATTATGAGGTCGTGTATATCATCGACCCTGCACAGGGTGAGGAGAACACCGCCGCGCTGGTGGCCAAGTTCAAGACCCTGGCTGAGCAGAATGGTTCCGCTGTGGAAGTGGAAGAGTGGGGCAGCCGCAAGCTGGCTTATCCCATCAACTACAAGACCGAGGGTTATTACGTCCTGATGACCTTCACCAGCGAGCCTTCTTTCCCGAAGGAGCTGGACCGTGTTCTGCGGATCACGGACGGCATCATGCGTTCCCTGATCGTCTGCAAGGGCGAGTAAGGGGGCATTGATATGCTCAACAAGATCATCATCATGGGTCGTCTGACCCGGGACCCCGAGCTGCGCCGCACCGGAAGCGGCACCGCCGTCACGTCCTTCTCCCTGGCTGTGGACCGGGACTTTAAGTCCCAGAGCGGCGAAAAGGAGACCGATTTTATCGACGTGGTGGCCTGGCGCAGCACCGCGGAGTTTGTCAGCAAATACTTCACCAAGGGCCGCATGGCCGTGGTGGAGGGCCGGCTGCAGATCCGCGATTGGACGGACAAGGACGGCGGCAAGCGCAGAAGCGCCGAGATCGTCGCCGACAATGTCTACTTCGGGGATTCCAAACGGGACGGCGCCGGCGATTTCGGCGGCGCACCCGCTTCTTACAGCGCCCCCATGGGCGGCCGCAACGCCGCACCGATGGGCGGACAATCCGATTTCGCCGAGATCGGCGAAGAGGACGGCGAACTGCCGTTCTGACTTTTGATAAAGGAGGAACCATTTCATGGCTTTTGATCGTGAAGCGAGACCCGCTCGCCCCAACCGCGGCAAGCGCCGCAAGGTCTGCCAGTTCTGCGCGGACAAATGCGAGTATATCGATTACAAAGACGCCGCCAAGCTGCGCCGCTTTGTCTCTGAGCGTTCCAAGATCCTGCCCCGCCGGACCACCGGCACCTGCGCCATGCATCAGCGTCAGCTGACCGAGGCCATCAAGCGCGCCCGGCAGATCGCCCTGCTGCCCTACGTCACCGACTGAGGCAGACCGTGACTGAACAAAGGCTCCCCCATCCGCTGGATGGGGGAGCCTTTTTACTGCAGTCCCAGTTTTTTTACGCTATATAAACTTTCTGGTTGTTTTTCCTCTTTTGGCGTGGTACGATTAAACTCGCACCTGTGTGTAGATGGAGGAACGTTTTCATGGTATTGATGCTGCTTGAACAGATCGTACAGCTTTTTCTGTGTATCGTCCTGGGCTGGCTCCTGGTCCGCCTGCATCTGCTGAAGCCGGAGGACAGCCGGGTTCTGTCCAAAGTCTGTCTGTATCTGGTCACTCCCTGCGTCATCATCAACGCCTTCCAGCTCCAGCGTACGCCGGAGCTGCTTCAGGGTCTGGCCCTCTCCCTTGGGGCCGCCATTGGCATCCACGCTCTGTTTTTCATTGCCACGGCCTTACTGCACCGCCCCCTGCGTCTGACGCCGGTGGAACAGGCCTCCCTGATTTACACCAATTCCGGTAACCTCATCATCCCCCTGGTGACTGCGGTCCTGGGGCCGGAGTGGGTCATCTATTGCAGCATGTTTCAGTTGGTGCAGCAGTTTCCCATGTGGAGTCACTGCCGGATTATTCTGAGTGGTGACCGGAATGTCTCGCTGAAAAAAATTCTCCTGAATGTCAACATCATTTCCGTGTTTGTGGGTGTGCTGCTGTTTCTGCTGAACCTGCCCCTGCCTACGGTAATCGCCGGTACCATGAAGTCCATTGCCTCCACCATCGGCCCCCTCAGCATGTTTGTCGCCGGCATGCTCATGGGAGAGCAGAACCTGTTGGCGGTCCTGCGCATCCGCAGCATCTGGAAGGTGGCCTTCCTGCGGCTGATCGCCCTGCCGCTGGTGGTCCTGTGTATTTTCAAATACTCTGGCCTTGCGGCCCTGGTGCCGGACGGCCAGTCCATCCTGATGATCAGCCTGCTGGCAGCAAGTGCCCCTGCGGCGGCTAACGTCACTCAGATCGCTCAAGTTTACGGTCATGAAGGAGACTACGCCGGCGCCATTAATGTAATCACCACGCTTCTCTGTATCGGGACCATGCCGCTGATGGTTCTTCTGTACCAAATGTAAGCAGAACCACAGCTTTTCCGGAAAACGCACAAAGCGGGCCACCCTTTTGGGTGGCCCGCTTTCTTGCTTTAGCGGTTATTCCTCCACGTCTTTCAGACGGTCCACATAGGGGCTGGCGGTGCTGCTGACCTCCGCGGCCTCCTTCTTGAACTTCTCAACATTCAGGGTGCTCTCCCGCACGGGGGTGATGGTGCCGGCGCCGGCCACGCAGCCGCCGGGGCAGCCCATGCCCTCCAGCAGATAGCCGTTGCGCTTTCCGGCCTTGGCCATCATCAGCATCTTCTTGCACTCCCGCAGGCCGTCGCCGTACTCGATCTGTACCTCCCGGGTGGGGTCGATGTGCTTGATGGCCTCTACCACGGCCGCGGCCACGCCGCCGCCCACCGCGAAGCCGCGGCCCATGGAGGTGCCCTCGTTCAGGCCGTCCTCCGGGTCCGCCTCCAGGGTGGTGAAGTCGATGTTCTTGGCATCGAACATGCCCTGCAGCTCCTCAAAGGTCAGCACGTAGTCCACATCCGACCGGACAGATTTCCGGTTGGCCTCCAGCTTCTTGGCTGCGCAGGGCCCAATGAAGCAGATCCGGGCATCCGGATGGTCCTTCTTCACCATGCGGGCGGTGATCACCATGGGGGTGAGGGCCATGGAGATGCAGTCCTTGAACTCCGGGAACAGCTTCTTGGCCATGACGGACCAGGCGGGGCAGCAGCTGGTGCCCATGAAGGGCAGCTTCTCCGGCACCTCCGCCAGGAAATCCTTGGCCTCCTCCACGGTGCACAGGTCCGCGCCGATGGCCACCTCCACCACATCGTCAAAGCCCAGGATCCGCATGGCGGCCTTCAGCTTGGCAGGCGTGGCGGCCTTGCCGAACTGGCCCACAAAGGCGGGGGCCACGCAGGCGATGACCTTGGATCCGCGGTTCATGGCGTTGATGACCTGGAAGATCTGGCTCTTGTCCGCGATGGCGGCAAAGGGGCAGTTCACCAAGCACATGCCGCAGGAGACGCACTTGTCGTAGTTGATCTTGGCCCGGCCCAGCTCGTCGGATTCGATGGCGTCCATGCCGCAGGCTGCGGCGCAGGGGCGCTCAATCTTGCTGATGGCGTGGTAGGGGCACTGGTTGAAGCACCGGCCGCATTTGATGCACTTGTCCTGGTCAATGTGGCAATGCTTGTCCTTGTCCAGATAAATGGCATCCTTGGGGCACACATTCATGCAGGGATGGGACAGGCAGCCCTGGCAGCTGTCCGTAATCCGGATCTGCTTGGGGGGGCAGGCATTGCAGGCAAAGGAGATGATATTGACCAGGGGCTCCTCAAAATATTTGTCGTCGGCCGCGGCCGCCTCCTGGATACCGGCGCTGACGGGCGTCTGCTCGCCAGCGGGCTGCAGGCTCATGCCAAGGGCCAGCCGCACCCGCTCCTGGACAATGGCCCGCTCCAGAAACACGTCGTGGCGGTGGCGGGCCACCTCTCCGGGAACGATGGTGTAGGGGATCATGTCCACCCGCTTCAAATCCCCGCCCTCATAGGCCAGGCGGGCCACTTCGGTGAAGACATTGCGGCGGATCTCATCCACCGCGCTGTGTACGCCTCTCATTCTTTTTTCCTCCATTGTTCACCGGGCAGTCGCATTCTGAACCCGGCTACTTAGAATTGCGGAATCATTATATCGGAAACACCGGCTGTTTGCAAGAACAAGTCGGCGGAAAGTCCTGGACCGGCCGGATCTTTCCGTCTTTTTCGCCCTTTTCGCGCAAGACAGCGTGCGGCGGAGGACGCCTGGTCATGGACGCCCTCCGCCGCACGCAGAGAGAAAGGAAATGAAAAATGAAAAAAGAGAGGGGGGATCAGTTATCCTTTTTGGAGGATGTCTGTATCATACCCCCAAAATCTAAAAACAACCTTTAAAAAGTTTGAACAGTTTATGAAGTTCTGTTCATTCTTTCAGATAGTTTTCAGTTTCTTTTTTTATACTGTGAAAGCTGACTGGGGCGGGCCCTGCCCGTCTCCATTCCTGAAGGAGGTTATTTGTGTGATCGAGGTCAAAAACCTTGTGAAGCGTTATGGCGACCACTATGCGGTGAACCATCTGAGCTTCACGGTGGAGGACGGCCAGATCTTCGGCTTCTTGGGGCCGAACGGCGCCGGAAAATCCACCACAATGAATATCATGACCGGCTATCTGGCGGCCACGGAGGGACAGGTCCTGGTGGAGGGCCACGATATTCTGGAGGAGCCGGAGGCCGCCCGTGCCTGCATCGGCTATCTCCCCGAGATCCCGCCGCTGTATCCTGATATGACGGTGGAGGAGTACCTGCGCTTCTGCGCGGAGCTGAAGAAGATCCCCAAGGAGCAGCGGACGGACCAGCTGACGAAGGTCCTGGCCCTGACCCATCTGGAGGATATGAGCGCCCGGCTGATCCGGAACCTGTCCAAGGGCTACCGCCAGCGGGTCGGCCTGGCCCAGGCCATCCTGGGCTTCCCCAAGATTATCATTCTGGACGAGCCCACCGTGGGCCTGGATCCCAAGCAGGTGGTGGAGATCCGGGATCTCATTCGGCATCTAGCAAAGGACCACACCGTGATCCTCAGCTCCCATATCCTCTCTGAGATCCGGGCGGTATGCGACCGGGTCCTCATCATCCGCAAGGGCCGGTTTGTGGTGTGCGACACCCCGGAGGACCTGGAGGAGAAGCTCTCCGCCGGAGGCTCCCTGGAACTGACGGCAAAGGCCGCGCCGGAGGCGGCGGGGGCCGTGCTGGACCGGGTGGCGGGCATCACCGGCCGGACCCTGCTGGGGCGGACGGAGGACACAGCCCGATTTGCCATCCACATGGAGAGGGACATCCGGGAGGCGCTGTTCTTCGCCTTTGCAGAGGCGGGGCTGCCCCTGCTGGAGCTGCGGCCCCGGACGGCCTCTCTGGAGGAGGTCTTCCTGGATCTGACGGACGATAACGATACGGTGGCCGCCCGGGCGGCGGCGCTGTTCCAGACCTCTGTGGAAACTGCGGAAAAGGAGGCGGTCGGCGATGAAAGCGATTTATAAGCGGGAGGTCAGCTCCTATTTCAACTCCATGATCGGCTGGATCTTCGTGGCGGTTCTGACGGTCTTCATCGGCATCTATTTCTTTGCCTACAACCTGTTTCAGGGATACCCCTATTTCTCCCTCTCTCTGGGCTCCTCTCTCTTCATTTTCATGGTGGTGGTCCCCATTCTCACCATGCGCTCCATGGCGGATGAGCGCCACACCAAGACAGACCAGCTGCTGCTGACGGCGCCGGTATCCGTCACCGCCGTGGTGCTGGGGAAGTACTTCGCCATGCTGACGGTGTTCGCCGTGCCGGTGGCCATTGCCTGCCTGTGCCCCCTCATCATCGCGCTGAACGGCACGGCCTTCCTGTTGGCGGACTACGGCGCCATTCTGGCCTTCTTCCTGCTGGGCGCGGTGGAGATCGCCGTGGGCATGCTGATCTCCTCTCTGACGGAGAGCCAGATCATCGCCGCAGTGGGCACCTTCGGCCTGCTGCTCCTGCTGTATCTGTGGGACGGCCTGGTGGGCTTTCTGCCCTCCACCGCCGTCGGGTCTCTGCTGGGCTTCTTCGTGGTGCTGATCCTGGTGTGCTTCCTCATCAACGCCCTGTCCAACAACTGGAAGGTCACAGCCGGCGTGCTGGTGGCCGGCGCCGCGGTGCTGATCGCCTTCTACCTGCGGGACTCCTCCGTCTTCGCCAACCTGCTGCCGGATGTGCTGGGCAAGTTCTCCCTGCTCTCCGCCTTCGACAGCTTTTCCACGGACCACGTCTTCGACGTGCCCGGGATCCTGCTGTACCTGTCCATCAGCGCGCTGCTGGTCTTTCTGACCGTCCAGGTCATCCAGAAGCGCCGGTGGAACTGAGAGGAGGCGTGTGAATATGGAACATCGTGATTGGAAAAACAGCCTGCAGGAGACCGCGGGGCGCCACGCCTCCCGCAGGGGCGCCTTCTCCGCCGGACTGACGGCCCTGGCCGTGGCGGCAGTGCTGGTGTTCAACCTGCTGGCGGCACAGCTGCCGGAGCAGTGGGCCCAGATCGACCTGACGGGCAGCGGGATCTACAACATCAGCGAGACCTCTCAGGACTACCTGGCGGGGCTGGAGGATGACGTGGTGATCCACGTGCTCACCGACAAGGACACACTGGATACCCGGATCGTCCGCTTTCTGGACATCTACGCAGATCTCAGCGACCACCTGACCCTGGAATACACCGACCCCACGGTCTATCCCTCCGCCCTGTCCCAGTACGGTGTGGGGGCGGATACCATCGTGGTCACCTGCGAGGCCACCGGCCGGCAGGAGTCCTTTGACATCAGCGACATAATCGGGTATGATATGATGTCGTATTACTATTACGGCACCTATACGGAGACGGACTTCGACGGGGAGAGCCTGCTGACCTCCGCCATCGACAGCGTGCTCACCGGCGTGACCCGGATGGTGTACGAGACCACAGGCCACAACGAGACCGCCGTCCCCATCAGCGTGAAGGAGCGGTTCACGCGGCTCCACATGTCCGTGGAGCGGGTGAACCTGCTCACCGACGGCGGCATCCCTGAGGACTGCTCCCTGCTGATCCTCAACGAGCCGGACCAGGATCTGGCGGACGATGAGCTGGATATGATCCTGAACTATCTGGCGGAGGGCGGCCAGGTGATCTACAACATGGCCGGTGAGCTGGTGGACCTGCCCAACTTCAACGCCCTGTGCGCCGCCTATGGAATGCAGGTGGCGGACGGCATGATCGCGGACACCTCCCAGGGCTATCAGAACAACCCCTATCTGTTCTTCGCGCAGGCGGACACCTCTGTGGATGCGGCCAGCAGCCTCACAAGTGATTCCATGGTCCTGTTTTATGCCTCCCGGGGCTTCACCCTGGCGGATCCCACCCGGGACACCATCACCGTCCAGCCCTTCCTAACCACCACGGAGAACGGCTATGCCGTGCTGGACGCGGACAACATGACCCAGGGGACCTATGTGGTGGGTGCCGTGGCCACGGAGGAGATCAGCGAGGACACCACCGCCCGGCTGACGGTCTACGGCGCGGACACGCTGATCAACACCGATGTGACCAACAGCTTTACCAATGTTGACAACGTGGATCTCTTCATCCACTCCGCCACCGTGGGCTTTGACGATGTATCCGCCATCTCTGTGGAGCCGGTGAGCCTGTTGACGCCCACCAATACCATCACGACCGGCGGCATCTGGGGCCTGCTGTTTATCCTGGTGATCCCCGCGGCGCTGCTGATCTACGGCTTTGTCCGCTGGATGCACCGCCGGAAACTGTGACGAAGGAGCATACAAGCATGAATCGAACACAGAAGAAGACGCTGGTTCTCCTGCTGGGGATCCTGGTGGGCCTGGGCATCCTGCTGGCGGTGGTCTCCGCCGTCAAGCGGTCCAGCGCCCAGCGGGAAGCTGAGGAGGCCGCCGCCCAGGACGCCGCCAGCGTCATCACGGAGACGGAGGCCGCCTATTCGTCCCTCACCTATGACAACGGCAACGCCACGCTGTCCTTCCATCTGGACGAGGCGGGCAAGTGGGTCTGGTCCGACGACCCGGAGTTTCCCCTGGACGACTCCACCATCCAGTCGATCCTGACCCTTCTCACCAACCTCAAACCCCAGCAGACCATTACAGAGGGCGATACGCTGGAGGCCTATGGCCTGGACCAACCCTTCGCCACCCTGACCGCAGCCAAGCCGGACGGCGGGACGCTGACCATCTCCCTGGGCAACACCACTACGGACGGCAACAGCTACTATATGCTGATGAACGAACAGGAGAGTCCGGTGTATATCATCTCCAACTCCCTGTACACCGAGATGTCCAAGACCATCTATGACATGTGCGACCTGCCGGAGCTGCCCCAGCTGACGGAGGAAAACCTCCAGTCCGTCACCGTTGAGGGCGCCGCCAGCACCCTGTTGCGGCCCATCGACAAGGAGACCTCCACCGACGAGGAGACCGGGGAGGAAACGGTTACCGTCACCTGGGCTGCCAGCGGCGAGGACGTCACCGGCAACGCGGACACCGCCTCTCTGCTGGCGGAGCTGGGGGCGCTGACCTTCACCAAATGCGTGGACTACAAGCCCACAGACGAGGCCGCTGCCCTGTGCGGCTTTGACGCACCCCAGGCCACGGTTACCATTCTCTACCTGAACGACACCGGTACCGAGGGGACGCTGACCCTGACCTTCGGCAGCGAGAACCTGGACCAGACCGGCTACTACGTCCGCATGGAGGGGGATTCCACCATCTACCAGATGGACACCGCTTCGGTGGACACCATTCTCTCTGTGGCGGAGAATGGCCTGACTGCGGCGGACGCCACGGGCGAATAAACTCGATCTCGTTTCCCATCCGTCTCATCTGACCAGGGGGGAGCCCCCGGGCTCCCCCCTGTGTGGCGCTGCCGGCAGAAACGGCGCGCGATCCTGCAAACGGAGGTGATTTCATGCGCGTACTGGTGGTGGAGGATGAGGTCCGCCTGGCCGCCACCCTCCAGGACCTGTTGGAGCTGAACGGCTATACGGTGGACGTCTGCCACGACGGCGAGGCGGGGCTGGACAACGCCCTGACCTCCATTTATGACGTGATCCTGCTGGACGTGATGCTGCCCAAGCTGGACGGCTTCACCGTGCTGCGCCGCCTGCGGGCGGAGGGCAGCACCACGCCGGTGCTGATGCTCACGGCCCGGTCCGAGCTGACGGACCGGGTGAACGGGCTGGACTCCGGTGCGGACTACTATCTCACCAAGCCCTTTGAGCCCAAGGAGCTGCTGGCCTGCATCCGGGCCCTGACCCGCCGCCAGCCGGAGCTGCGGCAGACTGATGCCCTGAAATACGGAGACCTGCGGCTGGAGAAGACCTCCTTCACCCTCTCCTGCGGCGAGCGCTCCGTGCGGCTCAGCCGGAAGGAGTTCGACATGATGGAGATGCTGATGCTGAACCAGAAGCTGGTCATCACCAAGGAGAAGCTGCTGCTGAAGGTCTGGGGCTATGAGTCCGACGCAGAGGACAACAATGTGGAGGTCTACATCTCCTTCCTGCGGAAGAAGCTGGACCATCTCCACTCCCAGGTGAAGATCCGTACGATCCGCATGGTGGGCTACTGCCTGGAAGCGCCTGAGGAGGCGTAGTTTTCCACAAAGTCCACATTTTTCCACTTTTCCACAGAGTTTTCGACAGGAAGGGGGCGATCCTCCCATGATCCGAAAATTGCAGATCAAATTCGTGGCCATGTGCATGATTCTGGTGACCGCGGTACTGGGCGTGGTATTCACGGCTGTGTTTTTCTCCGCCAAGCAGAACATCGAGGTCATCAGCCATCAGGTGCTCCAGCGGGTCATGGAGGACGACACTCCCAGCGGCCGGCCGGATCTGGGGCTCAACCGGGGCGGGGAAGACGTTCTGCTGCCCTATTTCACGGTGAATCTCTGGGACCGCAGCGGAATCTACGAGGCCTTTGTCACAGGCGGGACCTATTCCAATCTGCAGGACACACAGGAGCTGCAGACCATTCTTACCGACTGTCTCCAGCAGAACCGGCCCGAGGGCACTATCCACAGCTACGGCCTGCGGTATCTGCGCCGGGACTATGGACTATACGAGCGCATCGCCTTTGTGGACATGTCCATGGAGCAGGCCACATTGCAGGAGATCATGGGCTCCTATCTGCAAATCGGTCTGGCGGCGCTGCTGCTGCTTCTGGGCGTCTCCATCCTGCTGGCCCGGTGGGCCACCCGCCCGGTGGCAAAAGCCTGGCAGCAGCAGCGGCAGTTCCTTTCCGACGCCTCTCACGAGCTGAAGACGCCGCTGACCGTGATCCTCTCCAATGCGGAACTGCTGGAGGCGGCGCCGCTGGAGGACCGCCCGGCCCGGTGGGCGGACAACATCCGCTCCGAGGCCGGACAGATGAAGTCCCTGGTGGAGGAGATGCTGACCCTGGCCCGGGCGGACAATGCGGTTCCCACGGCGGTGATGGGGGAGGTCTCGCTCTCCGACCTGGCCACGGACTGCGTACTGGCCTTTGAGCCGGTGGCCTTTGAGGCGGGAAAGCCCCTGGAGAGCGACATCACCCCCGACGTGACCGTCACCGGCGACGCCGACAAACTGCGCCAGCTGATCGGCGTCCTGCTGGACAACGCCATCAAGTATGGGCAGGCGGGGGGTACCATCAGCCTGACCCTGCGGCGCACAGACCGGCAGGCCCGTCTGCTGGTATCCAACCCCGGCGATCCCATCCCACCGGACCAGCTGGGCCGCCTGTTCGAGCGATTCTACCGGGCGGACGCCTCCCGGGGGGAGCAGTCCGGCTTCGGCCTGGGGCTGCCCATCGCCGCCTCCATTGCGACGGAGCACAAGGGAACTCTGAAGGCCGAGAGCGACCAGGCCTCCACCCGGTTCCTCTTCTCCATGCCGCTGAAAAAGTGAGCCATTGAAAAGAAGGGCTTTCCTTCCCGGGAGGGCCCTTTTTTTGTGCCGCTTGAAACCGTAAGAAATCTGTAAGAAATTTCTCCGGGTGTTTGTAAGAATTCCCTGGTATGCTACAATCAGCTCAAGGAGGGATCGAGATGAACGCGTGCATTCTGGTGGTAGACGACGATCCGGAGATCGTGGGGGCCATCGCCATCACCCTGGAGCGGGAGGGCTACCGGGTCCTGCGGGCCTATGACGGCATGGAGGCTCTGGATCTGGCCCTGGATCCGGCGGTGCGGCTGATCCTCATCGACGTGATGATGCCCAAGCTGGACGGGCTGTCCGCTCTGCTGCGGATCCGGGAAAAGCGGAACCTGCCGGTGATCGTCCTCTCCGCCAAAAGTGAGGACACGGACAAGATCCTGGGCCTCTCCATGGGGGCGGACGACTATGTGACCAAGCCCTTCAACCCCCAGGAGCTGGCGGCCAGAGTCCGGAGCCAGCTGCGGCGGTACACCCTGCTGGGGGACGTCCACGCGGAGGAGCGGCAGGGCCTCATCGTCAACGGGCGCCTCACCTACGACCCGGACCGCCGGGAACTGCGGGCGGATGGGGAAGCGGTGAAGCTCACCGCCACGGAGACAAAGATCGTGGACCTGCTGATGCGTAACCCCGGCCGCATCTTCCCGGCGGAGGAGATCTACCGCCGGGTGTGGGACGGGGAGGCGGCCTACGCCTGCGAAAACACGGTGATGGTCCACATCCGGCGCATTCGGGAAAAAATCGAGCTCAATCCCAAGGAGCCAGATTACATCAAGGTGGTGTGGGGCATTGGATACAAAATGGAACAGCACGGGACCTGACGAAGGTCTGGAACAACTTGTGGCCGGGGAGGTCCGGGAGGCTCTGAAGGGGGTGGAGGACGCCCCGGGCGTGGCGAAGGTCCGCGTCTCCGGAAAGACCTGCGGCAGGCTGCGGGCGGCGGCCGGACTGGCGGCCCTGGTACTGGGCGTGAGCCTGGTGCTGGGGAGCCTGGGACAGACGGCGGGCCGCCTGGCCAGCGGGGTCGACAGCGGCTCCTTCGGCAGCGGATGGTGGAGTACAGACTGGCAGGAGACCCCAGCCTTCCGGCAGGAGGTGGCCCAACGGCTGCGGGCCTTTCTGGCTATGGCCACTGGCAGCGACCTGGAGTGGTGGGATACTGCTTCCGGGGATACCTACGTCGTGTCCAGTGCTGGCATCACCTGGTACGAGTGGGGATCCACGGACACTGCCACAGAAGATATAGCAACCCCGAAAGAGGAGGCGCCAGACGCCTCCTATGTAGAGGACAAGAATCTCCTCTACCGGGTCCAGGGATCGGGGGAGGACTCCTATTACAGCAATGCTCCAGCGAATATGATCCTCTCCTCCAGCTGGGCCGTGCCGGAGGGCTACAACTTTCTGCTGACCTTCCAGAACGGTACAGTCACCATCACCAAGGATGGAGAGCCAGTGGACGTTTACGGCGATGGATTTTTTACAGAGGATTCCCTGTGGGACGTCCCCGGCTATGAGAATTTCACGGCCGGGGAGGACGCGGCGGATGTGACCGTCTACATGGCCGTCCGGGAGGAGCCGGTGCCTTATCTCCAGCCGAACAGCGGCGGGGCGTCCCGCCCCGCTAACGATCTCTACAGCCTGTATCAGCGCATCCAGGGGATGCAGAAGTTCTACCTGCTGCGGGCAGTGCTGTGTGTGCTCGGCATTGCGTATCTGGTGAGTACCCGTCTCCTGCGGGCGGAACGGCGGAGGGCGGAGAAAAAGCTGGCCGCTCTCACTCGCCGCGTGCCCGGGGAGATCTGGTGGCTGGCGGCTGCCCTGGCAGTCCTCTCCATGGTGTTCTCCACAGGATTCGGCGGCTACTCTCCCTTTGAATTCTGGTATTACGGCTGGGTGGGTCCGACCGTGACGGACGCCCTGCGGCTGGCGGCGCTGCTGCCCGCCAATGCCCCGGCGCTGCTGGCGCTGGTGTGGGCGCTGTGGCTGCGGCACATCACCCGGAAAAACACGGAAAGGGAGCAGCGGCGGAGTCTGTTGAGGGGGCTGAAAAACGCATTCTTGGCAAGAGACTTGAAGCTGCCGGTGCAGAAGCGGCTCCGGCGGCGGTCTCTGGTGCGGAACCTTGCACTGTGGGCCATTATGCTTACAGCTGTTCTCTGCTGTGTCCCTGTGTATGAAATGCTTTGGAACTCTTTTCTGACTGTGATCTGCGTTTTTGTTCCCGCCTTTGCGCTGATAGGGGGCCTGGAAATCTTCTGGATCCGGCGGGACTGGACCCTGGTCCGGGATATCGGCCTGCTGGCGGACCAAGTGACGGCCATCCGGGACGGGGATCTGGAAACGCCCCTGGACCTGCCGGCGGACGCAGACCTGCATCAGACCGCGGAGCAGCTGAACGACATCCAGGCGGGCCTGCACCGGGCCCTGGCAGAGCAGACCCGCAGCGAACGGATGAAGGTAGAGCTGATCTCCAACGTGTCCCACGACCTGAAAACGCCCCTGACCTCCGTGCTCTCCTATGCGGAACTGCTGCGGCAGGAGCCCCTGGAGGGGGCCGCAGCGGACTACGCCCGGATCATCGACGAGAAGGCCCGACGGCTGGCAGTGATGGTCCAGGATGTGTTCGAGGTCAGCAAGGCCGCCTCCGGCCAGCTGCCGGTCCACTTGGAGCGGCTGGATTTTGCCAAGCTCCTGCGGCAGACCCTGGCGGACCTGGAGGGGCCCATCTCCCAAAGCGGGCTGACCTTCCGGATGGAGCAGACCTATCCGCCGGACCGGCTGCTGTGTCAGGCCCAGCAGGGGATCACTGCCCGGGTGGACACGAGGCTCATCACCCGGCTGCTCCAGAACCTCATCGACAACGCCCTGAAATATGCCCTGGCGGGAAGCCGGGTCTACCTCTCCTTAAAGACCGAGGTGGGCAGGGCGGAGGCCAGCCTGCGCAACACCTCCCGGGAGGAGCTGCCCACAGGCGTGGACCTGACGGCCCGGTTCGTCCGGGGCGACGCCAGCCGTACCGATGGCGGCAGCGGCTTGGGCCTTTCCATCGCCAGCTCCTTTACCGAGGCCTGCGGCGGAGATTTCCACGTGGAGACGCTGGCGGACTTGTTCACCGCTGTGGTGTCCTTCCCCCTGGCGGAGGAGTCCTGAGCCTTCAAAGCAAAAAGCCCCGTCCGAACGGACGGGGCTTTTGCCGTCGGACCGGGGCCGGATGGCCTGCTCTCCGCAGGACCGCCTCTGTCACTTGCCCAGATCAATGAGATAGTCCGCCATCTGCTGGGCGAACAGGCGGCCCGCCAGGGCGGCCTCCTCCGGAGAGTTGCCGGCGGCCCCTACCTCTACCAGCAAGGAGCCGGTGGTGGCGTGCTGGTTATAGCGGGAATTCCGCAGCAGGATCGGCCGCATCAGGGTGGGATAGCTTTGCAAGATATTGTCCTGAAGGGCCACCGCCAGTTTCAGATTCTCCATCCAGTGCTCATGAGCCAGGCCGCTGCCGTCGCTGCCCATCACCAGAGTCATCTGGGCGGAGGTGCCCACCCCGTCGATCTCCGAGATCACCTTGTACTGATTGCCCTCCGCGTCGCCGATGGCGTCCCGGTGGACATCCAGGATGAAGCGGATGGAGGGGTATTCCGCCAGATAGGTCTCAATGGCCGCCAGGGCGTTGTTATAGGCGTCGTTGTACGACGAGTAGTCGTACAGTGTCCGGTCATGGAGGACGGAGATCCCGGCGGCGGTAAACACCTCCGCCATCTCGTCTCCCACCCCCACCACGTTGTAGCGGGAGTCCGTAGTGCGGTAGTTGCCGGACCAGACGATGTCCGTGCCCGGGGGTGGGGTGTAGGCCTCGCTGCCGTGGGTGTGGAGGATCAGAATCTGAGGCTCCCCATCGGCGAGCCGGGCGTCAAAGGGCTCCGACAGCTCCGTGACGGTGAGGGCGTGGTCCGTGCTATTGGAGATGTAGGACCGGCCGCAGACCGTATAGCCGCTGGGGTCCGTAGGCACCAGTGTTCTGGCCGGAACGCCGTTGTCCGTCTCTCCCGTGGTCTCCAGCGGCGTCTCCTCCACCGGCTCCGTGACAGTCTCCTCCCGGCCGTCCGCACCGGATTCCTCCGTCCGCTCGGTGGACCACAGCTCCGCCACAGCCGCCCGGGCGGACAACAGCAGGGGAGACTCTCCCAACGTCATCACCGCGGCGGGGGAGAGGTCATCGTCCGCCCACAGGTCCCCCAGCTCCCATTTCAGCGCCGCCAGCGGAGACGCCGCCCGCAGGGCCGCCCAGGCCGCAGACGCGCTGTCGCTTCCGGCGGTGACCACAACCGCCCAAAGGGTCCCGGCCGCCAGCCCGGCTGCGCCCAGCCGCCGGAGCCCTCTTCTGAACGGGCCTGGAAAAACCGGCCTCTTCATATCGCCTCACCTCTGGGACAACCTTATGCGGCGGCGGGCGGAGATATGACAGCCCGGTTTTCCACAGTGTTTGGGAAAAAGGGGAGAGAGGTTCGCCCTCTCCCGCATCTCTCTTATTTCTGCTCAGCGGCCGCCTTCTGGTCCATCAGCGCCTTGTCTACACAGAAGAAGGTGAACTCCCCCGTGGCCAGCAGCCTGCCGCCCTCTCCGGTGATGTCCACAGCGGTGAGCACCGTGGACTTTCCACGGTGCCGGACCCAAGCAGAGGCCCGCACCGTCCCTGTGGCCTGGTTGCGCAGGAAGTGGAGCGCGCTGGTCTGTGTGACGTAATACCGCCCGTCGCTGTGGGCCGCCGCGCCGGTGGCGTTGTCCGCCAGGGTGTAGATGGCGCCGCCATGAATCAGCCCATAGGGGTTGCAGCTCTCCGGGCGGATGTCCAGCTTGAAGACCGCCCGGTCTTTTTCCACGCGTTCCAGCTCGATATAATTATGGAGCATGAAGGCATTCTTCCTCATTCGTGTCTCCGCGCTCTCCCGGATATGTTCTAGAGATTCTTCCATCGTGTGCTTCCTTTCCGTTTTCAAACAATTTTTCTTCTATTTTAATGGGAGGGGGGAGAATCTGTCAAGAACTGCGAAAGTTCATGCTGCCTGTCCGTGTTTATCTGTATACGCATAGAAAGACCAGAGCGCCGGCTGTATAGCCGTCGCCCTGGTCCGCTTTCCACATACTTAAAAATGCACTGACTCCAGTGTCTCCAGTTCTGCCTGCCACAGTGCCGCGGAAGCATCGCTCGGCATCCGCCAGTCGCCGCGGGGGGAGAGTGCCGCAGAACCTACCTTGGGGCCGTCCGGCAGACAGCTGCGCTTGAACTGCTGCGCGAAGAAGCGGCGGTAGAAGGTCTTCAGCCACTTCAGGATCACATCCGGGGTGTAGGTCTTCCCCAGGGCATACAGCGCCAGACGGTAGATCTTCCGGGGCGGGAAGCCCCAGCGGAGCATGTAGTACAGGAAGAAGTCGTGTAGCTCATAGGGCCCCACCAGATCCTCGGTCCGCTGGCTGATCTCCCCTTGGACAGCGGGCAGCAGCTCCGGGGAGACAGGGGTGTCCAGAATATCCTCCAGCACGTCATGGAGGGCCTCGTCCTTCTCCGCGTTGTCCCGGGCCAGATAGGCCACCAGATGCCGCACCAGGGTCTTGGGGATGGAGCAGTTGACGGCGTAGTTGCTCATGTGGTCGCCATTGTAGGTGCACCAGCCCAGGGCCAGCTCACTGAGATCTCCCGTGCCGATCACCAGGCCGCCGGTCTGGTTTGCAATGTCCATCAGGACCTGGGTCCGCTCCCGGGCCTGGCCGTTTTCAAAGGTGACGTCATGGTTCTCCATGCTCTGTCCGATGTCGGTGAAATGTCGCCGCACCGCCTGGGAGATGTCGATGATCTTCAGCGTGGCACCCATCCGCTCCGCCAGCAGCTCCGCGTTGGACTTCGTCCGGGCAGTGGTGCCGAAGCAGGGCATGGTGACGGCCACGATGTCGCTGGCGGGCCGATTCAGCATCCCCATGGCCAGGGCCGTGATCAGCAGGGCCAGGGTAGAGTCCAGCCCGCCGGAGAGGCCCACCACCGCCGTCTTGGCGCCGGTGTGCTCCAGCCGCTTCTTCAGACCCAGGGAGGCGATCCGCAGGATCTCCTCACACCGCTCCGCCCGGCCCGCGGCATCCTCCGGCACGAAAGGAGATGGGGAGACGTACCGGGTGAGCCGGGTCTCCTCCACCGGCAACGTGAAGCCGCACCGCCAGATCTCCGGCGGCTCCTTGCCGAAGGTGAAGGTGTTGGTCCGGCGGCGGTCATGGATCAGCCGGTCCACATCGATCTCGCTGACGGTGAGTCCGGTGGCAAACCGCCGCTCCGCCAGCAGGGTACCGTTTTCCGCGATCATATTGTGGCCGGTGAACACCACATCGGTGGTGGACTCTCCCTCTCCGGCATCCGCGTACACATAACCGCACATCAGCCGGGCGGACTGGCCTGTCACCAGGGAGCGGCGGTAGTCCGCCTTGCCCACCAGCTCATTGGATGCGGAGAGGTTCAGAATCACGGTGGCGCCCTTCCGGGCCAGCTCCACGGAGGGCGGCGCCGGGGCCCACAGATCCTCGCAGATCTCCACGCCGATCACCAAGTTGGGCATGGTGTCGCAGGCAAAGGTCTGGTTCGTACAGAGACTCACATGCTGCCCGCACAGCTCAATCCCGTGCTCCACGCCGCTGCCGGATGCAAACCACCGCTGCTCATAAAACTCCCCATAATTGGGCAGATAGACCTTGGGAATCAGCCCCAAAATCTCTCCTTTTTGTATAATAGCCGCACAGTTATACAATTTGTTGTCCCATTTGTCCCACACGGGCAGGCCAAGGGCCGTCACGATCTCCAGATTTCTTGTAGCCTCCAGGATGGTCTGAAGGCCCTCCTCGGCGCCCCGGAGCAGCGTGTCCTGCAGGAACAGATCTCCGCAGGTGTAGCCGGTGAGGCACAGCTCGGGCAGGGCCAGCACCCGCACCCCCTGCTTATCGGCCTCCCGCATGAGGGTGAAAATCTGTTCGGCGTTGTAGCGGCAGTCGGCCACCCGGATCTGGGGCGTGCCGGCGGCCACCTTGATGAATCCATCGCGCATAGAAAGGCGCCTCCTTATGGCGTATCATGGTCTGTGCCTTTATGATACCCCAAACCGCGGTGGATTGCAACGCCCGCCCCGGGGATTTAGCCCAGCTTGCGGGCGAAGTCGGCCAGAGCTTCGGAGATTTTGAGCTGCTGGGGGCACACTGCCTCGCAGCTCCGGCAGCCGATACAGGCGGCGGGCCGCTTCTCCTCCGGCAGGGCCTCCACCGCCATGGGGGCGATAAAGCCGCCGCCGGTGAAGGTGTGCTCGTTGTAGAGGGCCAGCAGGCCGGGGATGTCCAGGTGCCGGGGGCAGTGGTCCACGCAGTAGCGGCAGGCGGTGCAGGGAAGCACCTGCTCCCGCACCATGCCGGCGGCCACATCCAGCAGGACGGCCTTTTCGGTCTCACTCAGAGGCCGGTCGGCCTCGAAGGTGTCCAGGTTGGCCCGTAGCTGCTCCAGGCTGGACATGCCGGAGAGCACCATAGTCACGCCGGGTACCCCCTGGAGGAAGCGGAAGGCCCAGCCGGGCACGCTCTCCTCCGGCCGCAGGGCGGCCAGGCGGGCGGCGTCCCCGTCGGACAGCCTGGCCAGCCGCCCGCCCCGCAGGGGCTCCATCACCCAGATGGGGATATGGCGGCGGTTCAGCTCCTCCGCCTTGGCCCTGGCGCCCTGGAAGTCCCAGTCCAGGTAGTTGAGCTGGAGCTGGCCGAACTCCATGTATTCCCCATAGGCGTCCAGGAAGCGCTGGATCACCGCCAGGGAGCCGTGGGCGGAGAAGCCCAGGTGCCGGATGCGCCCGGCCTCCTTCTGGCGGAGCAGGTACTCCAGCACGCGGTTGGCCGGGTCCAGATAGGGGCCCACGTTGCGCTCGTATACGTTGTGAAAGAGGTAGAAGTCGAAGTAGTCCACGCCGCACTTCTCCAGCTGCTCCTCGAAGATGGCCTCCACCCTGTCCGGCCGGATGTTGGACACGTCGTAGCCAGGGAATTTGGAGGCCAGGAGCCAGCTCTCCCGCGGATAACGGGACAGCACGCGGCCCATCACCCGCTGCCGTTGTGATAGCCATAGGCCGTGTCAAAGTAGTTGGCCCCCCGCTCCATGGCCAGGGCAACCATCTCCGCTACCGCTGCCTCGTCCACGCCGCCGTCCCCACCGCCGGGCAGCAGGGGCAGGCGCATGCTGCCGAAGCCCAGCATGGGCAGGCGCAGGTTTTGAAAGTCCTTGTAGATCACGGAATGTCACTCCCATACATTGATTTCAATTTACCTTACTCCCTGGAGTACACT
>ERZ833822.1353-NODE-1353-length-20934-cov-13.014847_pt1 | contig 20934 bp, 18 predicted proteins | sample MGYA00519913_ERZ833822 | MGnify/ENA primary metagenome ERZ833822 (study PRJEB31850, sample SAMEA3708746) | human gut metagenome | biome: human gut; feature: human-associated habitat; material: faeces | place: China | collected 2014 ... | reverse complement strand
GATGTCTGTGGAAGTGAGATATGGGACATGGATGTCCCGTATCGAACGGTAGCGGAAACTACCATTACGTATATGAAAAGTCTTAGAAATATCCAGCCATAATAAACTCGCAAAGCGTGTTTATTATGGCTATCGCGGCAGTCGCCAAGGTCATATCAGGAATATGACTTTGGCTCGTTGCTCGCGTAAATTGAAGCTTCTGGCATCGTTGATGTATGCACACCTGCTTTCCTCATATATTTGTCGTCCGTTCGTCACCAACTAATATTCAATTAAACACCAATATTTCTATGCTGCATATTCAGAATCACCAAAGAAATCGTTATACCATACAAGGAACATATATACTGTCCATATCTTTCTTGAATTATCGGCTTTTCCCTCTTTGTGGTCATCAAGGTACTTAACAAGCTCCTTAGTGTTAAAGTATTTTTCTGCAGCTTCGCTTGTGAAGGCTTTCTTTATCATATTGTAATACTTGTCATCCTTGAGCCAGATTCTTATAGGTACAGGGAATCCAAGCTTCTTCTTTTCAGCTACCATATCTGGAAGATACTTATGAGCAGCCATACGCATAGCATATTTTGTGTTGGACTTGTTTACTTTATACTTAGTAGGTATAGTCCTTGCTACATCGAATACCTCTCTGTCAAGGAAAGGAACACGTACTTCAAGGCTGTGTGCCATGCTCATCTTGTCGGCCTTAAGCAGAATATCACCAATAAGCCAGAAGTTGATATCAATGTACTGCATTTTCGTAACATCATCCTTATCCTTAACCTTGTCATAGAAAGGCTTTGTAAGCTCTTTATGGTCGTACTTTCCAGTAGGATTCTTTAATATCTTTGCGCGTTCTTTTTCATTAAACATAAATGCGTTACCGATGAAACGCTCCTCAATATCCTTGCTGCCTCTTATAAGGAAATTCTTACCTTTAAATTTAAATGGAATAGCCTGTGCTACATTAGCAAGTCCCTTACGAAGACCCTTTGGAAGCTTTCTGTAACCTGCAGTATCAAGAGGTTCCTTGTAAATGTTGTATCCACCGAAGAATTCATCAGCACCCTCGCCAGACATAGAAACCTTGACGTGCTTTGCAGCAGTCTGGCTTACAAAGTAAAGTGCGATGGCAGCAGGATCTGCTAAAGGTTCATCCATGTGATACTGGATTTTAGGGATAGCAGCCCAGTATTCTTCACTTGATACAAGCTTTGAATAGTTGTCTATCTGAATCTTTTCAGATAAAGCCTTTGCATAATCTATTTCGTTATATTTTTCGTAGTCGAAACCAACTGTAAATGTTTTATCACCATTGAAGGTGGCAGCGACATAGCTTGAGTCAACACCGCTGGAAAGAAATGAGCCAACCTCAACATCACTAATCTTGTGATGTTCTACTGAATCATGCATGGCATCATCAATCTCCTGTACAAAATCATCCAGGGACTTGTTTTCATCAGCCTCAAAAGTAGGTTCCCAGTATCTTTTTATATTAATCTGTCCGTTATGGAAAGTGAAGCAGTGTCCAGGCATAAGCTTGTATACACCCTTAAAGAATGTCTCAGGGAGTACTGAGTACTGGAAAGTAAGATAATTCTCAAGAGCCACATCGTTAACTTCCTTCTTATAAGCAGGATGAGCCAGTATGCTCTTAATCTCTGAACCATATATTATATTTCCATCAACTATTGTGTAGTAAAAAGGCTTAATACCAAAGAAATCTCTTGCACCAAAAAGAGTTTCTTTTTCGCTGTCCCAGATAACGAAAGCGAACATACCGCGAAGTTTATTAAGCATATCTTCACCATATTCTTCATAAGCATGAATAAGAACCTCTGTATCGGAGTTGTTTGCAAAAGTGTGTCCCTTTTCAATAAGCTCTTTTCTTAAATCCTGGTAATTATATATTTCACCATTAAAAGTGATGACAATTTTTTTATTTTCGTTAAACATAGGCTGGCTTCCGTTATCAAGGTCGATGATTGAAAGTCTTCTAAAGCCCATATATGCCTTGTTATCTATATACTGACCGGCACTGTCGGGACCTCTGTGGATAATTTTATTCATCATATCAGTAAGAACATCTTTACCATTCTCAAGGTATCCTGTAAATCCAGCAAAACCGCACATATTACAAAACCGTCCTTTCCTAAACTAAATGTTGTTTGTGAGATAAAGATATGGGGGTCAAAAGAAAATTCTGACACATATATCTTATAAATCAATTATGTAATTATAACAAACCAGAGTATTTAATACAAGAAAATGTAATAATATTATGCGTTATTGCGTGTTCTATAAATAATAAAAAAATAATACCCATGATATTGACAATTAAGTATATATATGATATGTTTAGTTTAAATAATAAAGTTATGGCGCGGTAACAAAAAGACAGGAGATGATTGATTGGAAGAATATATATGACATTCCTGATATAAACACAAGATGACAAAATCAGGATAATAACTCTATAGATATTATTGACAGCATAAAGAATATTTAATCTGGTAATCTTAATAAAAACTATTCATCTGATGTGAATATATAACGTAATGTCACATTGATTCATATTAATTTCCACAAGACACTTAATATTATATTAACAATATCAATCCGCTTATATAAGACATGTTGTGCATGTCATGCTTAGATATAACAGGATTGTGTACATATTATTTTATAAAAAGTATAAGACAAAGTGGACGAACGATGATATTTGACAGTACCCATAAGCATATTATTCTAAAAAAATATAAGACAAATACAAGATAAATATAAGACAAATATAAGATAAATATAAAGAAGGAAAAAGTGAGAATGAAGCGAAATATTTTATTGAAAATAATATTAACAACAGTGACGATTGGAGCTTTATTAGCAGCTGCAGCCGTTGTTAAGAAGAATGCGGATGCTAAAAACAAAGTGCCAGAAAAAAATAGTGCTGCAGTTGAAACGATACAGACAAAAAAAGCAACAGTATCAGAATCGGATTTTGCAGAACTAAAAGAATATAAGGAACAAAAAGAAATAGAATCAGATTTTGCAGAACAAAAAGAAACTGAAAAAGAAATAGAATCAGACCTTGCAGAGCCAGAAGAATCAAATGAACAGGCAGATTCAGGAATAGATATAGATATAAAAGAACAAGAAGAATATGGGAAGCCAGATTCAGAAGGAAAGTCAGAGCCTGAAGATAAACCAGATTCCGAAGAGAAGCCAGAGCCCGAAGAGAAGCCAGAGCCCGAAGAAAAGCCAGAGCCTGAAGATAAACCAGAACTAGAAGAAAAGCAGGAACCAGCCATAACAGATAGTCCTTATGGACATGAAATCTATATAGCTAATGGCGTACTGCAATATGGTGAAAACGCAAGTGAAGCACAGATGGGAAAGGATGTTAATACAGGAAGTACAGTGGAATGTCCATATCCTATAGAGGTTATGACAACAAGGGTTATGTATGATGAGCATTGTGGTTATCATACATATAAAGGATATTATACAGTTTCAGATAAAACCGAAATTCTTGATTGCCTGGTTGATGCAATGGGGAGTCCGTTGTTTAACGCAGATACAGCTATGTTTCAGGGTGTTATGGGTATATATAGATGTGGTTCCGTTGTGTTTACATGTCTTGGAATAGTGGAATAAAGGGGGCATATATATGGCAGCATGTCCTAGGAAGGACAAAAAAAGAGTGACTTTATTATATATATTATCGGTATTGGTGTTGTTATTATCATTTGTAGGTCTGGCATATGCGTATCAAGCGGGCAGTTATACAGATGATGATTTTAAAAGACAGATAACCGTTGATTTTGCCGGTGGCACAGCTGATTTACAATGGGTATATATGAATGATAAGAATAAACAGATATATTTTGATGATATACCTTTTTATAGTGATAATGAGGCACCGCATGAAGGAACATTTACAGAACATGTGAACTGTCGTGGATATACGCCGTATCTTCGTGTATACAATATTTCGAAAGAAGGCTGTATATTCAATGTGGATTTCACTGGCTATAAAAACTATAACAATTGGGACAATCCAGACAACAATGTTAAGGAAATGCTTGGCGGTTACCTGTTTGAAGCTGGCTGTAATATCAATTATGATGGAGATAAATATTCCGGTGAAAGAAAACCATTAACTATCACATTAGGATGGGCATGCAACTTTAACATCGAATGGGATTCTGGAGTCAGTGATGTTATAGGACATAGCACGAGTGGTCTTGATATGCGGTATTCAGATGGACAGATTATTACATATAAAGAAGGTACATTGGTTCCTACATGGATATATCTTAAAGATGGATATGAACTTGATTATATACAGGAAGGTGACAAAAAATGGTATGATTCCACATGGAATGAAGCATGTAAAAGATGGGATAACTACTGGACTATGAATAGGAGCCGGAGCATTTATATTCATACTAAGAAGAAAGAGGTTATAAAATCATATAAGCAGACTGTATACATAAGATATCAGAATCAGAATGGTACGTGGGAAAGATGGGATGACACGTCAGCAATAACTGAAAATGTATTATGTGGTTCAACATATACATTTGATACTAAGAATATAACTGGAAATTCAAAATGGAATTCAAACCTATACAGGATGCCAGAGCAGTTTGATGATGGAACATCCTTTGCCTATAAAGTAAGTGGTGCAAGAACTAGTTATATAAGTGTAGCCAGATTAAAAATACAGAATGACCAGGAGATATATGTGAGGTATCAGAATGAGGATGGTTCATGGGGTGAATATTCAAGCACATACTGGCATACACCAACAAAGAAAGCACCTGATGGCTATCGGGAGAACTTTCTGTGGCATGTAGATAGTGGTACATCGTTTGGTTTTGGAGTTGAAGATATTAAACAGGATTCAAGGTGGGATGCCACGTTATATGAGTTTCCAGATACATATGCAGATGGTTCGTCGTTACGATATACAGTGACAAAGGCTTGTAAAAAATATGTTGATATATCAAGAAAATTCATACTGACATTATCACAGGAGGATGCAACAACAAGGGGAACACAATCAGTTATGGTATCTTACAGGAAGGGATTGCCTGATATAACGGTTCCTGAACAGAAATATAAAGCTTCTTTTTATGATGATGATAACTATAATGACAGACTGTTATTATCTGATATAGTCCAGATTAATAAGTTTAAAGGATATATGTTGAAAGAAAAAAGAAATGAAGTCAGTCTGGGAAGTATATTAAATGAAAGTTATAATTATTCAGATGCTAATGCTGATAATTCTATTATTTCAACAGTAACATTAACAAGACCATATACTGGAAATTTGTATTTTTACTATGATGGTTATAATAGTACAGATGAAGAGGTTTCTGTTAATGTTGAGTGGAGTACTCTTGATGGTGACAGTGATAACGAGGAAATATGGTTTTTACCACATTCAAATGATAATAACTATGTAGATGTCAATGTTAATAAGGTTAACAGTATAAGAATCAGGTACCGGGGACCAGAGTATGGGCCAGATAGTTTTGGCAGCTGGAATATCAGTCTTAATATTGAAGAAATGGCTGATGTGAATGATTACTGGTATAACAGTGAAGGTAAAGCCGATATTTACAGTTATCCATATGCATGTAACGAAACTGTTTATGCGAAGTGGGAAGAAAGTAAAATCACACTGCCAGATAAAGATGAGGTAACGAAGCCTGGTTTTGAGTTAACTGGCTGGTCAGATGGAATAAACACTTATGATCCAGGTGATAAAATATCAATAAAAAAAGATACAAGGTTTTATGCAATATGGGAAGAAGTAATACCTGAAAGCAACTCTGAGAGTAATATAACAAAGGCAGCATCAACAATGTACTTTGATACACTTATACGGCGTACATCAGGAGATGAAGCATGGTATGACACAGTTGGAAGCTATAGTATAAAAAGTCTTAAGGATTATAGCAATGATAGTTGTGTACAGATATGGAAGATAGATATTGCTGGTAATATAACAAGAATGAAATGAGGCATTTACAAAATCATGAAAATATTTTATAATTAAAGGCAGATTTTTTATATATTTTGGACATAATTGCCATTATGGAAAGGATTGCGGTATGGAAAAGATAAAAATGACAACACCTCTCGTAGAGATGGATGGAGATGAGATGACAAGAGTGTTATGGGGACTTATTAAGGATGAACTTTTACTTCCTTATGTAGATCTTAACACAGAATATTATGATCTTGGACTTGTTCATCGTAATGATACTAACGACCAGGTTACTATAGATTCAGCAGAGGCTACTAAAAAGTATGGTGTTGCGGTAAAGTGTGCTACAATCACTCCTAATGCAGCAAGAGTAAAAGAATATAACCTTAAGGAGATGTATAAGAGTCCTAATGGAACAATAAGAGCTATTCTTGATGGTACAGTATTCAGGGCTCCTATCATTGTTAATGGTATTGAACCTTACGTTAAGACATGGAAGAAGCCTATAACTATAGCAAGACATGCATATGGTGATGTATATAAGGCTTCAGAGATGAAGATTCCAGCAGCAGGAAAGGCTGAACTTGTATACACAGACGAACAGGGTAACGAAACAAGAGAGCTTATACATAACTTCAAGGGTGCTGGTATCATACAGGGTATGCACAATCTTAATGATTCTATAGAGAACTTTGCGAGAAGCTGTTTTAACTTTGCTCTTGAAACTAAGCAGGATCTTTGGTTTGCAACTAAGGATACAATATCTAAGAAGTATGATCATACATTCAAGGATATATTCCAGGAAATATATGATAATGATTATGCTGATAAGTTTAAGGAAGCAGGCATTGAATATTTCTATACATTAATAGATGATGCAGTAGCAAGAGTTATTCGTTCAGAGGGAGGATATATCTGGGCTTGTAAGAATTATGACGGCGATGTTATGTCAGATATGGTTGCTACAGCATTTGGTTCATTATCCATGATGACATCAGTTCTTGTATCACCTAAAGGCTTCTATGAATATGAAGCTGCACATGGTACAGTACAGAGACATTATTATAAGCATCTTAAGGGAGAGGAAACATCTACTAACCCTATAGCTACTATATTTGCATGGACAGGAGCTTTAAGAAAGAGAGGAGAACTTGATTCTATTCCTGAACTTGTAAGATTTGCAGATACACTTGAAAAGGCTTGTATCAAGACAGTAGAAGATGGTAAGATGACAAAGGATCTTGCACTTATAACAACATTAGAGAATCCTGTAACACTTAATACACAGGATTTTATCAAAGCAGTAAGGGCAACGCTTGATGAACTTATGAATTAATGTATAATTAACTGCTCCATTGATATTATAATATCAATGGAGCAGATTATGTTGTAAGAGGTATGAAACAGAACGTAACTTAAGGAGTGTTATGCGTAATATATTATTAGATTTCAGTTTCAGGGGAATGAATATTAACCAGCTTGCAGTCTGGTTTTTTATATATAGCTTTTTTGGATGGGCAATGGAGTGCATAGTTATAAGAAAGCAGCTTGGCTACTGGGAAAACAGAGGGTTTGCAAAGCTGCCATTTTGTGTAATATACGGTTTTGGAACATATATAGCTTTCAATATATTTGCACCTATACAAAACAACTATATTGCATTATATATATTTGGTGCTGTATGTGCAACAATATTTGAGTATATGACGGCGAAGCTTATGTTAAAGCTGTTCGGCGAAGTATGGTGGAACTATGATCACCTTAGATTTAATTATAAGGGTATAATATGCCTTCAGAGCACAATTGGCTGGGGATTTCTGGCAGTGCTTATATTCGGAGTGTTTAACAGGCTTGTAGAACAGGCAGTATTTTCTATGCGTATGTCAGCGGTTACAGTGATTTCAGTTGTTCTTGTTGTGTCATATGTATGTGATTTTTCATATCATTTTACAAAGCGTTTATTAAACAAAAGAATGGGAGATGCAGTTAAACATGCATCAGGCTGCAGTAATCTTCTTAACAGATTCCATAGGTGATTTCGGGGTGAGATATGTTAGAAAGTCTTAGAAATAACATGAAACTGCTAAAAAGCAGTAAAAGACATGTATTGTTGTTTGAACTTGCATATAAGCTCCTTGCATTAGCAGTGTTTTATCCTGTTATTACGGGCGTTATCCGTTTGTGCATGAGAATAACAGGGATTAATTATCTTACAAATGAATATATAGCGAAAGCGTTTATGAATCCTGTAATAATCATATTCTGCCTCTTAGGGGTTATAGGATTCATAGTTTACTGCTTATATGAAATGGCATATCTTGCAGTATGTTTTGAAACCAAGAGAAAAGGTATACAGGCATCTATTATTGATAATATATATAATGCCTTTTTGCGGCTTAAAAAGCTGTTGAGGATTCAGAGCATACCGCTTTTTTTATATTTTCTGATATCTATAATAGTTATTAATGTGACAGTTACTGGCAATATTATATTTAGCGAAAGTGTAAAAAATATTATAAAAAGTGAGGTAAAACGAAACAGAACTGTTATATTTATTGTGACAGCAATTATCATAATATGCCTGTTTTACTTTGTTATACGGGATATTTTTTCATTTAACATATACATGATGGAGGGAAAAAACTTCAGACAGTCATGTGCTAAAAGCAGAAGCATTGTTAAAAATAATGTACTGAAGATAGTGGGTGTAGTTGTACTATATAATCTTGCACTTTTAGCGGCTATTTATATATTTTATATAATTATATCTGTTGTACTGATTGCCGGAGTTAAACTGCTTGATCTTGCTTATATGGGTAGTGCGGTGTATCTTTCTGTGCTTAGTACATTAAGGACGATAGTAAGATTATTTCTTGTATTTTTATCTATACCTTGTTCATTCTCTATGATATCATATATGTATTACAAGTATGAGAATCTTTCGGATATTAATTTTGAGTTTGTTGATATAGATGAAGGAAGCGCAAGGATAAACAGGATTATATATTCATTTGTTCTTGTGATGTCGATAGTCCTGGATGTGTTATATGTGGTGTTAACATTTAACAGCAACCCTTTTGAGAGAGTTGCTATATTCCATGATACTAAGATAACAGCACACAGGGGTGCATCAAGGGAAGCACCGGAGAATACACTGGCAGCTTTCCAGCGTGCCATAGATGATATGGCTGATTATATTGAACTTGATGTGCAGATGACAAGCGATGGTTATATAGTAGTTATGCACGATGCATCAGCATATAGGACAACAGGTGTAGCCAAGAATATAACAGATATGACATATGAGGAAGTAAAGAAGCTTGATGCGGGGTACTGGTTTTCAGAAAAATATAGGGGTGAAAGGGTTCCATCTTTTGAAGAGGTGTTAAAGCTTGTTAAAAGCAGTCCTGTCAGTATAAAGCTTAATGTTGAGATAAAGTCATCAGCGGATAGCAGCATAGCAGCTGGAAAGGTTATAGAGCTTATAAAGAAATATTCCATGGAACAGAATTGTGTTATAACTTCATTTGATTATGATGCGCTTCTTGCAGTTAAGAGCATGGATGAGGATATACAGACTGGATATATACTGTCTGTTGCATATGGAAGATTTTATGAGAATACCAACGTAGACTTCTTTAGTGTTAACGCTTCATTCCTTACAAAGAGAACAGTGGATGCCATACATAATACTGGTAAACAGGTATATGCATGGACAGCTAATAACGATACATCTATAAAGAATCTTGCTAATAAAGGTATTGATAATATAATAACAGATGAACCTGTTATGGCAAGGGAGGTTGTGTATTCAAGGAATACAAGTGAAACTATTACAAATATGATCAAATATGTATTTAATAAATAACAGTCGCATTTTGCTTCGCAAAATAATGAGGTAAATACCTCTGCTCCTACAGGGGTAGTCGCATTTTGCTTCGCAAAACAAGGAGGTAGGTATGTTAAGGGGAATAGGTACATCTAAGGGTATAGGTATAGGAAAGGCACTGGTGTTAAAAAATACAGGGTGCGAGGTAAAAAAGTATAAAATAGATGATGTAGATGCAGAACTTCAAAGATACAAGGATGGAGTGGACACATTCATAAAGGAGACAGACGAATTCATAGAGAAGCTGACAGCTAAGTTAAACGGCGATGATAAGAATGCACTTGTTCTTAAGAACCAGGAATATTTAGCTGGTGATATACAGCTTACGTCAGAGGTTTGTAATATTATAAAGAAGAATAATATTAATGCAGAGGCAGCCCTTTATGAGGCCTGCGAATCTTTGAAGCAGCTGTTTCTAAGTATGGATAACGAGGCTATAGCCCAGCGTGTAACAGATATTGAAGATATGAGGGAGAGATTGACAGCAATACTTCTTGGTGTTAAGAGTATTGATCTTACGCAGCTTCCTGATAACACGATTATTATAGCTGATGAGATACATCCATCTATGACAGCGAATATGGATACTGTGCATATAGCAGGCATTATATCTGAAAAAGGTGGAGACACCTCACATGCATCGATACTTGCAAGAGCTTTGGAGATACCAGCAGTTCTTAGTGTAAAGGGTATATGCAGTGAGGTTAAGGATGGAGAAGACATAATAGTTGATGGTGCATATGGTGAAGTGTTTGTATCTCCAAGTGACATAACTAAAAAGATATACGCCAAAAAGAAAAAACAGTACGATGAGAGTGTTATAGAACTTAAGAAATATATCAATAAACAAACAGTTACTAAAGATGGCAGACGTGTGATGCTGGCTGCTAATATAGGCAATGCACTTGATGCTGCAAAGGCAGTCAGGGATGGTGCAGAAGGTGTGGGACTGTTCAGGACTGAATTTCTTTTTATGAATGGAAGCAAGCTTCCAACAGAAGAAGAGCAGTTTACAGAATATAAGAAAGCAGCAGTTCTTCTTGATGGAAGGGAACTTACTATAAGAACACTTGATATCGGCGGAGATAAAGATATTCCATATATGGGATTGTCTAAAGAAACTAACCCATTCTTAGGATACAGGGCGATAAGATTCTGCCTTGACAGGATAGATGTTTTTACGACACAGTTAAGGGCTATATTAAGGGCTAGTGCTTACGGTAATATCAGAATTATGATACCTATGATAACATCGGTTTCAGAGGTCAACGAGGTTAAAAAGATTATAGCAGGAATATGCAGGGATCTTGATAAGAAGGATATTAAGTATGATACTGATATTAAAGTTGGTATTATGGTAGAAACACCAGCAGCGGCTATTATGGCAGATGTTCTTGCAAGGCAGGTCGATTTCTTCTCAATAGGAACTAATGATCTTACGCAGTATACGCTTGCTGTTGACAGAGGTAACGAAAATGTTTCATATCTGTATTCGGCACTTAATCCGGCAGTTCTAAGAAGCATTAAAAGAATAATAGAATGTGCGCATAACGAAGGTATTGATGTAGGTATGTGTGGTGAGGCGGCAGCAGATGAACGCATGATACCACTGCTTTTATCTTTTGGTCTTGATGAGTTTTCAGTCGGTGTAAGCCGTGTGCTTGAGGTAAGAAAAGAGATTGCATCATGGAGTATGAAAGAAGCTGGTGATATAGCAGGGAATATACTAGGATATTCAGAGGAAAAGGAAGTATCGAATTATCTGAGTGATTATATATCATCAAGAGCTGAAACATCTAAGCAGACAGCTAAAGATAGTAATGACAGTGCATTATAAAATATGTTGTATGTGATAATACAAAGAATAGATGACATAACGGATAAATAATGCTATGAATAAATGTCATAATGAATAAGTAATGTGATAATAAAAATGATAGAAATGAGGAACATATGGCGATATATGTAACAGATGAAGAGCAGGAAAGAGTTATACTTGTAGGTGTGGAGCTTGACCCGGCAGATGATTGTGAGAAATCACTTGAGGAGCTATCTGAGCTTGCAAAGACAGCAGGGGCAGTTACAGTTGGAAAGATGATACAGCCAAGAGACAGCTTCCATCCTGCAACTTATATAGGAAAAGGAAAGCTTGAAGAGTTAAGAGCTATGATACAGGAGCTTGGAGCAACAGGTATTATATGTGATGATGAGCTGTCTCCTGCACAGTTAAGAAACCTTGAAGATGTTCTTGATACAAAGATTATGGACAGAACTATGGTTATATTAGATATATTTGCAGCAAGAGCATCATCAAGTGAAGGTAAGATACAGGTTGAGATGGCGCAGCTTAAGTACAGGTCAACAAGACTTGCAGGTCTTGGAACAACACTATCAAGACTTGGTGGTGGTATAGGAACAAGAGGTCCTGGTGAGAAGAAGATAGAAACTGACAGAAGAATAATACGTGACAGAATATCACATTTATCAGCAGAATTAAAAGAAATAAAAAGCCATCGTGATATACAAAGGCAGAACAGAGAGAACAGTTCAACACCTGTGGCTGCCATAGTAGGGTATACTAATGCAGGAAAGTCAACACTTCTTAACAGGCTTACAGATGCTGGTGTGTTATCAGAAGACAAGCTGTTTGCAACACTTGATCCTACGACAAGGGCACTTAAACTTGCGAATGGCGAAAAAGTGCTTTTAACAGATACAGTCGGATTCATAAGAAAGCTTCCGCATAATCTTATTGAGGCCTTCAGGAGTACACTTGAAGAAGCTAAATATGCAGATATGATAGTACACGTTGTTGACTGTTCTAATGATGATTATGAGAGACACATGGCAACGGTATACGATACCCTTAAACAGCTGGATGTAGGTGATAAGCCGGTTATCACACTCTTTAACAAATGTGATGAATTCGATGAGATACCTATACTTAAAGATAGTAAAGCTGATTATGTAGAGAATATATCAGCAAAAACTGGTATGGGACTTGATAGTTTCCTGATGGATATACAGGATATTATTCTTAAGAGCAGAATCCAGATAGAAAGGGTATTTCCATATAATGAGGCAGGAAAGCTTCAGCTTATAAGAGAGTATGGACAGCTTGAAAGTGAAGAATATACACAGGATGGCATAAAGGTTAAAGGATATGTGCCTGCATGGGTTGGTGGTAAACTTTAGCTGGTGTATCGCCTGGTATGCATTTGTTGTGTGTGGCTTGTGCAACCGCTGCGCAGCTGGTGTATCTGTTGTGCAAAGCTATGTATATATATGTGTTATGAATAAGAGATGATGTCAGAAAAAAGAAAGGGGCATAAGTATATATTATGAATATAATAGCACTTGCTGATAAAAAGTGGGGGATTGGTAATAACGGACGGCTTCTTGTGGATATTCCGGAGGATAAGAAGCTTTTCCGTGGAGAAACATACGGAAAAGTTGTTGTTATGGGGAGAAAGACATATGAAAGCCTTCCTAACCAGTCTGCACTTGAAGGAAGAAAGAACATAGTCCTTACTAACAATATGAATTATAAAGCAAAAGATGCAATGGTGTGCCACAGTGTTGATGAAGTTTTAGAGGAACTAAAACAGTATAATTCAGATGATGTTTATATAATAGGTGGTGCACAGATATATGAGCAGTTTATTCCATATTGCGATACTGCGCATATAACAAGAGTTGATTATACATATGAAGCAGATACATATATAGCTGACTTTGACAAGCTTGATGGGTGGAAAGTCACAGCAAGAAGTGACGAACATACGTATTTTGATTTATGTTATGAGTTTGTACGATACCAGAGAGTGTGAGGGATGGCATGAATAAAAAAGGAAAGAAAATAAGGCATATAATGGCAGGAATACTTATATCTGCTATATTTGCAGGAGTTTTTGCAGGTTATGGTATTCCACATCTTTATGCATCACCAAAAGAAAAGACGATTAAGACTATGAAACAGTCAGCAGATACACTCAAAGAGGTTCTTGGAGGTTTTGTTGATAAAGTGGTGCAGCTTGATCCAATGGGCAACCATACATATACAGGTAATATAACGGTATCAGAATTCACATATGATGGCACGGATTATAGACCGGATACAACGAATAACAGCCATAAATATAGTGTTGTTACAGATAATAACAATATAACATTTTCTATGCCACAGGTAGAAGATGGTACACTTGTTGTCGATAAAAACGATATATTACCATATGGTCTTGCAAAGATAGATTCAGGACAGACAGAAGCTATGTTAAGGGCAGTGCTTTCACATATTATGAATGGCTATGAAGTGGCTGTAAAAGATAATTTTGATAATATTGGTAATGATAATAAGCCTGACAGGAATGATGGTTCTAAGACTGCAACAGGCACAAAATCCGATGAAGGATGTACTATAACTATAAGTGATAAGTCACTTATAGCAGGTTTTAATACATTTGTAGAAGAAATGTATAAGGATTCAGCCATTCTTCCATACATATCGCTTCTGAATGTTCATGGAATAACTATTGATAAGATAAAGTCAAAGTTTAATATGTATGCAGAGGGTGTATACACAACTATTACTATGGATATGGACGATGATGGCAGACTGACCGGAGCAGAGTTTGCGTTTAAGTCAGATTCAGATACCAGGCTTGCCAATATATCAGTAAGATTTACTGGTGAAAAAAACTTGTATGACAGTATATATATGACAGTTTCGACAGCAGTGATAAATAACAATTATATAAATGCATCAATTCAGCTGGATATGCAGGATATGGATAATATTAAGTATGATGTTGAAACAGATGTAAAATACCATAGACACAATATGCGTTTAAAGGCAGCCGGGGATATAAAGGCAGAGTAAAAAGATAAAATATATGCGAATATCAGGGCGGGTCAAAAGGTCTTTCATCCATCTATGAGCAAGCTCATGTGGGTTTAGACCTTTTGCCCCTGGTTTCATGGTATATATTCCTGCTATTATAAGCTTTTAGTCAGTTTAAATCAGAGCCTGCTTTTAGTCTTTCGTTGTTAAGTTGTTATATAAGTATTGTAATGGAATCTTCTTAGTCTTTGCTCCATCTTAATGGCATTGGCCAAATGTGCATAGGCTCCAACCTGTACTTTATAATAGCCATCTTCATATATTATAAATGCAGGAAATCCGTCAATGAGCAGTGAGTTTAACATACGGTCTGCATTTTCTTTGTTTCTGTATGCACCAGTCTGTACTCTGTAAAGTGGTTGTGGTGAGTAAGAGTTATCTGTGTTATCATCATAGTTACAACCGCAGTCAGCTCCGTTGCTTATATAACTGGTAACGGCCATGCTGTCTGTTGTATTAGCAGGACTTAAACTGTTTTTATTACTATTATTGCTGTTATTATAATCGTTTCTATTATTATTATTGATATTATCATTGCGGTTATTATTGCTTGTATTATCATTTTTATTATTGTTGTTATTGCTATGACTATTATTGTTATTACGGGCACTGGCCGGAATACTTTCAAGTATTCCATCAGCTATAGCATTTGCAACCTTATCGAATTCCTGGTCAAATATATAATTATCTTTTTCGTTATTTATAAAGCCTGCTTCAACAAGGACAGCTGGCATCTTAGTTCTCTTAAGTACCACAAGATTTTTCCGGGTATCAACTCCCAGATTCTTAAATCCAACATTCTCAAGCTGGTTGTTTATGTTTCTTGCAACCTCTGATTTAAATCCTGAATCATTGTATACAAGAGTTTCAACACCAGAATACTGGTTGGGCTTTTCAGAAGAGTTTCGATGTATTGACACGAAAAGATCAGCGCCTGAGTTGTTAGCATCAGTTGCCTTTTTAAAAGGTGTCTCATATTCGTCGTTAGTTCTTGTATAGAAAACATCAATTCCATTTTTTTTAAGAATATCGCCGACGGCTAGAGTAAGGTCGAGGGTATCATCTTTTTCCTGTCTGCCATTATAAACAGCACCAGGATCGCTGCCACCATGTGCTGGTTGTAGTTTACGCAAATTGTGATATGTATTCCCCAGTATATATGGGGAGTTAGAAATGTATTGAGATTAGATAGCCTTTTTCTCCAAGTCCTCACAGTAAACGCTTGAAAATAAATGTTCCAGCTCATTTCCGAAGTTGTATGAGATTTTAAGTTTGCGGTTTTCATAAACTGTTATCTGGTCTATCATTTCCACAATAATATCTCTGTCTAATTCTTCAATGTCTTTCAGTTCCAACAACCGCCTTAACCACGGTGTTTCAAAAACATCTTCTGTTACACTTTCCTTTTTCTTTTCTTCCAGCGTTTCAATCTGTTTGGAGTAAAGCGTTTCTTTTTGTTGATAGTCCTCTCGATAAGAAAGAAATTCTTCTTTAGAAATCAGTTCGTCTTTGTAATCTTCATAAATTGACTTTTTCAGCTTCTTCACTCTTTCAAGCTCTGCTTTTAACTTTGTCAGTTCTATGTCTGTTGATTTTCTGATTTTTGTTGCTGTGAAAGATTGTGATTTTACAAGTTCCTGCAAGTTCTCTACATTGCGGATAATCTGCTTTAAATCTCCCAGCACAATATCATTCAATACTTGAAACGGGAGCGTGTGCGGAGTGCAATAATCTTTTCCGCTTCTTTTGTAAGTTCCACAATAGAATGAATAGGACTTACTTCCGTCAGCACGTCGCCAGAAATTTTTCATCATTGCCCGACCACAATCGCCACACTTAATAAAACCTGCAAAGATATTTTTATTTGTTTCTAAATCAATATCCCTATGCTTTTTTGTCAGCAGTTTTTGTACCTTATCCCACAGTTGACGGTCTATAATCGGTTCATGTGTATTTTCAACCCTTATCCAGTTTTCTTTCTCAACTAGACGCTGTTTGCTTCTCATACGTTGATGTTTCTTTCCTTGTACCATGTTTCCAATATAAATCTCATTTTGCAACATCACTTTAATTGTAGAATAAGTCCAATAAGAAGTTTTTTCTAACCGATTACAATTTTTGTAATTTTCTCCATTGAGCTTTTTATATTCCGACGGACAAAGGATACCCTCTGCATTTAGTATTTTTGCAATGCTTTGTTTCCCTATTCCTTGTGCATACATAGTAAATACTCTTTTTACAACTTCGGACGCATATTCATCAATCACAAGTTTATTTTTATTTGCAGGAGATTTCTTATAACCATAGCTTGTAAAAGCTCCGATAAATTCTCCTGCTTTCTGCTTTGATTTTACAGTCGCTTGAACTTTATTAGAAATATCTCTGGCATACTGTTCGTTGAATATATTTTTAATAGGAAGTAACATATCGTATGCCTGCTTCATACTATCAATATTATCTGTTACAGAAATAAAACGAACATTAAGCTCTGGAAATATTCTTTCCAAATATCGCCCCGTATCAATGTAATCTCGTCCGAAACGGGAAAGGTCTTTTACAACAACACAATTTACCTTGTTATCTTCAATGTCAGCAATCATTCTATGGAAGTCTGGTCTATTAAAATTCGTTCCCGTAAAACCGTCATCAATATAAACATCATATAAGATAAAGTCATCATGCTTGTTCACATATTCTGTTAAAAGTTTTCTCTGATTTCCTACACTATCGCTTTCTTCCTTATCTCCGTCCTCTCGTGATAATCTGATATAAATAGCTACGTTAAATAAGTTTGAACCTTTTTGATAAATCATTTTTCCACCTATTCAACTGCCGTACCTATGATAATATTATACCATAAAGTACGGCTTCTTTCCATTGTTTTCAAGGGTTTTACCCTCTTGATAGTCCTTTTTTTACATGAGATTTCACGATACGGACAAGCAATTCCTCTACGGAAAATTTACCTAAAAATTCCCGTTCTACGATATATTGTGCAGGTTCTTTTTTAGCCAAGTTATCAGCCCCCTTAGTCAGCTATCTATTCTCAACATACGCACATAGGCTTATCCAATATGCGTATTTTTCACAATGTTACAGAAGCAGACAGACGGCTTTGGAAAGCTCCGTTAGTATCTCAACTATTCCCATTCTTGTGGGCAGAACCGCACCATGCGGACGTATCATTATTCTGTGAGGATAGGTCGTGGCAAAACAACTTTTCCAACAGTCGCTCTCGGATCACTGCGTGGGTCGCTCGCTTTCTTTTGAAAAGGTCGTGGCGTACAGTCCCCGTGGCTCGCTATCTCACAAACGTATCTGTCTGCTTTATTCAGTTGTCAAAGAGCTGTGGCGAAAGCGTGTTGCTTTCATGTAAAAGCAGAGGCAGAGCAGGAAAGAGGGGATTGAACAAATCATGCTCTGCGGTTACTGCTTGTTATTCTTCGGTTTCTAAAGGAATATCAAAGTCCAAAATCATTTTGATAAGTGCTTCTCTGATACGTCCTTTTAATTCCATGTCTACGACTATGCAGACATTACCATATCTGTCGTAGAACGGACGCAAACAACATTTTGATATGTACGGGTCATACAATGCCAGTATCTTTTCAATCGAATTTACGTTGCCGTCCACAGCCGACGAGATAAGGTAAAATGACGGGCGTGTGTTATTCATCATTCATGTTCTCCTTTAATTTTTTCTTGATTTCTTCAAGTGAGTTCTTCCTACTGCGGAACGACGTTGAACGGTTAATCTTTAATCTGTCGCCGATTTCTGTATCGCTCATGCCTAAGAAGAAATACATCAACAAGATTTCTCTGTCTTTTTCAGACAGATACTTAATCGCTTCTGCTAAATCATCATCAAGGACACGAACCTCAATACCACATACATCAAAGGCGGTATAATCGCTTTCGTATTCGTCCCAGACTGCCAGCTTTTCCACGACGATTTCTGGAAGTTCACAATAGGAAATTTCCCTATTTCTTCGTCGCTTTAATTCTTTGCGATAATTACGGACAATGCCTTTTACTACACGTTTGAGCTTGCAGTCAAATTGACATTGTATTGTCTTTTGGAAGTCCGACGGTTTCATATCATCACACCCCCTTTCCGTTATGACGTGAAAAGTGTTTATCCCTCTTTCCGCACCATATCTGTACAGCAAGGTGTGATTTGTTGCATGAATTTGAAAAAAAGTGAAAAAATTTTTTCGGGTACAAAAAAAGCCCGCACAAAACATATAGTCTGTACGAGCTATTAAAGCTGTGAGATATTCAGTTGTTGATAAAATGCTGTTAGGTAGTGTATGACTGTATAAGATTATGCTTAAAATTTTCCATAATACAAGCCCCCCTTACAGCACTTGATTTCTATTAAACTTTTGTCTTTTTTGTAATCTTGTAAATATATTCTTCTGGCGTAGGGCGTTTATTTCCAAAATACTTTTTGAAATTTGCCTGCACTTCTGGGTCGGTGCTGTTCATAGCTTCATCAATCGTCGCTTCTATATCAGCCCGAACATCAGCCAATGATACACCGACAGCTTTTGCACCAACTTTCAATGCTTTTTTTATGTCATGTTTTTTAAGTCCTAACATGGTATCACTCCTAAAAATAAAATAGTTCCTCAAATTTTTTATCAAGTGCAATACACAAAATAAGAGCAAGTTTAGCGGTGGGATTGAATTGCCCCGTTTCAATGGAGCTAATTGTATTACGAGAAACCCCAACCATTTCCGCTAAAGCTGATTGTGATAGTTTTTTTTCTGTTCTTACTTGCTTTAAATTATTTTTCAATATCAATTCATCATTCATAAGAAGTACCTTGCAATCATTATACAAATATTTTTGTAATATATAAAATAAATAATAATACAGCTACCAAGCCCCAACATATTCCGCAAAACAATGTAAATTTGTCCTTTTGACGTATCCATCTATACATATATTGACCGCAAAAAATTGAACAAAATACGGAATATACATCTTGATATGGTTGATTAGAATATATGTTTATAATCATTAGAGCGACACACATAATCAAACCTACTGTCATTCCAATAGTGCTACTTTTTTGTAAAATATCCAATTCCATTTCGTCCATTTGATTAGGCTTTCTGTTCTGTACTTTTTTTAAAACTTCTTCTCTGTTCATAAAACATCCTCTCTTTCTGCCAAGTTTTATTGACACTTATAATATATCATAGCCAAGTTTTGTTGTCAATTATTTTGCATAGTTTACTTGTCAAAAATACAGTGTGCAAATCTATACAGAAATGCACGCTTTCAATGTTTACCCTACAATCTTCCAGTTGCTATCCTTATGTAGCACAAGCTCATACTGCGATACCTGCGTTACCTTTGTTTGATTATCAAGGAATTTTACGGCAACCTTGACTTTCACATTGTCCCCGTCCTTTGTAAAGGTAGGGTTTACCAATTCAGAATACAGATAATCCCTGCCGATAGGTTCAAGCACATTTCCAGATATATAATAGGCAAGCTCTTTTTCTGTGGCTGTTGGGTAGAGCTTAAAGAATGTTTCCAGAAATGCGGTAGCGTCATTGACTGTATCAGCGTCTACGCTTGCGTCTGCTTCTGGTGTCTTAGGCTCATAGTCTGATTTTTCGATTGCTGGTGCAAGGGTAGGGTTCTGAACGATTACCATATCCCAGTCAGCGTCTACATGGACTTTTACCGTATAGGTTGCCTTGACATTGCTTGTCTGTTCTCCCTCTTTTATCTGCTGATCTACTTCGTAGGTAGCAGAAAAAGTGTCCGTTCCCGACTGTTCGATACTCCATACAATCACATCTGTAACCGTGGAGCTGGTCGGTATATCGGTTCTAATGGTATCTATATTCAAGTCCTGCAATTCCTTTGTCAGATAACCGCTGATTGCCTGCGTCCTTGCTTCAATCGCTTCTTTGCTGTTATTCCATGTGTAATAGGACTTTGCGAAGTTCTTCACGAAATTTTCTATCCCGTTGGTGTCCTGCAAGCGAAGCTCAATGATTTCTTTTTCATGGGTGGTGTGCTGGTCGATAGCGGTAAAATTCTTATACACCCCAAAGCTCACGCTTGCGATAAGCACCACCCACAACGCAATCACGGTTTTCTTATGTGTGCCTACCTTGACAGTA
>ERZ833822.1349-NODE-1349-length-20984-cov-8.490707_pt1 | contig 20984 bp, 10 predicted proteins | sample MGYA00519913_ERZ833822 | MGnify/ENA primary metagenome ERZ833822 (study PRJEB31850, sample SAMEA3708746) | human gut metagenome | biome: human gut; feature: human-associated habitat; material: faeces | place: China | collected 2014 ... | reverse complement strand
TGCCTTATAGAATTTCACCGGTTTTCCTGTGATCTTTTCTACTCTTTCCAGAGATTTTTCACTGGAGTTGCACAAATTATCCGCTACCACTACATCATAACCTGCGTTCTGCAGTTCTACAACTGTATGACTTCCAATGTATCCTGCGCCACCTGTCACTAAAATTGACATAACTATTTCCTCCTCATATCATGCTGTTGTTTTCAGTCATTAACTTCTTTTATATTTGCTATTTATATTTTTGCACAATGGCTTTCATTTCGGAAAGTTTTTCTTCCATTTCCTTCACCAGTTTAAACTGTGTCCGACATCTATCCAAATTATGACCTTCTCTATGAACCTTAAAATAATGGTCACCTTCCAGATAATCCGTCAGAAAACGAACACCGCATTCAAAAGTCATCAGAACAGCTCCCATAGGAAGCATCTCTAACTCCATATCCGTCAGAGCTTTGCCACAGCCTTCGATAAATCCTTTTACATATGTTTCATAAAGATGAAGGTCAAAAGAAACCTTATCCAGATTTCTCTCATCCTCTGCAGCTGTCGTTGCCCCAAAACGGATGGAATCCCCAAAATCATTCACAGAAAGACCCGGCATCACTGTATCCAGATCAATGACACAAAGCACTTTTCCGTCTTCATCGAACATCATGTTATTTACTTTTGTATCACAGTGGCATACACGTTTAGGAAGTTTGCCTTCGCGGTACAGACGTTCTGCCTTGCACATTTCATCCGCCCGTTTTTCTATTTCATCCAAATAATACTGCACTTCTGCTACGCGTCCGGCTGCGTTGGTTGCAACGGCGTCACGTAATTGTTTCAGGCGGAACTCCATATTATGGAAGTCGGGAATTGTTTCACCTAAAGTCTCAGGAATATCAGCCAGCATAGCCTGGAAGTTACCGAATGCCTGTCCGGCATAATTAGAATATTCCGGATTGACGGTTTCGTATGTCTTGGCGCGAGGAATGAAAACCATTACACGCCAATAGCTGTCGCCGTCGAACCAATAAGTCTTACCTTCTTCAGTAGAAAGAAAGGATAAAACTTTACGGTCAATATCCGATTCTCCGGCTTCGGTCAGTTTCTTACGGATATGGCTTGTGACAGCGGCAATATTGGATTGAAGCATTTCCACATTCTGAAAAATGGCATGGTTGATGCGTTGTAGAACGTAGTCGGGAGCATCTGCTTCCTTGGTGTTTACTTTGTAAGTGTCGTTGATAAGTCCTGCACCTAGTGGCTTGATTTCTTCCACTGTGCCTTGTACTTTGAATTTAGCAACAATGCTAGATAAATCTTTCATGGGTCTTTTCTTTAAAATTTATAATAAGGTTATTGATAATCATATTTGGCTACTTCATTAGCCTGGCTGGCCGAACGGACAGGGACTAGGGTGAAGCCCCAACTATAATCACGGTTAGCCGGTATCTGATGGAAGGGTTCCGGGCGTGCTCCCCAGCTGTCATATCCACCTACTCCTTGTTGTTTCATATCAACACAGACTTCTACAAAGTCTCTCGGAGTAATATCATTGACGTGATGCATTCTTCTCAATACATTACGCGCAGCCTTTTCGTCATGGTTGGCAACCTCTTCGGGGCTGAAGTTATTCCATTGATAGGGGTGGGGAAGGGCTTCTTCCGAATCGAAATCTTCGATAGAGTTGCGTAAAGCGTTGAAGCCGATAAGGCTGTCGGCAACAATAGCCAGGCCATTCCCTTTATCAGGAGATAGAGCAATCCAACGGGTATCGGTATGGTGTCCGTTTTCCTGCGGACGAACGTAGTTGAAGTACATCTTATCTGCCGTTGTCTTGTATACGCCAACAAGGGTACCATGATTACGGTCAATATAGTTTTCTTCCGGACCGCGACCGAAATATTGTACATTGTTCATTTGGGCGGGCAAACGGAAGCGTACACCGATACGGGGAACTTCCAGTTTGGAAGCTGCTTTGCGGGCAGCATCGCTTCCGGGAGTAAAGGTAGCCATACGCGTAGCTTCGGAAACTTCTGTTTCTGCTGCTTGCATATCCGTAGAAGTGAATTGGGCACTAACATTTACGATACCGCTCGGATAGATTCTGTAAGTGACAACATACAAGTTGCCGGCAGCTAACAAATAAGTGGCTTTTAGCGAGACAACTTTATTCTCAGTAGTCATCTTGACATCTGTCACATGGAAGTTTTTGCTTGATTGCTTCCATACCTGCAAACGTTTAGGAGCACCGTTACCATAGTCATTATCATTAGGAGCACGCCAGAAGTTAGGCTGAATGCCAAAACCGTCTTTGAAATATTCAGTTCCGTCCACTTTATATGAAGTGACTAATCCGCTTTTCTTATTAAATACAAAGTTTACCTTTGAAGAAGATACGGTTAGTTCATCACCTGACGTTGCTGTTGTCAGTGCAGGACCATTAGCTTTATAAATTCTTTTCTCTGCCTGAATCGGAAGCTGGAATTGGTCGTATGCTATTTCGTAGCCGGCTGGTATTAGCGGTTCCGGTTCTACTGTTGTCACACTGAAGTTTACAAAATATTCTGTCCCCGGTTGGGATTTTAAGCCGTTTACAGGTACAGTAAACTCTTTGGATGCTTGCGGAGCGATGTCTAAAGAAACTTTTCCGCTTTTTATTGTTTTGTTATTTGAGAGTACGCTATAATGGATCTGATACTTTTTCAGATTGGTAAAGTAAAAACGGTTAGTGATTCTGAACTTGCCGGAAGCAGCGTCAATTGCTTCAAAACCGACATTTTGATGTACATATTTTACTTCAGCCATAGCCGGGTGTGGTCCGCGGTCCGGGTTGACAAGCCCATTGCAAAGGAAGTTACCGTCACTAGGGGCGTTTACACCAAAGTCACCTCCATAAGCCCAGTATTCTCTACCATTTTTGTCTTTCTGGAGCAGACCTTGATCTACCCAGTCCCAAATATATCCTCCCTGAAGGTTAGGATATTTGTAAATAGCTTGCCATTGTCCCCAAAGGTTTCCGGTGGAATTACCCATTGCGTGTGCATATTCCGAAGGAGCTACCGGACGGTCGCTGCCGTTCTTGCCTGTGTTTTCCAACCAACTGGCACCTGGATATTGCGGAACATACATATCGGAGTTCCATTCCCATTGTGCGCGTTCATAGTTAACAGGACGAGCCATGATATTTTTGTCTGCTTCTTTCACCCACAAATATGTTTGATAGAAGTTGTATCCGTTTCCGGCTTCGTTTCCTAACGACCAGAAAGTGACACTCGGGTAATTCTTGTTACGTTCGAACATATTTATAGTACGGTCCATGTGCGGTTTCAACCATTCGGGGTTGTTGCCCAATGAGCCGCCTTTGCGGAGGTCGTAATACATACCGTGACTTTCGATGTTAGCTTCGTCATACACATAGAGCCCGTATTCGTCGCAAAGTTCGTAGAAACGGCGGTCTTGCGGGTAGTGGCAGAGGCGCACACTGTTTAAGTTATGCTGCTTCATGAGCTCAAAATCACGACGCATCAATTCCTCTGTAACGTAATGCCCTGTTGCCGGATTGTGCTCGTGGATATTTACACCTTTGAGTTTCAACGGTTGTCCGTTGATGAATAAGCAAACATACGGTTTGCCGTTAGCAGCCTTTTGTTCAATTGGTTTGATCTCAATACGACGGAAGCCGACATTGAAGGGAACTATTTCTGTAAACTTATCTCCGTCTTTGATGTACATCAGTAATTTGTAGAGATTGGGATGTTCGGATGTCCATGTTTTTACATTGGGGACTTCTATTTTCACTTCTTCAAAGAGAGGAATGGTTTGGTTCGCACCTATGGCGGTATTCATTTCGAAAGCAGCGATTACCTTATCGGTTTTCGGATCTAACACCTTATATCCGATAACATAATCTTTAGAGGGCTGTGAGGTATTGTTGCGGATATCCATTGCCAGTTTGAAAATACCGTTTTTATAAGTATCGTCCAGCGTGGATGTTACACGGAAATCTCTGATTGCTACTTTGGGTTGTGAGTAGATATACACATCACGTTCGATACCACTGATGCGCCAGAAGTCCTGACATTCCAGATAAGAGCCAGTGCTCCAACGGAAGATTTTCAGTGTAAGTACATTCTTGCCCGGTTTCACGTACGGGTTGATTAAGAACTCGGCAGGATTCTTTGAATCTTCGCTATATCCTACTTCCTTACCGTTGATATATACATATACACCGGATTTGGCTCCTGCCAAATGCAGATAAATGTCCCGTCCGTCCCAATCGGCAGGGATGTCTATATCACGGCGATATACACCCACCGGAGTCGCTTCCGGCAATATCGGAGGCTGTGGGTTGCGTGCTTTGAATTCATAACCATGATTTGTGTAGATGGCTACTCCATGTCCTTGTACTTCCCAGTTGCCGGGAACTTGGATATCATACCATGAGTCTGTACTGACGCTCGGATCAGTAATGTTGTCAGGAAGATCTTTGTAGGAATCTACAAAATAGAACTTCCATGTTCCGTTTAATAACCGATAGAACTTACTACGCTCAAATTTCCCGCTCAAGGCATCTTCACGATTGTCGTAAGTCATAAACGAAGAACGGGGATATTCTTTGTTAACAGCTACTACTTGCACATCTTGCCAATAAGGCTTTTTTGCATTATCAGCTACGGCACTGGTTACTATCAGGGAAAATATTCCCAGAAAAATGTTAGTTAATAAGAGGGGGTGTAGTCGAAATTTCATGTTTCTCAATATTGGTTTTTCATTTCGTTTTTATTTAACTTTAATATGGTCGAATCCTTCTCCATAAACTCCGATAACAGCACTTTGTGAAACAAATGCGTTAGGGTCTATATCTTTTATAAACCGGAAGATAATGGGGGATTCCCGTTTTTTAGCCAATACAAACATCATCTTCACTTCGCGTCCGGTATAAAAGCCCGTTGCATTGATGATTGTAACGCCTCGGTGCGGATATTCGTTGATACGTCGTCCTATTTCTTCATATTTATTTGAGATGATAAAGAATTGTACGGACTGACGTGCGCTGTTCACCACCTGATCGAGCACGAAGCTACAAATATATAGAGTTACAAATCCATATACTACTTTTTCCCAGTCTTTTAAGACAAAATAACTGGAAGATATAATGATCATGTCGCAGATAAGTACAACTCTTCCCAGTGTAATATCCCGGTACTTGTTTATGATAGCTGCAATGATATCTGTGCCTCCGGTACTTCCGTTAGCTGAGAAGGCAACCCCGATTCCACCTCCACAGAATGACGCTCCGATGACACACGCCATGAAAGGCTGGTCGTGAAGGAGACTGATCCCAGCCGCCAGTTTCTGGATAACGGATAAAAAGAAAGTCAGGGTGAACACTCCGAAGATGGTTTTGATACAAAACTTCAATCCCAGTAATTTAAGAGCTAACAGCAGCAGGAAGAAGTTGATAGTGAAATACGTATATTGCACCGGAAAGCCGGTCGCCCAATATACAATGGAAGCAATACCCGGTACTCCCCCGGTAGTGATATCGTTGGGTAGTAAAAATACCGTCCACCCGATGCCGTACAGAATCATGCCAATGGCAATCATTACATAGTCTCTAGCCTCACGGATAATGCTTTGCTTAGAAGGCTTTGGAATAGCTGTTTTCATAAACGTGATTATGATAATCTATAAAATGTTGAAACACGAACCAATGAATAATCCGGCTTTGGGGGAGAAGCCGGATTAATTTATGTTCGTGTCTGCAAAAATACTATTTTTATTTTACGAAAGCGTGGTGGTAGCCTTGTACTTTATTCCATCCTCCACGAGTAAAGTCGGGAATTTCAACCGGAGCTGAATTGTTTTCAATAGAGAGGCGGGTCAGTTCAGCCATGCAGCACCATTCTGCCAAGTCGTAAACGTCCATGTCTAAAGGTAAACCATTCTGTAAGCAGTATGCCAGACGATAATCCATGATAAAGTCCATACCACCGTGGCCGCCTACCTTCTTAGCTGTTTCTTCCAGTTCTTTGTGGATAGGATGTTTGTATTTATCCATTAGGGCTTTTTTAACGTCAGCAGGTACAGAACCGTGTGCGTTCAGGTTTTCATGATTAGGAACATCGTTTGAATCAACTTGTGAAGGTCTCAGGCAATATTCTTCAATCGGATATTTGCTTGCGTAACCGTCTGCTCCTACAATCTGATACATACGACTGTAAGGACGCGGAGTCATTACATTATGTTGGATTAACATAGTCTTACCATTTTCTGTGCGAATCAAAGTTGAAGTCTGGTCACCGTTCTGGAAATCCTTCACTTCTTCTCCTGTTTGCTTTTTAATATAAGCCGGACCATTGACAGCTTTCGTATCCATTGATACTAAAGTTTTCATACGGTCACCACGGTGGATGTTAAGTACTTGGCAAGCAGGACCCATACCGTGAGTTGCATATACATCACCACGATGTTTCTGATTGTAATCCATACGCCAGTTATTCCAGTATGAAGGCCAGAAGTCTTCCAAATTGTGAATGTATGAACCCTCTACGTGTAGTACGTCTCCAAAGACACCTTGCTGTGCCATATTCAGAGAAGTCAACTCGAAGAAGTCATATACACAGTTTTCCAACTGCATACAGTGCTTGCGGGTCTTTTCTGAAGTGTTGATTAACTGCCAGATTTCGTCCAATGTCATGGCAGCAGGTACTTCGATAGCTACATGTTTGCCATGTTCCATTGCATACACGCCCATTTCTGCATGGTGCTTCCAATCAGTTGCTATATATACAAGGTCGATATCTTCCTGTTCGCATAGTTTCTTCCATGCGTCTTCCGAACCACTGTAAGAAGTAGCTTCCGGCATTCCGGCATTCTTCAGGATTTCCTGTGATTTCTCTACACGTTCGGGAGAAAGGTCGCACAAGGCTACAATCTTGGTTCCCGGAATATGTGTCCACCGTGATACGGCACCAGGACCACGCATTCCCAATCCGATAAAACCGACACGTACGGTATCAATTTTGGGAGCAACAAGTTGGATTACGTCTTCTTGTCCGGCAGGGCGGGCAGGAGTTTCTACTTTGATAGGAGCGAAGGCTTCCTGAGCCTTCTGTTGTTGTGTGCAGCTTGTATGGCAGGTTAACAAGGTTAGTCCAATAGCTGCGACTGTGAATAGCTTTTTCATCATATTTTTTATGTTTTTAATAGGGGGTTATTTGTCGTTTTTCATTTTGCGGTCAAAAATAGTAATTTATTAGTCAATTCCATATAATTATAACAGATAATTTTGTTTTTTTACCCTTATTTGGGTAGAAAACAGGTCTTACTTTTTCTTTCAGATTTGTCATGGTCTTAATGCGTTTATGTTGTGACGGTCATATTTCCGTGTGTACGAAGTAAATACACCTCGTAAGGGGTGTTCCCCTATGAACTAATGTTTTTTTTAGCATTTCTTAATGTTTAAGTTTACTATTACTATTTCAAACCAACTCAAATATAAGACACACTATGGGAACATTCTCCTAGAATAGGAACCACTTTTTAGTATTGCTTAACTTTTTGTCTTCTTATCGGCTGTCTATGTGAAGCAAAGTCATTCTTCCAGTAGAATACGTTTTCCATCGGCTTGTACGGCGTATAATTTGGCGTACGTCAATGATACCGTCAAGGGAACTTCGAATTTGATAAAGGTAGAAAAATAGAGTAACTTTCCATTAGCGTCTTTTTCCCTGAGTTCGAAAGCTACAGCTTCATCTCCGTTTGTAATGCTCACTTCCCGTCCGTTGATATTTCCTTTTATATCCTTTGTTATAGGTCTTATCCTTTGAAACTGGGTATAATGACCAACATCCGGTGGAGTAGTATCCAATCCTATATCTCCTTTCTTCCGGTCTTCCAGATAATAGAAAGGTTTGGCTTTTTTCGGATATTTAGCCATAGCTTTCTTTGCATTTTCAATCATTTCCTTCGTTACAGTATACTGATAGCTGCCATATTGATCGATCTGTGTATCTACGGTTACAAAGAATCCCCACATTTCAAAAAACTCGGTCAGATCTTCTTGTGCGGCTTCACTTGCCATTCGAGCAAACAGAAGTTGTTTAACTCCCGGATTATTGGAGGATGTCCGGTTCTCCCGCATGAGTTTGAACAGTCTTTGCCAGAAATCCGTTTTGTGTCCGCAACGATGATAGTAATTCCATAGTTGCCAGTTCATACGCATATGCAGTTCTGTATTTTCTCCCTGATAATTGCTGCCAAAGTTACACCAAGGTCGGTTGAGTACGCAATGGGCTTCCGAAAGTGTCATTCCTGTAATATTTCCTTCGGAGTTAGTCGTTCGGTTATCGGCCGCTTTAGGAAGATTAAGCTCTGTGCCGCGTGAACAATATTTTCCAAGTTTATACAGTATGAAATTCGAGAACAGATTATTGGACGACTCAGTAGAACTAGGCCAGTCGATTGCCAGTTGGTGAATGTGTCCGATTTCATGTGCGGGTCCCCAGGCGTTATCTTTGGCACTCATCACCTTGTCGTATAGTAATATATTTTCCAGATAGGTATATACGAATGCAATACGGTAGTCGGAAGCCCACATATATGCACCTTCAGGTGAAATTGCAAACAAGTGGTTATTAACCTGAGTAGGGCGCACATCTTCAATACCCATTAGTTCCTGCTCCCAACCGATGATGTTGTCCCATAGGTTAATAGCGGACAATATTTCATCTTTCACAAACTCACGCAGTTTATCCCGGTGGAAATAAAAGATAATCTTATCACCACGTACTCCGAAATACTTGTCGGTGGCTTTTGATAACAATTCGGCATATTTGGCATTTGTTTTGTGTTCTTTCAAGTCAAAGAAACCGCTGACCGTTCCGCTTCCTAATGGAATATGGATTTTTATAGGTTTCGGATGGCTGGTCAGGTCACAGTTGTACATGACGAATAACTGGCCCCTATTACGTATTTTGATTTTGTTAATACCTGGTTCCAGATAGTAAACGTCTCCCGAAGCGGCGGTCTGTACATATTCCTGCGGTTCCCAAAAGTTCGTTCTTTCTTCTCCTACACATTGTATTGAAACTTCGCGTCCATAGGTATCGCCAACAAGGACGATAATTTCGTCGTTTTTTTCCACAGCAATACCGGTCAGGTTGTCCAAGCTACTGTAATGTTTGGTCATTAACTTTTCCGCCCACTCGTTGATATCACTATAAGCGTTGTATTTGCGGATACGAAATTCTTTCTCCCATTCATCATAAGCGTTGTTTTTTAACGCTTCGGCTATGTGGACGAAATATTTGCTTGGCAATTTGTTGATTTCTTCATTGGTGACATCAGCTTTCAGTTCGCTACAAGTAATATCTTTGAATACGGTCAATAACTTAGTTGCCAAAGTGTTATCCTCATTCTTTTTAAAGAAGTGCATTTCGTCACAACTGACAAAGTTACCAAGTCCGCTTTTGACAACAAACTTAACGCCTGTGGCTTTCATCCCTTTCTTGAATACGATTCTGCTCGGAGTATCTTTCATTTTGAAGTCATAAGTTCCTTGAAGCGTATATCTTTTTCTATCGGAATCGGTAGAGGTGTAAACTTCAACCTCACCAAAATTACCATTCCCTGATCGGGTATAATAAATAAAGTAATTGATTTCCGTATCTCCTTTGAAGAAATATTCCAAAGTGACAGGGAAGGATGTATTACTCCATGAACTGTGATAATGTGACTCGAAGCTGATTCCTTGAGTAAATTTGCCATCGTATGATTTGTCAATGTCAGATCCGGGCTGGTATTCGCTGGCTTTTCCTCCGTACGGTATAATCTGAATATCTTCGGGAAGTACTACATCTTTTGTCTCTTCCTCTTCTTCCTCGATGTCAGGTATAGGCTGAGGCAGTGTTTTGTCGTTGGAACTGCAAGAAAGTGTTGCATTGAAAATAGAGAGAAATAGAAACAGGAGGGTAAACTTGTGGAATGTTTTCATATAAGTCTGATTGTGTTATTGATATAGATTGTGCGTTACAAAGGTAATAAAAATGGCAGGCATATATTACCTGCCATTTTTATAAATAATTATCGTGAAATGCAACTTATTCTTTATTCACAAGAATACGTTCTCCATCAGCCTGCACGGCATAAATGCCTGTACGGATTAAAGGAATATTTCTCGGTACACTGAATTTTAAGAAGTTAGAGAAATAAACAACTTCGCCCATAGTACCGTCTGTTGATTGCTTTCTTACTTCGAAGGCTACGGCTTGTTCTCCATTCTTAATTGTGATTTCACTTCCTGTCACAGATGCCACCATTGTATAGGTTGGAGTTTTAGTAATCTTTTCATTGTTCTGGAACTGGGTATAATATCCTAAGTCTCCAACCTCTTTATATCGGTAGTCGCCGGATGTAAAATCTGAAATTTTACGATCTTCAATATATTGTATTGGAGCGGCCTTCGGATAATTCTGAGTTTTAATCCATGCTTTAGTATCTGCTATCATCTTGTCAGTCACTGTATAAGTCCATGTACCGTATTGTTCTACTTTTACATTATCTACAGTTTTGAAGAATCCCCATGTTTCGAAGAAATCCGTAAGGTCTTCCTGGGCAGCTTCGCATACAGCTTTGACGAAAGCCAATTGTCTTGCTCCCGGATCGCTTTCTGGCACATCTTTATATGTTGTACGCATGATATCGAATACTTTAGGCCAGAATTTAGCTTCCTGTTCGTTACCTTTACATAAGTCATAATAGATCCATAGCTGCCAATTCATACGCATGTGAATCTCTGTATCTTCATTCTGGTGAGTAGAAGTACCCATATTCCACCATACCTGCTTATCTCTATAAATTGCATTGGCTAAAGATGTCAAGCCTCGTCCGCGTGACTTATATTTTCCTAATCTGCGAATTACGTAATTAGAGAACAGATTGTTGGATGATTCGGTGGACGACGGCCAGTTAATAGCTGCTTGATGTACGTGTCCCATTTCGTGGGCAGGTCCCCAAGCATTATCTTCTGCTGCCATTACATTTTCACGTAAAAGAATATTTTTCAGATACGTATATACGAATCCCATGCGATAATCAGATGCCCACATATACGAACCTTCAGGAGAAATGGCAAACATGTGGTTATTGATTTTTCCGTCCTGTCTGTATTGAGAGATTCCCATTAACGATTGTTCCCAACCGACAATGTCATCCCAAAGATGAATAGCGGATAAAATTTCAGTCGGAGCAGCATCCAACATTTTCAGACGATGGAAATAGAACATCATTCGTTCTCCACGTACACAGAAATATTTGTGGGTGGCTTTACTGATTAATTCTGCATATTTAGCATCTGTCTTGTGTTCTTCCAAATCGAAGAAACCATTAACTACACCGTGTCCTAGAGGAATATGTATTTTGATAGGAGCAGGGTTGTTAAGCAACTGTTCTCCATCCACATTGTACATAACGAACAATTGACCGGGACCTTGCATTTTTAATAAGTTAACCCCTTCTTCCAAAGAGTAGGTCGTTCCGGTTGCTTGTGTTTGCTTGTAGTAGTCAGTGGAGCTACCGCTTGTATAGACATTCTCCTCCCAAATACATTGTAATGATACTTTTTGTCCTTCCGGGATATTACCTACTAATACTATGATTTCTTCATCTTTGTTGACGTAGATTCCGGTCGGATTGTCTAGATTACTGTATTTCTTTGTTTGTAGTCTTGTTGCCCAGTAGTCGATATTGCTATATGCTTTATATTCGCGTATACGGAAATCTTTCTCCCATTCGTCATAAGTGTTATCTTTTAAGGCATGGGCCACACGTCTGAAAGTTTCACTTTCCAATGCATCGATTTCTTCGTCGGTAACTCCTTCTTTCAAGGAACTACAAGTAAGATCTGTAAAGACAGTCAGGAGTGGATCATTCAAATCTCTGTAGTTTGCTTTTTCAAAAAACTCCATTTCTCCACAACTGGCGAAGCCTCCTAAACCCGTCTTAACGGTGATTTTAACTTTAGTGGCTTTGACCGTTTTAGTTAGTATTCCGGTCTTGCCGTCAAACCCGCCCTGCTGTCCGAAATCATAAGTACCTGCAAGAACATAATTCGGGTTATCCGCTGTTTGAACGTAAACATCGACTGCTCCGAAGTTTCCGTTTCCGTTTCTAGGATAATAGATAAAATAATCGACTTGTTTATCTCCTTGAAGTGTATATTCTAGATCTATAGGCAATGGATGAGTCGTATTATCCCAAGGAGAATGATAATGATATCCATCACCTTGTGTCTGTGAACCTTTGATTCCGTCGAATGTCTTTTCGATGCTCCAGTTATCTCCTTGTGAGATAGCATTTCCACTTACTATGGCTATTTGAGTGTCGTTTCTGAAATCAACATCATTAACTCCATATTGGGTTAAATTAATGGTATAATTGCCCAACTCAGATTTAACAGCTAATTTGGCATAACGTTTTGTTTTTCCTTGATTATCAAGGATAGAAAGCATTATTTTATCATCCTGTTGGAAAGCTGTAGCCCATTTTTCGTCGGAATTGACACTCCATTGGCTGGTTCGCAGATTTGTTTTTACCGGGATTGACATTGTAGTGCTTCTAAAGTCAATCTCTTTGTTCAGGTCACTACTGCTGATTTCAAATGTATTTGGAATCAGTTCACTCTCATCGTCCTTACATCCGGTATATATTAAGGATGTTATTAGACATAAGAAGTATGTTAAATATAAATGTATATATTTCATAAGTTATTGGATTTGTATAGGAAACCGCTCTATAAATAATAAGAGCGTTTCCTATGTATTAACTTTAGTGATTACATTCCCCATAATTTAAGTTCGGCCATTCCCCAACATGCATACCATGAAGTACTACCTGGCTGGAATTCTCCTATACAATTTCCTAAATAAGACTCCATTACTGTCAATCTTAGATAGCTGAAAGGATTAGGCGACGTAAATACTTTTGAGGTATATGTTTTTCCTCCTTCACTTGCTGTTGGTAATCCTTCGTTTATTTCGACAAACTCATTCCAGTTTGTTCCGTCATTACTAGTAAATAACTTAATTACTTTAGGTCCTGAGTTATTCCAACCTTTTGTAATATACTCAAACATGATAGCTCTCATTTCTTTACCTAAATTAATGTCAATAGGTTGTCCATACTGAGCATTTCCGCTTGCTGATTGATATTTGGTTTCATAAGCTGTACTGGTATCGTCATCGTAAAGAAAACTTAGTGAATTAGCTCCACAGCTCAACGGATCAGTAATTTTATCTGTCAAGTCAATCTTATCATCCACCATATCGAACATATACTTCAAGATTACATAATGTTTTTTAGTGTCCGAGGTAATAGTTTCAAGATCTTCACTTTGTTCAAGTTGTAGTGGAATTAAATAAGTCGCCCCTTTAGTCAATTTAGAACGGTCTACTACTAAAACCCCGACGCTTTCACTAATTCCGGAACTGAATATCAAATCTTCCAGTTGATAAAACGCTCCTTCCGGAACTGCTTTGTAATCTGTTCCTTGGGCCGTATTGTATGCATCTATTTCTGTTTGGTCAGTGCTGGCTGTTATACCGGCCGTAAAATTCCACTGGTTGATGACTCCGGATGTCATGGAGACTTTGATTTCAGCAATAATTTCTTCTTCCTTATTAATTCCCAGGTCTATCATTGTGGATGATTTCTCAAATTTGATACCTAGCTGTTTCACTTGAGGTTTAAGAATTAAGTCTCTTTGCTCAAAATTGACAGAATCAGTTTTACTGGTTAAGCGGATAGGTAAAATAAAGATGCTGTTGGCATTAGCTTCCGCTTCCACCTGTTCTGTTATTTTTTCCGGATTTAATGTAAACTCTTCTATTTTATAGGTATCTGAGGATTCGAAACTAATATCCTTATTCCGGAAAGTATAACAATCACTGTTCAATACAACATAGTTGTTGCCTTTGTAACGTGATTCATTATCAATTTCGGTCTGAGATAATGTGCTTAGTCTGACTTGGGCCGTAGCGGAAGGATCGCTTCCGGATTTGACTACAGTAATAGAATATTTTACTTGTTGTCCATCGTTGAAGAGTACCAGATCGTTCTGTCCGCTATTCTTTAAATAAAGAATCTTGTTGTACTCTTGGGGTATCAGTTCTTGGTAGTCAGCTTCTTCACATCCGGTAAATGTGGCGAGTGAACCCAAGAAAAGAAGTGAGTATAATATTTGTTTCATAATTTGTAAACAGTTTAAAGATTAATATTCGGGTGCTTGAACCATTTGTGGATTCTTGTATGTTTCGTTAGCAAATATAGGTGCCAGATACATACGGTTTTCCCATTTGTAATCTTGATTTACAATAACAGGTTGATTTAACTCTTCGAAAGTAGGTTCTTCTACTTGTTCCATATTCAACCCTTTACGTACGCCAGCTGCAAAAACTTCAGGGGCAATCATCCAACGTCGTGCGTCGTAATAGCGTAGACCTTCTCCCCATAGTTCTACAAAACGTTCGTTGCGTATCCAATCCATGGCCGGCATATCATTCAGCATTTCTTCTGTTACGTCCGGTATACCGGCACGTTCACGAACTACGTTCAGATACGTAAGTGCTTCTTTGGGTCTGTCTAAAGCTGCCAAACATTCGGCTACACTCAGGTAAAGTTCTGCCAAGCGGAAGAGAGGACGTGGATAGCTTTTTTCGTTGTTACTCCAGTTTGTACCCCAGTTCAGGTCGGGCTGGATAAATTTCTTTGACATGTATCCTGTGACACAGTGATCACGGGCGAATTCAGTTCTGTTCCAACCTTGTGCTTCGCCTTTCTTAAGATTGAGTACCAGAGGTTTGCCGCCTGAAATTCGTGGGCTGTATTGGTCTCCGTCAAATGAAAGCCATGCATAGAATCGTGGTTCGCGGTTGGTATTTAACTTGATAATATCCGCATTGCTTCTTCCTGCAGATTCATACCATGAATCTTCTTCTGCGAAAGTCCCTTTATTGGCAGCAATTCGAGGTAATTCTCCTTCTTTGGTATAGAATCGCTCTACACTGTTTAATAAAGGAGAGTAGCCGCTATATCCACTTCTCCAAGGGCCTCCGTCTACTTTTACCACGTGTACGGGTAAAGAAGCCATTACTACACCACCGTCATCTGCAAGTCCCCATATCATTTCACGGTTACCATCCGAGTAACGGCTAGTTACGAGATAACGCATCAAATAAACATGTTTTTTGAATTCTTCGGTAACTCCGTCTACGGGAACATCAAGCTCTCCTAGATTAAGTCCTTGATTACCCATAAGGATTGCACTTTCTTTAGTAGTCATCAGTCCGCATCCGCCTTCTCCTTCTGCCCATTCCAGTGCGTCTTTACAAGCAGTCAGTGCGCGTTCCCATTTATCGGGATCATAAACCTGGCTGACTAATTCTTTCCCATATCCCGGTGTTTCGAAATTCTTGTTTTTCCAATCCGGATAAGGGAATTTCCCATTCCATAAGTCAGAAGCTGCATAGAGCAACAAGCGTGCTTTTACTGCTTTTGCAATAGTGGAAGTTGCACGTCCCCATTCCGAACCGATACGGGAGGCCGGAAGATCTTTAGCTGCTTCGTCCAGTTTCATGGAAATCCAGCTTGTTACGTAATCAAAGTGATAACGTCCGTGATATTCATTGTTCGGTGTATCCATATCAATGTATGAATCAGTGATAGGGCACGGGCCATAGTATTCTAATATCAGGAAATGATAGTAAGCAATTAGGAAATTGGCTTCGGCAGTCCATTCTCTTTTTTGTACTTCCGATACATCGAGGGCATTTGGTAATTGGGACAGAAACAGATAACATTGTCCGATATAGCGGTAGATATTACCCCATTTCCAGTCTCCGGGAGATTCCGGAGTCAGCAGTCCCCAACCGGCACGCTGTCCGCTGTGTCCCCATAATTCCGGGAATACAAATTCATCAGTAGATGCAGCTTCCATTCCGGTATAAGTAATTGGGTTGGATGAACCTTTGATTCCTGCATAGCATGAGTAGAGGAAGCCAAGTGTACTTTCCGGCTTTTTAACGGCATCTCCCAGACCTGCTTGTTCGGGAGGTACTACATCTAGGAAATTGCAAGATGTCAGGCAGCACGTAGAGAGTATTAACAGACTACCCATCTTTTTTATTTTATCTATAAGTCTCATATTTATCTCGTATTTAGGTTCATATATTAGAAATTAAGTTGTACTCCGATGTTGAATGTACGCTGCAAAGGATAAGCATTCCATGATAGTTCCGGGTCCCATAGCTTGAACGGACTGAATACGGCTATATTGTCACCGTTCAGGTATACGCGTCCATATTTGAATTTATATCCCAGTTCCAGTGTCTTGAAACGGATGAAATTACCGTTACGCATCCAGTAAGTACTAGCTACTGTATTATTGGCTGTTTGTGAACTAGTCAATCCTAAGCGCGGATATTTAGCATTTGGATTGGGATTTGACTCAGACCAGTAGTCATCTGCAATGAATTGCATGACATTATAGTCACTTTGGCCGAATGGTGAAATACCGCTAATCATGATAGTGCGTTTAGCCGACCCATTGAAGAATACACCGAAATCGAATTTTTTATAGGTTACATTCATTCCCAAACCATATTGGATGCGGGGGGTAGTTCCATAAGGAGAGATCATTACCTGGTCACTGCCATCTATTTTACCATCTCCGTTTACATCACGGTATTTTATGTCTCCCGGTTTAACAGTACTACCAAGATTCTGTGTCGGGCTATTATCGATTTCTTCCTGACTGCTGAATAATCCTTGGGCGATATATCCGGTTGTGCGGCTTAACGGTTTGCCTGTAGATGTTTTCCACACATAAGGATAAACCGGTTCATCCAGGTTGACATATTTGTTTTCAGTATATGTGAAGTTTCCACGGAAATCTACATATAAATCTTTTGTGAATTCTTTTCTCCAGTTTACACTTAGTTCAATACCCCAGTTATCAACTTTACCTTTATTGCTCCAAGGTTTAGCTGTATAATATCCAAGAGATTCCGGCCATGCTTCGCGGTGGAGCAGGATATTGTAACGTTTCTCATTAAAATAATCGGCAGTAATAGTCAACTGGCGGAATAATTCGAGGTCGATACCTATATCCAATTTCTTTACGCGTTCCCAACCGCCATTAACAACTGCATAATTGGTTACTAAAGGACCATATAGGGTATAGTTCATATCTACACCGGTAGTGAAGCCTATGTTATTGAGCGATACTTGGTCGATATACAGGAAGTGTTGTGCACCGGCAGAAAGTCCGGTTTCGTCACTACCTACCAGACCATAAGATCCTCTGATTTTCAGGTTATCTATATACTTGGTCATCGGTTCAAAGAACTTTTCGTTACTGATTACCCAGCCTAGAGATACGGCGGGGAAGAATTCGAAACGTTCTTTCTTGGCCAGACGTTCTGTTCCGTTATAACCGAAATTCAGTTCTACCAGATAGCGCTGACCGTAGTCGTAAGTAAAACGTCCTGAGAATCCTTGATTGCGTTCGGGTAGTACGCTACTACGATATTCACGTTGCATATACATCAACATTCCTGTTACATGATGCAGGTTGAACTGGCGGTCATAATTCACGCGGGCGTCCAGATAGAAAGTCTGGTCGGAAGCTTTGCTTATATCTGACGTTTTCAGATAGTCAGTTCCTGATGTTCCCAGGCGTTCAATTTCATAATCAGTAGGATTTGAAGGGTTATAACTTCCTCCTTTAATACCATAATAATAAGGTTCGATCGTCCGGTTGTAGGAAGATGAAGCCCAATTCTTCCAATTGACCATTGCTTGTACGCTTAACCCCTTAGTTACGAAGTCAAGTTTTTGGTTGATTTTTAAGGAAGTATTGAGTGTGTTCTCATTATATTCCTTGAATGAACTCAACATATAAGCATACGGGTTGGTACGTACCGAAGATCCTGTCCATATAGCATTACCAAAACGGATATGTGTGTCTCCGGGTTGCGCCGGGAAAGTAACAGGGAAGTTAATAGGATTACAATACAACATCTGAGCGAATAAATCGGAAGTACTGTAGTTCGGTCCCTTCTTGTTACGAATCTGGGCGTTCATGTGTAAATCGATTTTAGTTGTAGATGTTATTTTGTAAGAGATATTGTTTTGGAAATTATATCCCCAATTGTTTATATTATTATTATACGAATATACTTTCTTCGTATCCAGCAAACCTGTATCGTGATTGGCTTGCAAACTCATATAATAAGATGCTTTTGAACCACCACCTGAGATGTTGACATTGGCACGCTGATTCATATTCATGTTTTTGAAGATGACGTCTTTCCATTGTACATCCGGATAAATGTAAGGATTAACTTGGTTACGTGTGTTGTCGATGTCAAGTTGCGAATATTTTGGGGTTGCTCCCGGATTACGTGTCAATTGGGCTTCGTTGTACATTTCCATCCAAGTGGCACCATTTACAAAGTCGGGGAAGTTCATCGGTTTATTGAAAGAGTTCTCAACCGTGACGTTAATTCTGGTTTTCTCGTTTTCTTTACCGGTCTTGGTAGTGATGAGCATAACGCCGTTGGCACCACGGGCACCGTAGATAGCGGTCGCAGAAGCATCTTTCAAAATAGAGAAACTTTCGATCGTTTCAGCCGGAATATTATTCAGGTCTGCCGTAGAAATTTCTACATCATCCAAAAGTATTAAAGGAGTGGCTCGTCCGCCAAAGGTACTCACACCGCGAATGTAGAATTCGGAAGCGGCACCCGGTTCGCCGGTCGAAGTCATAGAAATAACACCTGCCAGTTTTCCCGCAAAGGAGGTGGTAAGCGAAGAACTTGGAGCTTTCAGTTCCAGACCTTTCACACTGGTGATTGACCCTGTTACACTGACTTTCTTCTGTGTACCGGCACCTACTACTACAACTTCACTCAGCAGTTGGTTGTCTGATTCCATCTTTACGTTGATGACACCAAGATCGCCTACATCGACTGTTTTCTTTCTGTAACCGATGTAACTGAATTCCAGCTGTGCTTTCGAGCCGCTGATAACAATCGTGAAATTACCATCCAAATCGGTAATTACTCCGTCCTTCTGTCCTTTCACTACAACAGTAGCACCGATAACCGGATCGCCATTTTCAGCGTCTACCACCGTACCCGTAACGGTACGTTTCTTTTTGGGTTGTTGCTGTGTGGCTTCCTCTTTGTTTACCTTTAATATGATCTCGTTACCTTTGATCATGTAGGTGATTCCGCTACCTTTGAAGACTTCTTTTAAAACTTCTTCAATAGTCCCTTCACAATTTAGATTTTTGTTGGTTGTGTTTTTCAAGTCTGCAGCATTGTAGAAAAATGTGTAATTACTGTTTTTTTCAATTAGCTGGATTGCTTGTTTGATAGTCATTGCTTGCCCTTTTACTGAGATTACTCCTTGTGCTCCTAGGATGTTGAGCGGGTAAAAAAGCAACAGCAATACGATATACTTCAGATATCGTTGCTTGTAAGAAATTTGAATTTTTCTCATGCTTTAGCATTTTAGATTAGACATAAGTTTAATTATTATTTTTTTATAATGATTTTATTTGCATGTTCTTCTTTATTCAGGTTTAATGTGAAACAAATTTTGTTGACTACATCTTCCAATGGTTCATCATAGCGAATGCTTCCGGTAAATGCTGATTCATGATTGATACCTTTTGCTAATGTGACGTCGGAGTTGTACATTTGATTGATGATACTAATAAGCTCTTGCAAGGGAATATCCGTGAAGTTATATTTTCCGTTTTCCCATTTTATATTAGTAATCTGTTCTACTCTCATTTCAGCATTACGCGGATTGTATATCACTCTTTGTAAAGGCTTCATTACTGTTTTTTGTCCGGTGGATTCAATATTAAATTCTATCTTTCCACGAAACAATGTAATTTCGTTCTTTTCGGCATCGGTTTGTTTGATATGGAAGCAAGTTCCTTTTACTTCAATAAAAGCCTTGTCGATATATACTTGGAAAGTACTTCCTTCATGCTTATAAACTTCAAATAATGAATTACCACTCAACCAGACTTTTCTTTCTTTGTTAAAAGATTTTGCATATTGAATAGAACTTCCGGGCTCCATCCATACTTTGCTGCTATCCGGAAGAGTGTACATCTGGTTCTGCTGAGCTGTAATTTTAATAAGCTCATTAGCTATCTTGTCGCCTTTAAACGTTAACCAGAATCCGCCTATTGTCAATAAAAGTGCAATTGAGGCAGCAGCAAAATACCACCTTGGTTCTACAAGAACTCTGTTATTTTTCCTGTATTCACATTTGGCTTTTACCTTTTTCCATATTTGTTCTTTTATTGCCATATCAGCAGCTCTGTTTCCAGATTCATTCCATTGTTTTTTTATTTCTATATCTACCGATTCCAAGTCAGCAAAGGCTTTCCGTTGCTTTTTGGAGAGTCTACCTGACAGCAGACTTTTGATTAATCTTTTCCTTTCGACCTTATCCATTCTATTCTACCTTGTTGGTTTTAAACTCTATTGTTGCTCATATACTATAAATACACACCAGCTCTTTCTAACCCCACATCGACTTTGTAAAAAAGTGAAAGTTTTTTTGAACGTAAACTGTAATTATCTGATAATTAGCGGTGTAGTTAATTGATTAATGCGAAAAAAAATAAAAAAGATGTGAGATGTATTACTAAGTTCTTGTAGAACTAAGGCCATATTTGGCTGCCGCTTCAGTAGCTATCCTATTGTTGATAGGTGGACTTTGGATGATTTTAGGTGATAATAAAGCAGAAATGAATGAGTTGGTAAGGATTGAAGCCCAACAAAGTATGATGTATATTTTGCCGGATAGCACCAAGGTCTGGATGAAGCCCGGAAGTTCTATTCAATATGCAAAAGATTTTAATAAAGACAGAAAAGTCTGGTTGAGTGGTAATTCATTATTTGAAGTTTATA
>ERZ833822.1340-NODE-1340-length-21091-cov-3.748431_pt1 | contig 21091 bp, 5 predicted proteins | sample MGYA00519913_ERZ833822 | MGnify/ENA primary metagenome ERZ833822 (study PRJEB31850, sample SAMEA3708746) | human gut metagenome | biome: human gut; feature: human-associated habitat; material: faeces | place: China | collected 2014 ... | reverse complement strand
ATAAGTCCAACCGTCTTTTCGTTTCGCACGAATGATAGAAGTGTGCTCTTTTGGGGTATCAGATCTGGGTCTTGACATAGCAATCACCTTATGTTGATCTCTAATATTATACTATTCATCACGATAAAAGGCAAGCACTTTTCCTAATAAATTCATGCAATTATCAGAAATTTTCGCAGATATTATTCAGATTTTTTATTAATATCGTGCGTCGAACCTGGATGGTCAGCCTTTACCGTGTAGGAATAAAGCGTTGAAGTCGAAGTGGTCGTAACTTTCTGAGTGTGATGTGTGCCTGAGAAGTGGACCCAAGTGTTATAAGTTGTCCAATGAGTAACCGTTGAGCTCTCCGAACTGCTCACTTGTGTAGTCCAAGCCTCAAAATTCTCATTCTTTCCTTCAGGACGGTCTGCTACCCAAATGGTCGAGCCGTTTGCTAAGTCTGCATCTCTTACTGTTGTCGTATTTACTGACGCCCAGTTTGTAGGCTCGCCGTAATCAAATGCATCCCAAACGGTAAACTTTTGGGAGTTATATCGAGTAGTGACCGTTGTTGAACCTTTTCCATCGGTCCAGCCATATAACTGACCGGTCAAAGGATTGTAGGAACTATCGGAGACCGAAGCTTCAGAAGATTTTGTTCCGTCTGCACTGAGCCAATAAGCAACAAAGTCGCCTTTACGGATTTCCGTCACCTTGGCGATTGCGTTATCCGGTCTGCCTTTAAATCCCGAGTTTGTATCCGTGATTTGAATGAGGCCCTCAATATTGCCAGTATCGACATTTCCAAGCAGAACGTCGCGGTTGCCGACGTTGATATTGATGTCTGCCGAACCGTTCGCCACGGACAATTGCCCGCCGCCTGTGCTTGCCACTCTTCCAGTAATGTAAATCTGTCCGCCTTGCGGAGAAATATCATCGACGATTACCCTGTCATTGACCGGATCGTACCAGGCTGCGACTTGATAGCGATAAGATTTAGAGGAATCATCCCAAACCGGACCACCCTCCTGGAGCGTATACTGCGGTGTTCTGCTGTTGACGTCCGAGGGAGATCCGTGTGCCTGCCAATTTGCTTTGATAGAAGCAATCTTCTTGTCGACTTCCGTATCCGATAATGTCAAACCGTATTTCGCATAACCGCTTTGAACGTAGCCGTTCAAGTTAATCGCATCGGCTGCGAGGAAAATACTTCCTCCGGCAACCATGTCTCCGGCTTGACCATTGTCTGCATTACCAAGTTTGCCCGGGCCGTAAACATGGTTAGCGTTAGAACTAACTGAAGAATTGCTACCTAACTTGCCGACTTCATCTTTCCATAACTCTTCAACATCGCCTCCGACGTTAAACAATCCGCCTCGGTAAGACTGCGTAATGGAGCCTTTTGCCGTGATGCCTAAAGAGCCCCCTGCAGAAATCGAAGCCGTTTTGTCAGCGTAAACGTCGCCTCCGCTGCTGACGGAGATGCTTCCTGCTCGGTTAATCAGTTTGCCGGAAATATCAATACTGGTATCAGGGTTGATTTTTTGCTGATTATTGCCCGAAGAAACCAGAACCGATCCGTTGTAAGCGGAGTTAATCGTAATCGACGGAGCTTCTGAATTAGCCGATGTCGTTAACTGTCCGTTGAATGAACCCAACGCACCAGTCTTATCGGTAACAACCTGATCGTTCAGCTTAAATTCGCCGCCCTTATCCAAGATTTGGATATCGCTAAGCTTCAAAGCCACAGTGCCTTGGTTGTCAATATTGATTCCTTCAGCGGTTTTAGCGACTAAAGAGCCTGCTCCGGTTACGCTGTCCGTGAACGCAGAAATATTTCCGCCGGAGACAGTGACATTGGAAATTTCGACATAGGGGCGGCTCGTCTTGTCAATAAGCGAGAAATTCCCTTTGATATCTCCAACTAATAAGCCCTTCTGCTTCATTGTTTCAAGCAGAAGTTGGTCTTCAGCCTTGTACGCTGCAAGCAGAGAAGGATCCGTCGTGCCGTAATCGGCCATAGCCTTTTGAAGCTCCTCATGACGCTTCCAGTACATGTTCGTCAGAGATTCGACCTTCACTTCACTGACAGAGCCATCATCGACACCGGACTTCGTGATCTTCAAAGGATCCTGAGTATCCAATGTCACGCTTGAATCTGATTCCTTTGGCGAAGCAATTCCGCTGATCTGAATATCCGCCTTGGTATTCACGCCAGCTTGAACCAGTCCGCCCACTTGAATCTTATTGTCGGTGGTCAGATTCTTGGATTTTGTTCCGGCCGCTGTTGAAGCAATCGAGACTTCGCCGGCATCCGATGCTGACGTCCAGAACCAATAACGTGCCGTTTCCTCGGTAGAAACATCGCCGCTTTGTGCGTAAAGCTCAGTATCACGCCAAGATTTGATTTCTCCGTTGAGATTGAGCTTATTGGTCAGGTTAAGACTGTCGGAAACTTCCGAATCCGTTCCGCCGATGGCTGAGTGGCTGTAAGCGTGCGCATAGCTCACTAAATCAAACTGAGAGTTCGAGCCATCAGCATCTCTGCCTGCTCTAATCGCCAACTTGCCTTTCGACAAGATGTTAGAACCGCTACCGACATTTACTTCATTGGTGCGATTTTGGTTGACGGAAACCTTGGCCCCTGCCCCGGCTACCGCTGCGCCTTGAACATCTCCGACGCTCTGTGCTTCAACATCTTCGTCAGAAGAGGCGGCAATCGTCAGCGTGCCTTCGGCGCTGTTAGCAGTTAAACGCACACCGTCGGCCAAGTTAATTCTATTTTGAGTATTTAGGGTTTCGAAGTTTTCTGCTGTCACACCGGCAACGGCACCGGCCGTTTGAGCACGAACCTTCAGACTAGTTCTTCCGACATTCTTCGCAGAAATGGTCAGATCATCTGCTGTCAATACCACATTTTTACCGATATCGACCTGTTGGGTACGGTTTTCCGTATTGCTTGCTTTGATGCCGGTACCGACAAAGGCTCCGTAAACACGGGAGTCAACGGCATAAGTTCCTTCAGCGGCATGAACGTCCCAATTATCAGAGGCTCCAACAAGAATACCGGAAGCGTTAATTGCCGAGCCGTCCCCGATCGAGACTTTGTTGGTGCCTTGCATGTCGTTGATCAGCGAAGCACCGCTTCCTCCGGCCAAAGCGCCTTTGGTGTTATCGGCTTTCATGCCGATGTTGTGTTCCCCCGAGGTCACGAAGGACGCTGCATCTTGAATATTCCAACGGCCGCTGACAGTTAAAGTCGTATCAGAGCGATCTGTATGTTTTACTTGAGCCGCATTTGCGTCAAGATCGGTACCTTCGGCAAGAATAATTCCGCCTCCGGCACTGTCGGCAAGAACCGTCGCCTTTTCTTTATTAGAAGCCGTTACAGCCGCATTCTTAAGTCCCACTGAAGACGAAGAAGAAACTTCGTTCTTCACCGATACCTTATGGTTCACTTCTGCGGAATTATTGCCCGAGGCAATCGTTCCTCCCGTACCTGCGGTTGTCTTAGACAAATAGACAGCACTGCCTTCTGTTACGGAAGTGAAGTTCTCCAAAGAAGAATCACCGAACAGTTCAATCTTGCTTTCAACCTGATTCGAATTTGTCAGCTCGGAAGTGTTAACAGGGATTGAGGCAATAATGGCGCCGCCGTAAGTCTGAGAGTCTGCCGTCATCTTTAAGGCTCCACTTTCATCTCCGAGACCGGCACCGGCTGCCACTGTCAAATTAGCATGACTAAATACATTTCCAGTCACTTCGGAAATGACTTTACCTCGGGTTTCGGCAATCGACTGAACCACACCAATCCCGAGGCCTCCGGCTCCGGCACCGTAACTCTTAACCGTGATATCCGGACGGTTATTTGTGGTCAGACTGACGTCGCCGCCGGCTGTATTTCCGTTAAAGATCGTTCGAGTTGAAATCTCACCATCGGTTCCGTCATAGACCTTTGCTAGCGCACCTACTCCGTTGATGGCGCCGCCGTAGCCTGCAGTCGATTCGGCAAAGAGTTTTTGCTGACGAACTGCAGAGGCATTAAACGAAGAATTAATCCTTGAATTCAGAACTTGGCTTTCTACACGGCTTTTATCACGAATTTCTGCGACCATTCCGCCGCCGGAGGCTGCCGCAACCGTAATTCCGAAGGACTTCAGATGGATTTCTGATTTATTTTCCGTCTTAATCTCAAATACGGGATTGGTCGTTTGAGGTTTATTCTCTTCCGCCTTATTGCCCTCATCTTTACTGCCGTCAGGCTTTGGCTCTTCGAGTTTACTTCCTCCGGAAACGTTGCCTTCCCAGATCGTCGAAGCGCCGCCCGTGATTTCGGCGTCCGCATAAGCTGCAGTTCCGCTGGCAAGAGCCAGCGAAGTTTGGATCGCCTCAAGGTTGGTCTTACCTTCGAGTGAATTGAGAACGTTAAAGTTATCCTTTGATGTGATCGTGTTGCCGCTGAGATTAACTTTATTGTTGTAATGACGGCGCAACGTAATGACAGAGGCCGCTAATACTCCTGCACCGGCACTTCCGCTGCCGAGCGTAACGTCAATGCTGCCTGCCTTTGAATCTTCCTTAACAGAGACATCACTGCTTCCAACCGTCAGGTAATTGCCCGACACCACAACGGAAGTTCCATTCCCACTTCCCGAGGACACGCTTGCGTCTGCCGCTGCGGCCGAACCGACGATTTTGTCTTTTTCTTCCTGAGTCAGCTCATCATTCTCTGTAATAAAGCCGAGAGATCCGGTGCCTGAAGATGCGTAATCGGACAGATATTTATTAACTGTGTCTTCTGCGCTGCCAAGATCTTGACGGTTTGAAGCGAAAGGATTGTCTCCCGAACCGATCACCAGCGAGAATACATTTGCACCGATCGTTCCGATACCGCCGGAAGCAAACGCAACCGTTCCGTTAACGTAATGATCCTGAAGAGAGGAAACCGTGAGTTTGTCAGCTGTAACGATTGAATTACGAAGGTTAGCGGCCGAGGAGCCTTTAAAATAAGAAACGACGACCGAAGCACCCAAACTTCCGATAGCACCCGTAGCAGTAACATCTGTGACTTTCAGATGGTCTTCGTTTTCTGCATTGACGCTGAACTGACCGGCCTTAACTTCCGAATCGTTGACTTCAGCAGATGTCGCACCTTCAATCGTATTAACGTTCACGAGCCCAGCGGCTGCTCCATACATTGCTCCCGAAGCGGTCACGTTCAAAGAAGAAAATTCCGAGATGCGATTCGCACCCACTGAAGCTGACTGGCCCTCAGCTCTCAGGATCGAATGAGCTACAGAAGAAGAAACTGCATTATCAGCGTAGTTGATAACCACGCTGATCGGTACCGCAGCATATTGAGAGCCTGCAGCTGTAATGGCAGAAGTCGTAATCCTGCCCAAATAATTTGCGTTCTGCGCGAATGAACCTAGCACTTCCGTCTGATCCACTGCAGCAGAAACATCCGAGAGCTGCCGATTCACGTTAACGGAAGCACTAACCGCTGCATACTGAGCACCTGAGGCGGCAATTAGTAAGGAAGAAATACCTTCTTTAGCATCTGCATCAACAGAAACAGAGGTACCTGTTAATGAAGATTTATCTGTTGATGTTCCGGTAACTACTACACCGGTTGAATGATCAGTGGTGATGACATTCGTTACAACGCCAATCGCCGCCCCCAAAGCACCGCTCGCAGTCGCAATCACAGTATCCACGTTCGCAGCGTCAGAAGCTCCGACCATCAGAGCACCGGAACCGGCATTCAAATTCGAGGACTGAACCTTCGTTTCTGTCTTTCCACCAAGATAATTGACGTTTCCTGTGGCTGTGACCGCGGCATCCTTGGCTCCTCCTCCGGTAATGTAGAAAGTCTTAAAAGTTTCTGTGGAAGAAGCGTCAACCATTAATCCGGAGAAGGTCTTATCTTGCCTTGCGTCTCTCAAAGAAGCAGCCAGAGACACGTCATTGACGATATTCGAGTTGATCGCATTTTCATCAACCCCTGCTTTTGTCGTAAGAACGGAAGAGGTTTCCTGAGCAGATCGAACGATATCGGAATTCAGGATTTCGGTCTGTGTGATACCGCGTTTTTCTGAAACAGTAACGGTTGCACCTACAGCTGCATTTTGAGCGCCCTGGATTTGGCCGCCGTATGTTCCGATCGTATCGTCACTTTGCGCCTGAATGAGGGCTGCGCCTGCGTACTCTGCATTTAAGTTATTGGTCCGAGCTGCGGTGTTGTTCGTGACTAAATTAATAGCTGTTGAAGCCGCGACACCGGCTTTACTGCCGCCGGCTCCGCCTATTCCAATCGTATCTATGTCATTATTAGATTCGGCCAATACCGTCAGAGTATCGGAAGAAACAAGTCTCTGTTTATCCGAAGCACTCAGAGCTGCTGTCGTATCCGTGTTGACTCGGTTGACAGCAACACCGACTCCGATACCGACGCCTTGAGCACCCACTCCTGCAACAATGCCAAGGTTATCAATATTAGTGCCGCTTGAAGCATGAACAGATAAGGCATTTAACGCTTTGGCTGCTTGATCCTTGACCCCTTGGGTGGTTTGGTCTTTTGCGTATTGAACCGTCGAAAGGTTGTTGACAGAAGCATTAACGGATCGATTAATTTCGTTAGTTCCGGCTGCTCCCGACAGACCCACATTGCCTCCGGCAACACCGACACTCAGTACAAGCGTTGAAATATGATCATCGGCTTGAGCATCAGTTGTGAAGTCCGTCAGATTATTTGAACCATCCGGCTGAGCAATCACCACACTGTCAACAAGCGCTTGAGTTTGAGAGCTGCGGGAAGAGGCATAAGCCACTGCTCCTGAGAGACCGGCTTTGCCTTTCGCTGCAACGGAAACATTTCCGGCAAGCGTCCAAATGGCTGCGGTATCCGAAGAATGAAGATCGACCTCTTTGAGTCCCGTTAATCTTGAATTCTTTAATTGGACTAACGCATCGTTCTTAACGCGATTAACCGCAACTGCACCTCCAATACCTAAACCGGAAACCGACACTGCTCCGTCCGCAGCGGCCGCCCAAGCTGAGGCACGGTTAGCCGCGGCAATATCTAATTTGGAGCTACTGAACTGTACGGAAGAAAGATTCAGACCGTCAACATCCGCAGAAGCTTTATTGTCGGTGTTAGCCACCACAACAGAAGCCCCGACAGCTCCAATCGCTCCGTCGCCGACATTAACACCGAAGTTGCCTCCGACATTGACCGTTGTTGCCTTACTGTCGGCATAGACATTTAAACGATTAACAGTCGAGGTCAAATCATTAACGACAACAGAAGCACCTTGATCGACGTTCGATACAACAACCGAACCTGCCGCGTTGAATTTGCCTTTGCCTCCGGCCACACCAACGGCTACGCCGAGAGAAAAGGCGTCATCTTTGGCATCTAAAACAACGGAAGAAGATGCGTTATCGGTATTGATGACGGTTCCGGAGGCATTTACCGCAAATTGGTTGTGAATCTGATTCACAACCACACCGGCGCCACCGGAGGAGCCCCCGGCACCAATCGCAGGAGAAACTGCGACGGTAATTTGTTTCATCTTGCCGGCCTGATCGTATAAATCACCAAGGTTCTGGGTTTGTTCTTCTGAACTATCTTTGCCCGTTTCTTCAGCATCCGGTGATGTTCTTAATCCGACATCTTTAAAATAAGACTCATTGTTGAGCTCGTCGAGATTGTCGACATACCATTTGCGATCCGCGAGGTTTTCAAATTCATCGGCTTCCTGACCGCCGGAAGAACGCGCCACTACTTCAAATCCGCCCTCTCCGGCTACAGAAATACTGAGTCCATTAAGCGTCGTTGAAACATTATTCGTCAGCTCGGAGCTTGCCGCGGCGCCGGAAAGTGCAAAGGATGATTCTCCAGTCGTCACGGCAGAAGAAACAGCAGTCGTAACTTGAGTTATATCGGAAAGGGCTCGAACGGCGCTGGTTCCGGCGAGTTTCAGAGTGCTGTCGGCAAATTCAGAAGAAACGGTGTTGTCGATGTCTGCCACGGCAAAAATCAAAGAACCACCGAAAGACTTAGCGCCGGTATTGCCGCCTTTGCCGAAAGAGAACCCGATGCCGCCCGTGACTTGATTGTCTCCGACCCAGCTCACTTGGTTGTAAGCCGTATTAAACGCAGACCCGTCTAACTGAGACAAACCTTTAACGTTTGTAGAAACCGTATTCCCGATGAGATTGGCAGAAACTCCTGCATCGAAAGCCCCGCTGAATTTAGCTGCACCTAACGACAAGGCTGCGGCCAAGCCTTCTGCCACCGTCGTACCGTCAGACACTGAACGAATATTCAGTTTCTTTAAGTCCGTATTGAACTTTAAGCCCTGAGAATTTAACTTCGTTGCATCGATATTGACTGCCGTCTTGTAGTTTCCGGTGTTTCCGGCAACAGCGCCTGCAATGCCGGCGGCATAATTTGCCGCATTCAGTTCAGAGATGTAGTTAATACCAGCAGCGCCGGCCCACGCGCCGACCCATTTATCCGTGACCGCATCGACCGAGACTTCTTCCGGCGCTTTGATTTGGAAGTTACCGACCTCGATGTTGACTTCGTTTTCCGTGTCAGTGTCGTTCCAAGCGGCACTTCCTGCAGCACCTAATTGGAACTGAGAAGTTCCGCCCTGGGCCACACCCGAAGTTGAACTGCTCGTGGTACTTGCAGTACTGCCGTTTTGCGCAAGGTTGGAATTATTGTTTCCGCTCATCGAGGAGCTGGTCGGATCGTTCTGAGACTGATTACGGTTAAATTTGTCTCTGATCGAATGTCCTAAACCATTGGCCTTCTGCGCTAAAAGCGGGCCGCCTTCTTCTAAATAGAAGCTCAGCCCTTCCTTAACGTAAGTGGCTTTGTCTCCGAGGCCGGAGAAGAATTGTGAAATTTTGCCCGGAGGATCATTGGATTCCGGGCTATGGCCGGATACGCCGACACCGCCTGCAACGCCGATCGCGTTCATGGCCAGGTCTTCGGAGGCCAGCAAATTGACCTTACCATCGGCGCCGGAAGCCTCTAAGAAACCTTGCGCGTCATAGAGCGAACGATCTTGCTCAGCAATAACGTCGTTGTCTTTAACTCTGAGCTCATTGCCTAACTTACCGGCATTCACAGCAATGCCGGCGCCGGCCGCTTTGTTTGCATTGTCGGATATGTCTACAACAACAGCGCCTGCAATCGTTTGTACGTCGTCATCGCGCTTAGCGCTGACTTCGACCGAAGAGCCTTTTACTTGGGACTCGTCATCGAGCCAAACCAAGTTAGTTCCGTTGGTTACGGCAACAGCCGCTAAACCTTCCAGACTTAAATCACCTTTATTGACGTCGGCAGCTGCGCCGATGGTTAATCCGTAAATACTGTCTTGGGCTGTAAGGAGTGCAACATTGTCCGCAGTCAGCTGAGCATTTTCTCGGACGATTAAGCGGCTGGAAGATGTCAGCTGGTTGTAAACCACCGTAGCACCGAGCGCGCTGGCTTTTTCCATATCCGGTATCGGAATACCGAATACCGTCGCAGCCTTTCCGCCCAAAACTAAACTTTCATTTAAAGTATTAGAACGAACAACGAGATTCCCCTTGTTTTTACTTTCTTGAGCGTCAGCGGATGGCATGCCATGGGCTGCAATCCCTGTATTTTTGCCGACAGTTAACAACGAAGCAGTCTTCTGGTTAATGACCATTGCCGTCCCGGTCGCACTCCAAGCGGAATTATCGGATGAGGCATCTCCTGCTGCGGCAGCGTAAGCATTCAAATAATTGGTCGGCTTGATGAACTCAAGCAGGCTCATGACCACGTTGCCCGTCTCTGCCCCCGCCGAACCGATAACCTTTACTTCCCCGAAGAAAGTTCCTAAAGCTGTTCCCAGCGTTCCGAAAGAGGTTCCGACTTTTTTAATCTTTTCGTTAAAAGAAAGATTAGCGTCGCTGACACTGTTGAAGTCTGCGTCGACCTTGTCAAATGCTTCTTCGACTTTTGCCCATTGATCTTTGAATTCATGAGCAAAAATGGCCTTGAGTCGATCACGAGCCTTAGCGAAATCTTCCTTCATCTTGGTGAGACGATTCCACTCAATCTCGGCTTCCGAATCTAAGACAAGTTGTCCGCTGTTCGCTTTAAGCACAGAATCATTGCCGATTTCGAGGATCGAACGAACGGCTTCTTTTTCGTCTCCGGAGAGCGCGACCAAAACTGCCAAAGAACCCTGAAGTTTCGTTTGGCTCGTTTCTCCTTCCGGCGCCGCGGAAGAAACTTTAGAAGTCACCAGATAATGATGATCTCGTAAGAGCACATCAGAGGAAAGGTTTAAGTTGCCTGCTGTTTGAAGACCGATGGAGCGGCCTTCAATCACCGGAGTATTAACGATGACAGAAGAAGTTTGGGATCCGAGGACAACGCCAACCGCGCCGCCAAGTTTAAATTTGGTCGAATCAAACTTGCTGTCTACGCCCTGACCTGCCTGCCCCATGAGTCCGGCAACAAAGTCCCTCGATACCGCACCGATGGTGTCATAGAGAAGTTTTGAGATGCCAGAAGCGCCGACAGCATTATCTGCCTTAATGGTTAGATCTTCTGTGACATTCTTAGCTGTAACCGAAGCTTCCAAAGCCTCGTTTGTGAATCCGGTGTTCAGAAGGACGTTCGAATGCGTATCCAATTCAGTGTAGTTGAAAGCTAAACCGCCGTAACTGCCATCCTGAACAACGACTGAAGATTCGGTTTTAACAGAACTGTTTTGATTCGAGGAAATTTCGACTTTTCCAGCATCTTTTACGATATCCAGTAAAGCCGAACTTTGAACGTTTATGTCAGACGTACCTTTGAGTTTGGCAACAAGGATCGAAGTTTGAACCGCTTTGCTTTCTTTTGTTGCGGCCGTTGCTGAGGCTTCAACCGTTAAGTCGTCCGCTGAAGTGATGCTCAAGTCTTTTCCGGCCTTTAAGGCTCCGGCGAGGTTAACCGTGCTCGAGCTGTCGGCAAGCGCGACGATCGCTGCAACTGAAGGAACTTTCTGAGTTAGTTCGGTATTGAATAGGTTAAAGAGACTCGTCGAAGTTCCCGCTTCAAGTTTGGTATCTGCAACAGAGTCAAGAGATAAGTTTTGATCGGCAGAAAGACTTGCCTCATTTCCGATGCTGATTAGAGAGGACGTTTTTAAGTCCGCGTAATAAACCGCTTCATTAAACGGTGTGGCCGTACCCAAAATCTCTAATGTCAAACCTGTCGAAAGGTCAGCCATTGTCGTAGAAGATTTAACCAAACGGTTCTCTGCGACGGAATTCACGTCAAAATCTTTAGCTGCGGTGATAACGCCGTCAATCCTGATCTCGGAAGATACATCCAAGAGCTTGTGTTTACCATCAGAAACGAAATGGCCGATTTCTCGATCTTTTTTAGCCTTTTCTTCCGCAGAGAGCTGCTCGTAACCTGAAGGACGAAGCGTCTTCTCGATGTCATAGACGCCGTTTCCGGCCATAGAAGAAACGTTGACGTTTCCTCGAGATTTGACGAAAGCTCCCTTCGCAACTTTGACCTTTGCTTCGACTTTCTGTTTCGTAACGGATCCTGCAATAGAGCCGGTCGCGGAACTATCACTTCTTGCCAATAAAAGAATATCGCCTGAGCCGTCATCGGCTTCGCGGGTTACTATAGCGTCAGATACTGAACTTTGAGTAACGACGTTCTGACCTTCTTTAATATGAACGAGGTCTTTGAAATCCGTTTCCAAATTGGAAAGCTTTGCGCCGGACTCTAAATGGATCTGGGAAGCAGCAAGCGTGATTCGATTACCTGCATTGATGCTTCCGTTAACTGTAATAACGCCCGCAGGATTCAGAGGAACTTCGCCCTGCTGCATTTTCTGCAGCGTTGCGAGGGCTTCTTCTTCCTTTTATCCTAAACCTAAAGGAAGTTTTTTATCTGATAACTCACTGTACTTTTTATAGGCATCGTCCGTAGTAATCACGGCCGTCAAACTTCCGGCATTGATCACACCGGTTTTACTGACGATCATTCCCTTCGGAGAAACAAAGTAAAGATTTCCTCCGACCTTACTTCCTTTTAACGCGTTAACTGTTCCGTTAACGGAAATCTTGTTGTCGACAAAATTCACTAAATGATTTGTGTTTGTCGGCAGGTGCATGTCCACAAGATGCTTCTCTCCTACCTGAAACTTCGTGAACTTATTCGCGGCAACCGATCCGTTTATGTGAGTTGTCGAAATATCGTGATGCAGATTGTTTTGTGAACTGGTAATCGTCGTTCCCGTCCAATTAGGATCCACAGTGATCGCATGATCCAACGCCTCTGCGACCACTGTTAAAGGAAGCGTTAATAAAGAGGCTTCCATAACCAATAATTCAACAGGGACGATTAACGATGAGGCTTCTTTGCCATGAGCACGATGATTCTCATCCGTGACAACGTGTATTCCTCGGCAAACATTCCAAATAACTTTATAGATCTTATTCATAGTGTTCTCACCAAACAGCGTTAATCACGAAATCGAATCGTGCTTTGCTCACGTGTTCCGAACCCACATTTCTCTTAAACGGAAAGGAGATAGTGGCAGAACTCATCAGCCAATCCACCGGTCTCCAAGAGGCTCCGATGCCGACAGAGCCCAAACTTTTATCTTTATAGGGAGAATCTCCGCTCAATCGCCCGGCATCGAGGAAGGCAAACACGTTGGAGCCCTTCCCGTCTAAGTGGTATTTCGCTTCTAAATTAATCCAGGCGCCGTTGTAAGCAGAGATCGTGTCATTCTCATAACCACGAACGCCTGAAGAAGTCCCTAAATAGAAAGAATCTCCGGAAGCCATTTCACCGCCTCCAAGATATCTTTGTGCCCCCGCATTTACGGTGTAACCCCAATTTTTCCAAAGCCGGTGATCCCAAGTTAAATAACCCGTCAGACGGCGGTAACGGGAGGCGTTATCGAATGTGTAGTCTTTCAGCCAGGATTCAATGTATTGACCGTTGGCATAGAGCGTCATACCTTCTTTCAGCCAAAGCTGCTCCAGGCCGGCTGTGAGGCTCTTCACCGAAGTATCGCTGACTGTCAAAACATTAAACATTTCGGTTTCCGAAGTTTGACGGGCCGCTTGTAGGTAACCAGTGAGCTTTGAGGTCGAAGTCACATACAAAGGATGGTCGAGTCTCAATGACAGATATTGAGAATGTCCTTTGACATCAAAGCCCTCTGACGGTCCGTCAACCACTTTTACGCGGCCGTAAGAATAACTTGCTGTTAATCGAGTTCCGAAACTATTGAGAGGAACAGAGTAAGAACCCATAAAGCTTCTTGAACCATGGGAAAACACGCCGATCAGCTGAAGCCGATCACGCCACCCCAACAGACTTCTTTCCGTGAAGCTGACGCCACCGCGGTAACGGCCGGACGATTTAGAGCCGGAAGAATCCGAAAACAAAGTGAAGGTACGAGGATCGGGCTCTTGTACAAAGATCTCATAGTTCGTTGTTTCCGGTTCTTGCCCTGCTCTCATGTCCACTGAGAGCTGAATGTCATTGGTCATGTTGAACTTGACCAAATCATCCAGCATTTCCCGGTAATTAGAGACTTTACCTTTTTCCAGATCAAAGGCCCTCAGGATATAACTGCCTCGAGTTTTAAACTCTTTTCCTTCTACTGCCGAACTTAAAGAGACTGCTCCGGTCTTACCTTCGACTAAGGTAATTGTTAAAACACCCTTAGAAATTCTCTGCGGCTGAAGGACAGCTTGGCATACCACGTAGCCTTTTTGGCGATAAAGGCGGTTAACCGCCCCAAGCATTGCTGTGAGCTCTTTACCTGTGACAACCGTACCCACAAATGGCTTTACGGCTTCGAGTGTTTCTTCATCCGTCAAAATCTGACTCGGTGTGAAATGAACCGGAGAAAGAAACGAATGCCATCTCCGAATTTTTGAGACTCTGAGGCTGAAAGTGCTCTTTCTGCTGCTTCTTTTGCCTGCCTTCTAATTTCACGTTCTTGCTCTATAAGATCACTTCTTTGAGCTTCATTCAAGAGTCGGCGGACATCTCGCTGAGGCAGTGTAACATCACGCTCCAGAGAAGGAGAGAGAGCAGGGTTAACTATTTGTGCTTGGACACCAAAAGATAAAAGAGTCAGTACCCCTAAACAAACAAGTGTCGGCAGTTTATTCATTTCCTTGGGATTCTTTATGTTTATAGGAAGATTTTAACAGACGGGGTAGTCTTGAATTTTTTGAAATCGAAGAGAATTTTTTATTTATATTCAACTAGAAACATAGATTATCTAAAAATAAACAAAAATTCACCCAATCCTTATCTTTGGGTTAGTCCCATTTAAAATTTCGACTAAAAGATTAAGAATCTTTAACTTTCTTCACTTTTAATTTTCAAAATGCTTTTCATTTGACAAGGAAGAATGATTAATAAGCGTTTTGCTTAGGCCTTCCATATTTTTCGTGAGAGTCGTCTGAAATTGCGATAATTTTTGTCAGAGCCACCCTCCTTCAGCAAAGCGGTTCAAATTATTACCAAAAAATGAATTCACGCAGCCTTAATGATTAAGGAAGATGCTAGACGTATACTCACGCTTGGAGGAACAAACAAATAGAACAAATACTTCGATTTTGAAAAAAAAATTGAGCCTTGATTTTCTTATCAAGGCTCCGACCCACGAAGTCGACCGAGGGGACAGCTTCGAGTTTGAAGTGGTCTAAGTGCTACAAATTAAATAAAACTTTTCTAACTGCCTTGAGAAATCAAGGCAGTTTGTTCTCCAACTGTTTCACGCTTTCAAAGACCATCTGCTTATAGAAACGGCGGACAAATTCTGTGTGGAAATCCATATTGTTGAAATACGAAAACGTGAAACGCTTCGGATCCTGGCCGACTTCTTTTTCTTTGGAGTCTTCATGGCCTATGAACATATGATCTGTCTTCGGAGAAACTTCTAGTTCAGGCTTATCTTTTAATTTGACCGTCATCTTCATCGTCATGTCGTATTCATAGACGATCTTTTCCGGATGATTGTCAGGATCCGCCTTTTTGGCTTCAATCGCAGCCTTTGTCTTCGGATCCATTGCGCGGGTCAAATCAATTACCACTTCGCCTTGTCTGTCTTCCTCGTCTTCCTTCACGATTTTGAAGAGACCTGTCTGTTCGAGATAGCGTTCGGAAGCGAGCCAGAGACCGTAGTGTTCGCGCCAGTCAGCTGGACGTTTATCAAACGGTTCCGTCACGATAGGACGACCTTCCCACAGATAATTTACAACCAGCGAAACCTTTAGCGGTTCCTCTACTTTCTTGAATTGATCGGCTTCTATCACGATTGTCGGCTGAACAAACCAGCTTTCTCTCGGATAGTCTTTATGGTCATATGCGCAGCCGCTCAGAGCCAAACTCAATGCGCAGACCGAAGCTGCTAATAATGTCGTTTTAGTATTCATGATGCTTATTCTGTTAGGTAAACGAGTCGGGATGGGAGGCACGGAATCTATTCCGCGCCGTTCCATCAGCTATGCGTTCAGCGTTTGCTTAGAACATGTACTTGATGCCGATCTGAGCGGTTTCGTTGTGATATCCGGACTTACCGGCCTGTACGCCAACAGTTGCCCAGCCAAGCGTGTTGCGGCTTAAATGGCCCTCTAAGCCCATACGGAATTCCCCGAGGTTTCTCCCGCCGTCCATATAGACCTTGTCAGTGCCCATTTGAACGCCGGCCTTCTTGCTGTTATGAATCCAGTTGCCTTCAATGAATCCCAAGCCCTTATTCATATAGTTAGCATGTAGTCTTGCGCCGACTCGAAGCGTGACATTATCAGTACCCAACTGGCGATATTTCGTCCCGAAGGAGTCATTAGCAGAATTGGCCTTAACGCCATCCCATACTAATTGGGCTTCCGGCTGGAATGTCCAAATCAGCTTGTTGTAATCCTTCGTTCCGCTCTCTCCGATCGGAATGGTGTAACCGGTTTCAACCGACCAAACACAGCCGTGAGATTTGAATTTGAACGGAGAAATTTCATCTGACCAAATCTTGTTGTCATAACGACCGAAGAGCAGCCAACTATCAACATAGAAACCGTCATCAGGACTATTGCCTGTGTACAGAGTTCCGTAGATACCCAAGGAGTAACCATCTGAGCGGGATTTTGCGCTATCCCAAGAACGGCTGTCAGAGCGGTTGTAGAGACCACCGGCAAAGACACCGCCTATATACTTCCAATCTTCGTTAAATTCGTTTCTCAGCAAATCGCCACCGATCTGAGTAACGGCAGTGTTGGAATGAGTCTTACTCTGTCCCCCCGCCATGCGGAAGTGAGAGTGAGAACCAACCTGACGGACCCAAGCTGCTACAGGCTTTTCTTCCCCGTCAAACGGGTCAATGTAGTAAGCCTGACCAAAGCGGTCGTGCAGTCTCAAGTGCATCTTGGCCCAAGATTGAGACGCCCCTACGTAAGCACCAGCTTCCGGTCTGAGGACTAGATTTTCTTCTTCCTTCGGAGGTACTAAGGGTTCATAGTGATCTTTGTCATCCGAGTTATAGAGCACCCAAGTTCTTTGCGAACCTTGCTCTTCATCGTTGTAACCAAGACTATAAATCCATTTATAGGCCTCATTGTCTTTAGCAACAACACCGAAAGGCTGCATCTCAAGCCGAAGCTGATTTCCTTCAATTCCCTTATCAGCAATGACGAAGATTGGAATACCTTCGCTCTTCAGAGTTTTTTCACCACGAGCTTCTTTAAAGATACCACTAACCGGAATCTTGCTGTGATCATCTCCGAAAGAAACGGTAGACGTACCAGTGGCTGTAGAAGAGTGGACAACATCTACGTAAGAATTGCCCGGACCTTGAACAAGACCTCTGTAGTGAATAACGGAACTAGCATCCCCTGAGTAATTTTCTGAAATATTGACATGATTGAGGTTTCCAACCTTAGCATCTCCCCCAGAAAGGAAAACATCACCAGCGTTCTGGATAGCGCGGATATACGCTGTACTTCTAGGATCTATTTCTCTCGTAACAGGGACTTGTGAGCTGTTAAAGTACAAAGAGGAGCCAGCAGAGATACTTGCAAGAGCTTTCACTAGTGAATTTTGATCGTTCAAAACTCCACGGGCGTTTTTCAACTCAAATTTGCCTTGGAAATCCTTATTTCCCGAGTTAATAGTCATTTGTCCACTATCGACTATCAACTTGGAATCTGAGGCGCCAACAACATTGCCAGAAATAATACTTGAGGCTTGTTCACTACCAGACTGTAGCGTGTTGTGAACGATCAACTCTCCTCCTGCATCCCCCCAATCGGCCTCGTAATTGAGAGAAGTATTAGTACCACTTATCACATCTAAATTGGGCTCATTTGTTAAGTCAAGCACGGCACCAGCCTCGACGCTCAAATGACCAACATCCTGCACGTGTTTCTGAAGATAGAAAGACGCTTTTTCTCTAAGTTGCAGGCTGCTCGTATACATATCGGAAGACCCAAGAGCTCCATCAATGCCTGCAATCAATACAGCATCCGGCTCAACTAATGTGAATCCAGTATAAGCGTTGGAAGTCGCTTTGTTATAAGAAACATCTCCCGCAGCCGTAACTGAATTAATCGTATATATAGTCTTAGGAGAACCCAATACCACAGTTGAATTTTCCGCTATCGCCAAGTTCCCAGCGCCTCCTAGACTTGCCGAAAGGGTAAATCGCTCTTGAAGCCTGATATTCTCCGTCGTTCCCAAATCAGAATCTCCCAGCGCACCATTTAGAACCAAAGTCTCTCCGCCAATAAGATCCACGGATTTAAGCCAATACTTCAGTCCAACACCTCCGCTCTGACCAGCCGGAGTTACTTTGCCGCTAACAGTTCCTATTAGATTTCCGTCAGCGTCTTTTGCATCAGGATCAGTGATTGAATTGTCTTTACCATCAAAATGTAAATACTTATAAAAACCATAAGTAGCATAAGCGACGAGCCGCCCCCTCTGAGAAATTTCAAATGGAGCATAGCCCTCAACTGTGGTCGGCTCAAAAGTCATGTCAGATGCGGAAACAGAGTCAAATCCATTCGCCAAACTTGGCTTGAAGAACGGACGAGGATTATCCTCCATGAACACACCTACGAAAGTATTACCGAACGCATTCAGATTTTGCTTACTCTGTTTTCTAAATTGCTCGATCTGCTCGAAAGATATTGCAACAGCATTAATTTCGTTATTATCAGAATCTAAACCCGTATTCACACCTGTATAAAGCACCAGACCATCATAGTGATACCTAAAGTTATGCATGAGAGCAGGCCTATGCTTGGCATTTAAATCCACGGAACCTTCTGTATTACCTGAAGGATCATATGCGTAGACCATTCCATCATCATGTACGAGAAGGGACAAATCACGCTCCTTGGATGAATCTCCATCGCCATAGGAATGGTTTACAACATATTTAGCTTTGTCTTTAAATAAGTCCTGCTTGTCTTTATTGAATAGGGCGCCATCTCCATCAACTGATTTAACTAGATTGACATATGCTCCAACCCAAAAATTATGAAGGCCATTTGTAGCATCGGAGACGTTTGAAGGATCTCGAGAAGTGAGAGATGAATGAAAACCTGTTCTATTTATTACATAAGTTTTCGCGACCAAATCGCCCAGCTTCATACTATATTGTGCGGCCTCTGAGTTCGTCGAGGTAATTCGCTTAAGAGCCTGAGAATCCTTAACGGAATAGTTCGGATCATTCAGTACGTTTTGATAATTATCTGAAGTTGGGTAATAATCCCTCGTTATATTCCTCTCCGAGTTTGGGTTGTTTTCCAGCACGGAATTATCTACATACTGTCCAAAATGCACGTATCTAGCATAGGTACTGTCAACTTCATTCTCTCCTGCGAAATAAACTACGCCCCTTCGCCTATTTACTGCTTTCAGAGATGACTCATCGACTCTGTTGACTGTGTCCGTCGTCGTCCATGAAGCTTCAGCAGTAGAAGTGCCATAAACTGCTGAACCTTCTGCCAGTTTGACATTAAACAGAGACACCAAATTCGCGTCTAGTTCCCGGAGATCACTCGAACTTGCAGATAGGCGATCTTGCAATTCCAAACCACCTATCACGTTCCCGTTAATTACTGAATTTTTAATTGAGACAATATTGTTTGAAGCCTGTCCGGTTGACCAGCCACCATATATTGAAAATGCGTGATTAGTTCCCTTCCATCCATTGTTAGGCGAGGCCGCAGTCGGAGCCTTGTCTTCATCGAACGAATCCCAATCGTTGCTTCCAGCGGAAATCCTGTACCCAATATAAGAATTGTCGACTGTCACGATGTTATTATTGGCGAGAGCAGAATGCTCTGCAAGATTGCTACCGTCCCATACCAAAGAGTTGTTTGTAGCAGTTCCTAAATCAATTTGGTTAATGCGAAGAAAGTAATTTCCCCGGCCTCCCACTAACCCGAGTTTTCTCGAACTTGGCAATCCTGCAACAACCAAAGAATTTTTAACAGAGACTAGATTTTCACTGCTTTCGTAACCTTCTCCTCCAAAAATCCCTTTTGTTATTAAAAGAGAAGATTCACCCGGAGCCTCATCTATTATGTCTTTTGCGTGGTTCTGCGAAAGCGTTCCTGTTATCCAAACTTTATTACTATTTGTTTTGAATCCTTTATGTACCGCTGTAGTAACCACTTGATTTCCGGAATTATCAGTAAAGCTAACTTCATTTCCTTTTATCGCATCTAATTGCGCAGAGCGACCGCCAAAAATCAATTTCGCATAAAGCTTAGCTTGGTCTCCCAGCGAAATACGAACTTCATTATTATTCGCATCTCCCACGGAAGGAACGGTGGCAATTACTCCGGCTCCTCCCCCTAGATCATTTCGTGCCCCAAAGAACTTGCCCATAAACGTAACGTTCGAAGCGATGGTAACTTCGAGTGTATTTCCGTTAGGCGTTTTAGAGTAGTTTCCCGAACTTGGAGCATCTGTTAGGCCCGCTATATATTGTTTCCTAGCTACAGTTTCACCAGGAGCATCGAAATCAGATATTAAACCCGCTGCTATCCACATAGTTCTCGAGGTGTGGTCTGTATACTTTCCCCCTTCAGAATTCCAATTTTGATCTTTAGAAATTACAACACTGAGAGAGCTAGGTTCCTCAGCTTGGGTTGAATAAGACCAAAGCCACGCTTCGCTATTGTCATAGGGATCAGATTTGCTTCCTGTCAACAGAGTGTACTGGGCTTTTTGATCAACTGTTCCCGTACTCACATCAAAGCCAGAATCTGTCCCAAAAGACCAGTGGGTTGCCTTGTTTTGCGTGAAACTTGCTTCAGGTGGGAAAGAAGCGTAAGAAGTTTGAGAATAGCTTAGAGAAGCTAAAGCTATAAAAACTGAAAGAGACAGCAATCTCAATGTCGCTCGACTGTGTATGCTGTCTAGAGGATTCGATATATAACTAGAATTAGTCCTTACAGACTCTTGAGTGAAATGACAAGCATTAAGCTTAATAAAGCCCTGTTCCATATTAGCCTCCTTCGAATTGACTGGTAAATCCAGTGGACTAGAAGCACAAGGCTTCCGTACTGCACAGGAGGAGCTGGAGGGGGGGTATAATTAATTAGCATTTTACATTCCTCGGGTGTTTATTTTGTTTTCTGACTTACTATAAAACAAAACAGTTAGTTTTTGTAATAATTTTTCTGCAAAAGATAAGAAGTAACCCTTATCCCTTCCTTCTTTTTTGTATCATTTCAGGATTATATTTCTTTTCCATAATAATCAACCGTCGATTATTATTTCAAGCCTCTTGTAAATTTAGGATATTTGTTTTCAATCAGATCTTTTAAAATCAAAATCGCAATAATTTTGTTAACCCCTCTCTCGGTCTAGAGAAGCCATTGCCCAAATGCTATAAGTAATATTATTAGTTTGCTAATTATATTTTCATTATAGAAATTAGGACTAATTTTATAGCCTTTTTATAGGGGTAGCTAAGCATTTCGGAAAAATAAAGATGGAAGACAGAATGGCTAGGCAAGCTTTGCAAGAGAAGTTAAGTACATCTTCAAAGAAGACGAAAAAGAACAAATA
>ERZ833822.1339-NODE-1339-length-21096-cov-8.169954_pt1 | contig 21096 bp, 20 predicted proteins | sample MGYA00519913_ERZ833822 | MGnify/ENA primary metagenome ERZ833822 (study PRJEB31850, sample SAMEA3708746) | human gut metagenome | biome: human gut; feature: human-associated habitat; material: faeces | place: China | collected 2014 ... | reverse complement strand
TCCATGTCGCCGCTGCGGTCCAGGGTCATGGGCAGGGCGGTCATGGACTCGATACCTCCGGCCACGATGCAGTCGGCCTGTCCGGCCTCGATCTGCCAGGCGGCCAGGGCCACGGCCTGGAGAGAGGATGAACAGAAGCGGTCCACGGTAAGGCCGCAGGCGGTGTAGGGCAGGCCGGCCCGGGCGGCCACCAGCCGGGCGGGGGTGAGGCCCTGCTTGGCCTCCGGGATGGCGCAGCCCAGAATCACATCCTCCACCAGGGCGGGGTCCAACTGGGGGATTTTCTCCATCACGCCCTTGAGCACCAGCCCGCCCATGTCGATGGGGTGCAGATTGCGCAGGGCACCCTTCTTGCCGGACTTGGCCACGGCGGAGCGGCCATAGGCCACCACGACCGTCTTGCTCAGCGGTTTTGCCATATCAATCTTCCTCCATTTCCTTCAAGTCGGGGGACACCAGGAGCGTGGGCTCCACTGCGGCCTGGATCTCCTCCACGGTGTGGCCCTTCCGGATCTCGGAGAGGACCAGCCCCTCCTCCGTCACGTCGATGACGCAGCGGTCGGTGACGATGTGATCCACGCACCTTACCGCGGTGAGGGGCAGGGTGCACCGGCTGACCACCTTGGGGGAGCCGTCCTTGGCCACCAGCTCCATGGCCACGGAGATGATCAAGGGCAAGCCTCTCAGCGAGGCCCTGGCCCTCACCAATAAGGCGGTGGCCCAGGCTCTGGACGGCCTGCCCGCCTACAAGATGCACTGCTCCGTTCTGGCGGAGGAGGCCATCAAGGCCGCCCTGGCCGACTACTACCGCCGCCAGGGCCGGGAGGTGCCCGAAGCCCTCCGCCTGCCCTGTGAGGATGAGGAGCACGGCTGCTGCTCCTGCGGCCACTGAGCCAGGACACGCAAGGCCCCGGAATCGAAGCGGTTCCGGGGCTTTTTTCTTGACAGAGGGCGGGGCTTGTCATAAAATAGGACGGAACTTTGTGAGAAATAAGGGAGTATGGGTCCGTGATCGAGTTAAAACACATTTCCAAGACCTTTCCCACGGCCGACGGCGTGTTTCAAGCCCTGGACGACATCAATCTGACCATCCGGGACGGGGACATCTTCGGCATCGTGGGCATGAGCGGCGCGGGCAAGTCCACCCTGGTGCGCTGCATCAACCTGCTGGAGCGCCCTACAGCGGGCCAGGTGGTCATCGACGGACAGGATCTCATGGAGCTGTCCGCCCCCCAGCTGCGGGAGAAGCGCCGCTCCATCAGCATGATCTTCCAGCAGTTCAACCTGCTCATGCAGCGCAGCTGCCTGAAGAACATCTGTTTCCCCATGGAGCTGGCCGGTGTGAAAAAGGCCGACGCCGAAAAGCGCGCCAAAGAGCTGCTGGAGATGGTGGGCCTGCCCGACAAGGCAAACGCCTACCCCGCCCAGCTGTCCGGCGGCCAGAAGCAGCGCATTGCCATTGCCCGCGCCCTGGCCACCAACCCCAAGGTGCTGCTGTGCGACGAGGCCACCAGTGCGCTGGACCCCAACACCACTCATTCCATCCTGACCCTGATCAAGGACATCAACCAGAAGCTGGACATCACCGTGGTGGTCATCACCCACCAGATGAGCGTGGTGGAAGAGATCTGCGACAGCGTGGCCATCCTGGACGGCGGTGTGGTCATGGAAGAGGGCTCGGTGCAGGAAATTTTCGCCAACCCCAAGACGGCTGCGGCAAAGCGTCTGGTCGCCCCCAACGGCGGCAACGCAGCCCGCGACCTTTCCAGCTTTGCGCCGGATGACCATGTGGTGCGTGTCACCTTCAACGGTTCGTCCACCGCAAAGCCTCTGGTGGCAAGCCTTGCCGCCGAAAAGGGCATTCTGGTATCGGTGCTCAGCGCCGATACCCGTGATCTGAGCGGCCAGTGCTACGGCTCCATGCTGCTCAAGCTGCCTGCCGATGTGGAGCTGGCCAAGCAGGCGGCTGCCTATATGCGCAGCCAGCCCGGCGTGACCGTGGAGGAGGTGACCGGCGAATGAGTATTGCAGATTATGGCTTTGCCATTTGGGAAACGTTCTATGTGACGGTTCTTTCCACCGCGTTTGCGCTGGTGCTGGGCCTGCCGCTGGGCGTGCTGCTGGTGGCCGGTGACAAGGACGGCGTGCTGCCCCTGCCCGGCTGGCTGATGCACATCCTCAACATCGTCATCAACATTCTGCGCAGTGTGCCCTTCCTGATTTTGATGATCTGTGTATTCCCGCTCACCCGTGTCATCGTAGGCACCACGGTGGGCACCAAAGCTACCATCGTTCCGCTGGTGGTGGCCGCCTTCCCGTTCGTGGCACGTCTGGTAGAGACCAGCCTGCGCGAGCTGGACGAAGGTGTGGTGGAAGCCGCCCAGAGCATGGGTGCCACCCCGTTCCAGATCATTACCAAAGTGATGATCCCGGAGTGCCTGCCCGGCCTGATCTCCAGCATGACCACGGCCCTGACCACCATTCTGGGCTACTCGGCCATGTCCGGCGTCATTGGCGGCGGCGGCCTGGGCAAGATCGCCCTGTCCTACGGCTATTACCGCTACCAGACCGACATCATGATCGTGTGTGTCATCCTGCTGGTGCTCATGGTGCAGGTGTTCCAGAGCGCGGGCACCTTCTGGGCGACCCGGAGCGACAAGCGCCTGCGGAAGTAAAACGAACCCTCTCAGTCGCCTGCGGCGACAGCTCTCCCGAAGGGCGAGCTTGTTGCAGCAGGTAAGAAAAAGCAATCCTTCTCAATAAAAAAGAGTGCTTATAAAAAAGCCAAAAAGCTCCCCCTTCGGGGGAAGCTGGCACGGCGTAAGCCGTGACTGAGAGGGTTGCATACTGCCAGACGATCCCGGCAGGGAAAAATTTAACGTTTCAATTCCCCGCCGGAGGCTGTATGCTCCCTGCGGGGAATTGTGCTATATGGACAAACCCAGCAAAGGAGTATGTAGTATGAATCGTGATACCATCTGTGTGCAGGGCGGTTACACCCCCGGCAACGGCGAACCCCGCCAGATCCCCATTGTTCAGTCCACCACCTTCAAGTATGCCACCAGCGAAGACATGGGCAAGCTGTTCGATCTGGAAGCTGACGGCTACTTCTATTCCCGTCTGCAGAACCCCACCTGCGACCTTGTGGCTAAGAAGATCTGCGAGCTGGAAGGCGGCACGGCTGCAATGCTGACCAGCAGCGGTCAGGCTGCAAACTTCTTTGCCCTGTTCAACCTCTGCGAAGCAGGCGACCACATCGTGGCATCCAGTACCATCTACGGCGGCACCTTCAACCTGATCTCCGTCACCATGAAGAAAATGGGCATTGAAGCCACCTTTGTTGATCCGCTGTGCACCGAGGAAGAATTGAACGCCGCATTCCGGCCCAACACCAAGGTGGTGTTCGGCGAGACCATCGCAAACCCGGCCCTGACCGTGCTGGACATTGAGAAGTTTGCCAAGGCTGCTCACGCCCACGGTGTGCCGCTGATCGTGGACAACACCTTCCCCACGCCGGTCAACTGCCGCCCCTTTGAGTGGGGCGCGGATATCGTGACCCACTCCACCACCAAGTACATGGACGGTCATGGCGCGGTGCTGGGCGGTGCCATCGTGGACGGCGGCAAGTTCGACTGGATGGCCCATGCCGAGAAGTTCCCCGGCCTGTGCACCCCGGACGACAGCTACCACGGCATCACCTACGCCGAGCGTTTCGGCAAAGAGGGTGCCTTTATCACCAAGGCTACCGCGCAGCTGATGCGTGACTTTGGCTCCATGCAGTCGCCCATGAACGCCTACATGCTGAACCTCGGTCTGGAAAGCCTGCATGTCCGGATGCAGCGCCACTGCGCCAACGGCATGGCCGTGGCAGAGTTCCTTGAAAGCCATCCCAAGGTGGCCTACGTGAACTACTGCGGCCTGGAGTCCAGCCCGTACCATGCACTGGCTGAAAAATACTTGCCGAACGGCAGCTGCGGCGTGGTCAGCTTTGGTCTGGCCGGCGGCCGTGAGGCTGCAAGCATCTTTATGAAGAACCTGAAGCTGGCAGCCATCGAGACCCATGTGGCCGATGCCCGCACCTGTTGCCTGAACCCTGCATCCAGCACCCACCGCCAGATGAACGATGAGCAGCTGAAAGCCGCCGGTGTGCCTGCAGAGCTGGTGCGCATGAGCTGCGGTCTGGAAAGCAGCGAAGACCTCATCGCAGATATTGCACAGGCGCTGGATAAGATCTAAAAGGTGAGTTCAGCAGCATCTATCGGTTCCGGCCCTTCTCGTAAAAACGCGTTTGGAGCGCCCCGCAGGGCGCGACAAACGCAAAATATAAAAAATAAATTCCGCTGAAGATAGCCAGAGCGTCAGCGGAGGCTATTCTAAATCGTTAGGAGTACGAACTATGCCGCTGATCATCCCCAAGACCTTGCCTGCTTACGATGCCCTCTACAACGAGAATATCTTCGTCATGCATCGTGAGCGCGCCCTTGCCCAGCACATCCGCCCGCTGGAGATCCTGATCCTGAACCTGATGCCCACCAAGATCACCACCGAGACCCAGATCGCCCGTCTGCTGGCAAATACCCCGCTGCAGGTGCACATGACCCTGCTGCAGACGGCCAGCCACGCGGCGACCCACGTTTCGGCAGCACACCTCGAATCGTTCTATAAGAACTTCAACGAGGTGAAGAACAACCGCTACGACGGCATGATCATCACCGGCGCACCGGTGGAGACCATGGACTTTGAGCAGGTGGATTACTGGCCGGAGCTGTGCGAGATCATGGACTTCAGCGAGACGAACGTCTACTCCACCCTGCATGTGTGCTGGGGCGCACAGGCGGGCCTGTACTACCACTACGGCGTGCACAAGCAGCTGCTGCCGGAAAAGATGTTCGGCGTGTTCGAGCACCGGGTCACCCGCCCGTCGAACCCTTTGGTGCGCGGCTTTGACGAGGTGTTCTATGCGCCCCACAGCCGCCACACCGGCATCAGCCGCGAGGATGTGGACAACTGTAAGGCTTTGCGCATCCTTGCCGAGAGCGATGCTGCCGGGCCCTTCCTTATGAGCACCGAGAACGGACGGCAGATCTTTGTCACCGGCCACCCGGAATATGACAAATACACGCTGGATTCAGAGTACCGCCGCGATGTGGACAAGGGCCTGCCCATCCATGTGCCGGTGAATTACTACCCAGACGATGATCCCACAAAGCCGCCGCTGTTCCGCTGGCGTGCCCACGCCCACCTGCTGTATGAGAACTGGCTGAACTACTATGTCTACCAGAACACCCCCTACGATCTGGGCGAGATCCAGCGCGTGAAGCACGAATAAATGCACAAAAACCGGTATTGCGTCAAAATTGCGCGATACCGGTTTTTATGTTATACTGTTTCTGCGGCCCTTCTCCATTCCCCTAACCGCGGAAAGGAGGTGGTAACCAATGGAAGCCTTCATCTCATTTATACAGACTGTCGGAGCAGAGGTAGTTGCCTACTATCTGTGCAAGTGGCTTGACAGCCTGTTCTTCAAGGGCAGTAAGCACTAACCCAAGAAGCCCCCCGGTAGTATCAGTACCGGGGGGCTTTTGGTTTTTTCGTGGTAACCACGGAACAGGCCTTCATCTCATTGCCTATCTTTAGTATATGCAGTTTTGGGCAAAAGTCAAGCGATGAAATGTAAATTATTTTTTACGCCTTACCGGCTTTTTCTTGCGCACGCTGTAGCCAAAGGTGCCCAGCTTTTTGCCCAGTGCCAGATAGTCACCGTGGCTGTAGACGATGAGCTTTGCCTTTTCGAGACACAGCTTGCCGTTTTCGTCCAGCAGGCTTTCGTCCACATCGCAGGCTGCCACTTCGGCAAGGAACAGGTCGTGGCTGCCCAGCGGGATCACCTGAGTTACCTTGCATTCCAGATTGACCGGGCTTTCTTCCAGAATGGGGCAGTCGGTCAGCACGCTGCCGGGGGCAGAATGCAGGCCGCAAGCGACAAATTTATCCACATCACGGCCGCTTTTCACGCCGCACCAGTCCACCGAACGCACCAGCGCTTCGGTGGGCAGATTGATGGCAAACTGTCCGCTTTCCTTGATGAGGTGGTGGCTGTAGCGCTCCGGCCGAACGCTGATGGACACCATGCTGGGCTGGGTGCAGATGGTGCCCGTCCAGCCGATGGTGATGAGGTTTGGCTTTTCCAGCCCGCCGCAGGACACCAATACCGGCGGTTCCGGGTTCAGCAGGGTGCTGCCCCGCCAGCTCTGTTTGCTCATCCGTGATACTTCCTTTCGTAGGGTGCCCAGGTGCGCTCGCTGATGATGTAGCGCGGGCGGGCTTTCGTCTCCATATAAATTTTACCGATATACTCGCCGATCACGCCTAAGCACACCAGCTGCACGCCGCCCACAAAGCAGACGATGCAGATAGTGGAGGCCCAGCCGGCCACCACGCTGCCCATGGCAGCTTCGATGATGGCCCAGATGACTCCGATAAAGCTGATCAGGCTCACAAAGATGCCAGCTCCGGTAATAAGGCGGATGGGCTTGTTGGAAAGACTGGTGATGCCGTCAAAGGCAAGGGCCAGCATCTTGCTCAGCGGATAGTGGCTCTCACCGGCAAGGCGTTCGTGGCGCTCATAGGTGACTACCTCGCTCTTGAAGCCAACCAGCGGCACCATGCCGCGCAGGAAAATGTTCACTTCCCTGTAGTCGGCAAAGCTTTCCAGCACACGGGTGCTGATGAGGCGGTAGTCTGCGTGGTTGAACACGATGTCTGCGCCCAGAGCGTTCATCAAATGGTAAAAGCCCTCGGCGGTGAAGCGCTTGAAGAAGGTGTCTGTATCGCGGCGGCTGCGCACGCCGTAGACCACCTCGGCACCGTCCAGATACTTTTTAACCATCTCGTCCATGGCGTTGATGTCGTCCTGACCATCGCAGTCGATGGAAATGGTAACATCGCAGGTGCCGCTGTGCAGTGCCTCCATCAAGCCTGCCAGCACGGCGTTCTGGTGGCCGCGGTTGCGGCTCTGGGAAATGCCGATGTAGTGCTCGTCCTGTGCGGCAAAACTCTGGATCAGTTCCCATGTCTTGTCTTTGGAGCCGTCGTTCACGAACAGCACCCGGCTCTTCTCGCTCACAAGGCCCTGTGCGGCAAGGCCGCTGATCTTTTCCAGAAACATGGGCGCTGTAATGGGCAGCACCTGCTCCTCGTTGTAGCAGGGGATCACGATCCATAAAATCGGTTTTGACATATTTAAAAATACTCCTATATTAAAAATAACAAGAGGATGCCGCTGACGGTTACGGCCTTCCAGTGAAAAAGAGTTTGAGAAAATCCGTAGATTTTTCTAAAACTCAAATATAAAAATAAAATTTCAGCTGAATACAGCCAAAGCGCACGCGGCGGCTATTCAAATGGTCACTGCACCATTTGCTTCAGTATCTCAGGCTCCAGCAGCTTGAAGCTGCTTTTGTAGGTGTCCAGCAGGCCGTCCCGCTGCATCTGGCTCAGCTCGCGGCTGAGGGCGCTGCGGTCGCAGTTCAGGTAATCTGCCAGCTGGATGCGGGAGAACGGGATGCTGAAGGTCAGGCTGCCAGCCCGCTCGGCTTCACTGAGCAGATAGGCACACACTTTGGCCCGCAGGCTTTTGAGCACCAGCAGGTCGATGCGGCGGGAGAGGGAAAAATATTTATCGCTGATGGTGCGCACCAGATTGCGCAATGTCTGCTGGTGCGCCGGACTGCCATCCGAAAGCAGCAGCCGCTCGTAGGGAATCAGCAGCACCTCGCAGGGCACCGAAGCCACCACCGTGACCGGGCTTGCCAGACTGGAACCGCTCAGCACATCGCCGAACACGCCGCCCGGTTCCATGTGGGTGATAGGAATGCGCGCACCCTGCGGCCCGGGACGGTAGGCTTCCAGCTCACCGGACAGCACGATGCCCACCCTGCGGTTGGGTTCGCCCGCCAGAACAAGCGCTTCGCCTTTGCCGTAGCTGCGCATAACGGAACCCAGCTGGGCCAGCAGGGTCTGCAGCTCTTCAGGGGTCAGACCATTGAATAAAGAGGTGGAGCATAACAGCGGAAGAAAGTTTTTCATCACAATTCCGTGGGAAAGATCCGGCTTCCCACAGCCCTCCTGCAATTCCGTTGCACACGCAACGGTATTTTTGACTCTATTATAGTAAACTTAGACCCGCAAAGCAAATGATTTTGCAAATTTGCCTTGTAAAAAATATGAAAAGACCGACCCATGGTTCTGTGCAAAATTTTCAGGCACAAAACGGCGCGGTCTTGTGAGAAAAGAGGGAATCCCCGCATGAAAAAACTGACATCCATGCTGCTGGCTCTGGCCCTTGCGCTGAGCCTTGCCGCCTGCGGCGGTGCGGCATCCAGCTCTGTTGCATCCAGTGCAGCTTCCAGCGAAGCTGTCTCCGAGGCTGCTTCGGAAGCCGCTTCCAGTGAGGAAGCCAAGGAACTGTCCACCACCGATGCTCTGCGCATTGCCGGCCTGAAAGGCCCCACCACCATGGGCCTTGTCAACCTGCTGAGCATGGAAGAGGATGGCACCGCTTCCATGGATTACGACCTGCAGCTTTACGGCGCTGCCGATGAGATCGTGCCGCTGCTGATGAAGGGCGAGCTGGACATGGCTGCCATCCCGGCGAATCTGGCCGCCACCCTGTATCAGAAGACGGAGGGCGGCATTCAGGCTGTGGCCGTCAACACGCTGGGCGTGCTGTACGTAGTGGAAAAAGGCGGCGATACGATTCAGTCCATGGCAGACCTTGCAGGCCGTACCATCCTGTCCACCGGCAAGGGCACCACGCCGGAGTACGTGCTGCGCTATCTTCTGAACGCCAATGGTATCGACCCGGACAAGGACGTGACCATTGAATACTACAGCGAGGCCACCGAGGTCACGGCCCAGATGGCCAATACCGAGGATGCCATTGCAGTTCTGCCCCAGCCCTATGTGACTGCAGCCGGCCTGCAGGACGACACCCTGCGTGTGGCCCTCGACCTGACCGAGGAATGGAACAAGGTCGCGGATACCCAGCTCATCACCGGCGTGACCGTGGTGCGCAAGGAGTATGCCGAGGAACACCCGGATGTTGTGGCCGCATTCCTGACCGACTACGCCAAGAGCGTGGAAGCTGCCAACACCGATCTGGACGGCACTGCCGCTCTGTGCGAGGAGCAGGGTGTTGTGGCCAAGGCTGCCATTGCCAAGAAGGCCCTGCCCAACTGCAACATCGTCTGCCTGACCGGCGACGAACTCAAGACCAACGCATCCGCTTATCTGCAGGTGCTGTTTGATGCCGACCCCAAGGCAGTGGGCGGCGCAATGCCCGGCGACGATTTCTACTGGACTGCCGAGTGATTCCTCAATAAGCCATCTCTCCGGCCGCTGTGCGATTGGTACGCACGGCGGCTTTTTCGTTTGCACAAAATGCTTGTATCCCAGCTTTTGTGCTCCCTGCACAAATTTAAAGACAAATTTTTGTGAACGAAAATGAACGAAATTGACTGGAAGTGATTGATTTTGGCACTGTATTTGCTATAATAAAGATGCAATCAACCAAAAAAACGCACAAACGGTCACAAACCGTCAAACGAAAATAAAGCTAAAGGAGAGGATGCCGATGCTGGCAGAAGAACGCTTCAGCCTGATCATGGAACAGCTGAACCGCAAGCGCACCGTGACGGTGCAGGAACTGTGCGAGGCGCTGAACACCAGCGAATCCACCATCCGGCGCGACCTGACCGAACTGGACCGGCTGGGCAAGCTGAACAAGGTGCACGGCGGTGCCACCCTGCCGGACAGCCGTTTTCTGGCGGATGAACCCACCATGGAGGCCAAGGAGTCGCAGGCTGTGGAGCAGAAGCGCAGCATCGCGCAGGCGGCGGCAAAGCTCATCAACGCCGATGATTTTGTGTTCATTGATGCAGGCTCCACCACGCTGGAGCTGGTGCGTGCACTGACGGGGGATGCCCTCAAGGCCAGCTATGTGACCAACGGCGTGGCCCATGCCCGAGCACTGGCCCGAAAGGGCTGCCGGGTGTATCTGCCCGGAGGACTGCTGCGGCCCGAGACCGAAGCCATTGTGGGTGCACCCACAGTCACCAGCCTGCAGCGCTACAATTTTACCAAGGCGTTCATGGGGGCCAACGGTGTGGCGCTGGATGCCGGTTTTACCACGCCGGACCCCGAGGAAGCTGCCGTGAAAGCAGCGGCAGTGCACCGTGCACGGGAAGCCTGGTTCCTTGTGGATGATGCCAAGTTTTCCCGCATCTACCCGGCAGTCATTGCCGATCTGCAGGGCGGTGCCATTCTCACCAACCGCTGCCCCAACCCCAAATACAAACAATTCACGCTGGTAAAGGAGACGGAAGTATGATTTATACCGTAACATTCAACCCGGCCATTGACTATGTGGTGCGTTTGGATGCACCGCTGGAAGTAGGCGAGGTGAACCGCGCCAAAGGCGAGGACTGTGTGCTGGGCGGCAAGGGCATCAATGTGTCCGGTGTGCTGGCACAGCTGGGCTGCGAGAGCGTGGCGCTGGGCTTTGTGGCCGGTGAGACCGGCGTATGGCTGGAACGCGGTCTTGCTGCACAGGGCTTAAAGACCGATTTTGTGCATCTGGAACAGGGCATGACCCGCATCAATGTCAAGATCAAGGCAGGGCAGGAGACCGAGCTGAACGGCGCGGGCCCCGACATTCCGGAGAGCGCCATGCAGGAGCTGGAAAAGAAGCTGGACAGCCTGAACGAGGATGATATCCTCATTCTGGCGGGCAGCATCCCGGCAAGCCTTTCGCAGGATACCTACGAGCGGCTGCTGGCCCGGCTGCAGGGCAGGGGCGTGCGTGCTGTGGTGGATGCCACCCGCGACCTGCTGGTGAACGTGCTGCAGTACCACCCCTTCCTCATCAAGCCCAATAACCACGAGCTGGGCGAGATCGTGGGCAGGGTGCTGACTACGGACGAAGAGATCATTGCTGCGGCCCGCACCCTACAGCAAAAGGGCGCTCGCAACGTGCTGGTAAGCATGGCGGGCGACGGTGCCCTGCTGGTGGACGAAAATGGCGAGGTGCACCGCATCGGCTGCCCCAAGGGCAAGGTCGTAAACAGCGTGGGCGCAGGCGACAGCATGGTGGCCGGCTTTGTGGCTGGCTGGATGCAGACCCGGAGCTATTCCTTTGCACTGCGTCTGGGCACCGCCTGCGGCAGTGCCACCGCGTTCAGTCTGGGTCTTGCTACCAAAGAAAAAATCGACGAACTGATGAAGGAAATCTGACCCTCTGTGACGGAGAGGGTTGCAGTTATACAGGAAGGGAGAAAAATCATGCGTATTACGGAATTATTCACCGCGCAGTCCATCGCACTGGATGAGGCTCTGACCGATCAGGAGCAGATCATCAGCCGTCTGGTGGAGCTGCAGGCCACCCATGGCAACATCACGGACAAGGAAGCCTACAAAAAGGCCCTTTATGCCCGTGAGGCGGAGGGCTCCACCTATGTGGACAACGGCATCACGGTGCCCCATGCCAAGACCAATGTAGTCACCCGGCCCAGTCTGGCGGCGCTGCGGCTGAGCAGCCCCGTGCAGTACAACGCCGAGGACGACGGTACCACCGACCTGCTGTTTGCCATTGCGGCTCCGGAAAACGGCAGCCTGCATGTGGACATGCTGGCCCGTATGATGCAGATGCTGATGAACGAGGACTTTGTAGAAAAGCTGAAGGCCGCAAAGACCCCGGCAGAGTTCCTTGACTGCATCGATGCACAGGAGGAGGCTCAGTTCGGCGCGGAGAGCTTCACCCAGCAGGAGATCCCCCAGAGCGGTTACCGCATTCTGGCCGTGACCGCCTGCGTCAACGGCATCGCCCACACCTATATGGCAGCGGAAGCCCTGACCAAGGCCGGTGACAAGCTGGGTCTGCCCACCAAGGTGGAGACCAATGGCTCGGATGGAGCAAAGAACATCCTCACCAGAGAAGAGATCGCAAACTGCGACGGCATCATCGTGGCAGCAGAAAAGAAGGTGGAGACCGCCCGCTTCGACGGCAAGCCGGTGCTGTTCACCCGGGTGGACGATGGCATCCACAAGCCGGAGGAGCTCATCAAGAAGATCGTGCACGGCGAGGTGCCTGTTTACCACGCCGAGGGCGGCGCACAGGCCGCCGAGGATGCTTCCGGCAAGGACAGCTTTGGCCGCACGCTGTACAAGAACCTGATGAACGGTGTCTCCCACATGCTGCCCTTCGTGGTGGGCGGCGGCATCATGATCGCACTGGCGTTCCTGCTGGACGATTACACCATCGATCCCTCCAACTTTGGCATGAACACCCCGGTCGCTGCCTTCTTTAAGACGGTGGGCAGCGCAGCTTTCGGTTACATGCTGCCCATCCTGTCTGCCTTCATCGCCATGTCCATTGCGGACCGTCCGGGTCTGGCAGTCGGTTTTGTGGGCGGTGTGCTGGCCATGAACGGCACCAACTTTGCAGGCATTGCAGCGGGTGAGACCACCGGTGTTTCCGGCGGCTTCCTTGCTGCACTGCTGGCCGGTTTTGCTGCAGGCTACATCGTCGAGCTGCTGAAAAAGATCACCGAAAAGCTGCCTGCCAGCCTGAATGGCATCCGTCCCATGCTCATCTACCCGCTGGGCGGTATGCTCATCCTCGGCGCGGTGATGTGCGGCATCAACCCGGTCATGGGTATGATCAACACTGCCATGACCGATTGCCTGAACGCCATGGGCGGCACCTCCAAGGTGCTGCTGGGTGCCATCGTAGCCGGTATGATGAGCATTGATATGGGCGGCCCGTTCAACAAAGCAGCTTACGTCTTTGGCACGGCAGCCCTTGCCTCCGGCAACTATGAGGTGATGGCCGCTGTCATGGTGGGCGGCATGGTCCCTCCCATCGCCATCGCCCTGTCCACCACCTTCTGCCCCAAGAAGTGGACTGCCGACGAGCGCCGCAACGGCATCGTGAACTACGTCATGGGCCTGTGCTTCGTCACCGAGGGCGCGATCCCTTATGCAGCAGCAGATCCGCTGCGCGTCCTGCCCAGCTGCGTGGCCGGCGCAGCGGTGGCCGGTGCGCTCTCCATGACCTTCGGCTGCGCTCTGCGTGCACCGCACGGTGGCATCTTCGTGTTCCCAGTCGTGGACCATACCGCTCTGTACTGTGTGGCGCTGGCTGTGGGCAGCGTGCTGGGTGCTGTGATCCTGAGCCTGCTCAAGAAAAACCGTACCGACGCAGAATAAACGCCATTCCCTCCATATTCGAGATACTTCATAAAGCCGCAGCAAGCCCCCGGGGAGACCCGGGGCTTGCTGTATTACGCAGGATCGCGCGAAGGATCAGAAGGATAAAAAGAAAAAGTAACCGCCCACGACTTCCAATCCAAGCGGTTACTTTTCTTTTGAAATTTAATTGCCGGTAAGAGGTCTGCCGTTTGCGGGCAGTGCCTTTTCCTGTCTTCATTGTAGACGCTGGTGTGTACTTTGCCAAGCATGAGCCATCAGATATAACATGATACACCCGCTGTCAAAAACGCGGCAAGAACCATTTTCACAAAAAATGCAGCAAAGAACGGCGCGAAACACCGCATTTGCTGGAAAAAGCTTTGCAGCCGCCCTTTTGGATTGCACCCGGTTTTTGAGTGTGGTATACTGTTTCTGTTATGGAAAAGTTCCGGTGCGGTGTGCCGGGCACAGCAAAGAGGAAAAAGGAAACGAACGATGAAAATTGGATTTGACAACGACAAATATCTCTCGATGCAGTCAGAACATATCCGCGAGCGCATCAAGAAATTTGACAACAAGCTCTATCTGGAATTCGGCGGCAAGCTGTTCGATGACTACCATGCATCCCGCGTACTGCCGGGTTTCCAGCCCGATTCCAAGCTGCAGATGCTGCTGCAGCTGAAGGATCAGGCCGAGGTGGTCATCGTTATCAGCGCCGAGGACATCATCAGCAACAAGATCCGCGGCGACTACGGCATCACCTACGATCTGGATGTGCTGCGCCTGATCGATGCCTTCCAGGAAGTAGGCCTGTATGTGGGCAGCGTGTGCGTGACCAAGTACGCCGCTGCACCGGAGGTGGAGGCCTTTGAAAAGCGGCTGAACGGTCTGGGCATCCGCACCTTCCGCCACTACAAAATTCCCGGCTATCCCAACGATGTGGCCCGCATCGTCAGCGACGAGGGCTACGGCAAGAACGATTACATCGAGACCCAGCGCCCGCTGGTGGTCATCACGGCCCCCGGCCCCGGAAGCGGCAAAATGGCCACCTGCCTTTCCCAGCTGTACCACGAGTACAAGCGCGGCGTGAAGGCCGGTTACGCCAAGTTCGAGACCTTCCCCATCTGGAACATTCCCCTCAAGCACCCGGTGAATCTGGCCTACGAGGCCGCTACAGCCGACCTGAACGATGTGAACATGATCGACCCGTTCCATCTGGAAGCCTACGGCGTGACCACCGTCAACTACAACCGCGATATTGAGATCTTCCCGGTGGTGAACGCCATGTTTGAGCTGATCGCTGGCAAAAGCCCGTATAAGTCCCCCACGGACATGGGCGTGAACATGGCAGGCAACTGCATCGTGGACGATGCGGTCTGCCGCGAAGCCTCCCGCAAGGAGATCCTGCGCCGCTACTTCAAGTGCCTGTGTGAGCAGAAGATCACCGGCACGGTCAAGGAGACCGAGCGCTACAAGCTGGAACTGCTGATGAATCAGGCCGACCTGACCGTGGGCCAGCGCGAAGTGGAAAAGCAGGCTCATGCCCGCAGCGAGAGCACCGGCGGGGCCCCTGCTGCCGCCATTGAGCTGCCGGACGGCACCGTTGTTACCGGCAAGACCGGTCCGCTGCTGGGTGCAGCAGCATCTGCTCTGATGAATGCTCTCAAGGTGCTGGCCGGCATCCCGCAGGAGACCGACCTTGTGAGCGCAGCTTCCATTGAGCCCATCCAGACCCTCAAGACCAACTATCTGGGCGGCAAGAATCCCCGCCTGCACACCGACGAGATCCTGATCGCACTTTCCAGCTCGGCTGCTTCCAACGAGCAGGCTGCAGCGGCCATGCATCAGCTGCCCAACCTCAAGGGCTGCGATGTGCACTCCACCGTGCTGCTCTCAGGTGTGGATACCAGCACCTTGAACCGGCTGGGAATGTACCTGACCTGTGACCCTGTTTACGAGGAAGAGGACCGCAAGTACCACAAGCAGTAAATCATACAAAAAAACGAAACAGGCGCATCCAAAGGCCGAAGGGCTGGCGGATGCGCCTGTTTTTCATTGGTTCAGATGCCGGTAAAATAGGATCTGTACTTTTCTGCGTACAGCTGGGTGCCCATGCGGCGCAGGCCGCCGTACAGGTGCTGCCGGATCAGCGGTTCAATGGCATCCAGATCTTTTTCCCGGATCACCCGCAAAATTTCCCGGTGCTCGCTCAGCACATCCGGCACATTGTTGGCCCGCACCACATCCAGACGGGTAAAGCGGGAATAATCCGGCTGCGGCTTTGTCAGGTTCTGCCAGATGTACCATTTGTTCATGCTGCAAAACCAGATGGAGTGCATTTCAAGGTCCAGCGTCAGGAAGGCATTGATATCCACATTGTCCGGGTCGGTCATGGTCTGGGCCATCTCTTCCAGCAGGTCATACTTATGCTTGATCTCAATGTACTCCTTGGGGGAACACACCTGGATAAAATCACGCAGGACCATGCTTTCCACAGCGGTGCGCTGGTACACGATCTGATCCACGATATCCAGATCAATGGGGGTGACGATGGTGCCCTTGCAGGGAATGATCTGCACAAAGCCATTCTGCTCCAGCCGCTGCAGAGCAGTGCGCACCGGTGTGCGCGAAATGCCGAACCGTTTGCACAGCTGATTTTCGCTGATGGTCTCTCCGGGCTTGATCTTCAGCGTAACGATCTCATATTCCAGCGTCTGGTAGATGTCCTCCGGATGCAGCTGTTCAGCCATGTGCTCACACTCCATTTATGCAGTTGATGATAAGATAGTTCTATTTTAGCCTGCCCAAAAGAGATTGTCAACGCATGAGGATGAAGTATACAAGAGCCTGTATACAAGTATAGGAAAAGCTCCGAAATTTATCATTTTTGACAAAAAATTGATATATCAGATGAAAATGAACGGAATTGTGTCATCGGATTGTAACAGTTTCCACGAGAAACGGATAAGATTGTTAGTTATGCACAAAGAAACTTTGCGAAGTTGGTGAAGTTTGGCTCTTGTGCGGATGTGAATTTTCTGTTACGATTAGCGTGCAATGAAAATGCTGTATACAGGGGATCGCTAAAAACTTTGCTGGCGTATGAGGCAAAACGGTGCCCCTGAAACAAGGAGGAAGATTATGAAAAAGATCTCTCGTCGCAATTTCCTGAAGGTATCTGGTGCAATGGCAGCTGCAGGTGCTCTGGCAGCCTGCGGCGGTTCCGGTGCATCCACTCCGGCTGCTTCCGGCGCAGCATCCACCAGCACCGCAGCCAGCGCTGCTGCAGCCGGTGAGGACAAGTTTGCTTCTCTGGGCGACTTCACCATGACCGTGGGTCATGCACAGCCCGAGGGCAACCCCCGCTTTGTTTCCATGGAGCAGTTTGCCGCCGATGTGGCAGAGGCCACCAACGGCCATGTGAAGATCGAAGTTTACGGCAACGGCCAGCTGGGCACCGAGAAGGAGATGCTGGAGCAGGTCGTGGCCGGCACCGTGCAGGGCATGCGCGGCGGTCAGTTCGACTTCAGCCCCCGTCTGCTGATGTTCACCCTGCCCTTCCTGACCAACACCCGTGCGCAGGTCACGGCTCTGTTGCAGAGCGATCTGGCACAGAAGGTGTGCGCTGAGGCCGAGGGCGAGACGGGCACTGTCATCATTAACCTGTGCGATGCAGGCGGCTACCGCCAGTTCTCCAACTCCAAGCACCCCATCAAGGCTCCCGCAGACCTGAAGGGCCTGAAGATGCGCACCAACGGCATGAAGACCATTGACATGACCTTCCAGGCAATGGGTGCTACCACCACCACCATCCCGTACTCCGACCTGTACATGGGCCTGAAGACCGGCGTTGCAGACGGTCAGGAGAACCCCTGGGTCAACGTGGAGGGCATGAAGTTCTATGAAGTGCAGAAGTACTTCACCGAGGTCAACTACCAGTTCCATCCGGACCCCTTCTATGTGAACGCAGCATGGTGGAACGGCCTGCCCGAGGAGTACCGCGATATCATTACCGAGTGCGCCACCAAGATGGGCGAGTACAACGACGAGCTGATCGACAAGAACTCCAGCGCCGCAAAGCAGACCATCGTGGATTCCGGCTGCGAAGTCTACGAGCCCTCTGCCGATGAGCTGAAGGCCTTCCAGACCGCTGTGCAGTCCGTGTACGACCAGTGTGTCACCGAGGGCATCTGCACCGCCGACGAGATCAAGGAGATGCAGGATATCGTCGCAAAGGCATAAGCAGAAACGACCAAAGGCAAAAACGGCCATGTTACGGTAAAGGCGAGAGGGCAGCCTGCGGGCTGCCCTCTGCTGTAACAGGCCGATGGAAAAAGTTGTAAAATAACCGAAAGGGGCTGAGCACCATCGAAAACCTTAAAAAATTCGGGAAAAAGCTGTTCGACGTGTATTTTACCATCGGCGTGATCGCCATGGCACTGCTGGCGGCTCTTGTGATCTTTACCGTTATTGCGCGCTACTGCTTCTCCCTGAGCTGGAAGCAGCTGGCAGAGTTCAACACCACCCTGTTTGCCTTTACCACCTTCTGGGGCATGGGCATCAACGTGATCAAGGACGAGCACGTCATGATCGACATCCTTTACGACGGTGTCAAGCCTGCCCGCAAGCGCTGGCTGGCTATCGTCAATTACCTCATCGTGCTGGCCGTGGTGCTGGTGTTCACCTATCAGGGCTTCAAGTATGTGGGCGTTGCCGGTAAGCAGATCAGTCAGGGCATGGAGATCCCCATGATGTATATGTACGGCATCATGCCGGTGTGCGGCATCATCTGTGCCATCTGCGTCGTGATCAAGATCATCACCCTGTACAAGGCCGATATTTCCTACTTTGCGCCCAAGAATCAGGCGCTGAGCCGTGACGACGCATAAGCGGAAAGGGGAGAATACACAACTATGGCAATGCTCATCCTTCTGGTGCTGCTGATCTTCTTTGCCGCGCTGGGCATCCCGCTGGCCTTCGCCATCGGCGCTTCCTGTGTGACCTACATCCTGATCTATGCACCTACCTTTATTACCATGCTGCCGCAGCGCGTGTGGAACGGTGCCTACAGTGAGCTGATGATCGCTATGCCGCTGTTCATGCTGGCTGGCGAACTGATGAACACCGGCGGCATCACCCAGCGCATCATCAACTTCTGCATGGAGCTGCTGCGGCCCATCCGCGGCGGTCTGGGCGAAGTGAACATTGTGGCTTCCATGATCTTTGGCGGTATTTCCGGTTCCTCTGTGGCCGATACCTCGGCTCTGGGTTCCATCCTGATCCCCGCCATGGAGAAGGAAGGCTACCCGCCGGAAGCTTCTGCCGGTATCACGGTGGCATCCTCTACCATGGGCATGATCATCCCGCCCTCCACACCCATGATCGTTTACTCCATGATCTCCGGTGCATCGGTGGGTGCGCTGTTCGTGGCAGGTGCCGTGCCCGGCATCCTGATCGGTCTGACCCAGCTGGTGCTGGTGTACATCATCAGCGCCAAGAAGGGCTGGCATCCGGAAAAGGTCAAGTTTGACGGCAAGCGCGCCGCCAAGAGCCTGCTTTCCGGCATCCCTGCCCTCATCATGCCGCTGTTCATCATCATCTGCGTTTCCTTCGGCGTGTGCACTGCATCCGAAAGTGCCGGTGTGGCCGTGCTGTATTCCATGCTGGTGGGCTTCTTCGTCTACAAGGAGCTGACATGGAAGGGTGTCTGGGAGGCTTTGAAAAAGACCCTGATCTCTTCTTCCTCCATCATGCTCATCATCGGCTTCACTACCATCTTCACATGGGTGCTGACCATGCAGAAGGTGCCGCAGACGGTGGGTGCCTTCTTCATGTCCCTGAACATGCCCGCATGGGCCATTGCGCTGATCTTCGATGTGCTGATCCTGATGATCGGCACCTTCATCGACGTCAGCCCGGCCATCCTGCTGCTCACCCCCATCCTGCTGCCGGTCATGGTGCAGTACGGCTTCTCGCCGCTGCAGTTCGGTGCCATGATGATCACCGGTCTGGCCATCGGTCTGGTCACCCCGCCGGTCGGCATGTGCCTGAACGCCTGCAACAAGATCAACCGTATGCCCATCATCGAGATCTTCAAGGGAGCAGCGCCCTACGTGATCTGCAACGTGATCGTCCTGATCTCCATCAGCCTGTGGGGCCCGCTTACCACCGCCCTGCCGCAGCTGCTGGGCTACAGCATCTTCTGAGAGCAACGCGTATACCTCTTATAAAAACAGGCAGCGCTCCCTTGCGGGGCGCTGTTTGTTTTTTTTTGCACGCAAACAGGCGGGACCGTTGTATTTGACGGACAGATATGGTACACTAAGACCACTTATGTACAGGAATATAGGAAAAGAGGAATTAAATCATGGATACGCAAAAACAAAAGCGCAGCGCCTTTTCCGGCAAGATCGGCTTTGTGCTGTCGGCCGCAGGCGCTTCGGTGGGTCTGGGCAACATCTGGCGGTTTCCGTACCTCGCCGCGAAATACGGCGGCGGCATTTTTCTGCTGGTGTACATCGTGCTGGCCGCCACCTTTGGCTACACGATGATCGTGGCCGAAACGGCACTGGGCCGCATGACCCACAAAAGCCCGGTGGGTGCCTTTGGAGCCTTTGGCAAAAAGGGCGGCCTGCGGTTCGGCGGCTGGATCAATGCGGTCATTCCCATTCTGATCGTGCCGTACTATTCGGTCATCGGCGGCTGGGTCATCCGCTATCTGTCGGAGTATATCAGCGGCCATGGCAGTGAGCTTTCGCAGGACGGCTACTTTTCCAATTTCATTTCCAGCGGACTGTCGGCAGAGGTGTGCTTTCTGATCTTCACGGTCTTTACGCTGGCCATCATCTTTGCAGGTGTGCGCAACGGCGTGGAGCGTGTTTCCAAGGTGATGATGCCGGTGCTGGTGGTGCTTTCGGTGGTCATTGCGGGCTATTCGGTCACGCGCCCGGGTGCGTTGGAAGGTGTGAAGTATTTTCTGGTGCCGAACGTGGCAAACTTTTCCTGGATGACGGTGGTCACGGCCATGGGCCAGATGTTCTATTCGCTGTCCATCGCTATGGGCATTCTGGTCACCTTTGGCTCCTATATGAAAAAGGATGTCTCCATTGAGGAATCCACCGAGAACGTGGAAGTGTTTGACACGGCCATTGCCATTATGGCGGGCCTGATGATCATTCCGGCGGTGTTCTCCTTCTCCGGCGGCGACCCGGACACCCTGCAGGCCGGTCCGGCGCTGATGTTCATTACCATTCCCAAGGTGTTCGAGAGCATGGGCTTTGGCCATGTGGTGGGCATCCTGTTCTTTTTGCTGGTGCTGTTTGCAGCCGTGACCAGCTCCATTGCCCTGACCGAGAGCGCTGTCTCCACCTTTGAGGACGAGCTGGGCTGGAGCCGCGAGCGCGCAACGGCACTGATCGGCCTGATCATGGTGGCGCTGGGCAGCCTTTCGGCACTGGGCTATGGCCCGCTGGCGGGCGTGACGGTGTTCGGAATGCAGTTTCTGGATTTCTTCGATTTCCTCACCAACTCTGTCATGATGCCCATTGCAGCCATTGCTACCTGCCTGCTGGTGTCCCGCGTGATCGGCGTGCAGAAAATCGAAGAAGAGGTGACGCTGAGCGGCAAGCCCTTCCGCCGCAAAAAGATCTTCAACTTCATGATCCAGTATCTGTGCCCCATCTTTGCGGCCATTATCCTGATCAGCTCTGTGGCAAATGCTCTGGGCTGGATCGCAATGTAAAACAAAAAAGCGCAGAAGGTGTTTCTCAAAGGAAGCCTTCTGCGCTTTTTTGTAAACACTAATCTCCATGATTGTTACCATTGAAGGAATACATTTGCGACGATCTT
>ERZ833822.1329-NODE-1329-length-21183-cov-11.783889_pt1 | contig 21183 bp, 18 predicted proteins | sample MGYA00519913_ERZ833822 | MGnify/ENA primary metagenome ERZ833822 (study PRJEB31850, sample SAMEA3708746) | human gut metagenome | biome: human gut; feature: human-associated habitat; material: faeces | place: China | collected 2014 ... | reverse complement strand
AGCTTATATTTGTCGTCCGTTCGTCACCAACTAATATTCAATTAAACAACAATATAGAATATATTTATATGGAAACAATCTTTTAGTAAATATGAAACATAATTTTAATAAATGGTACTAATTTACTATGTTATCCTATGTACTTTTTTGTGTGATATTGCTAAGATTAGCAAGTAAGACATCATATGTTAAAGCATATTGCACAAACATGTGCATGAGGAGGTAAAACATGAAAGCTAACATTAGCAAGGGGGCCCGCAAAGGATGGGCGTGGATACTTGCAGCATTGATGGTTGTAAGTGTCATTATTCCAACTACAATATCTACCGCAAAGGCAGAGGTTGGAACAGTACAGTTCAATGGAACAGCGCAGGGCTGGCTTGAATCAGCTTACGCTGAGTGGTCTATTGACAAGGAAGCCGATGGATATACAGCATATATCAAAAAGGCTTCACAGTCAGATTCAGCATATGCAAGAATCGACAATGAACTTATAAGAAGGTACAAGAGTTACTACAGGGTAGATGCCATGGGTCTTTCGGCAGGAGACTATGTTATCAGGGTAGTACCAGTAAAGAATGGAAAAGAAGTAACAGCTAAGGCTAAGGTTACAGATGTTCTTAAGGTAAGCTCATATGACAGATCAGGCTTTGCATTTTCTTCTGAATCAAGATACAAGACAGGTTCAGGAGCATATAACGAAGATGGAACACTTAAGAGTGATTCAATCGTTCTTTATGTAACTAATGATAATGCTAAAACTGTAAAAGCAGGCATTATGGAAGGAAAGGGCGAGAAGGAGTACACAGGACTCCAGACAATTATTGATGCATATACAAAGAGTGCCAGTAAGGGTGTAGAAACAAGGGCACTTGATGTAAGAGTAATAGGATGTCTTACAGATTCGGGTATGGATAAGTTTTCAAGCTCATCTGAGGGTGTGCAGATAAAAGGAGCAAGTGCTTATTCTAATATTAACATGACTTTTGAAGGAGTTGGCGAGGACGCAAGCATAAGCGGCTTCGGTTTCCTTTTAAGAAATGCAGGTAATGTAGAAATGAGAAACCTCTCAATACTTAACTTTATGGATGATGGTATCTCACTAGATACAGCTAACTGCAACGTATGGATACATAACGTAGACCTTTACTATGGCAAGGTTGGTGGGGATGCTGACCAGGCTAAAGGTGATGGATCTATAGATATAAAGGGTGATTCACAGTATATAACAGTTTCATATGTACATTTCTATGATTCAGGTAAATGTTCATTGTGTGGTATGAAGAGCGAGAGTGGTCCTAACTACATTACTTATCATCATAACTGGTTTGATCATTCAGACTCAAGACATGCCAGAGTAAGAACTATGTCAGTACATATGTATAACAATTATTATGATGGTAACGCAAAGTATGGTGTAGGTTCAACTATGGGTTCTTCTGTATATGTAGAGAACAACTACTTCAGAAACTGCAAGTATCCTATGCTTTCATCTAATCAGGGTTCTGATGCTTTAGGCGAAGGCACATTCTCAGGTGAGAACGGCGGCATCATAAAAGCTTATGGCAACGAAATAGTTGGAGCAACAGGTATCATATATGCTAATGCAGCATCAGTTACAGGTGAAGCTGCCAATGCAGCAACATTCGATGCATATCAGGCTGCTTCTGCAGGTGAAAAGGTACCATCATCATACAAGACAGTAGCTGGTGGCACAACATACGATAACTTTGATACAACTAAGGATCTTGGAGTAAAGGCAGGAAGCCTTGTAGCAGCAAAGGATGTTCCAGCACTTGTTACATCTTCTAAGGGAGCAGGAAGCCTTGGCGGTGGTGTTATTGACTGGAAGTTCAGTGATGAAGACGACACAGCTTATGTTGTAGATAAGGATTTAAAAGCAGCTGTTACGAATTATAAAAACACAGAGCTTGTGGCTGTTGGTGGAACTAATGCCAACATAGTAACTCCAGAGCCTTCTACAGATGAAACAACAAAGGCAACTGAAGAGGAAACTAAGACTACAGAAAAGGCTACTACATCTAAGGCAACAGAAAAAGAAACTAAGACTACAGAGAAGGCTACTACATCTAAAGCTACAGAAGCAACAAAGGCAACTGAGAAGGAAACTACAGGTGCAGGTTCAGATACTAAAAACAGTTATGATAAGACAAGTCTCTCATATTCAGGTGCATATACAGATTTAAGTACAAAGAAGGATTCAGATTTTAAGAATGCAAAGTATGTTTCGTCAGCATCTGATATTCTTACAGCTATAAGCAGTGCTAAGGCAGGAGATGTTATCATAGTTAAGGCTGGAACTTACAAGTTTACAGATACGATAGTTATTAATAATGCCATGAATGGAAAAAGCGGCGCTTATATAGTTGTAAAAGCAGCTGATGGTGCAGAGGTTAAGTTTGATTTCTCAGCACAGACACTTGATGGCGCAAACAGAGGTGTTGTTGTAGATGGAGATTACTGGTATTTTGAGGGAATCAACTTCTATGGAGCTGGTGATAACGGCGTGTTACTTGCTGGTAACAACAACATATTTGAAAAATGTGTATTCGAAGCAAACAGAGATTCAGGACTTCAGATATCAAGATATGACACAACAGCAGCAACTAAAGATTTATGGCCATCAAACAACCTTATAATCAACTGTACAGCATTTGATAACTGTGATTATCCAGACCAGGGTGGTACAGGTGAAAATGCAGATGGTTTTGCAGCAAAGCTTACATGCGGCGAAGGCAATGTATTTGATGGATGTATATCATATTGCAACTCTGATGATGGATGGGATCTTTTCGCTAAGTCAGCTACAGGTCCTATCGGTGTGATAACTATAAGAAACTGTGTTTCATTCGGCAATGGAACATTATCTAACGGAGTTCATTATGCTAACGGAGATATGAATGGCTTTAAGCTCGGTGGTTCAGGTGTAGGTACACCTCATGTTGTACTTAACTGTCTCTCGTTTAACAATGGGGCAACAGGATTCACTGACAACAACAATCCATCAGGTCTTACAATCATGAATGCCACAGCATGGGGCAATGGTAAGTCAGCAAAGAAGGGCAACTTCTTATGCTACAGAGCATCAAATAAGGCAGTGTACGTAGGTCTTGTTTCAGCAAATGCTATAGACTCAGATAAATTTACAGGTAATATGAGTGATTCTATATACTATAATACAGGTAAGTATTACAGATTATCAGGATTATTACCAACACCAGTTGTTAGTGGCGACAAGAAGGGTACAGTAGTTGATAATCCATCTAAAGTATCAGGAATGTTTAAAAATGCTGTTGATTTTATCAATCTTAATGGTAATGTAGATAAGCAGTTAAGAAATTCTGATGGAACTATTAATATGAAGGGACTTTACGAAACTCAGGGAAGTTATTCAACACTTGGAGCACATTTTGGTGTAGCTAATCAGGTTATAAGTGTTACAGGCAAGACATCTGGTGAAGTAAAGCCAACAGAGAAAACAACAAAAGCAACAGAAAAAACAACAGAAGCAACGAAGGCAACAGAGAAAACAACAGAAGCAACAAAGGCAACAGAAAAAACAACAGAAGCAACTAAAGCTACAGAATCAAAGACAGATTCGACTGTAAGCGGTACCAAGCTTGTTCTAAATGCTAATGATGTAAATACAGGAAAGTTAAAATCAACACTTACTGTTGATGGCTTTAAGATTGTTGCCGGAAGCAAAGCAACAGTTACAGTAGATAAGAGCAGAAAGGAATATAAAGGAATAGACTTTACAAGAAGAATTAAGCTTTCTGGTAAAGGCAGTACAAGTGGAAGAGCTATTGCGTTTAAAACAGCTGGAGAAGCTAAGGTGAAGGTATATGCAACAAGCTCAAGCACAGATGAATCAAGACTTATTAAGATAGTTGATAAGAATGGAAAGGATATTACATCTACATCAAAGATTCCAGGAAATTCACTTAAGTCAGTTTCATTCAGAGTGCCAGTTGCAGGTGAATATTATCTTATAGCCGAGGATGGCGGAGTTAATATTTACTATGTTGAAGTATCTAATGGAGTTGCATACTAAGTAAGCGTTAAAAAATCTTATCATGTAGGTTAAGAAAGACTTTTTGTCTTATGACGTTTACATCATATCAGTTATAAAATATAAGCGGATGTTTGTTATTCAGACATCCGCTTTTTTGGTAAAATAATAGTATGAACAATAGGTAAAAAATAAAATAGGATATGAATAACAGTATTGAAAATAATAGTATGAAATAATAGGTTGATAAAGCAGCAGATTGCAAATATAATAAATACGAATAAGATATTTTTGGTGTAAGAAATATAAGTATATGGCCAAGTATATTCAGAAATATATCCATAAGTATAACTAGAAATATATTTTATAGAAAAGAGGAAAGAGAACATCATGAAGATAAAGACCGTTGCTATATTAGGAGCAGGAGCTGTAGGTTCATATGTTATATGGGGACTTGCAGGCTTAAAGGATGTAAGGCTGGGGCTAATAGCACAGGGAGAACGTCAGGAAAGGCTGAGAAAAGAAGGTTGTCTTATAAACGATGAAGTATACAGACCAGAGGTGTGGACACCCGAAGAAGCGCATAATACAGGCGTTGACCTTTTGATAGTTTCGTTAAAGTATGGAGCTTTAAAAGGGGCACTTGACAACATTGCTACAGCTATTGGAGAAAACACTATAGTTATGAGTCTTATGAATGGTGTTGACAGTGAAGATATCATTGCAGACAGGATAGGCATGTCACATATTGTATATTCACTTATAAAGGTTGCCTCTCATAGAGATGGCAGGGGATATTACTTTAATCCTGATACAACAATAGGAATTATTTTTGGGGAAACAGCAGATAAGGTATCTGCATCAGACAAAATATCAGAACAGACACTTGTGAGTGACAGGATAAAGTTGATAGATGAGCTTTTTGCAGCCAGCAGGCTTAACTACAGAGTGACAGAGCATATAAAAGAAGAAATGTGGAGTAAGTTCAGACTTAATGTAAGTAATAATCTTCCACAGGCAGTACTTGGTGCAGGTGTCGGATGTTACAGGGATAGTGAACATATGAAGGCTATAAGCGATGGTTTAAGACATGAGCTTGAAACAATAGCTAAGGCAAAAGGAATAGATTTAAGTGTTATTGATAATTCATCGTCACGTGGAAGTGCAGTGCCGCCAACAGCAAGATACTCTACACTTCAGGATATAGATGCTAAAAGACATACCGAGATAGATATGTTTTCCGGTGCACTTATGCGTATGGGAGAAGAATTTGGAATACCAACGCCTTATAACGAATACACTTATCATATTATTAAGGCGATAGAAGAAAAGAATGATGGTAGGTTTGATTACGATAAGGGAAATGAAGAATTGACATATGCAAGGTGAAATTTGAAAAGAGTTACTACTGATTGAAAAATAGGAACACAAAAAGTACCTTATTCTTGTTGGTACAAGCTATGGATTTGATGCCAAGCTTGCAGAAATAAAAGGTATGTTTAAAATATGCGGTATTAATCCTGGTGAGTTTATCTTAGATGGTAAGCCTCTTGCTGAAAAGGGAGCAGCAGTTAAAGAAACAGTAGTTATAAATTCAGTTGCAAGAAAAGTTGATGTTGATAAAGAAATATTGCCACCAAATAAGCTGAATTATTTTAAAGCGAAGAAAGAACATATAGTTGATGGAATATCTTATTACGTAAGTACAAGATATAACAGAGAGCAGGGAATAGCACAGCTTGAAAAGATGCTTGTTTTATGTGAGGGTAGTGTGAATGCGTTTGTTATTACTGCTAAACCAGAAAAGGCTACTCATAATTAATATAATTAAAAATGATTTTTTGATTTTTAAAACTAAGGAGAGGGTATGAAAATTTTGATTTTCATGCACAGAAATGGAGATTAATATGAAGCGAAATAAATACAAAGATTATCTATGGTATACGGCACTTGCAGTATTTATTATATGTGTGATTGAAGGTATATTTTTCTACCATAATGTAGATAATCCGTTTCTTAAAGTAACATTAAACATACAGAATGCAATTAAAGCGTATAAGATAGATCCGGATATAAAGCAGAAAGAAGCTATTGCGTATATGCAGGCAACAGGTGGTGGCATATTAAGTGGAATAATAACATATGTGTATTGTATTGCTGTTATTGTTGCGCCATTCTGTACAATAGGTGCATTAGCAGTTCTTATCAGAAAACCAGCCAGCTATGTCAGAGGACTGTTTAGCCAGAGAAATAAAAAGCGCGTATTGGTTATTGGTGAAGGAAAATATAAGTTTCCTCTTATAGATGCATTGACTAAAGATTGTCGTGTTACAGTGGTTGAAAGCACCATACTTTCTGATGATAAGAAGCTTAAATATATAAACAAAGGTGTAAAGTTTGTGCAGAAGTATCAGGATATGCATATTGAAAGTGTAATAAAAATGCTTGATATATGTAAATTCAGTGATGTTTTTCTGTGTGATGATAATTCAATAGAAAATATTGAATGTTTAAATGCATTTACAAAGAGCTTTGAAAAAAATATAAATGCATCTGAAAATAAAGAGTATCTGCAGATTCATCTGTGCTGCAATGACAATTCAATGGCAGAACTGATAAGACAGTATTATGATAAAATAGATACAAGAACTTTTGATCTTGACATAGTAGATGTTAATAAAATGGCTGTCAATAAAATGTATAAAGAACATCCTGTATATACAGCTAATAAGGGTGATGATTATGATGTTCATATAGGAATCATTGGATTTGGTGATTTTGGCCAGAGTGCATTAATACAAGGACTTAATATGTCGGTTCTATCAGCAGAGTCTACTATATGCATAGATGTATTTGATAAGGATATGGAATCAATAATAGGAAGCTTCATGAAGAATTTTTCAGTTGATGTCCTGAAGGGATTGAAGTTCATAGAAGAAGATATATATGAAGGTAAGAGTATTGGATATTATGAATTGAAATTTCCATTTGATACAATACCAGAGCAATTTGGTATAGATGGAAATGTATGTTTAAGATTTTTCAATACGGATGCAAGGACATTACAGTTTAACAGTATTTTTAAAAGATGTAATGACGACAAATTATTTACATATCTTATTGTGGCAATGAGTGATACACATTCAATGTCTAATACACTTATTGAATTGAAGCAGCTGTTATACAATAAGGGTGATAGCTGTATTAATATTCCTATAGTTGTCAGGGCTAAGGAAAACAATGATTTTGCTAATATTTATGGTGAGAAGAATCTATTTACAATAAACAGGAATAAAGATATTTTTTCATATGCTTCTATAACTAATCGTGATATTGTAAATGATGCAAAGATATTTAATCATAGATACAATATGTTGTATGAAATAATAAGCAGATATAAAGCAGATAAAAATATTGTTGTGGATGATAAGTTTATGTTATCTGAAGATATAGAGGAACGTCTTAAGAAAGATTCAATAGAGCTTAAAGAGAATAAGAAAATATCAGAAGAAATAGATGAGGTATGGCATAATAAGGGCATATTTGACAGGGAATCAAGTATAGCACAATCATTGCATCAGGATATTAAAAAATGGATTATTTATGAAAAACATGCATATTCTCTTACAGATAACCGAGAAGAGCTTGAAAGAATTGAACATAGAAGATGGAATATTTTCATGATAACACATGGCTTTAAATATGAGAAAGCTGAAAGAAAAGATATGTATGCTAAAACACATCCATGTATTTCAAAATGGGAGGTTCTGAAGGTAGAAAAGCCAGATACATTAGAGTATGACTTTACACCATATTACATATTAAAAGCAGACAGATGATTTAGATGAAGTCATATATTCGTAATATACGGACGACAGCATATATGAGGAAAGCAGGTGCGCATACATCAACGATGCCAGAAGCTCCAATTGGATATTTCTAAGACTTTTCATATAGGTAACGGCAGTTGTCGCTACCGTTCGATACGGGACATCCATGTCCCATATCTCACTTCCACAGACATCCGTGTCTGTGGATAGCTGGGTAGCTAAGAAAAAGTCTAAGAACTATCACAATTGAACTTCAAGTGCATCTTATGATGTATGCGCACCTGCTTTCCTCATATATGCTGTCTGACTTTGACTTAATTTACGAAAAATGAATGATTCAATCAAACTATTGTTTGCAATTGTTATTGTGTATTATTGCCATTTATATTTCTGTTATCATTCATATTTTTTCCGCCATTCATGTTACCTCCACGGCCACCACCATTAAAACCGCCAGGATTGCTGCCAAAGCCGCTGGCATTGGATGCACCCATGGTTCCTGCAGATTGTGTCCAGTTTGTTAATGAGGAACCATCGCAGTAAAGAGTGTATTCAGTGTTTGTTGTAAGAGCAGATGCGCATATCCAGCCATTTGAGTAACTGTTGTTTAAAGTAAAGCTGATTATTTCATTACCGCTGGAATCTTTTACTGAGTAGCTTCCTGCGTTAAAGGATACAGAGCTGAATACGTAAGCATTAACTGAATTTACAGGAGTTTCACATATACCGCCTAAAGCTATACATGTTCCACCAGTTATAGTAATATTGCCATCAACATCAATAGAACCAGATACCTGACCTGATGAACTGCCGCCTTTTACAAGAACCATGCCGCCAGACTGGGTGTAGCTGCCGTTAGAATCTATAGCATCTGTATCGCCGGAACCGGTTGTTACATCAATGTATCCACCAGTTATATTAATAAGAGGAGTAGATGAGCCATCTCCGGTACATGCATTAATGCCATCATCAGCTGCATATATAAAGCTTTGTCCACCACTGATGTTGATTGTTATAGCCTCAAGACCCTCGTAGGATGTTAAAACATTTATATATCCATCAGTTATATTAAGCTCTTTATCTGCATGTATTCCATCATCACCTGTAGAGATTGTGATAGTTCCACCTGATATAGATATTATACCCTTGCCATCTTCGCCGGTTTCAAGAACACCAGAATCTGAGTTGGCATGAATACCATCATCAGTTGAACTTATGTTAATGACTGTACCAGATATATTTATCTCGCTCTCGGCTTTGATTCCCTTTGTAGAGTAAGACTTTTTAGATGAATTTCCTGAGCTGTTATTGCCAGGCATACCATTAGCAGCTCTGTTTCCACCGCCGAAGTTACCTTTCATGCCAGGATTGCTGCTACTGTTATTCATATCAGGAGGATTGCCCATGTTACCATTGTTCTGAGTATTGTTCATATCGGGTGGAGTTCCCACGCTGCTGGCTGAAGAACCGGAGTTGTCGGCAGCCACGGCTTCACTATAATCAGAATAAGTATCTGTATATATATTCAGATTTCCATCACCTGAAACATCTACACCATATGCAGCATCTATGCCGTCACAGGCAGCATATATATCAATATTTCCACCAGATATTATTACATTTCCTTTCTGTTTTCCTTTGGATGAAAGACTGATGTTTGATGTTTTGATGCCATCGCCTTTTCTGGATATAGCTATTATTTCACCAGATTCTATAGCTACCTCATCGTTTCCTTTTATAGCATTATTTACAGCATTAACCTTGATGGTAACATTTTTAATAGAAATGTCATCTTTGCTCTGGATACCGTTGTTATAGTTGCCAGTTACTGATAATGCCCCTTTTCCAACCAATTTAAGGTCACATGCTGCATAGATGGCAGCATTACCATTTTCACTGGAAGAATTGTCTGAATTGTCGTCAGCTTCAGTTCTTGCATCAACTATACAGTTATAAGTGTTTTCCTCAGATTTGATTTTTACATTATCAGCATTTTTAATATAAATAGGTGAACCGTTAGAACATGTGATGGATGTACCATTCAATACAATGGTGATTTCGGCATTATCGTCAGCATTAACTACAATCTGTCCTTCTGATAAGAGTCCGGTAACGGTATATTCGCCAGCCTGTGTTATGGTATATACGGAATCATTCTGTGTTATTGTAGAACCATCAGTTGATGTAATGCTGAATTCACCTGTTATTTCCGTTTTGTAGTTATCGGCATCATCTGCGTGTGTTACATTAGTATCCTGGGCGGTAATGCTGGAAGCTATGGTGGTATCAGTATTTTTGTTGTTGGTTGTATAGTTTTGTGAACCACAGCCCGATGTCATAAGACACATGGCAAGAATAACTGCAGCTACGCAGGATTTATTTATTCTTTTAAAATTAATCATATACATTCATCCTTTCATTCATTATTTCATTCATTATTTCTATAGTTGATATAGAGATTGTTACTTTTGCCCCTTACATCTTATCTATAGTGTAGGTGGGAATAGTGAAGAAAATATGATGAGAATGAGGATATTTTGTGTCCTGGAGAATGACAAAAGAAAAAGCCGAGGCAGGGTTTTTATTCCTGTATCGGCTTTATTGGCTTTATTGGTGTTATGGAGTGTTTATCAGCGCTTTGATGTCTTCTTCTGGTGTGGTGATAGGTGCTATGCCATATTTTTCCACAAGAAGGTTCAGAATATTAGGAGACAAAAACGCAGGTAGAGAAGGACCAAGACGGATGTTTTTGATACCAAGGTGCAGAAGCGTCAACAAAATGCAGACTGCCTTCTGTTCGTACCATGAAAGAACGAAGGAGAGCGGAAGCTCATTTACAGTACATCCAAATGCATCCGCAAGTGCCAGAGCAACCTGAATCGCCCCATAAGCATCGTTACACTGACCCATATCCATCAGTCGTGGCAGACCATTGATTTCTCCAAGATTAAGATCATTGAAACGGAATTTGCCACATGCCAGGGTGAGGATGATACTGTCAGAAGGAGTTTGTTTAACAAAATCTGTGTAATAGTTTCGACCCGGTTTGGCACCATCACATCCGGCAACCAGGAAGAAATGGCTGATTGCACCTGATTTTACAGCATCTACTATAGTATTTGCATGTGACAGTATAGCTGAATGACCGAATCCGGTTGTCACCTTCGTGCCTCCATTGATACCTTTTAATGTCTGATTTTCTTTATAGCCACCAAGTTCAAGTGCTTTTTTGATAACTGGCGTAAAATCTTTTTTCTCATCAATATGAACAGCGCCAGGGAAAGCAACCACCTCTGTTGTAAATACTCTGTCAGCATAACTGCTTTTTGGCGGCATCAGACAGTTGGTAGTGTAAAGAATCGGAGCTGGAAGATGATCAAACTCTTTCTGCTGATTCTGCCATGCAGTTCCAAAATTTCCTTTTAAGTGTGGAAATTTTTTCAAGAGTGGATAGGCATGGGCAGGGAGCATTTCACCATGAGTATATATGTTGATTCCTTTTCCTTCTGTCTGTTCAAGTAAAAGCTGCAGGTCTTTAAGATCATGACCTGTCACGACAATAAAAGGACCTTTTTCGATGGTAAGTGTAACTTCTGTGGGCTCTGGCATTCCATAGCTGTTTGTATTTGCTTTATCAAGAAGTGCCATACACCTAAGGTTGATCTCGCCTACTTTAAGTACCGTAGGAAGCAGTGTTTCTATACTTTCTTCGTAACCAATCTTAAATAATGCTTCGCAGAAGAATCGGTTTACTTCATCATCTTCATAATTCAGAACATTTGCATGGTAAGCATAGGCGGCCATTCCACGAATACCAAAAAGAATAAGAGATTTTAAAGAGCGGATATCTTTATCGGCATTCCACATCTGCTGCATGTCGTATTCGTTTGTTTTACCACATGGCGACTGACATTTGCTGCAGTCAGGAACAAGTCGTTCTTTCTCAGCTCTGACTTTTTGTATCATATTTTCGATTGCTGCATTATCAAAACTTACATTTGTAACTGTTGTAAACAGACCTTCAATTATGACTTGTACGGTTCTTTTAGAAATAGCTGATGCACTGTCTACAGCTCTTGCAAGACCAATCAATGCACCTGTCAGCTCATCCTGTAATTTGGCTGTATCTGCATTTTTTCCACAGACACCTGCATTTCCTGTACAGCCAGTACATCCGGCTGTCTGTTCACACTGAAAACAAAACATTTTTTTATTCATTCCAGTAATCTCCTTATTAATCAATAATTTTTCCATCAATACTTATTGTTACAACTTGCCATGGTATGAATTTTCCACTATTTTGAAGTGCATTTTTTACTGCCATCTCCAGACCACCACAGCATGGAACTTCCATTCTTACGATTGTCACACTTTGAATGTTGTTATTCTGAATAATAGCAGCCAGTTTCTCACTATAATCAACCTGGTCTAATTTCGGACAACCTATTAGTGTTACCTTATTCTGAATAAAATCCTGATGAAATCCAGCATAAGCGTAAGCAGTACAATCGGCGGCTATCAGAAGTTTTGCACCATTAAAATATGGTGCACTGATAGGTGCAAGTTTGATCTGTACCGGCCAGTTCTCAAGTTGTGATATCGAATCTGCACCTGAAAATGTTTTTGCGGTCTCAGACGTTTTTGTTCGCTGTATCTGCATGATTTTAGATCCTGGACAGCCGGTGTGAGGTGACATTGCATGGTTTTGAGCAGCTATTTTACTCTGTGCTTCTTTTACAGCATCTTCATCATATGCAGGTGCTTCTCTTTCCTCAAATGAAATAGCTCCTGTAGGACATTCTGGGAGACAATCCCCCAATCCGTCACAAAAATGTTCTCTTACCAGCTCGGCCTTTCCGTCTATAATATCAATGGCTCCTTCGTGGCAGGCAGTTGCACATGCACCACATCCGTTACATTTTTCTTTATCAATTCGTATAATTTTTCTTATCATTTTACCCTCCATTAATAGAATTTTATTTTTGTTTCTGTTAGAATCATATTATAATAAATACAACTTGTATGTTTGATTTCCAACAGGAGGTGAGATTTTGAAAAAATATTTACCTATTTTAAAAAACAGTCCTTTTTTTAAAGGTCTTACTGATAATGAGATATTATCTGTATTGCACTGTGTAGAGGCAGTAACAGTTTCTAAAGAGAAGGATTCTTATATTTTCAGAGCAGCAGATTCTACACAGGTAATGGGATTAGTATTGTCAGGTTGTGTTCTTATTATTCAGGAGGATCTCTGGGGACATCGGAATATTCTGTCTAAATGTCATGCTGGTGATTTTTTTGGAGAACCATATGCGGCAAGCCCTGGTGCTGTTCTGAACATCAGTGTGGTAGCAGATGAGGATTGTGAGATTGTTTTTTTAAATATACAGAAGCTTCTGGTTACTTGTCCAACTGCATGTGGGCATCATCAGAAGCTGATTCGCAACCTGGTCAGTGTACTGGCAAATAAGATACTGATTCTGAATGATAAGATTACACATGTTGGCAAGCGGACAACAAGGGAGAAATTATTGTCATACCTGTCAGCAGAATCTATCAGACATTCTTCCTTGTCCTTTGATATTCCTTTTGACAGGCAGCAACTGGCAGATTATCTTTGCATTGACCGCGCAGCAATGTCTACTGAGATATCAAAGCTGCAAAAAGAAGGTTTTATAAAAACGTATCGAAATCATTTTGAGGTGCTTTGCAGTAATAATACAAATATATTGAGGTAGAAGAGGGGTTAAAGTGTAAATCGGAGGTGTTGGGAATAAGAAAGAAATATAACAAAGAGCTGTTAATAAATTTCATAGTAACTTTAAAAAGAATCACCATCAAGATATAATGACAGCATATGTGAAAGAAAAAGGAGAGAATGAGTTTAATAGACAAGAGGCTTTAGCAGCGATGCGTAGAGCTGGAAGTAAATATACACCAGGAACTGTTAGTGCACATTTGTCTTATAGGTGTTGTGCTGATATTCCGAGATACTATAAGCCAATGTATGATGATTATGAAAAAATAGGTGATGGTAATTATCGTATAAAAGATTACGAAGACTGTGAAATATGAAATTACAAATTAATGCTTTTTGCTATGAGAATATGACTATTAGAACCACAACAAATTTTTTTGTTGTGGTTTTTATTTGCACTTGACGCACTATCAATTGATAGCGTATACTATCAATTGATAGTAATGCTGTTTTGATATTATGGAGGTGATAGTCATCAAAATTCCCATTCGCTCAGATAAAAAGGTTGTCACAGCTTTTTTAGAAGAATTACAAGAAGTATTAACAGCCGAAGACTTTAATATAGCTGATAATATGATAATTATTAAATCTAATAAAGATGAAGTAAAATATTCAACTAGATTCACGATGTTAGACTTGAATTATGATTCTGAAGACATTATAGAAAGACTAAAAGAACTTACTATTTCAGAATATTCAGAAACTCTTATAGATAGAGATGATGATAAACCGCCTTTATTATTTGTTTTTGGCAAAGATGTTAACGGTAGGCTGGTTTATATTAAACTTAAAATAAAAGGTGAAATTAAGAAAAAAGTATTATGTTTATCATTTCATTATGCGAAATATGATATGGCATTCCCGTATAAATAAATGGAACAGAGGTGAAAGGAGACATGGCAATGAACGGAGACAATCTTATAAGAAAAATCAAAATGGAGTGTCCACTCTGTGGTAAGGTTCATGAGATTGAAGAAAGGACACGTATTGCTAAGACTATTATAAAAGGCGAAGAAATTAATTACGAGGAAACCTATTACTTTTGCCCAAATAGCGAAGAAGATGAAAACGAGTTTTCAACAGCAAAGATGGAAAATGATAATCTGTTGAATGCTCGCAATGAGTATCGAAAAGCTCATGGTTTGTTAACATCCGATGATATTGTAGCTATTCGAGAAAAATATGGTTTATCCCAGGTTGACCTTGCAAAATTGCTTGGATGGGGAGAAGCTACAATTTCAAGATATGAAAGTAAAGCAATTCAAGATGATGCTTATGATAATATGCTTAGAATTATTAATGAAAATCCATTAGCTGCATTGGAGTTGCTACAAAAAAATAGTGAACAATTTGGCTTTATAAAAAAGCTTAGCATTAAGCAAAAAATAATGGAAAATCTCGATGAAGATGGTAGAGAATATCTTCAAAGAAAAGCTTTGGAAAGTGAATATGCTGAGTTTGAGGAATTAAGTGATGCAAATGGAATGATGCAACTAGATATTCCAAAGTTAGAGTTAATTATTTCATATTATGCAAGTAAAATAAAAATGTTGTATAAAGTTAAATTAATGAAAATGCTTTGGTATGCTGATTCGCTCAGTTATAAGATATATGGACATTCGATGACTGGGTTGGTATATTGCCATGAGGGTATGGGAGCGTTACCTATTGGTCATTACAAGATAGGGGGACTTCAACTTGTAAATATGGAAGAGGAATGTGATTATGAATATGTTAGGTATCACTTCCTTCCAAATAAGAAGCTTAATGAGAATGATTTGTCTATTGAAGACAAGGAAATATTGGATAAAGTAATTGAAAAATTCAAAGGATATACAGCTTCACAAATTAGTGAATATATGCATGATGAGGTTGCATATAAAAAAACTAACGATAAAGAGATAATACCGTTTAGTTTGGCAAAGCAAATAAGAGACTTTTAAGTATATAAAGAGGAAATTCTTCATATAGAAAAAGCCAGAGCTTTCATGTGAAGTTTGAGCGAATCCATCCGTTCCAAGATGGTAATGGGCGTGTGGGCAGATTGATTATTTTTAAGGAGTGTCTGAAATACAATATCGTTCCATTTATCATTGAGGACAATTTGAAAATGTTCTATTATCGTGGATTGAAGGAATGGGACAACGAAAAATGATATCTGACAGATACTTGCCTGACCGCACAGGACAAGTATAAAGAGTATTTGGATTATTTTAGAATTATGTATTGAAATTGAATAAAATAATATGATGTGTGGGGTGAATATATGCTTATTTATGCAGGTGCAAAAAGTGATTTTATGATTGATACAGAGAATGATCGTTTGGAAACAAAATTATATGAAAATATAAAATTAAAGATGAACCGAACGACAGGATTGAGTGAACTGAATGCCTGGCGGAATTCATTAAAAGAAATGTATATTACATTGAATGATTCCGATATTCCAAAGGATGCGGGTGTGGCGATTGAATATAATATTCCCCAGACTTCAAAACGGGTAGATTTTCTTATTTCTGGTTATGGATTGAATGGAAAAGAAAATGTTGTTAGAAAAATCAGAAATTATAAAAATGCAGCTTGTTTCTCAGTTCCGGTGTAATGGTTCTGATGGATACCTGGCATGGTTAGATCAGGCATTGGAAATCCATGAAACGGCAAATTATGATCTTGACGGAATTAATTACGATATTCGCATCTGTGATACACCTGCAGAAATGGAAGCAATTGTGGTTGAAAAGAATCGCGTCAGAAATAGAGCAAGAATTCTCGCAGGTTATTGTTGGAATTGGCCGAAGGCTACTAGAAACAATACAAATTTTCATGATATTGAAATTGGAGATTATTCCATAAGCTGGAATCTAAATGGTGAAGATGTTTTTGCAATCAGTGAAGAGTCAGTTCATGAAGCTGGATGTATTCATACATCACAAGGACTAGAATTCGATTATACGGGTGTCATTATTGGTGATGATATGCGATTTGAAAACGGGAAAGTGATTACAGATTACACAAAACGTGCAAAGACCGATAATTCTTTGAAAGAAATAAAAACATTAGCAAAGAAAGATAAAGAAAAAGCGGATTAAGTTGCAGATGAAATTATAAAAAATACATACAGAACACTTATGACAAGAGGGATGAAGGGATGTTATGTATATTGCACAGATAACGCTCTGGCACAATATTTTAAGAAACTGTTAAAACAAAAATGATAAAGGGGTAAAAGTTTATGAAGGAAAAAACAATAGATTGTATTCGTAAATTTACAGAAGATCGGGATTAGGATCAGTTTCATAGTCCGGCAAATCTTGCAAAATCCATTGTGATTGAGGCAGCAGAGTTGTTGGAGTGTTTTCAGTGGAGTGATACAGAGTATGATTTGCAGCATATAAAAGAAGAACTGGCAGATGTGCTTGTTTATTCACAAAATCTTCTGGATAAATTGGAGCTTGATGCTGATGAAATCGTGAATATAAAGATGAAACAGAATGAAGTAAAATATCCGGTAGATAAAGCAAAGGGAAATGCGGCGAAATATACGGAGTTGTAGTCTGTTTGTTATCACAAGGTGGTGGATTTTTACACCTTTTGCTGACGATATTATGCGAAAATAAACCAGGTTATGCCAGAAAGCAAAAAATTACAAAGGCTTACAAAGCCCGAAATATCAAGAAAAACTTAGAAATGCGAGGTTATGCAACAATGATAAGAATACTTTTCATCTGCCACGGCAGGAGTTTCTCTTTTGTCTAAATCTCCTTATTTTATGCGGATTTCGAGAAAGTTAGAGAGAAATTTACAACGAGTTTACAATTTTTGAAAGATGTCCGATATGATAAAAATTTGTTCTTTAGAAAGAGAGATGAGCGGTTATGTTGAATTATTTAAACAATAATTTGGTGTTAATTAATGAATATCAAAATCTATATTTTCAGGAGATTAACATCGATAAGATAATCGAAAGATTCAGAACAGGAGAAATAATTAAGCATAATGGTTTCGACTACGGAAGGTTTCGTGTATTTATTGATAGTTGTTTATTATTGTTGAATAAAGAGAAATTGAATGATTATTATAAAAATGGATATAGTTTTAAGGAGTTTATCAGAGAAGTAGAAAATGATATTCATTTAAAAGATTATTTTGAATTTATTAAACAAGAACCATTAACTAATGATATTTCTAATATTTGCTTGTTTCATTCTTTTGAAAATAAAAAGAAAAAACCATGGGATCAAATTATGACTATACGAAACTCAATGGCGCATATGCAATATGGAAATTTTTTCTCACAAGAAAATGGTACATTAATCCTTTATTGGCTATATAACAAAGACGATGGAATAAGAAAGGATTCAGGTATTGTTTTTGAATTTGTTCTTCACGAATTAATTCAACGTTTTTTTAATAATTATAGTTCGGGGCTTTTGTTTAAAAATTCCTTTTTTTCAAAATATTCTTTGCGATTACAGAAGAAAAGTTTTTGGAAATATTATTTCTATGAAATTACACCTAGAATATGTGATGAAAACACATATAATGGATACAATAAAGGGATAATGAGTGAGTTGGCACAAGTGTCCAGAGATAATAAAAAATTGTTACCGTTTTTGCAACAAAATAATGATAAAATTAATGTTAATGAACTAGAATTAAATAAGATTATAAAAATGCGGGATTACAAAAAATTAACAAAAAAATTGAAAATACAAACATATGATGAGTATTTTTATGGATTAAAAACATTTCTTGATTTTGAAACGGAATTGTCAAATTTTTTGGTACATATCAGTCAGATTAATAACGTATTTTATGCCTACTGTACGAAACGTGATAGTAAGAATGTTACTCAAAACGAAATTGAGGAATATAAGAAACAACTTGAAAAATCACTACTGGAATTATATGAAGATGAAAATGCAAAAATTTCATTTAAGATTGGTTTTGTTTATTTATATTCTATGAATTTTGCGTTGCGAACAGAAGATGATGACTACGAGAAACTGAAATATCAAGACCTTAATGTATCTAAGTTCAAGTATCAAAATGAAAATTGGGAGCAATATAGACGGAGAAATGAAACACAAAATTGCTCAATTCAGAAATATATTGTTGAGCGTATGAGAAATTCTTTAATGCATGGGCATATTGAAATTTTACTGAACAAAAAAGGGGAAATAGAATTTGTTTTTCGAGATAAATATAATAAACGAAATGAAGTAATATCTATTATATTGGAAGATTTAGAAGAATTTTTATCTCAACAATGTTTATATAGTGGGATACCTAAAAAGACTTTAATTTTCCGAGTGCAACAAAGATAAAGATGTTGAGTAATTATTTTACAACTTTTGACTGCGAAAACATGAGAATTTATAAGAAGATATAGAAACTACAAGAAAAATGAAAGTTGTGAAAAGCCTTTAAATATAAGGAAATATGACAATATAAGGAGATATAAGAACATGATAAAAATACTTTTCATCTGCCACGGCAGGATTTTCTGTTCAGAATGAAAAGTCTCAAATCGTCTTAAATACTTCTATAAATAGCATTTCTTGTGTTCCATTCTCAATTTTACCAATGATTTACCAATATTTCTGGAGAGTCAGACTTGCAAAACCAGAATGAGGAGATTAAAAATATGAGCAAATTGAAACCAAGAATAACGGAAAACGGAATTGATTATATCCTTGTCGGAGATTACTACATCCCGGATTTGAAACTGCCGGAGGAACACCGCCCCATTGGGAAGTATGGACGGCTACATCAGGAATATTTAAGAGAAGTCCACCCAGCCAGATTGAACACATTGATATTGACCGGGGAGTTATGGACATATCTTGCAGAACTGAACGAACAGGCACAGGAACGGTTAGACATCATCATGGAACAGATGAAAACTGCCGAGGGCGTAACCGAGGAATTGAAGCGTACCCATCAAATGGAATGGGTGCAGCGTTGCAATAACATTCACAACCGGGCAGAAGAAATTGTTTTGCATGAGATGATTTATTCGTAATGATATGTTAAGAGTTAAGCAAATATGAAGTTGTCAAGTTTTTTCAAACAGCCTCATTGCATAGAAATGACAAACAGATTATTCTTAAAGCAGGAGGTGGCAGAAATGGCAAACGAAGATAAGAAAGATTTTAATGCTATGTTGCACGACAATAAGGATATGCCAAAATTTCAAATCATTACAGACCAGAAAAGTATTGAAAAATATGGTGGCAGTAAAATGTATTTTGCACCGCCAATCGACTATGACAAAGTAATGAAAAAAATTCCGTATGGTAAAGTGATTACCGTCGGGAAAATACGAGAATACTTTGCGGAGTTAAGTAGTGCAGATTTTACAGAACCGATTACAGCAGGAATTTTTGTTTCTATTGTGGCATGGGCGAGTTATCAGCGTTCAGAAGATGAAACGCCTTATTGGAGAACATTGAAAGCAAACGGAGAACTAAATGCTAAATACCCAAATGGTATTGAAGCACAAAAAGAAAAATTAGAAGCAGAAGGACACACCATCATTCAAAAAGGGCGTAAAAATGTACGATACTATGTAAAGGACTATGAAAACTCCCTCTTTGATTTGAAATAGGTAAATTTGAATTTGGCAGATGTAAAAGGATTTTGACACTCATAATAAGTGATGTCAAAGCTATTTTGTAGACAATAGTGGGTGTTTTTCCTACAATAAAAGTGCAAGGAGGTATAGTGGCATGGAGCATGATATTGGATGCAAAATCAAGGCAGCCCGAATTGAAAAAAAGCTGACGCAAGAACAGGTTGCCGAATTGTTGGGTGTGAGTCGTCAGACCATCTCAAATTGGGAAAATGAAAAATCCTATCCAGATATTATCAGCGTCATTAAAATGAGCGAATGCTACGATGTATCTCTTGACTATCTATTGAAAGGAGAACAAAAAATGAAAAGCTATTATGATTATCTTGAAGAAAGTACGAATGTTGTGAAAAGCAATGCCAACAGAAACAAGATTATTACGATTCTCTCCTATCTCTTGATTTGGGCGTTTGCAATGATAGTGTTCTGGTTTTTTGCAAGTGGAAGTGACGCTATGGGTTACAGTTTGATGTTTCTTTGGTTTATTCTTCCTATATCCACATTTATTGTATCTATTGTTATTGGTAAAAATAACTTTTGGGGAAAAGGAAAATGGGCATTCACTCTTTTCTTTGGCGTAATGTATATGCTTGCTGAATATGGCACATTCAAAATGGCAAACAACATTGCTTTTAACAAACTGAATGCCCCTGACTTGGGAATGATTGTAGCCGGAGCAATAATCTCTGCAATCGGTATGTTGGTAGGTTCACTGTGGAATAAGAAACGCCACAATCAAAAAAAATAAGTAACAAGAAAAATCCCAACTTGTTATTCTGAAAATTTAACTGAATAACCACAGCACAAACCGCTGCTACATGGAAGCTAACAAACCATGCAACAGCGGTTTTTCTTTACCGTTTTTTCCTCTGACTGATAGGCGTTCCCATTTTCTTTGATTTTTTGAGAATCCGAATCAGCCAGCGAA
>ERZ833822.1311-NODE-1311-length-21449-cov-3.963027_pt1 | contig 21449 bp, 15 predicted proteins | sample MGYA00519913_ERZ833822 | MGnify/ENA primary metagenome ERZ833822 (study PRJEB31850, sample SAMEA3708746) | human gut metagenome | biome: human gut; feature: human-associated habitat; material: faeces | place: China | collected 2014 ... | reverse complement strand
GTTCTTGTTCATTCGCAGACAACCGAAGTGGTAGGCAATGGAGATAAGGTGACCGGCATCCGTGTCAAAGACCGCAAAACAGAAGAAGAACGGGTGATCAGCCTGGATGGCATCTTTGTACAGATAGGTTTGGTAGCCAATAGTGGTATTTTCCGCGATGTGGTTGAGGTAAATCGTCCGGGCGAGATCGTGATCGATGCACATTGCCGTACCAACGTGCCGGGAATTTATGCTGCCGGAGACGTTTCCACCGTCCCCTACAAACAGATTATCATCGCAATGGGAGAAGGCGCCAAAGCCGCATTAGCCGCATTCGAGGATCGGATGCGAGGAGAAATTTAAACGACAGGATAATATCAAGGGGGCATTTATTCACCACAGGGTAACACAGAGTTCCACAGAGTGAGTATTAAGTCACGGATTGTCGACATGAATACTCTGGGTTATTCTGCGTTACTTCGTGTTATTCTGTGTAACTCTGTGGTGAAACATTACTTAATCTTAAATGTCACCAGCAGTCCTTTATGGTCGGTTGGCCATACATCCAACGGTAACAGGAAATTATCTTTTGATGTCTCCTGCACTCTCTTATTACGTACGATAGAGCCTTTCGGGCCAAAGACAATCGCTTTCTTTGCTTCAAGATTCTTTCCTTTGTAGAAAATAAAGTCGATACGGTCACGTTCGTCCGCTTTCGGTGCCCATGTCAGTTTACCGGGTTCTTTCAACGGATTATCTGCCGGATATGTAAATCCCGGATGAGTCAGTGGATTCGGATAAATGTGACGATATGTATCCACAAACCCGTTTTGCTCCAGCAATGTAGTTACTGTCCAGGGAATTACCAGGCCATTGTGATCGTACAGATTCTTATTAGCCTCAATCCAATCCAGATGTGACGGTTCATTGAAGTCACCGCCTATAATCACGCTATAACCATTTGCAATATCCTTTTGAGCCTGTGCAATGAACATCTTGATGGCATCGTCACGCTGAGAAGCCACATTCACCTTCAAAACTTCTTCTACAGTAGTCGGAATAGGTATCTCTTTCCAGCTGGAACCGTCATAACCCCGTACGTTCTAGTAAGCACAATCCAGGTAATCCAAATGGCTGGTGTAGACTGCCACCTTGTGTCCGTTTACGGAACTTGTCAGCCTGTAGATACTTCCGTGGTCTCCGTTTTCGGGGAATACAGTGAGCGAGTCTGTGATCGGATGCTTACTCAGCAACCCTGTGTCATACGTATAGAAAGAATAATAATCCAGTCCTTTCTCTTTCAGAGAAGCCACAATACGCTCGTTAAAACGAGTGTTATGATAATTACGCACTTCGCTGAATGTCACAAAGTCGGGTTGCAAGCGCACTATCTCATTAACGATTGCATCATATCCTCCCGGAACCATTGTACCTTCCTGCCATACATTCCATTGCAGAACCGTAAACTCACCCTTTCCTTTACCTTGTCCCGTCATGGCGATAAGCAGGAAAAGCGTCATAAAAATAATCTTTTTCATTTTATCAAATTTATATGATGTGCATTGTTTTTCTTCAGGTTGTGACAGTACTGTTTATTTGAAAACCTGTATCATGGGACGTCCTATCCAGACTTGAGGTTGCTTCACTCCAAAAACGTATCCCATGGTGGCAGCAGTATCAAACTGCATCATGCTTTCCTGGAACTCTCCCCCTTTTCTGACATTCTTACCGGCAATGATAAAAGGTATCTCTACCTCCTGGAGTGTAATCCCCCCATGCCCTTTTTTAATGCCACCGTGATCGGCTGTCATCATGATAATCGTATCATCATATATTCCGGCCTCTTTAATGGCAGCAATGATACGTCCCACATAACCGTCCAGTTCTTTCAGCTTTTCATAATAGCCCGGAGTGTCGTGCCCGACAGCATGACCGGTATGATCCAACTGATCGAAGCAAACTGCAAGCATGGCAGGCTTTTTATCTTTGATATACTTCTCAGCCATCTCGCAGAGAGCAGTCGGGTATTTATCATAATCAGGAGCTTGTGCATGGTAACTCAGTGCCAATGTATCGACCAGGTATTTAATTCCTTCCCACTCGTACAGGCAACCGGTCTCAGCCTCCGGATACTGTTGACGCATAACCGAAAAGATAGTAGGAGAAATACCATGTTCATTGACAACCCGCGATGGTATCTCGGGCGTACGCGAACCCCATTCTGTATATCCGTGAAGTTCAGTACCCACTCCCATAAACATGGAAGCCCAGTTAATAGCGCTCGATGATGGAAATACGCTACGTTTATGAAGTGTGTAGCATCCTTCGTCCATCAGGCTTTTAATGTTGGGTATGTCTGCCTTGGGCACACTATACGCACCCCAGCCGTCCAAGGCAATCAATACTACATGTTTTGCCTGCCGTTTAGCCGCCCAAGCCACATTGCAGAATCCGATCACAAGCAAACATACTAAAACAAATAACTTTTTCATGGTATTCTATCTATATTTAAGTTTTGTCTTTTGTGTATCTTCTATTCTTTAATGAAATCGGCAGGATAGGTTACCTGTTGTACGACCCCTTCCTTCAGGCGTATCCACGTACGGAAACTATTTGCATTTTCATCCAACTCAATCACTCTCGCACCATTTGTAAGGTGATTATATACTGTGTTGCCACCCGTATAGCGTCCGTATGCCAGCAAGATTCCCTTCCATGACACGGCATAATCATCATCGTGGTCGTGTCCCACAAATACACCTCTCACATCTCCCATCTCTTTCATGGCGGCAAACAAGCCCGAATTTAACTGGGGAGCACATGCTTTTTCTTTACGAATGCCATAAAGTATTGCACTCTCGGAAGAGGCAGCCTGATTATACTCCGGCAAAGCTATATGAAAAAACGCATACGACGAAACCGGAACGCCATTATTTTCTTCAGTAAACTTCTTACTGTTCTCACGATACCACTGTATTTGGTCAAATTTGATGTAATCGTATCCATTCACTCCCTTGATCTGTGAATAAGAATGAGAGTCAATACAATAAAGAACCGTTGCATTGCGCTTGCCGTCGGAAGCCTTCACCGGTAAGATAAAATTTGTCACTCCCGAAATACCCGGAGTAGTCTGTGTCAGGTTAAAAGGAACAGATTGGATGATCTTCAACAATTCTTCACGGCTCAGTCCCTGTTCGTTATCATGGTTACCGAAAGTCACCGCAAAAGGGATTTTTCTTTTAGATACCAGATTCAGCACTGTACGCATTCCTTCTTCCGCCGGTTTACCATAAATCACATCTCCCGTAAAAAGAACAAGGTCGGGCTTTTCCATATCCAATACCTGATTGATACGTTCGATCGATACATCCGAACGAGGATCATTATAGATATAATGAACATCGGTAAACTGGACAATCTTAAACTTACCGTCTTTGTTAAACTGAAGAGTCTGTTGCTGTGCATTTGCCAGCTGAAGGCTTCCCAACAGGATAGCCAACAATAAATAAATTCGTTTCATGGGTTTGATTATTTAGGTATAAAGAAGGGAGGATGTGTCAAAATTTACCATAGATGACACATCCCCTTGTCTTCAAAAGAGTAATGTTTACTGGAGAATCCACATTAACTTGTTCACATCGTCCGAACCATTGTACTGACGCTGAACAGCTTCGTTGGCATTATCAGGATTGTAACTGAACTCAGCTTCCGGATACATCCATCTTGTAGGAATCTTATTTTTTTCCGTATTCAGGTTGGTATTCGGGTTGATAGGCAATACCGGATATCCGGTACGGCGATAATCATAATAAGCATCATACGGATGCTGCAGGAACGAGGCGAGATAACGTTGCAGCAAAATCATTTCCAGATCTTTCTCCTTGTCGCCGGACAACTGTATAACCGGTTGTGCCAGATACTCCTGGATATATTCTTGCGTTATGGTACGTCCGTGAGTATATTCTTCTTTATCGGGGGTATTGTCTGCTATGAAATTCATGCTGGCTTCTATACCTTTCTTATAATAAGTAGAAGCATCTTCCGAAATCCAGCCACGTACAGCTCCTTCTGCCAGAATAAAATTCTGTTCTGCATAACTCAGCCGCATCAAAGGCTCACCTTCCGGAACACGGGTATAGCGGAGGTTTGCCAGGCAGAACTCACCTTTTCCGTACAGCACGGAGATATTTGAATAGCTGTCCGAGGGATCAATCGAAAGATAAGCATCCCACTCGGAATCCTTTATACCTTTATCTGTCTGGGCTTTGGCGGGAGAAGCATAATAGAACATACGATAATCGTTGAACTTCTTCAGGTTATCGATAATCACACTCGACATCATCAGATAATCAGAATGTTTGTTCTGAGTGTAATAGAACGGATAAAGTTGTCCGGCCTTATTAGAGTATACCAACTGGAAGTTGTCCGCATTCGAAGTCATCAGTGAGCCCGAAGATACCAGACGGGCAAAGCGTTCTTTCACTTTCAGATCCGCATCCGCATCTTTCTTACACAAGTGAGTCAGCACTTTCAGTTCGAAGGCGACTACGGTCTTTTTCCAGTTTTCGGTGTCACCGCCAAAAATAGGATCACCGTCAAAGTCACTGCCCGATGAGAATAAAGTATACGCTTCTTCCAAATCTTCCAAAACTTGGCGCATCACCTCTTTCTGTGTATCGTATTTGGGTTTCTGAACGCCCTCTTCACCTTTCAATGCATCACTGTAAGGAATATCACCCACTTCCAGCGATTTATAGAACAGTTTATAGGCTTTCATAAACTTAGCCAGAGCTGCATACGAATCTTTATCTCCCTCATTGGCTGCATCGACCATCTTCTGACAGTTTGTAAGAATGGTATAGCCGTCAAAATCTGTCCTGCCAAACAAATTGTATTGTTCATCCGAAGCATTCTCCGACCATGCAATCTGTTTGCTCAGCATGCTGTGGTACACAAAGTTCTTAGCAGAGCCCTGTTGTGTAATGTTCAGGATAAGTTTTGTAGCCAACATAGGTGCTGTCACCTTGGTTGCAGCATCGGGGTTCGTATTCAAATCATCAAACTTGTTACAAGATGCCAGAATCGTAGCACTTGCTGTAAGTAAAAGCAACGTTTTATTTATTAGTTTCATAATTTCCTTTTTTACAAATCAAACTTAACATTAAATCCGACATATCTCATAGAAGGTGAATTCAGGTCATCCGAATCCACATCCGGGTCAGCATACTTAAACTCTTTCATCCAAATCAATAAGTTCTGTCCGATCAAACCGAGTGTAACGCCTTTCATGTGAATCTTTTCACAAACTGACTTAGGCATTGTGTACAACAATGAAAGTTCACGCAATTTCAGGAATGTACAGTCATGCACGTTCTGGTAAACCTTACCACCTGACCATGGATTGTAATTCTTGATATAACTTTCATAGGATACCTGAGTGTCATTCGGTGCAAACACACGTGTATCGCTCACAATCTTTCCGGTTGTGTCGTATTCAACTTTACCCGATACTACTTTCACACCCTGGCCTACATAATTCTTTTTACCGTTCACTACTTCGTCATAACGCCATTTGTTATCACTATCGGGGTGTACACCGGTATTCCACATAGTCTGTTCCGTACGAGAGTAAGCCATACCGCCTACACGTCCGTCCAACGAAATTCCCAATGTCCAGTCTTTATAACGCAAGGTAGTACTGAGTCCCCAGATCCAGTCCGGATATTCATTACCCATCACTGACTGATATTTACTTTGTACCGGATATCCGTTTTCATGGATAATGTTTCCCTGAGGGTCACGTTCCCAATCGTAGATACCATACCAGTCCCAACGCTTGCCGGCAGCTACCCAAGGTTTCTGTGTAGAATATACAGGATCGACTTTCGCATAGAAATAGCGGTCACGGGCCCAGTTGGCATTCACTTCCCAATTCCAGTCTTTCGTCTGAATCAGAGAAGCAGTCAAAGAAACCTCCACTCCTCTACGAACCTGCTCTTCATCATAGTTCACCAATGTTTTAGTAAAACCGGACGAACCGCTGATAGTGGCTTCACGTGTCAGATTGTATTTCAGTTTATTGTAGTAAGAGATATCAAAACGCAAACGGTTGTCCCATACATTGAAGGCAGTACCGATTTCATAAGAACGTGCAGCGGTCGGTTCAAGCGTTGTACTGCGGATCATTTCCGGGTACACGGCTGTATTCATTCCATCCCACACATTCGTGCTTACACTGTAAGCTTGGTTCGTATCATAAATACCCAAGTCGCTCTTCGTTACTGTCCAGGCACCCCTGAGTTTCCAGAAGTTCAGCCATTCGGGCATCTTTAGTAACTGCGACATAATGATACTTCCCGATACAGCCGGATAAAAGTAAGAACGAGTCTCCGAAGGCAAAGTAGACGACCAGTCATTACGTGCCGTTACATCCAAAAACACAGTGCTCTTCCATGAAGCTGAGAATTTTCCATAAATAGAGTTTACCTGTTTCTGCTTGTATGAACTTGAAGAGGCAATTGGGTCAACCGATGCTTTCAATGAATAATATCCCGGAATACTCAATCCGTTACGGGTATTCGATGAAATAGCGTCATCATAATAATAGTAGATCGTACCTCCGACAAAACCGTCGATAGCAAAATCACCGAAGCTGTGATTGGCAGACAGCAAAGCGTCTCCATTGAAACTGAATCCGGTGGATTTGGATGTATAGAAGTATCCGTTCTTGTCCCATCCGCCGCGGGCGCTCATTGCGTTTTTCTTTTCCGTACGGCTGGCATAAGCATCGGCACCGGCTCTCATCGAAAAGTTCAACCAAGGCATGATGTCATATTTACCGGACAAGTAAGTATTTACTTTATCGTAGTCATTGGACGAAGTCATTTCATGAGCCAGATAATAAGGATTATCATACCACACATCGTTCATCCAGTTCTGCTCTTCGTCTTTCTTTCTCCAATAGTTTTTATAGTCGCGTACATCATAATCGGTACCCGTCCATACCAACAGGTTGTAGATGTATCCACCGCCACCATAGCCGGCTCCTTCTCCATTCGGATAGAAACGCTTGTTATAAATGGCACCACCTTCAAAACTCAGTTTGCCGAACTTCATATCCCCACCTACCGAGTAAGTAATCTTATTCAATCTCTGATTGGGATACTGTCCTTTATTATAAACATGCGACAGAGAAGAACGGAAGCTTCCATATTTACCGGTCTGGCTGATGCTGATGTTATTATTGGTAATGAAACCTGTCTCCAGGAAATTCTTAAAGTTATCTTTACCTTTCGATACCAATGGCATCTCTTTCCACTCATAAGTATACGGGTCATACTGTACAGCTGTACGGCCGATGTCCAGTTTATCACCCCAAACGAAGTCGGCAGCGGTATATTTACCTCCCTGACCGGTACTGTATCCATGTTGTACTTCCGGCAATACCAGATAACCGGCATTGAACATCGTACTGCTGTTTACCGAAATATTAAGTCCCTCCTGACTACCTTTCTTCGTAGTCACCATAATAGCTCCCGAACCTCCGCGGGCACCATACAGGGCCGATGCGGTAGCCCCCTTCAACACGTCAACAGATTCGATATCGTCTGCTGCAATGTCATTCAGAGAGATATTGCTATATGGCACACCATCTACTACCAGCAATGGAGTTTCACCACGCAATTTGAGAGTTGGGGCTGTATTGAACTCCGTACTGTTGGTTACATTCAAACCGGCAACTTTGCCAGTCAGTGAAGTAGCAATATTAACGGGCTTCACAGTAGACAGCTTACTTCCGCCCACTTTCTGAACGGCATATCCCAATGCCTTTTCTTCCCGCTTGATACCCAAAGCAGTTACAACCACTTCGTCTATCATTTCAGCATCTTCCGCCATCTTAATTTTCAACATGGTTTTTCCGTTCACCGCCACTTCCTGCTGCTGATATCCGATAAAAGAGACGATCAGTACACCATTGGTAGGCACTTCCAATTTAAAGTTACCTTCCACATCCGTAATCGTTCCGGTTCCTTGAGCACCTTTCAATTTGATGTTAGCACCGATTATAGGATCGCCTGCGGTATCTACGATAGTTCCCGAAACCAAAACCGTATTCTTTTTTTGTTGGGGAGATACCGACAAGGACTGTGCGTCAGCCTCTTTGCGTACATGAAGAGAAATATAATTATCTGCAAAATTATAAGAAATATTATTTTTAGAGAGTACCTCTCTTAGTAAATCGGCCACTCTATGTGTTCCCTTCTTTACAGTTACCTGGCGAGAAGCATTGATTTCTGCATCACTATAGATAAACAGATAATCGGTTTGTTTTTCAATCTCCGCCATAAACTCCTTTAACGGAAGTTGATTTCGAGACATGTTTACCCTTGCATTTTGTGAGCTTACGCTGGCATGTGCCTGAAGAATAAGCAAAAATAACAGCAAGACTGTGCATTTCATAATTCGCAAGATTTGAATAATTTCACGTTGTTTAATTGCATAAGATAACAGCAATAAGTTTTTTTTCATACTTTTGCAATGTAATAAGGTTAATACTTTGTTGTTTTTTTATTTGGCTCTGCCAAATGTGTTGACTTTATCGGGAGGGAAAGGTGTACCAGACCATTTCCTCCTTTTTTCATTTCAAACTGTTTTTTATATCATAGGCATCTGCTTTTAGTTAAGTATATCATTATATTTATCAATAAATAATTATTTCTTCTTCACTAACTATTTTATACTTGAAAGGCATAGCGCCTTGCAAGGCTTTTAATATACTCTCCAAAGAATCGCTTTGCCTGAATTTTCCGGAGATCCGCTGCGTCGCGTTGACTGACCGTTCTATTTTAATATTCACATCATTCCATAAAGCGACACTATTCAGTACTCTCCCGAACGGCTCGGACAGAAAACTGACAACTCCGTTCTTCAGATATTCTTCATTATCAAAGTCAGACTCCCGCTTCATCAACCGGTCTCCCCACAACACTGCCTTTTCTTTAGGCTGTAGAAACACTTCGTTCCTTATATCCGCCGGATCATAGATATGTACGCAACCTTCCACAAGATCGGTCTCAAACTCTTTACTATTTTTATAAGCCGATATATTGAATTTAGTTCCAAGTACTCGGATACGGTAACCTTTAGCCGAAACAACAAATGGCTTCTCGGGATTCTTTGCCACATCAAAATAGGTAGCACCGTCCAACTCTATTTTACGGTCCGATTCATTGAAAGAGGCCGCAAAACGAAGACGACTACAGGGGCTTAGCCAGGCAATGGTTCCATCAGGCAATTCTATTTTTACACGCTGTCCCTTGGGAGCCGTAACTATGGTATAACTTTTTCCGAATTCCTCAGATAAATACAGCTTCGCAGCATAGAAAGTTCCTACCACTAATACCGCGAAAACAGCAGCATATTTCAAAGAAACCGTTAGCGCGCGCTTTAATCTTTTACGGAAAAGAAGTTGCATAAAATGCTGTTTCCCTTTACGGCTGGTCTCCGAATCATCCTGGCGGGAGAGTATTTGGGTCAACGCCACTACATTTTGTATCCGAAGAAATTCTTTCTTCAGAGCCTCATCACTTTCTATCCGGTCGAAGAGATCTTTTTTCTCTTCACAGGTCATCTCTCCTGCAAAATATTTATCTATCAGTTCACTCATTTTTGGGATATTCTATTAATAAGGCGTAATAGCTTTTAAAATCCACTAAAAGAAAAGAGACTTTTTTTACGAAAACTTTTCCCTACCATGGTAAATTCCTATCAATCAATACTAAAGATTAAACACTTATATCTTTCCGTTTCTAAAATAATAAGAAAAAACCAAAGAACAAATGAGTTCTCGAATCCTCCCCGCTCCGATTGTTCATATTTTGATTGAAATAAAATCCATCCATAACCTAACTTACAATGAAGTTAAAATCGAATATAATCTCCATATACCGATGGAAGTACTTTAGAATCTACCTATAGAATTAACGTGAGTTATTCTACATAACCGACTCCGTATCAGCAGAAGTTCAGAACGACCGGCACAGAAATTACCAAGAGAGCAAGCTGATTCCATAGCGAACATAACACACTATCAATAAATACTTTACATCTTTCTAAAGTATCTTTATCTCAGCCCGGGTATGCGGGACGAGATAAGAAACCAACCATTTTCACTAAAGATACTAAGAAAAACAAACTGCTTTAAATGGTATAAACGGATAGGATAACAGATACATCTATCTGCATATCAAGAATATACTCTGAATCGGACTTGCCAAATCGAGGATGGAAGATGAAAGATGAAGGTGGAAGATGGAAGATCGAAATGCATTTTTCGTATGAGAGACTGCAAGGCTCGTTTGAAAAGAAAACAGCTCCTGCACCGGATACTGAATAATCAGAATACTTGGTGATATTGAATTCCACTAAAATTATTATTCATACCTTTGTGGATCGTATTACAAAGAACCCAATCATATATGCAAAAAAGACTTATACATTTATCCATTATCTTCTTTCTGCTATGTCCTGCCCTGGTAGTTGCGCAGAACAGTCCTCTTGAAACTCAACTCAAGAAAGCCATAGAAGGGAAAAAAGCCGAAATAGGAATTGCAGTCATTATCGACGGGCAAGATACGATAACAGTCAATAATGATATTCATTATCCTATGATGAGTGTTTTCAAATTTCATCAGGCATTGGCATTGGCCGATTACATGCATCATCAAAAGCAACCTTTGGAAACCCGGTTATTGATTAAAAAGTCGGATTTAAAGCCGGACACCTATAGTCCGCTTCGAGAAACATACCCGCAGGGAGGAATCGAAATGAGCATTGCCGATCTACTGAAATATACGCTTCAGCAAAGTGACAATAATGCCTGCGATATTCTTTTTAATTATCAAGGTGGTCCGGATGCCGTGAATAAGTATCTTCATTCATTGGGAATTCGTGAATGTGCTGTCATCCATACAGAAAACGATATGCATGAGAATCTGGAGTTCTGTTACCAAAACTGGACTACTCCATTGGCAGCCGCCAAATTACTGGAAATATTTCGCAATGAAAACCTTTTTGACAAAGAATACAAGAATTTCATTTATCAAACAATGGTGGAATGTCAGACAGGACAAGACCGCCTGATTGCTCCACTGCTCGATAAAAAAGTAACAATGGGGCATAAAACCGGAACAGGCGACCGTAATGCGAAAGGACAACAGATCGGTTGCAATGACATCGGGTTTATTCTTCTTCCCGACGGACATGCCTATAGTATAGCCGTCTTCGTGAAAGATTCCGAAGCAGATAACAGAGAAAACAGTGAGATTATCGCAGAAATTTCGCGCATCGTTTACGAATACGTAACGCAACAGATAGATTAACGCAAAGATATCAAAGAATACACCTCCGTTTACAATATCGATGCCCGATAACAAAACCGGCTACAGATACAACCGTTCACTATCACTATAGGTGACTTGAAAAATCCAGTATCTGTAGCCAGTTTGTAAAATCAGCTTTGTTTGTGCAACCTTTTGTTTCTACACATCCTCAAAGCATTGGTCCTATTTCTTTTTAGACTTCTTAATCTTTTGTGCAGGCACTCCTTCGAAAGTCATCTTTACAGGATTAATAAATCCATCCTTATCAAACGTCATTTTATCAATGCATGTCACACGATGATCGCGTGCATTATCATTCAGTGGACGACGATGATAGACTATATAATAATCATCTGTTCCGGGAGCATGCAGTAATGAATGATGACCGGCACTGGTAGCTACCGAAGGATCTTGTTGCAGAATCTTAGCTACCCGTTTAAAAGGTCCGAACGGAGAATCGGAAATAGCATAAGCTACAGAGTAATCGGGACCTCCCCAACCACCTTCACTCCACATAAAATAATATTTACCGTCTTTCTTGAACATAAACGGACCTTCAACATAGTTCTCCGGAGTCACTTCTTTATAGACAGTGCCATCTTCAAAAGGAACGAGCCCTGTAAAATCATCGTTCAACTGTACAACATTGCAATGCCCCCAACCACCATAATACATATAATAATGTCCATTATCATTGTATACAAACTGATCGATCGGTTGCGCTCCATTCACTATTTCATTAATCAACGGCTTACCCAATAAATCTTTATAAGGTCCTTCAGGACGATCGCTAACCGCTACGCCAATACCGCCAATCTCTCCTTCATGAACGTCATTCGCTCCAAAGAAGATATAATATTTCCCATTCTTTCTGATTACCGAAGGAGCCCACATCGCTTTCTTAGCCCATTTTACGGCAGTAGTGTCCAAAACTGAAGCATGTTTCGTCCAATTCACAAGATCTTTGGAAGAGAAACAATCGAAAAAAGTCTGATTTTCGTAAAGATCACTCCAAGTTGGAAAAATCCAATAAGTATCATCATAAATGATGCCTTCCGGATCAGCATACCATCCTTGAAATACAGGGTTCCCACTTGTGGCTTTATGAGAAGCCACTTTCTTTTGCTGAGCAAAGCAGCAAGCACCGACTGTCAACAGAGCGATGCAAATAACTAAGTGTTTCATTGTTGTGTTTTGAATATAAAAATAAATAATGATTTGACAAAAATAGGGAATATTTCTCAGATAATGAAAACAAAGAGGGGAAAGTAGTCTTTCAAGTCTTCTTTTAATTTACGCAACGCTATGACAATCTGATTTTCAACCGTATTTGGAGAAACATTCAACTTTTCAGCTATCTCTTTATAACGGAGATTTTGCAAACGGCTCATAATAAATATTTCACGGCACCTCTCCGGTAAACGATTGATGGCATTATTCAGTATTTCTTCAATATCGGCATCCGAAAGACGATCATTATCAAATGCTTCCAATGAATACAGTTTCAATTGAAGTTCTCTGTTCTCTATTTCCGAAAGCGAACCTTTACGAACTTCACGGACCATCTCCTTACGAAAATAGTCTATACAACGATTTTTTGCTAACGTAAACAGATAGGCATTCAGATTCTGAAGAGTCTCAATGATATCTCTGTGTTCCCACAAATAAATAAAGATTTCTTGGACAATATTCTCCGATTCATCTTCCGAAATCAGATACGTCCTGGTAAAACGCAGCAACTTCGGAAAATAAATATCATAAATTTCAGAGAAACCGTCTTTTTTCATACTATTATCCTGTTGTAAGCTAAAGAAGCAATATTTATTACACAGGTTGCAAAGATATAAAAAGATTTAAAATTCATTATTACTAATTTATGAATATTACTCTTATCTTTGTGAAAAACTAACATAAATACAACATGAAACATTTAACAGTCTATTTTTTATTGGCATTGCAAGGAGTTCTGTTCAGTTTTTCGCTTTCGGCCGCAACTCCCCAAAATGCAATAGCCTATCATGATGGTAACGTGCGTTTTAGCGTCCTTACAGATGGGGTAATCCGTATGGAGTGGAGTCCTTCGGGTTCGTTTACCGACGATCCCTCTTTTGTAGCAATCCACCGCAATCTACCTATTCCCAAGTACACAGTACAAAATAAAAATGCTACGGTAGTGATCAGTACCGCCCGAATGAAACTAAAATATAAGAAAGGTCAAGGCCCCTTTACGAAAGATAATTTAACGATCACATCAGCTAAAGGGATGTTCCCCTTTCAATGGACACCCGGAACAATACAAAAAGGAAATTTGAAAGGGACAGACCGTACATTGGATGGTTTTGAAGGAGACCACAATATATACAGCCACCAAGATATGAAGCTGGAAGACGGTCTTCTATCGACAGACGGATGGACCTTGATTGATGATTCAAAGAATTTCTTATTTGACAATTCGGAATGGGCCTGGGTAAAAGCACGTGAACACAAAGACGGACAAGACTGGTATTTTATGGCTTACGGGCATGATTACAAAGCTGCCTTAAAAGATTTTACTGTATTTGCCGGTAAAGTACCTCTTCCACCCCGTTATGCATTCGGTTATTGGTGGTCAAGGTATTGGAGCTACTCAGACAAAGAAATGCGTCAATTAGTAGATAATTTCCACACTTATAATATCCCCTTGGATGTATTGGTAGTAGACATGGACTGGCATTATACCGATCCGGGCTTCGGCGGATGGACAGGCTGGACTTGGAACCGCAGGCTATTTCCCGATCCCGCCAAATTTCTGGGTTATCTGAAAAGCAATGACCTGAAAATCACACTAAACCTGCATCCTGCCGATGGTGTAGCTCCATATGAAGAAAAATATCCGGAAATGGCACAATGGATGGGAGTAGATACAGCTAAACAGGAACGTATTCCCTGGGTGGTTTCGGACAAACGCTTTATAAACGGTATGTTCAACAAGGTACTCCGCCCGATGGAAAAACAGGGAGTGGACTTCTGGTGGCTCGATTGGCAACAATGGATGTATGATAAAAAAGTAGACAGCCTCAGCAATACCTGGTGGATCAATTATGTTTTCTTCTCAGACATGGAACGCAACCGTGACACTCGCCCGATGCTCTACCACCGCTGGGGAGGACTGGGCAATCACCGCTATCAGATTGGCTTCTCGGGAGATGCCGTCATCTCTTGGAAATCACTCGAATTCCAACCTTACTTTACCAACTGCGCTTCCAATGTGCTATACGGCTACTGGAGTCATGACATCGGAGGCCACATGTTCAAGGGAGGAGACAAAGAAATACTCGACCCGGAACTCTTTACCCGTTGGATGCAATATGGTGCCTTAACACCTGTAATGCGCACACACTCTACAAAGAATTCTGTTCTAAATAAAGAATTATGGAATTTCAAGGGAGATTATTTCGAAGCATTACGCAACTCCATTCTGTTCCGTTATCAACTGGCTCCTTATATCTATACAATGGCGCGTGAAACTTATGACAACGGTATTTCTATCTGTCGTCCAATGTACTATGATTATCCGGAAGCCAAAGAGGCATACGATTTCAAGAGTGAATACATGTTTGGCGATCAAATTCTGGTAGCACCTATCACCACCCCCATGCAGAACGGACTTTCTACTGTAAAGGTATGGTTACCCGAAGGAAACGACTGGTTTGAATGGACCACCGGAACCCTATTGAAAGGCGGACAGATAATAGAACGTTCGTTTACCCTAACCGAATATCCGGTTTACGTAAAAGCCGGTTCCGTACTGCCACTTTACAACCGTGTGAAGAATCTTAATAGTAATAGCGAAGAGATTATCGTAAACATATTCCCTGGAGATAATGGTTCATTTACCTTTTATGAAGATAATGGTAATGATAAATATTATGCCAATGAATATGCTCGTACCCGGATGTACACTGAACGAAAAGAGAACCACTTAACTGTAACGGTAGGTCCTCGCCAAGGTAAGTATCGCAATATGCCAACCGACCGCCAATTTAAAATCAAGGTTTTGGGTTCTGCCATTCCGGAGACAATCACTATTAATGGTAATAAAGCTGAATATGAGTACATCGGCGATGAATTAGCCTTATTGATCACCATCCCTCAAACAGCATGTGATCAGGAAAAAACAATAGAAATCCAATACCCGACCTCCATTCCGGAATTAAACGACGGTATCGTTTCACAGTTCAAACGATTCAGCAAAGCAATCACTGCTTTAAAATACCGGGACGCCGGAATTGTATTGACGCCTGCTATGGGAGCAACCGAAGCTACCAGCATTGCATTAACCTACTCGCCGGAACGTTTTAACGAACTGATAGAAACGTTTAAAAGAAACTACAGTCAAATGCCGGAGATGCTCAAAGAACAGAAACTGAACGAAGCCAATAGCCAATGGTTTATGAAGGCAATCGGCTGGAAGAAATAATAATATCACCAATATCGTCGGCAGGATGTATTTCTGTCGACGATATATACCAATTACATGTTTCACCAGACTGCACTTTACGCACTGCCTATAATTCACATCATAATGTATACCTTAAAACCAATTCATCACAGAGAAACACAAAATTTCCGGTAAGTTTACCTATTATTTCCACTCTCCATCCCCCTTGTGGTAAATCACATTGGGGCTATTTCTTTCCCAAACGGCTAATTTACCGGATGAATTCGGATAAAAGATCAAATTCTTTTCAAAAAAACATTTATAGAACCTATTATATTCAAGTAATATCAATATCTTTGATAGAAATAGATATTACCTATTTATGGATTGAAATTATCTATTTGACAGGTAAATGATTTAGCTCTACATTTGTCGGGTAATAACACGGAAGAAGGGCTGTAAAAGACTCCACATCATTGAAAGCTTTGTTTCCGATAAAATCAAAATTATATGGAAAATAAAAAACTCACAGCAGCTAATGGTCGTCCTATCGCCGACAACCAAAACAGCCAGACAGCAGGACCTCGCGGGCCTATTATGTTACAAGACCCATGGTTGATTGAAAAACTTGCTCATTTCGACCGTGAAGTTATCCCTGAACGCCGTATGCATGCCAAAGGCTCCGGAGCTTACGGTACATTTACCGTCACACATGATATCACCAAGTACACACGAGCAGCTATTTTCAGTCAAGTAGGCAAGCAAACAGAATGTTTTGTACGTTTCTCCACTGTAGCAGGAGAACGCGGAGCTGCTGATGCAGAACGCGATATCCGGGGATTTGCCATGAAGTTTTATACAGAAGAAGGTAACTGGGATTTGGTAGGTAACAATACTCCCGTCTTCTTCTTACGCGACCCGCTAAAATTTCCTGATTTAAATCATGCTGTAAAACGCGATCCACGCAACAACATGCGTAGCGCTAACAATAATTGGGATTTCTGGACCCTGTTACCCGAGGCTCTTCATCAGGTAACTATCACTATGAGTCCGCGTGGCATTCCGGCTTCCTATCGCCACATGCACGGATTCGGCAGCCATACTTACAGTTTCTTAAACGCAGAAAACAAACGAATTTGGGTTAAGTTTCATCTAAAGACTATGCAGGGCATTAAAAACCTGACTGATCAGGAAGCTGAAGCAATCATCGCCAAAGATCGTGAATCGCATCAACGTGACCTATACGAAAGCATCGAACGGGGTGATTTCCCAAAATGGAAGTTCCAGATTCAGTTGATGACTGAAGAAGAAGCAGATAACTATCGTATCAATCCGTTCGACCTTACCAAGGTTTGGCCACACAAAGATTTCCCATTGCAAGATGTAGGTATTCTTGAATTGAACCGTAATCCGGAAAACTATTTTGCAGAAGTAGAACAATCGGCTTTCAATCCGATGAATATTGTTGAAGGTATCGGCTTCTCTCCCGACAAGATGTTGCAAGGACGATTATTTTCTTATGGTGATGCACAACGCTACCGATTGGGTGTAAACTCAGAGCAGATACCGGTAAACAAGCCACGTTGTCCGTTCCACGCCTTCCATCGTGACGGAGCAATGCGAGTGGACGGAAACTATGGTTCAGCCAAAGGTTATGAACCGAATAGTTATGGCGAATGGCAAGACTCGCCTGAGAAAAAAGAACCGCCTTTAAAAGTTCACGGAGATGTATTCAACTATAACGAACGTGAATATGATGACGATTACTACAGTCAGCCGGGTGATTTGTTCCGACTGATGCCTGCGGATGAACAACAATTATTGTTTGAAAATACCGCACGCGCCATGGGTGACGCAGAATTGTTCATCAAACAACGGCATGTACGCAACTGCTACAAAGCTGATCCGGCTTATGGCACAGGAGTAGCTCAAGCATTAGGTATTGATCTGGAAGAAGCCTTGAAAGAATAATCTAACTTCTTCGATATGCGCCTCAAATGTGATTCTGTTACATTTGAGGCGCATTTATATAAAGAAAGAACACAATCTCACTATAATTTATCCTTATCACAACGCCTTCCACAATTTCTGAAAATCACTATATTTACCATAGCACACCAATATGTCATCCGGACGTATCTTGGCATCCTCCGGCAATTCGTTTACAACCTTGTGCTCCACCAAAGAAATGCCCAGGCAATTCTTGATCGTATTGGAACGCTTCAATCCGATCAACTTCAAATTGAATTCTTCATCTAAATTCAACTCGTTAACAAAATAGCCGACAAACTTCTCGGGAACATTGAACTTAACCACATAATATTCCGAGTCTACCCGAAAGGTTTCCATCTTTGTACCAAAATCCAATAGCTGCACCAAACTTCGAGCCGCATCTTCCTCCGGAGTCAAAATCTTCTCCAACCCAAAAGCCTCAAGTACCGCTTTGTGAACCCCGTCAATGGCACGTGCATAAATATGCTTTACCTGCTTTTGCTTCAACATAGCCACCACACGAATTGAAGCTCCGAAATTTTCACCGATAGCGACAATCACCATATCAACACTGTTGAGAGGCAGGACGGAAAGAGACTGCTCGTCCGTCGCATCGATCACAAAGGCGGTGGCAATCTTATCTTTTATGCTATCTACCCGCCCTTCATCCAAATCAGCCCCTATCACCTCGTGCCCTAAGGTAGAAAGTTCTTCGGCCAACACATGACCGTAATTTCCAAGACCAATAATAATGTATTTCATAATGAATTCAACTGATTAGTTTATGATAATGTTATCGCTCGGATAACGGTATTTCGTATTCTTTTTCTGTTTCACAATGCCCAGTACCAGTGTAATAAATCCCACACGGCCGATAAACATAAGCAATGATACCAGCAATTTACTTTCATCACACAGCAAAGGAGTCGCATTCAGACTGGAACCAACCGTACTGAGAGCCGACACACATTCAAAGGTCAGAGTCATGATAGACATCTTAGGCTCCAGTATACTTAAAATAAATATAAATACAAACAAGATTCCTAATGAAACAACCACAGCCGCATTGGAGCGACGAATAGAATCGTGCGACAATTCACGACCGAAAACCTCTACTCTCTCTGTTCCTCTCAAAACCGCAATCAAGTTGAGTGAGGCCACGGCAAACGCATTTACTTTCACACCACCGGCCGTAGACTGTGCCGCACCACCAATCCACATCAGAACAATATAAAGCATAATGGTCTGTATACTGAGTGAAGTCAAATCGACACTGCTGAATCCGGCCGTTCGGGGACAAGTGGCATTAAAGAAAGCCTGTGTCCACTTATCAGCAATCGACATACCGGCAAACGAATGATTCCACTCAAAAATTGCAATGGCCACCGTGCCGAAAACAAGCAATAAGACAGTCATTATCAGAACAATCTTGGTATTCAGGTTAAATAAATGGTGCACCCGGTGATTGTCCCATTGACGGGTACGAATCAAACGCCAGAAGCGACGGGCATGGTAAACAATAATATCTTTGAAATTAACAAGAATCGGGAAACCGATTCCCCCAAAAATGATCAGGAGCGACACGGTTATATAAAGCCAATTATGATTAGTCATTACCATCGGATTGCCCAAATTACCCGGCAATGTAGAAAATCCGGCATTACAGAAAGCTGAAATAGAGTGGAAGGCAGAAAAAGCCAGTTCATCCTGTACATCCATCCCCAGTGTACCATGAATACTGAACCAGATGGAAAGCATACCGACTCCCTCAATCACCAGAGTGAAACCTAAAATATATAATAAGGTAGAAAGTAATGACCCCAACGAATTGGAACTTACCATATCACGTACCACTAACTGATTGTACAGAGAAGTATTTCCCATGAAGAACATAGCAAAGAAACTGGTCAGAGTCATGACTCCCAAGCCGCCGATCTGAATCAGCAATATGATCACTGTCAGTCCCGCCGGAGTAAAGGTGGCAGACACATCAACAGGTACCAGCCCTGTTACACATACGGCACTGGTAGAAGTAAACAGTGCATCGACCCACGATAATGTAACACCGTCTACTGTACAACGAGGCAACATCAACAATCCCGCTCCGATTAAAATAATCACCAGAAAGCTGGCAGCCAAAATCAGAGAAGGATTCGTCCGCCTTCCTAAAAGGCGTACCAATCCGTTCGATAAATTCAAAAGAGAAAAAAGTAAGAGCAGGACAATGTGATAAAAGTAGCCGTGTAGGAACTCCCACAAATGCAAGATAGCCCCTCCTTCTTCGGGACGATGAAAAATGACCGGTATCAGAGTCAGATATAACAACCAACTCAGTATCCAGGCTAGTTTCCGGAAATTCTTTTTCGTATCCCTGTATTCAAGTAATATATGCAGGGTGACGTCAATCAAGAATATAATCCAGACCGTCTTATAGAGAAGATGTATTTTCGTAACTTCATATGCAGAGAGCGTAAAGCCATGTTCATAGATCACTCCCACTATCAGCATAATGGAGGCCAGATAGGTGATGATTGCCATTAATCGTAACAAAAGTCGTACGTAAGGCTGCAATAATTTATTCTGATATAAAAAGAATTTATGATAAATCTTCATCGGATTGCATATTAATTGAGTCGCACAAACTTAACTAAAATAACAAACATATCCGATTCTTTGTTGCTGAAATCATATAATTCTTAAAAATTATACTTACTTTTGGCATCAGAATAATCAAATAACTACAATATTATGAGCGACAAGAAAAAAAGGTACATGCTGCCTGAAGAAGAAATTCCACACTATTGGTACAACATACAAGCCGACATGGTGAACAAACCGATGCCTCCGTTGCATCCGGGAACCAAACAGCCATTAAAGGCAGAAGACCTGTATCCGATCTTCGCAGAAGAACTTTGCCGTCAGGAGCTGAACCAGACTGACCAATGGATCGAAATACCGGAAGAAGTTCGTGAAATGTATAAATATTACCGTAGTACTCCATTGGTTCGTGCCTATGGTTTGGAAAAAGCATTGGGTACGCCGGCACATATCTATTTCAAGAATGAAAGTGTCAGCCCGATGGGTTCACACAAATTAAATTCCGCCATCCCTCAAGCTTATTATTGCAAAAAAGAAGGCGTACAAAACGTAACAACTGAAACCGGAGCAGGACAATGGGGAGCCTCTTTGGCCTATGCCGCTAAACTCTTCGGTCTGGAAGCAGCCGTCTACCAGGTAAAGATCAGCTATGAACAGAAACCTTACCGCCGCAGTATCATGCAGACTTACGGTGCCCAGGTGACCCCATCCCCTTCAATGTCAACCCGTGCAGGAAAAGATATCCTGACTGCACACCCCAATCATCAGGGATCATTAGGGACTGCCATCTCCGAGGCAATCGAACTGGCACAAACCACTCCTAACTGCAAATATACATTAGGTTCCGTTTTGAGCCATGTCACCCTTCACCAGACAGTGATCGGTCTGGAAGCCAAAAAGCAGATGGCAATGGCTGGCGAATATCCTGATATGGTGATTGCCTGCTTTGGTGGCGGCTCCAACTTCGGTGGTATCGCATTCCCTTTCATGCGTCACAACATACTTGAAGGTAAAAAGACACGTTTCATCGCTGCCGAACCGGCATCCTGCCCGAAACTTACCCGAGGCAAGTTCCAGTA
>ERZ833822.1290-NODE-1290-length-21810-cov-26.649506_pt1 | contig 21810 bp, 19 predicted proteins | sample MGYA00519913_ERZ833822 | MGnify/ENA primary metagenome ERZ833822 (study PRJEB31850, sample SAMEA3708746) | human gut metagenome | biome: human gut; feature: human-associated habitat; material: faeces | place: China | collected 2014 ... | reverse complement strand
AAACTTTCCGTCCCGAAATTAAAAGTTTGGTCAACCTTTTCAAAGGTTGTGGGTGTGGGCAACGCCTACAAATGCTTTATGTTATCGCAAACTTTTGACAAACGGCTTGCCGTTTGGCGGTTTGAACACAACGGCGAAAGCCAAATGCGACAGCAACAAAAGAAAAGCCACGCTACTAAACTACTAATTTGCCACTTTCAAGGGCAAATCAGCCACACACCAAAACTTTTGCGTCCTTTAGAATATCTTTTCTCTAAGACCTTTCAAGTGTAACTTTCTCACTCTCTGCCACTCATTGGTCTAACTTTTATTTCCTACTAAAGTATTGATTAGTCTAAGGTTTAGTTATTCTATGATATAAATTTAACAGTTTATTTTTATTGAAAATTAGTTCGTTTTAATTATTTAATGGGCTCTGCACAAACCCGCAACCCTTTAAAAAGGGTTGACCTAAATTTTAGATTTATTAAACTCTGTTTTTAACCACAATTCCTCAAAATCCCCAAACATTTATAATATACAAAATTACCGCAAAATCAGCACAATTTTTTATTTGACAAGGTAAAAGGAGAGTGATATACTGAGGTTAGAAAAAACTAACTATAAGGGTGGATTACTATGGATACTATTATTTCTACAATTATTGTTTGTGCAATTATCGCTGTTATTTGTGTGTTTGGTGTTTTAAAATACATAAAAAACCTTAAAAGCGGTTGCTGTGGTGCAGGCGGCGACAGTGTAAAAAAGGTTAAGCCAAAGGACAGCAATGCAAAAAATTTCAATTATGAATATAAAATCGTTATTGACGGTATGACTTGCAAGAATTGTGCAATGCGTGTTGAAAACGCTTTTAATTCAGATGAAAATTACCTTGCAAAGGTTAAGTTGTCGGAAAATTCTGCTTTTGTAAGAGCAAAGCAGGCAGTTGAAGAAAAAGTTCTGCGTGATGTTGTAATCAAAGCAGGATATATTCCTATGAAAGTTGAAAAAGTATAATTTTTATCTGCCATGTCGGCAAATTTCATACATGGCAGATATTTTTAAATGCAAAAGTTAGCTGAAACTAACTAAATTGATATGTTAAGGTTTTTATTAATTATTTTTACTTGACAATATTTGTTTTTTTGTGATAAATTATCATTAATGAACATATGAACAGATAAACATATATTCATATAATAACAGGAGGTAAAGTATGTTTCTTGAAATTAAGGGTATAGAAAAATACTACGGAACAGGGGATAACCGCACAAAGGTACTCAAAGGTATTACTACGGGTGTTGAAAAGGGCAAGATATGCGTTTTACTTGGCCCGTCAGGCTCGGGTAAATCTACGCTTTTGAATATTATTGGCGGTATTGAAAAATCAGACGGCGGAAGTATTGCCATTGACGGCAGCAGAATTGAAGATATGGGCGAAAAACAGCTTTCACTTTACCGCAGAAACCACCTCGGATATGTATTTCAATTCTACAATCTTATTCCGAATTTGACTGTTAAAGAAAATATAGAGGTTGGCGCATATTTGAGCAAAAATCCGCTCAATACCGATGAACTTTTGCACACACTCGGATTGTGGGAGCATAAGGACAAAGTGCCGAGTCAGCTTTCGGGCGGTCAACAGCAGAGAACCTCAATCGGCAGAGCTATTGTAAAAAATCCCGATATTTTACTTTGTGATGAACCAACGGGCGCACTTGACTACAAGACTTCAAAGGACATATTAAAGCTGATTGAAACTATAAATCAAAAGTACGGAAATACAGTAATTATTGTAACTCATAATGACGCTATCAAGCTGATGGCAGACAAGGTTATTAAACTGCGAGATGGAAATATTCGTAAGGAATACGAGAACAGCGAAAAGGTAAAAGCCGAAGATCTTGATTGGTAAGGAGATGAATTTATGAAAAATCCGCTTAACAGGCGATTGCCACGAGAGCTTAAAAGCGACATAGGAAAGTATATTGTTATTTTCATATTTTTGGTAGCTACAATAGGATTTGTATCGGGTTTTCTTGTTGCAGGTTCAAGTATGAAAACCGCTTTTGACGAGAGCTTTGATAAAAATAACATTGAGGACGGCTACTTTGTACTCGATGATAAAATGACCGATGAACTGAATACTAAGCTCGAAAATCAGGACATTAAATTGTACGAGAATTTTTACAAGGAAGAAAGCTATAAAAACGCTGCATACAGAATTTATAAGAACAGAAATGATGTAGATAAAATCGAGCTTTTTGAGGGCGAGTTCCCGAAACAGGACGATGAAATTGCGATTGACAGACTTTTTGGCGAGAACAACAATATTAATATCGGCGACAAGGCAGAGCTTGACGGCAGGCAGTACAAGGTGAGCGGTTATGTTGCTTTTTCCGATTATACGGCATTATTTAAAAATAATACCGATATGATGTTTGATGCGCAGAATTTTACCGTTGCTGTGGTTACCGACAATGCCTTTGACAAAATATCGGATAAGCATTTACATTACTGCTATTCATATACTTTCAACGACAGCTCGCTTACCGAACAGCAAAAGCACGATAAAAACACCGACCTAAAAGAATTAATTGCTAAAAATGCTGTGATGAATAACTTTGTATCCGAGCTTGACAATCAGGCTATACATTTTTCGGGCGATGACATTGGTTCTGATACCTCAATGATGATAACCCTTTTATACATTGTAATTGCAATTATGGCATTTGTATTTGCAGTCACTACTTCAAATACCATTGAAAAGGAATCAGCCGTTATCGGAACACTGAGAGCGTCGGGTTATACCAAGGGCGAACTTTTAAGGCACTATCTTTTGCTCCCTGTTGTGGTTACAATCGTGGGTGCAATACTCGGTAATGTGCTCGGCTATACTGTGCTTAAGGATATTGTTGCCAATATTTATTACGAAAGTTACAGCCTCGGTCCGTATGTTACATTGTGGAACGGTTATGCGTTTGTAATAACAACCGTTGTGCCTTGCATTATTATGGTGATAGTCAATATATTTATTCTCAGCAAAAAGCTGGCGCTTTCACCGCTTAAATTTTTGCGTCGTGACCTCAGCAAAAAGGAAAAGAAAAAGGTTGCCAAGTTACCTAACTTTAAGTTTATGACAAGGTTCAGACTTCGTGTTATTTTTCAAAACAAGTCAAGCTACATTGTTTTGTTTGTAGGTATACTTTTTTCAAACCTAATTCTGATGTTCAGTCTTATGTTGCCGCCATTGCTTGATAATTATAAGACAGAGGTAATCGACAATATGATTTGCGATTATCAGTATATATTGAAAATGCCCGTTGAAACCGATACGCAGGGTGCAGAAAAATATGCGGTAACTACTCTTGAAACCAATTTTAAAAATTCCGAAAAATCCGATGAAATTACGGTATATGGTGTGGATAAGGAGTCGGACTATGTAAAAGCAGGATTTATAGACAGAAACTCGGTTTATGTATCTGAGGGTATTTTGGAAAAATTCGGCTTAAAGGTTGGAGATAATCTTGACCTAAAGACAAAGTATGATGACAAAACCTATCGCCTTACAATTAGCGGTACATATAAATATCCCGCATCATTGGCGGTATTTATGGATATAGAAAATTTCAGAACCGAGTTTGATAAGTCAGAAGATTATTTCAGCGGATATTTTTCAAATAAAGAAATAACAGACATTGACGATAAGCTGATTGCAAGCAAGATTACTCAAAAGGATTTGACAGTAATCTCCGACCAACTGACCGATTCAATGGGTGGAATGTTCCCAATGGTTTCGGCATTTGCAATACTTCTCTATATGCTGCTTGTATATTTGCTTTCTAAAATCATAATAGAAAAGAATGCAAATTCGGTATCAATAGTAAAGATACTCGGCTATCAGAACGGTGAAATTACAAGGCTTTACATTATTTCAACAGCTATTGTAGCAATTTTTTCGGTAATAATCAGCCTGCCGATTTCATATTTATTGATGAAGATAATATACAGTGAATTGATAAGCAGTTTTTCGGGTTGGCTTTCATTCTACATAGAACCTATGGTTTATGTAAAAATGCTCGTTTTCGGAACACTCGCATATGCGGTTGTAGGCGCTTTGCAGTTTAGAAAAATCAAAAAAATTCCAATGGAAGAGGCGCTCAAAAACGCAGAATAAAATACAGACCGACACTTTTGTTGTGCCGGTCTGTTGCTTTAGTTTTGAAAATTAATTTGCTGTTCTTCAATCAGCGGATAGCGTATAAGCTCTGTGCTGTCGAGATTTTCTTTGCGCATATCAACGGCGGAAATCTGATGATTATTATAGGTTGTGTAGTAGTAAATTCCCTTTGTTGTGTTACAGCAAGAGGTATAAATCGTAATTTCATACTTGCCCTCGCTCACTTCGCAACAGCCTCGCTGTTGGTCTACTGAGCCGAGAATATGGAAAAACTGACTTACACTTTCGTTTTCACTGTCGGCAGAAATTGAATTCATTTTTGTAAACGCAACTCGTGCAAAGCGTGAGGCAGAGGAGAGGTCACCCGGAAGTCCGAGTGCGCCCATTCCTCGGCTGTACGAGTTAAGCGCAAGCCCGTTTGCAAAGGTGTTTTGCGGCTGTTTAGACGAAAGTGACATATAATTATTGAGCATAAACATTTGTGTTTCAAACGGCGGATTGTTTGTAAGCACGCCAACCGGATTATCGTAAATATGCAGTCCGTCTGCCATAGATTCCACTGTAATACAGCCGTTCTCATCGGCAATTATCCAATGAAGTTGAGCGGTTGGGAGTTTTTCGCTGAACGGTGTATCTGTAAGATTTATGCTTGCAAGCAAGCTTTTTGCCTCGTTAATATTTGCGCATTTGCCTAAAATGTATGGTATAAATTCAAACTGAGCAATATTTTCCTTTCCGCTTACAGGCTTTGCGTAAACGGCATTTCCCACAAAGTTAAGTCCTGCCATTCCGAGACCTTTTTCGTTGATTGCATCATAGTAAAGGGGATAATTTCCCACAATATGTGCCATTCCGATTATAGCATAGTGAGAGGCGCAAGCGCTTGTGTGGCGAAAATCAAAGGCATAGTTTCTCGGAGTAACGGTTATTTCGTCACCGTACGAAAATTCATAGTCAAGAGTTCGTCCAAAATAAAAATCCTTTGTTTTGTATGTTGCGGCAGTACACATATATAAACCTCCTTGTGTTATTGTTTTCTAAAAATAATTTAATATGTAAATGTTTAAAAATAATATCAGACTCCTCGCCAACCGACAAGGAGTCCTTTTGATTTGCAGTCAGATTATTACCATTTAAGCTCGCCGTCACCGCCCATAAGTTTTGTCATTTCCTCAATTTTTTCAAGCGGAAACGGGGGAGATGATACGGGTTTCATTGCAATGGACATAAGTTTCATGGGATTATCATCAGCGGCAATTCTGTTTGAACTTAATGCTCCGCAGATTTTACAGCGGTGAATAATTGCCCATTCGCCGTTTTTGCGCACCCATATTGCAACGGGTTCCATTGCTCCTCCGCAGTCAGCCTCACGATCACCCGGTTCAATATCAAGGTGCATACTCGTAAGACAGTAAGGGCAGTGGTTGCGGTGGTCACTTCCTGCACCGTTTGGCACAACAAGTCTGCCACATACCTTGCAGGTAAAACTTTCATTGCAGGCGTGTGATTTATAATAACCTTTTTTATATGATTTTTTCTTGTTTTCTCTATTCATAGAGCATAATCCTCCAAAAAGTAAAATCAAAAACCCTTTGGGAGGTTTGTCGGTAAAAGCAGCAAACCTCCCGATTATGCTACTATTACCGTTGTATTAGTCTTTGTCAAACACTAATCTCCTTATAAAAATATTTATGAAAAAGCCAAGGCTTAGTCAACAATTTACAATTTTATTATATCAGCATATAAAATGTTTTTCAATATACATCAAGTTAATTTTTGTATAAAATTATTGTTTATTTCAGCTTTTCGGCAATTCTCAGCGCCGCCTCTGTGTGCATTATTAAGTGCCTTGAAAACGGCATTTGAATAAGTCCTTTTATATTTTTGCCGCACCAATAATCAATTAGCCATACAGCATTCTCATCGTCACTCACGCACTTGCTGTCAATTAACTTTTGCTTTGCGTTTGCTGATATTTTTTCTTTAAGTTTGTCAAAAGGCAATTCCGTTAAAAGCAGTTCTGTTGCTTTCTTAACCTCTTCGGCATAGCTGTAAAGTTTTTCAATATCAAGCCTTTGTGAAAATTCTTTTATTTCATCTTTTACAAGCTCGTTGCCCGTTGTGATTATCGGCGAGCCGATTTTCTTTTGCCAATTACCGCTGAAAAACACCTGCTCATCATTGGCAATAAGAGTGTGCGCAACAATATCTTCAATTCTTGCAATATGCCATATGGAGTAGGCTATGGTTTTGTTGTGATAGCCTTTGGCGTTGGCAAATGGCATTTGCGAAAACTGTTCATTCCTGAGAGTATCTTTTAATTCTAATAGCGAATTTAAAATTGATTTTCTTAGTTTCAGCAGGGTTAGTATTCCGTCTTGAAATGTATCTCTATGTTTTAGCTGTTCCTGCACCTGTTTGTTTAATTCTGCCCATTCTTTGTTCATAATTTATCCTTTTGAGCTAACCATTCATCCCTCGTAATTGCATATACAACAGTAGTTTCGTTCTCCTCATCGGTATATTCATCAACCTTCGTACAGCCGTAAGAAACGGCAGTAGCAACAGATGCGGCATTAGACTTTTTCATATAAGAAAAACTGTATTGAATGGTGTGTTTGTAAATACCCAATCCCTCACTGCAAGGCTTGCCTCTTTTGCAAAGCCCTTATGCTGCATATCCTTTCTTAAATGATACCCGATTTCAGGCTTTATTTGATTATTAATCATTTGCATTGTAATTCCGCAGTCGCCAATCATTTCACCTGTGCTTTTCAGACAGACCGCCCACAATCCAAATCCGAAAATATGGTAGCGCTCAATGCTCCTGTTTATCCAATTTTGTACCCTGCTTTCATCAAAAGTGTAGGGGTAGTGCTGCATAATGTCGGAATCCGCTAGCACTTTATATAAAGCGTCAAAATCTTCATGCGTAAGCTCCCGAAGATACAGCCTTGCAGTTTCAATTTTCATTTTATCACCATTAATAATTTTATAGCAATCAAAAATTTCTGTCAATAAAAATCAAAGGGAACTTCTCATTTGAAAAGTTCCCTAATTTTATGCAAGTGATTTTTCCTTCGCAAAGCCTTTCATTTTTACATAATACACAACAAGCATAAGCAGCATACTTGCAGTCCATGCGGCAGGGCCTGCAACGCATATTGACGCATAGCCGATTATTGAGCTGAAAAGAACAGGTGTGCATATTCTCATGGCAACCTCAATCAGGGAGCCAATCATTGGAATAATGCCGTTTTTAAGTCCCTGTATTGTGCCACGATAAATGAACAGCATACCGAGCGACCACTCAAACGGACAGTTCCAGAATATGAATTGTACGGAGTAATCTATTGTTTGCTGAGAGCTGCCGCTTGTGAATATTCCTGTAATTTGTGTGGCAAAAAGCATTGAAATTGCGCCCACAATTATTGAGTAGGCAATGCAAAGCATAAGGCAGTTATTAACGCCTTTTTTGATTCTGTCATACTTGCCTGCGCCCTCATTTTGCCCTGCAAAGGTGGCAATTACCGTACTCATAGAGTTCATAGGATTTTGAATAAGCAGCTGTACTCTGTTGCCAATGGTGTAAGCCGCAACCGCATAAGAGCCGAACTGATTTACAAAATACTGCAAAACCATCATTCCTATTGAGATAACGGAATTTTGAAGTCCCATAGGACAGCCTACCCTAAGCTCGTCTGTAATCATTCTTTTTATATCTTTAAAGCTATCTTTTGTAGGCAAAAGCATTTTAACCTTGAAGTATATATAAATGCAGCAGAGTACGGCGGAAATAAGCTGAGAAATAACCGTTGCGATTGCCGCACCCGATACATCCCACTTGAATACTACTATAAACAGCAGGTCAAGCCCTACATTGAGTACAGAAGAAAATAACAGCAGATACAGCGGAGTTTTGCTGTCGCCCACCGAGCGGAGAAGTGATGCGGTAAGATTGTAGAGCATTGTTGCAGGTATGCCAAGGTAAATTATAGTGAGGTATTGGCTTGCGTAGTCAAAGGTTTCTTTTGTTGTGCCGAGCATTGTAAGAAACGGATTTACCAAAAATACAAACGCAGCGGTGAGTACAGCCGAGGACACTACACCGATGAGTATGTGTGCGGCAACACTTTTCTTTACCCGTTCTATATTTCCTGCGCCAAAGTGCTGAGAGGTTATTACCGAACAGCCTGCCGACAGTCCTATAAAAAATCCAAGTGCAAAAAAGTTTAACGAGCTTGTAGAGCCGACCGCCGCTAATTTTATTTCTCCAAGAGTTTGACCTACTATAAGAGTATCAACTACATTGTATAATTCCTGCAAAAGGTTTCCGATTATTACAGGAATAGCAAAAAGCAAAATCTGACTGAATATTTTTCCCTGCGTAAGATTTCTTATTGATTTTGACTCTGCCACAAATGTTCAACCACCTTTGTTAAAAATTATTGTAAAAAATAAAAATAAGCTATAATAGTTTTAAATTCGTATGAATTATAGCACAACAGAGTAAAAAAGTAAATCATACAATTCTAAAAATACAAAGACTTTTTGCGACAAAAACTTTGCAAAATGCACATAGATTTCAGCTCGGAAAATAACGATTGCAATTATTTTATTTGCAATGCAAAAATATTGTTTCAAGCTATTTTCAATACTTTTTCGGTGCGGAATTTGTTAGTCAAATGACAGTATTTCCCCGAAGTCGATGTCCTCATAGTCGAGCGAGCTGTAAATGTCTGTATCGTCAGACTTTTTATGAATTTCGTAATCATCACAGTCTTTGTCAAGGCTGTAGAGCATAGCTTCTCGTGTTAATGCGGCGTAGTCACTGTCGCTGAGAGAAAGCAAAGCACCCACAAATTCTTCTTTTGTAAAGCCATGGAAAATCAATTCCTCATTATCAAAAATAAAGTTTATAGCCTGTTCAATAACCTCATCGTTACCAAACCTGAACACAACCGGAAGCCAAGCCATTTGCTCATCCTCATCATAAGGAATAGCCCTGATATAATCAGAAAAAGTTTTTTCATCAAAGTGCTCTGCAATAATATCTGCCTGCTCTACTCGTTTGAAAGATGTAAAATCTTCAGCGGATTCAGAATATTCTGTATAATCAGAACACCAGTTAAGCTGACTTGTATATGCGTTGAAAACTACACAAAGGGTAAAATCATCTACCACATTGCCGGTTCCTTTCCATGTTACTGTTGCACATGGCTCACTAAAATCTCGAATAAAGTATAAGCTGTCATGGGTATTAATACCTTTGTATTTAAACGAAACCATTTTATCATTTGCATTTTCATTGTAAGGGAAAAGGTTTGTTTCCAGCTCTTTATAAAGTTCTGCTTCAAATTTTGATAACAACGCAGGAATTTCGCACTTTGACAAACATAAAATTTTAAACATATCTGGCATAAAAATCACCTTGAAAAAATTATTCAACGCACCGCTTTGCCGGCATAGCAGCTTTGTTGTGCTATAAGAATACAATAAAACTTTTAATTGCACAATGTATTTTCAGCAACAATTTTTTCAATGGTAAAAGTTTAGCTAAATGGTAAAATTGACTATACTATGGAAGAGCTGCGTTTGTGTAATGGGCAGAGAACTTTGTGCAATACACAGAAAATTTGGCGATTTAATTGTATAAAATTACTCCCGGCACTGCTGATTAATGCGGTGTCGGGAGCTGCTTTTTATATATGAAGATGTTTGAGTACCGGAAAAAATTTCTTTAGCTTGCACCAAAGAAGTATAAAACCCGAGCAGGCGAGAATGTCAACTATTGTCATAATCCACCAACAATAGCTTATACTTTGCAGTACAGGAGTATTGCTCCAAATTTGGTTTGAATAACTGTTTACTGCGTAATTTAAAGCCATAATAATTATGGTGTTTTTGCCTAAGAATGCTAAAAATTTAAAATTATTCACATATTTGTAGCAGATAAAGAGTATTGCAGAGGAAACTGTAATTGACCCCAAAAATGTAAGGAAAGTGTTGTTAAGTGTATTGTTGCAGAGGTCAACTCTTGGGTTTGTTACTATGCATAATGCACCGAGGGCAACCATAGAAACAACAAACGAAATGCCGTGATTGATTTTTTCAAGCGTGTTGTTTTCTTTTATTTTTAAGCCTATGAACATAAATACCGTACCGATAAGCGCAATGTTAATGTGCCAAGGCAGTTGAATTTTTACCGTAAGATATAAAATGTAGTCTAATATTACGGATAATAAACAGATTGCGGTTTGTATTCCTGCACTTTTAATTTTATTGAGGAAATAAAAGCAAATACAGCAGATGAACATACAGGGCAAAAACCATAGCGGTGTGCAGTTCGGCATTTTGTCAATAGAACCCCACGAGTAAAATATCCATTGCAGATGATTAATTGTAGAGTTAAACAACTCTTGCCCGCTAAGTCCCCTTATATGTTCAAGCGGAATGTTTATAAGCAGATTGAAAAACGCAAGAATAAAATACGGCACAATGTACGATTTGAATTTTGTAACTATAAGATTTTTAAAACCGAGCTTGCTCCACTTTTCTTTGTTATACAGAAATCCCGACAATATAAAAAAGAACGGCATATGAAATCCGAAAATTGCTTTAACAAGCGGGACAGGTGCATTTGCGTGACCGATAAGCATTAAAATAATCACAAATCCTCTTGCTACATCTATGTAAGACAGTCGCTCGGATTTATCTTTTTCCATCAATAATCCCCACACATTTTTTTATTTTGACATTTGCATAACTACTATTATAACCCAGATTTTGAAATTTTCAAGGATATGAGATTATTTTGCTTTTTTAAATATAATTCTTGAAATAAATACTTAAATAATAGTTCAAATAGCTTTTATTATAAAATAAATATGATATAATTATCTGTAAATAATTATTATAATTTTAAAAGGTGGTGCTTTTATGAAAGAAACTTATGAGGAAAAAATAAACAGAAGATTAAAGGTTAAGCAAAGAATTATTGAGGTTGCCGCAGGCAGGGAAAAGGCTGACCTTGTAATTAAAAACGCAACATATCTTAATGTATTTTCAAATGAGTTTTTGCAGGGTGATATTGCCGTTGCAAACGGTCTTATAGCAGGCATAGGCGAATACGAGGGAGAAAAAGAAATTGATGTGAACGGAAAAATTGTACTTCCGGGATTTATTGATGCGCATATTCACCTTGAAAGTGCAATGGTAACTCCGAGTGAATTTGCAAAGGCTGTTATTTCTCATGGCACTACAACGGTTATTACCGACCCACACGAAATAGCAAATGTAATGGGAACTGACGGTATTGAATATATGATACAAAGCTCGCAGAACCTGCCTGTTGATGTGCATTTTATGTTGCCGTCCTGTGTACCTGCTACCGAGTTTGACGAGAGCGGTGCAGAGCTTGGCTACAAGGATATTGATTCGTATTTTGAGCATAAAAAAGTCCTCGGTCTTGCTGAGATGATGAACTATGTCGGAGTGATAAACGGTGACGATGATGTGGTTTCAAAAATAGTTGCCTCGCAGGCTCACCATAAAAAAATAGACGGACATGCTCCCGAGCTTTCGGGAAACGACCTAAACGCTTACATTGCGGCAGGTGTGTATTCCGATCACGAATGTTCCACTTTTGAAAACGCACTCGAAAAGCTGAGAAAAGGTCAGTTTATTATGATAAGAGAGGGTACGGCGGCGCATAACCTCAGCGCGCTTATGCCGCTGTTGACAGAGCAGTATAGCGACCGCTGTATGTTTGCAACAGATGACAAGCACCCAAGCGATTTGCTTAACGGCGGACATATTGATTACATAGTAAAGCAGGCGCTGAAAAACGGCGCAGACCCAATAGTTACCCTCAAAGCGGCAACGCATAATGCGGCAAGATATTTTTTGCTCAATAACAAGGGTGCAATAGCTCCCGGCTACCTTGCCGATATTGTAGTGGCAGATAATTTTGCTGATTTTAATGTTGAAATGGTATTCAAAAGGGGAAAGCTGATATTTGACGGCGAGGTAAAGGAATTTGACGCTCCGTCTGTTGATGAAACACTTGTTGAAAAATGCCACAATACCTTTAACCTTGACGAGGTTACGCCGAATAGCTTTAAAGATGACGGAAAGCTCGGACTTATCGGGCTTGTAGGCGGTGAATTGCTCACACGCAACCTTGGCTTTGCGGATAAAACAGATGTAGAAAATGATATTTTAAAGATTGCCTGCGTTGAGCGCCATAAGAACACGAACCATATAGGCGTAGGATATGTAAAAGGATATTCGCTGAAATCGGGTGCAGTCGCAACCTCTGTTGCACACGATTCGCATAATATTATAACCATAGGCTGCAGTGATACCGACATAGCCGTTGCGGTTAATGCCATTAGAAAAGCAAAGGGCGGAATAGTCGTTGTTGAAAACGGAGAGGTCAAGGCTTTGCTCGAACTCCCCGTTGCAGGTCTTATGTCGGAAGAAAAGTTGGAAACAGTAAACGAAAAACTCGAAAAAGCAAAAGCCGAGGCATACCGCCTTGGTGCAGATAAAAGCATTGACCCGTTTATGACCTTGTCATTTTTGAGCCTGCCCGTCATCCCGTCATTGAGAATAACCACAAAAGGCGTGTTTGATGTGGAAAAGTGCGAGCTTTTAAAAAATGAGATGAGTGTTTAAAGCGCAAAGTTTAGCATTTGTTTTACTTTATCGTCCGACTGAAACTAAGTTAAAATCCAATTTAAAATTTACTGATTATCTCCCAATAACCTCTCTGTAAAAATCTATAAAAGCATTCAGAGCGGGGGAGCGCCATTTGTTTTTGTGTATCAGTAATTGAGTCCACACTGAAACGCTGAAATTCATAATCGGCAGGTGCTTTATTTCGCCTGAACGGTAGTAATCCTCAGTTATGAAATCGGGCAGGAATGACACCATACGGCTGTCTTTTATAAGTGAACATATTTGCAGTGGATTGCCGATTTCGAGTATTGGGTGAATTTCCAACGATTGCAATGCAAGCTCGTTGTTAAGCAGTTTTCGGTAGCTCATATTGCTTTCTGTCAATACAAAGTCTTCCTCGCAAAGTCTGCTGAGTGTGATTTTTTTCTGCTGAAAAAGAGGGTGCTCAGATGCCGCAAAAAAATGCACAGCCTCCTCGTGCTCGGCACATATGATAAATTCCGAATCGTAAATATGGCTGTCGAGCGTGAATATAAGGTCAACCTCGTTTTTCCTCAGCATATCAAACATTTTTTCTGTTCCGCTCTCAAATACCACAAGGTGGATATTCGGAAAAAGTCTGCGGAATTTCAAAAAATCATCTTTGAAATAGCGGCTGCATACAGAGCTTGACATAGCAAGGCGGATATTTCCCTCAACAGTTTCGGGTGTACGCAAATCCTCAAGCATTTTTTCGCGCGATTCAAGAATGTTTCGTGCGTGCTGTAACACTATAATTCCGTCTGCCGTTAGGCTGATTCTATGATAAAATCGGTCAAAAAGTACAGTGTTCAGCTCGCTTTCAAGCTGTTTTATTTGTGAAGATACTGTCGATTGCGTGTAGCCGAGCTTTTCGGCGGCGGCAGAAAATCCCGAATATTCGCAAACCGCAACAAAGGTTTTCAGTACATTTGTATCCATAGCTTTTATTCCTTTACAAACGATATTTTCGTTATTATAACATATTATTATCAATTTTACAAATGATACAATATTTGATATAATAATATTTGCATTATGTTTAGTTTTAAAGGAGATTTTATTAATGAAGCGTGAGCAGCTTGGCAGTCGCCTTGGATTTATTATGCTTTCTGCCGGATGCGCTATCGGATGCGGAAATGTTTGGAAATTTCCGTGGATGTGCGGTCAAAATGGCGGCGGAAGTTTTATGCTTGTTTACATAATATGTCTTATTGTGCTCGGTATTCCGTCTTTGATTATGGAATTTGCAATGGGCAGGGCGGCGCAGACAAGTCCGATACATATGTATAAAAAATTAGAAAAACCGGGACAAAAGTGGGGCGGCTTTGGTTGGGTGTGCCTTGTGGGCAATCTTGCGCTGATGGCGTTTTACACAGTTGTGTGCGGATGGATTATCTACTATTTTGTCAATTTTCTTATAGGGAATAATGCCGACCTCGGCTTTAATTCTATGATTTCTCAGCCGTCTGTAAATGTTATTTTTCTGCTGGTTACGGTAGTTATTGCTTTTGTAATTCTCTCGTTCAATATTCAGAGCGGACTTGAAAAAGTAACAAAATATATGATGTGCGCATTGCTTGTGCTGATGGTAGTTTTGGCGGTAAACAGTCTGTTGCTGAAAGGCGCAGGAGAGGGAATGTCGTTTTACCTCAAACCCGATTTTTCAAAGATTGACGGCTCGGTTATAGTGGCGGCAATGAATCAGGCATTCTTTACATTGTCAACAGGTATGGGCGGAATGGCTATTTTCGGAAGTTACATAGGCAAAGACCATTCCCTTATGGGCGAGGCTGTTAATATAATTTCTTTGGATACTCTTGTTGCCATTCTTGCAGGTGTAATAATTTTTCCTGCTTGCTTTACTTATGGTGTTGAAGTAAATTCAGGCCCGAGCCTTTTATTTGACACTATGGCAACTGTGTTTAATAATATGGCAGGCGGCCGCATATGGGGAACTCTCTTTTTCCTGTTTATGGTTTTTGCGGCTTTGTCAACCGTTCTCGGTGTGTGTGAAAATATCCTTGCAATGATTAGAGATTTAACGGGTTGGTCACGCCGCAAAGGAAGTTTGATTTGCGGAATTGTTGTATTTGTCCTTGCACTTACAACAGCGCTCGGTTTTAGTGTGCTTCATTTTCAACCGTTTTCCGAAGGAACAACATGGCTTGATTTCTGGGATTTCATAGTATCTACAAATATTCTTCCGCTGGGTTCGCTTGTTCTTGCTCTTTTCTGTTGCAATAAATTCGGCTGGGGCTGGGATAACTTTATCAAAGAGGCTAACGAGGGCAAAGGACTTAAGATTAAGTCGTGGATGAAACCCATTTTTAAATATGTTGTACCTCTGTTTATAGGATTTATTTATGTTTACGGCTTGATTACATTTAATTGGAAATGATTGTTTATATAACTTAAAAAGTAGGTCAACATTAAAATGTGTTGACCTACTTTTTGTGGTTTTGAAATTAAATTACAGTTATCGCACAAAGTTTAGTTTAGTAAATTTTTTTCTATAAACTTTTCTGTCGCCTCATAAATAATAATCGTGAAAGTATGACTGTTACCACACTGCCTGCAAATATTTGCAAAGGATAGGTTAGCAGGCTTGCTTGCGGAATTATCATACTAAGTATTGTGATTGCACCGACAGGCGGCATATAAACTTTGGCGAAGTAAAGTATCATAAGCATTATTGCGGTAGCCGTCAGGGCGGCGATTGTCAGAGGCAATCCACACTGAATATTTATTATATATCTTGCCAATACTCCGACAAATGCGCAGGCTGTAAGCACAAGTACAGGCTTTATCGGCTTTAGGCGAGCTTTATTATTCGGACGGGAAAATTCAGTAAACACCACAAGCAACGGTGGTGCAACCGCAAATCTGAAATCCAATGGAAATGCGATATATCCGATTGCAGCAACGCAAATTACTCTTATTACAGCGTCGATAATGTCAGATCTGAAATTTAGCGTTACAGGCTCATATGGTTCTTTTTCCCTAATGCCTGTACTTTCAAATATTTTGCGGAATAGTATAACCGCCACTGTCAGCAAAAAGGCGGCGAGCGGATACACAAAGCTTGTGGTCTGCATCATAACAGGCAACACGATTGCCGAAATCAATGGTGCAAAAGTTGTTTTTGAGAACATAAAAACAATCTGAGAAATTGCAAAAGCTATGATTATCTGCGGATATATTTCAAAATGTATATATCTCACAATAAGCACGCCAAAAACGGCACATAGGCTAATTAAGCCGAGCATTCGCCTGCCGTTGACTTTCCAACTCCTTTTTTCAGCCACCAAATATCCTATGGCAAGCGCTGTTATCTCGGGGAAAATAATTTCTTTTTCGTTGAGTATCTCTGCCGATACGGTCATACACGCAACCAATATCAAAGTCGATATGTAGGAAAGTACAGTTTTAAGTGTTTTTCTATTTTTCATATCTTTACAGCCTTTGTCAGTAATGTTAATATTATATCATAAATCACCTTATAAAACAGCAATAACAAGAAAATGTGTAATATTATAAATATCTTTTTATCTTAACAGATTTATAACAAATGGGGGATATGTATTGCTGTTGTGCTTACAATCGTGTATAATATTAGAATATAATTAAAATATATAATCTGAAAGGAGTTTTGTATATGCCAAAATCAGCAAATCTTTATGCACGAATTGAGCCTGACCTAAAAGAACAGGCGGAGGCTATTCTGAATGCACTTGGTATTCCTGCGTCAAATGCAATTACAATGTTTTATAAGCAGATTGTTCTTCATAATGGTATCCCGTTTGATTTAAAAATTCCTAATCATCCGACAGACATCAGCCGTATGACAGAATCACAGTTTAACGAGGAGCTTGAAAAAGGCTACAAGAATATGCAGGAGGGCAACACCATACCTATTAAAAAGTGAGTTTTAGTTTAACACTGTAAATCTCAAAACTTCAATTCTTTATCAGTGGGGAAGCGGAGATTTGCAGATTAGTAAAAATAAAAGGAGCAGCTGTTTGACTGCTCCTTTACTGTTATACGCAAATGAAAAATAAATTGCGTCAATGACAAGGTGTATCAAGGTCTATGTATAAACTTTTATATAGCAAATAAAAAAACTGTATATAAAAAGTTATGTAAATTACATTGATGCACATTGCACATCATAAAATTTATGCACTGAAAAAAGGACAGCACATAAATTGACGGTAATATAAATCAAAGAATAAATTTAGTCTTTGGATTTTCAAACTCTGCTTTGCGAATTTCAAAGGCTTTTTTTACATCATCTTCAAAGGCGAGAGTAGGCTTATCCGCACCCATCAGCTTTAAAAGCCTTTTTGTAAAATCGGGATTGTTTACAAGTATCGGCCCGAGCTGAGCGGTAGCGACTAAGTTGTTTACCATAATGCCCTCTTTGTCGGAGTCTTTGTTAATGCCAATGCCCTTAATGCACTTGACAAAGCAGCAATCCGAGTTGTCTCCAAACCAATATGTAAACTGACTTCTGAAACCGAGAATTTCTGTTCCGTCTGCCATTGTGCCATGATTAAGACTGTTAAATCGTGTGTACTGCGCTCTTTTTGCGGTAAATGGCAAAATGCCGAGTGCAGGGATTTTTCTGCCGTCATAGTCCTCAATTTCATTGAAAAGCACTTCACCCGAATTGCCTGTAAAAAGCATTGGAGTGCCGTCCTCAATAAGCTGATTTATTCTGTCACGATAGGGTAAAAGCGCCTTTATTATAAGCTCTTGATTCTTTTCGTTTGACGGTGCAAGGTAAATTAAATTCGGCTCTTCGTCTGTGAATAACGGTTTGTCGCCAAAAGCAGTTGAAACGAACTCAGCGTTCGGCAGACATTTTTTAAGATATTTTATATTGCCCATATCGCCGAAAAGATTGCATATTTCGGGGAATAGAATTTCTATTTTCATTACTTTGCACTCCTTTCAGCCATTCTGTTGCCGATTGTGTTCTTAGAAATTGTAGCGTACGAGGTTGTGTAAACATCATAAAGAAAGAAGATTGTGTCTGCCTTGTCAAGGTCCACCGCCATTGCTGCATCAGATTCCTTTTCAACACAAGTGATTTTTTCCTCGGGAACACCTGCAAGAAGCAATCTTACCTTATAATCCATACGGCGAACTCCGCTGCAAATAACCTGCTCAATTGAGTTGTCATTCAAAAATTCAAAGTCTGTGTCATATATCCAAGCTGTGTTTTCGCTTGTTTCCTCTGCGTCACCGAGGTCATCGAGCATAAGTACAACAGACTTTTTGCCGCTGTGATTTTTAATAGAAGAAAATACTCTTGAGCAGGCAACAGGATTCTGTCCCTTTGCCACACTCATAATAACCTGCTTGTCGCCGATTTTTTCCTCGTCATAACGGCTCTTTACAATTTCGAGCTTTTCAACCGATTTTCTGAGCTGCTCTGCGCTAAGTCCGAACTCCGAAAGAACGGCGATTGCGCCTGCAAGGTTGTAGGTGTCTGTAACAGAAGTGCCTACCATTTTAAAGTCGGCGGTTTTGCCCTTGAGCGACATTGTAATTCTGCCTGTACCTTCGTTTACCTTTGTAACATCATAGTCAGCCTTTGGCGAGCGGAAACTGCATTTTGTGCAGTGAGCCGAGCCAATGTGGTGGTAGCGGCGGAAGTCATATTCAAGTCGGCTGCCACATTTAGGACAAAGCGGTGTGTCTATTATAATGGTATCCTCATTAAGAACCTCGTCACTCTGCTTTTCAATGCCAAAATAAACTCTGTCATTGCTTTTTGCCAGTCTTGCGCTTACAAGGTCATCAGCGTTCAAAACAAGCTTTGTCTGCTTTGGAATATGCTTGTCGAGAATGTCAAATATAAATTCAGAGTGTGCATTTCGCTTATAGGAATCTCTGAAAAGGTTTGTGCAGAGTAGGTATGTAGGGTGCACATACGGATAAATAAGTCTTGAGCTGCGTTCGTCAAGCTCAAGTACGGCAAGGTCTTTTACTGTTTTGCCTCTTAAATTAACGGCAGAAATCAATGTAGTTGCCACACCGCCGAGAATATTACTTCCTGCACGATTATTTACAGGTGAAAATCCGTTGTCGGCAAGAATATCATTAATCATATTTGCTGTTGTGGTTTTGCCGTTAGTTCCTGTTATGCCGATAATTGTTTTCGGCTTATCCATTCTGCCCAAAAAATCGGGACAAATTTTCATAGCAAGCACACCGGGCATATGAGTGCCGTTGCGGTGCATTACCGAGAGTGCAACAGTAGCAAGTTTTGCAGCGTAAAGAGCCGCAAAAAATCGAATACCCTTCATTTATAAAGCTCCTTTAATTCTGATTATAAGTTTTATTATATCAAATCAGACATAATAGTGCAAGGTTGCGAGCGGATAAAACAAACAAATAAACCACAATAATTTTATTATATTTTTGAAGATACAATTATCCTGCAATCTGCCACAAAAAAGTTTTGACATTTGCAAAAAATAATGTTATTTTATATATAGTAATAGTTTAACAATATATTAAAATTTAAGCTACCAAGATATAGATATTTTTTATAAAAGGTGGTTACTATATGGCTGAAATCAGTTTGCTAAATCCGCAAAATTCTAAAGCTGTGTTTAAGAGCCTGACAAAAGAAAGTATAAATGACCTTTCGCTCGACTTTATTTGCAAGGCACTTACAAAAAGTGAATACGAACAAAATGTTATAATGAAAATTATGACAGAGATTACAGATGACGCAGATACTGTTAGGTACAGGGGTGATGTTTTTGATGATTTTTTAAGATTTCCAAAGCTGAGGGAGTCCCTTGCCGAGCTGCTTGAGGAGCTTAACGATTTGCGAGATATTTCAAGATTTCAAAAGGATACCGAGGCGTCATCTTTGTGGAAGTTAATCAATCGTTTGCGTGAGATTGACGGCTATGTAAATTGCATTACAAAAATCAAGGAGTGCCTTGAAAGTCTTGATATTAAATCTGAGGGTTTGCTCACGCTAAAAAAAGAGGTAACGGATATTTACGCAAACAGCGGCTTTCCGCAGCTTAAAAAGGATATTACCGAAACCTTTGCCAAGGTGCAGAGGGTAAAGAGCATTACTATCGGTGTAAATCTTGATGATTTGCTAAGACCAAAGAGCGCAGGTATTCTTTCGCTGAATGACAAGGCTTTTGCCTCGTCGGGACTTATGCAGCATTTTTTAAAATTTACAAATAACGACGATGAAATTCATTTCGGTACGGATATATCCGATATTAAAAAGTTCCACCCGTCAAGTCCAAAATTCAAAGAAAACGATATTGGAATCGGCACGCTTGATGCAGTTCCCACAAACGGAAATCCTCATGTGACCGCAAGCGGACTTACGGGTGCAGATCCGCTTTCCGACAGTCTTAAAAAAGCGGTAACGGATATTATGAGAAAGACAGTGCGTGATATTCAGAGTGTGCTTACAAAGTATGTGAATATCAGCGGATACACACTCTCGGCGCTTATGCCTGAAATTGTTTTCTACATTAGGTGGGCAGAGCTTGTTGATAAGATAAGGGCAAAGGGACTTGATATGTGCAAGCCTGAAATTTTGCCGTCTGAAAGCCGAGAGATTTTTGCAAAGGGCGTTTATAACCTCAAGTTAGGCATTAAGCGTGTAAAGGGCGAAGAGTTTAATATTGTGGCAAATGATATTGATTTTGACGATAAGTCGGGCAGAATTTATATTCTTACAGGTCCGAACAGAGGCGGTAAAACCACATTTACTCAGGCAGTTGGACTTGCGGTGCTGCTTGCTCAAAATGGTATTTACGCACCTTGCGGTGAATTTAAACTCAGTCCATGTGATAACATTTTTACACACTTTCCGGCAGACGAAAACGATACCGTTGACCTTGGCAGACTTGGCGAGGAGAGTAAAAGACTTGCAGAGATTTTTGATGTTGCAACCGAAAACAGTATGCTTTTGCTTAACGAAAGCCTTGCTACCACAAATGTTTCTGAGGGTTTGTTTATCGCAAAAGATGTTGTGCGTGCAATGCGCTACCTCGGTGTGCGCTCTGTGTTCAATACGCATATGCACGACCTTGCCAAAAACCTTGATGAAATGAATACCGAAACCGAGGGAAAAAGCATTGTGCAGAGCCTTGTTACGGGAGTTGACCATGGCGAGCGCTCGTTTAGAGTTTATATTTCGCCGCCGCAGGGCAGCAGCTATGCAAGAGATATTGCAAAGAAATACGGTGTTACATTTGAACAGATAAAAACCAATATAGACAAAGCGTAAGAGGGGAATATTTATGAAAAGAAAATTATCAGCATTGTGCTTGCAGCTGTACTTTCGGTATTTACAGCAGTTGCGGCTGTTGTGCCTGCCACAGCGGTTGAGGACACTGTAAGCCAGCATTATGACGGAGAAATAAAAGGACAGGGACAATCAGTAGAATACAAGTTTGGAATCGGCATATCGGGTGATTTTGAATTTACAGTCGGCGGTGCGCTTGAAAAATACGTAATACAGTTTTATGACGCAACAGGGCATAAGTATGTGGACGAAAGCTGTCATACAGGAAAGTTTGCCGATAAATTCTATATTTCAGCCGGCACATAATATGTTGCCTATGTTAGCGCCGACAACGCAACGGGCAGTTATGAGCTTGACACAACAAAAGCTGTATTCGGTGATTTTAACAATGATAATAAAATAGATGTAAACGATGTTACGGTTTTGCAGATGTTTATTTCAGGCGGACATAAATTTTCGGATTTAAAGGTGCTTTCGGCTGATTTGGACGGCGACGGACTTGTTATGGTAACAGATGTTACCCACTTGCAGATGGCTATTACCGCCGGCGCAGAAAGTATGTAATTTATAGTTAAAACAACACGCACCCTTTACTTTGTGGTGACCCCCAAAAGTTAGACTTGAAAGCGTAGTGGCTTTTAGCTGCTAC
>ERZ833822.1278-NODE-1278-length-21954-cov-8.740901_pt1 | contig 21954 bp, 19 predicted proteins | sample MGYA00519913_ERZ833822 | MGnify/ENA primary metagenome ERZ833822 (study PRJEB31850, sample SAMEA3708746) | human gut metagenome | biome: human gut; feature: human-associated habitat; material: faeces | place: China | collected 2014 ... | reverse complement strand
CGAAATACGATTGAGTGACATAAATAGTAAATTTCGTGTTAAATACAGTTGATATTTTTATTGATAATTAATTCTCTGTTTGTACGGCCTTGTACCAATGCTTGGCAATGACTCGTCACATAATGATTCGAAACTCAATGAGTTTACGGGCTCTCTCAATACTTCCGTTGAAGTATCTCTCCCCAGATAATAGCGCGGCGGGCTTCTTCTGCGGAGTGAATCGTGAAATCATGTTCGTTATCAGTTGATTCGGTGTGAGAGTTATAATGAGAACCTTGTTGGGAATTTCGTTTATCTTGCGCGGCACTGTTTGCCAGGGATGCGGAAACGGATATTTCTTCTTTTTTTCTTTTCTGCTGCGCCGCTGGTTTCGCCGTCTGTTTGGGAGACTGTTGCGGTGGCGTCTGTTTCAGGGGTTTAGGCTGGAATAATTCTTCCAGCGACTTGGGGCCACCCCATGCCTCGGGCATAGGAACTGCATCCGGAGCTACTTCAACGGGGGATGGCATCGGGGAAACGGGGCGTTTATTCTTAGCTTTTTTCGATTTACTATTCTTATTCACCTCTTTGAATATTCCCACAAGAATGACACCTGCTATCAAGAGAAATTTCAAAAAATCTTCCATTGTGCTTCACATCTAAATAGTTATCCGCCAAAGGTAGGCATTTTATCTGGTTTGAACTAACATTTGGGCATGAAAAAAGGGCAGCTTCACAGCTCCCCTTAATTTTTTTAACCTAAACCTTAACTATGAAAAAATCTAATGTTTCTTTCATTGCACAAATGTGAAAAATAAATTTAAATTTGCCAAGTATATGGATGGAAAATGTTTATCCTCTTAACATAAATTACAAATTTGATTGCCAAATCATCAATTTTTGCGTTATTTCTGTGTCAATTAACCACTTATTGAAAGTGAAGCCGTATCTTTGCATCCGAATTTTTAAACTAAGATTTAAGTATGAACGAATTAACGGGAGCGGACTTTAAATCCGCAACTGAAATGACTGATGACAACAAGAAGTTGTTTATCGAAACATACGGCTGCCAGATGAACGTAGCCGACAGTGAGGTGATTGCATCGGTGATGCAAATGGCGGGTTATTCCGTAGCTGAAACGCTGGAAGAGGCTGACGCTGTGTTTATGAACACTTGTTCTATCCGCGACAATGCGGAGCAGAAGATCCTGAACCGCCTGGAGTTTTTCCACTCGCTGAAGAAAAAGAAAAAGCGCCTGATTGTGGGTGTACTGGGTTGTATGGCCGAACGGGTAAAGGATGATTTGATAACGAATCATCATGTCGACCTGGTAGTCGGTCCGGATGCTTACCTGACGTTGCCCGATTTGATTGCTGCCGTAGAGACTGGCGAGAAAGCAATCAATGTGGAGCTTTCTACTACCGAAACTTATCGGGATGTGATTCCGTCGCGTATCTGTGGCAATCATATTTCCGGCTTTGTGTCCATTATGCGTGGTTGCAACAATTTCTGCACTTATTGCATCGTTCCCTATACTCGCGGACGTGAGCGTAGCCGTGACGTGGAAAGCATTCTCAATGAAGTGGCGGATTTGGTGGCAAAAGGCTATAAAGAAGTCACCCTGTTGGGGCAAAATGTCAACTCATACCGTTTTGAGAGACCGACAGGAGAAGTGGTTACCTTCCCGATGTTGCTCCGAACAGTGGCCGAAGCCGCTCCGGGGGTACGTATTCGTTTCACGACTTCCCATCCGAAGGATATGAGTGACGAAACGTTGGAGGTGATTGCGCAAGTGCCGAATGTATGTAAACATATTCATCTGCCTGTGCAGAGCGGTAGTTCCCGCATCCTGAAACTGATGAATCGTAAGTATACCCGTGAATGGTATCTGGACCGGGTGGCAGCTATCAAACGCATCATCCCCGATTGCGGACTGACTACCGATATTTTCTCCGGTTTTCATTCTGAAACGGAAGAAGATCATGCCATGTCGCTTTCGCTGATGGAAGCGTGTGGGTACGATGCTGCTTTCATGTTTAAATATTCCGAGCGTCCGGGAACGTATGCTTCCAAACATCTTGAAGATAATGTGCCCGAAGAGGTGAAAGTCCGCCGCCTGAATGAGATTATCGCTTTACAGAACCGTCTGTCTGCCGAATCCAACCAGCGTTGCATCGGAAAGACGTATGAAGTGCTTGTGGAAGGTGTTTCCAAGCGTTCGCGCGATCAACTGTTCGGCCGTACGGAACAAAACCGTGTGGTGGTGTTCGACAGAGGGACGCATCGTGTCGGTGATTTCGTCAATGTGCGTGTCACAGAGGCTAGTTCGGCTACGCTGAAAGGGGAAGAAATCTGATTTCACCACAGAGGACGCAGAGGACACAGAGGTCTTATTCTCATAGTCGTGGCTGTCTTGTAGTTGTGACTGCCTGTACGGTATGTGGCAACTGCGCTTATACAACACATCCTGTGGAGGCTTTGAGGATTAATATAAAAAATCAGTGTTCCTCTGTGTCCTCTGCGTCCTCGGTGGTGAAACTTACATCATCATGTGTCTCCTGATGGAGAACTTCACAATTGCCATTGCGTTGATGGACGCGAATGGAATATCCATCGGTTCGTGGTGTGTGTTGTAACTCACCAGTTTGAGATGACCTTCCTTCTCCGAACGGTTTACGTATTTTACTGCCAGATACTCGTCTCCGTCAATCATAAACGATACCAGGTATATTTCCCCGTAAATGACGTTGTCGAAACTGCTGATTTCCTTGTATCCGATAATGTCTCCCGATTTCAATATAGGGTACATGCTGTCTCCGTTGACGTAGACCGCCCCGTCGCAGACGGATATATTGGGAATCAATATCTTCCCCAGTGCATACTGCTTTTTATTGGTGAACAATGTTTTCAGGTTCGCAGCTGCCGTAATGTCGTATAATGTCACGCTACGGTCGTCTATTGGTTCGGGTGTTTTCGGATTGTGTATAATCTCGACTTCTCCCTGCACCAGTTCGCTTTCGCAATGTCTCGGCTGATGTTTCGGATTTCCTTTTCCCAATAATAGCCAGTTGTAGTCTACCTTGTCCCCCAATTTGTCGAGCAACAAGCGGAAATCGATGCTGTTTCGTGCGCCCCAATTGGTGACTGTGGCTCTCGAAACTCCCAGATATTCAGCTAGTTCGCTGTCTCTTTTCAGGTTTAACGCCTGTTTGGCACGCTTGATGATACCTAATACATCCAAATTTGTATCCATTCTGTTTTTTTATTTAAAAGACTAATCCCGGATTTATAAATGGCAGCTATAAAATGGCTGACTAAAAAAAATGTGTTTACTATATGTTTATAATCAATGACTTGTAAAATAATTAAGATTAAAAATGAAAACTAATATTTTATTTATGAAAAAATATTCTATCTTTGTCCCATTGATTAATAGAAAACGTTTCAAAAATATAAATTAAAAACGGATATGCCATGCAATACTTCAAGAAAAACACAAAAAACTTGAAATTTTCTCATCCGCCACCTGCGGAAAGCTTACTGATGCCTGTTAACAGCTATTCTCCCAAGTGTTAATAGCTATTTCTCTAACCATTAATATCTGAAACGCCAGATGTTAATACCTGGCAATAGGATAACAAAAGGATAACATATTGTATACGAATACTCCGTATTTGAATGATTACAGACCTGACTGATAAAAACTAGCATTTATAATTTATAATTGGATAACAAAATGAAAAGCTCAAAAGTACAAACACTGTGCGTTTGCGGATGTTGCAAACGCTCTCTTCCGGCAAGTGCCTTTTATATCAATAAGAAAACCGGCCTTCCCGGCAACTACTGTAAGGAATGTCGTAAAACTGTCAGCCGGAACCATCGGAAGAACGAGAAACGCTCCCTTGCATGCGACAGGGAAAGCAATTATCCGGTAATAACCTCTACGGAAAATCCCACGTTGCGACGGGAACTTATTCTGCATGCCCTTGAAACCGTAGCTGCCAGCATTGAACGGAAAAGGCGGAAAGTCCGTGAATCGGAATTTGAATCCGAATCAGGTTCTGAATTCCAATCCGAATCAGTCTTTGAATTGGAATTAGAATCAAAATCAGGATCAAAATTAGAATTGGCAGACTGATTTATAAAAACAATTTATATCATGGGACGAATAAAACAAGGGCTTGACTATTTCCCTTTGAATACCGATTTTATGCACGACCGTGTCGTACGCCGTGTGATGAAGCGTGAAGGCGATTCCGCCTTCACGATCCTGCTCTATACCCTGTCTTATCTATATTCGGGCGAGGGTTATTATATTCATGTCGATGATGACTTCTATGACGAACTCTCCGACCAGCTCTTCAGCACGGATAACGATAGTGTCCGCCGGGTGCTTCGTCTGTTTGTGGAGTACGGTTTCTTCGATTCCTCTCTCTACGAACGTTACGGCATCCTGACTTCCGCCGACATTCAGCGGCAGTTCCTTTTTATCACTAAACGCCGCAGCCGCCGTCATATTTCTCCGGACTACTGTCTGCTGCCGGATGAGGAAACCGTACACTCCACCCTTCCGGATGCTGTTGCAGAAACCCCGGATATTGTAACGCAAACCCTCGATACTGTAACAGAATCCCCGGATACTGCAACAAAAAGCACCTTCATAAAAAGAAAAGAAAAAGAAAGGAAAGAAAACATCCTCCCTAACCCTCCTTTGCCCAAAGGAGGGGATGAGGGAGAAGAAGGAGGAGATTTTTCTAACAGAAAACCGGCGAAGAAGAAACGTGAACTGACACAGTCGGATATTGACCGGATGCAAGCTCCTGCTGACGGACACCCGCGCAACCTTTCCGGACTGTTGGATAACCTTCGCCTTTATCATATTCCTCCCTCCGAACAGTATGCAATCGTGCTGAAAAGTAATTACGGAGAAATCGGCGGTAAGGTTTGGAAGGGTTTCGGCGTCATTCGGGCAAGTGCCGGAAAAATCAAACTGCCCGGTCATTATTTGTTGAGTGTCCTGAATAACTGAATTAATGAGGATTATGATGCTGATATATTGCATAATGTATTGTAAATTAGTAGTATAGTTACGAATTTTCATATTAACGAATTTATTAACGCACACTTTTAAAATCTCTTGCACAGACAGAAATAAGGTCTTATATTTGCATTGTCGATAAGCTTAAAGACACAGACAAACTAGAATTATTAACGACTAAAAACTATTACAATTATGCCAGTATTGTACAAACCCTTCCAGTCAACTCTGGAAGACAAAAAAAGCGGTAAAAAGCTCTTCTATCCCCGAGTTGTACGTTCGGGAAACGTAGATTCCGCACAACTCTCGAAAGAAATAGCAGCCTACTCTTCCCTCTCTCCGGGTGACGTAAAAAACACACTCGACAACCTGGTGACGGTGATGGGGCAACACTTGCAATCTTCGGAAAGCGTAAGCGTGGACGGTCTTGGTACCTTCCGTATGGTGATGGTAGCTCGTGGCAAAGGTGTGGAAACCTCTGACGAAGTGTCGGCTGCACAGGCTACGCTTACCGTCCGCTTCCAACCGACAACGACTAAGAATCATGACCGCACTACCGCTACCCGTTCGATGGTGACCGGTGCGAAGTGTGCCCGTTATGATAAACTTGTTTCCGATGCAGGTAGTGCAGGAGGTGGCAACTCTGGTGGAAGCGACAAGCCCGGTGGGGGCGGTAATGAAGGAGGCGGAGAAGCGCCCGATCCGGCTGCATAAATGACGTCACGGCAGTGAGGAGTACACAAAATGTAAACGACAAACTTCGTAGGCTTAACTAAACATTTGACTTTTAACTAAACTAGAAATCATCCACTAACATGAGGATTATCAACTTGATTGTGGTGCATTGCAGCGCCACGAGGGAGGATTGTACACTTTCTCCGGAAGATTTGGACCGGTTGCACCGGCGTCGCGGATTCAACGGAACAGGCTATCACTACTACATCCGCAAGGATGGAACAGTGCACCTTACCCGCCCCATCGAACGCATCGGAGCACACGTGAAAGGTTTTAACGCTCACTCCATAGGTCTCTGCTATGAAGGTGGTCTGGACTGCCGGGGACGCCCGGCAGATACCCGGACTTCGGCACAACGGGCTACGCTCCGGCAACTCGTTGGGCAACTACAGGAGAAATTCCCTGGCTGCCGGGTATGCGGACACCGGGATCTTTCACCGGACTTGAACGGAAACGGTGAGATAGAGCCGGAAGAATGGATTAAACAGTGCCCGTGCTTTGAGGTGGCAAAGGAATTCAATGAGTTCGGAGGATTTGCCGATAGAACTGATGAGACTGGAAGTACGGAGAAACACAGAGTAACACGACACATTAAAGAACAGAAAGGAGGTAAATGATGGCAATGAAGAAATCAGTATGGGATATGATCCTGAAGGTGGTTATCGCAGTGGCTTCGGCTTTGGCAGGCGTTTTGGGCGCTAATGCGATGAATTTGTAAGAAATACCTAGTATGTGAAAAAGCGCCTTCGGCAGACTATTTTTAACCGGCTGCCGGAGGCCTTTCAGACATGAAAATAAGACTAAACCGATTTATAAAACTATTCATTTTAAAGAACGACCATTTATGAATAAACTATATCTACACAAAAACAAAATGAGACTGGGGCAGTTACCTTTCATAGGGGTAATGTTTGGCCTTCTCTTTTTCTCTGCTTCCGTGCATGGGCAATCTACGAATACAATTTCATTGGATGTACCGCAGGTTGTCCCGGTCTCTCCCACGGTGGCTGCCATGGAAAAATATCAGTCCTATCCGGTAAGCCACTGTACGGGCATTCCGGACATAACGGTACCATTATATGAGATTGTGGCGGGTGAAGTGACAATCCCTGTTACATTGTCTTATCATTCTTCCGGTCTGAAGCCGAAAGAGCGCAGCGGTGTCGCCGGAACGGGATGGACGTTGAACCTGGAACCTTCAGTAAGCCGCCATATCAATGGTGTGGCGGACGATAAATACAGGGAAGGCTGGTTTTACGTGGCAGGTGCCCAAGTTCCCTGGCAACCGGACAAACAGATGGAGTTTTATGAGAAGAAAGTGAATAACGGGACTGACATGCGTCCGGATAAATTCGTTTACAAACTGCCTCAAGGTGGAGGTAGCGGCTATTTTCGCACGCGTCACACGCCTATGTGGACGGTTCCCCGCAACAACGACCTGGTGAAGTGGAATTATGACGACACGATGAATATTACGGACGAGAACGGCCTTCAATATTATTTTGGAGGAACCTGTGAGAAAACAGGGGATAACATCACCCGCTGGCTGTGCAGCTCCATCTGTTCCGCACGGCATCCGGAGCATCAATTGGTGAACTTTTATTATGACTCCGGGCATCTTGTCAATCCGCGCACGTATTATAACCTGGATGAGCAGTTGATATTTAAAGATATAGATCGTCCTAACCGTGAGACGCTCCTGATAGACGGTTCCTCTTATTATCGTGTTTGTCCTCCGGATGATTATCAATCTTCGGAAGGGCTCCAAGAAGCCAGGTTGGAAAGTATCAGCCGGGATGAAGCCGGTGTGGGTTTCTCGGACCCTGTCCATTATACGGACGGCGACATAGAGGCTGCTTATGTGTCGATGGTTGAATTTCTTGATAATAGTCTGTCTGTCAGTTATAAGCGTGTTGGACGAGACGGTACTACTTCGAGTACGGTGCTTGATGAGATGGAGGTAAAGGACGGGAACGGAATGCTGGTGCGTACGATTAGATTTTATATCACTCCATACAATGACAACACTTCACTTACGAAGCTGGATTCGGTGCGTATATCTTCACCCGGAGTGGAGGACCGCGTATGGTCTTTCGATTATGGAGATGTCCGTCGCGTGCCCTCAATCTATACGACCTCCGTAGACCATTGGGGGTTCTGTAACGGTCCGGAAAACAGCGGACAAAGTAAGCTCCCGGGTGTACGGGAAGTGGTTTCGCTGGATCTTAGCGGTTTTTCGAACATGCATAGTTTTGTGGTGAATTATCCGGGTGCTAACCGCAATCCGAGTCCGGGTTATGCGAAGCTCGGAGTTTTATCCCTGATAACTGATCCGCAGGGTGTACAAACCCGCTTCAGTTATGAAGGAAACTATGGCGCTTTCCGGGATAGTCGCAAGGACGAGTCCCACCGGGATTATCTTCATCCTGTAGGCGGTTTGCGTGTTTCCTCTATTGAAAGTTATGACCCTCATACAAACCGTCGGATCAGGAAGAGTTATAAATATGGCCTGACCATTCCGAACGTTCCGAATTATGAACCTGTCTGGGGTGGTGGCGCTATCAGGCACATAGTGACGCAGCGTGATTATCAGTCGGATGGGATTGCCATCTATAGAGATCCTGCAACCAATGCGGAATGGAAAGAGGAACTGACGATTTATGGTTCCATGCCTGTCTCCAATATTACGTTGCATGACGGTAGTGCTGTCATGTATAATGTGGTGTCAGAGCAGACCCGGGGGGATGACGGTACCCAAACCACTACCATGTACTATTATGATGTGAAACGTCATGCTTTTGAAGACCTGTTGGTATGGGACGATAGTGATCCTTCCGGTTCCGTGAAACAATTTGTAGATGAATCTATTACCGAAAAGACAGAAGCTTTGGTGCGTCGTAAACCCTACTATCCACATGAGCCTTCCGGAGATTTCATCTATGGTAAAAGCAATCAGCTGTATGGTGCTTTGCTTCGCACGGAATATTACCGTGGCAGTGAACTGGTTTCAGTCGTGGAGAATAATTACTCAGCAAAGAAGATTGAAAACCAGCAAATACAGATATTGGTACCCGAACGGCATATTGTCACAGGTTGGAAAGAGTTTGAGGAGAGTGGTTACTCCGGTAAATATTCTGTCTTTACCACTCACCGCGAAAATTTGGATATAGACACGTACCGGCAGTTGGATAAGGAAGTTACCAAGCGATATTATACCTCCGAAGGTAAGCGGCATGTTTTTTCCACCGAGAAACGGTATGCGTATGATTACGACTTTCTTGATCCCGGTTTTTCCTTAAAGCCCCGGCGGGTGGAAACCATGCGTAGCGACAGTACAGCGGTGGTGGATACCTATGACTATCTGCTCAATTATCCCGCTATTCTTTCCTACCATAAGCATACGGAGGGAGAAAACAACCGGGAAAGCCGTATTCTTTTTAATACGGGTACTTGCCTTCCGCAGAAAGTGCAGTCGCGTACGGACAAGCAGGCGGACTTTCGGGACGAAGTGGTTTACCGCCGCTATGACGCATCCGGCAACGCTGTCGAGATAGCTGGAAAGGATGGAACTCCCGTCAGTTTCCTCTGGAGTTATAACAACTGTTTCCCCATTGCTCGAATAGAGAATGCGACAATCGATGAGGTATGTGCAGCTCTGGAGATTGAGTCGGCCGATGAATGGACATACGACAGTGTCCCGGATTCCGATGTACGGGTCAGGATCGGCTCTTTAAGAGAACTGCTTCCCGATGCACGCGTTACTACCTACGAATACGTTTCTCTGCACGGTGTGACGGCAATTACCGATCCTAACGGTGTCACCACCCGCTTCGATTATGATAATTACAGCCGACTGACCGGCAGCTATTATCTGGATGAAAACGCCCGTAAAGTAATGCTGCAGAAGTATGTTTATCATTTCGGAAAATAAAAGGAATACAGGAAAACTGGATAATTTAAAAACTGACAAAACTGGAAATTATGATACGAAAATTATTCTTATTGATATTATTTGCGACTTGTTCGTACAGCCTGTTCGGGCAGTCTTCATTCTATCATCGCATGGAAACGGCGATAGATATCGGAACTTATGACAGTGAGTTCTTTTATGAGGGAACATTTGACACGCGTAAGTTCTCAAACGACTATGTGCTACCTTCACATGAAGAGCCCGATTATTCGTTTGGTAACGACATATTCCTCAAGTTGACACTAACACGTTCTATGGATATAGTGATTGGAGCAAGAGGGGATTCCGAGGTAAGCATTTATGCCCATGTGCTGGATGTTTCTGGAAATGAAGTGGACCGTCTTGATTTGGGTAATGCCGATTTATATATATCCTTGCTTCCTGGAACATATTATATCGTTGCGGAATCAATTGAATATGGTTCAGGCAAAGTAGTGGATGAGGGGCTTCTCTCTTTGTTTGTTAATATAGAGGAGCGTGAGATAGGCGAGGATTTCTATTACCCGATGGATCTTGGCACCTTTGGCAGTGAGTTCACCGTTTCGCATACGGATAACATTACAGATTACATATCTGATTATGAGCCGGGTGCCGACAATCATGACGACTATCATGACATGGTGTATTGCTTCACTCTACAGTCTCCTGTCCGTCTGACACTGGAGAACAGTTCGAAGTCCTGTCATACCTTGTTGAAACGTTGGGAGGACGACGTGGTGGAACCGATATACGCTGCCTCGGAAAATCTGATGTATTATGATTTGGAACCGGGCATTTATTATATCCATACCTGGGCACTTGGCTGGGGATATACTTGGCAGACCGTTTCCCTCACGGGTAGTCCTATTCCGGCGGGGAGCAGTTTTTCTTCTCCTATTGATATTGTAGGTGAATATTATGGCACAGCTTTTTACTACGACCATACGTTTGATACTTCTGTCTTTGTAGGCAGCAAAATGTCGTTCAAAGCGGGAAGCGAAGTTTATTATCGTGTTACTTTTACGCAACCGATAAGTTTGGATGTCTGTAACTGTGATTCGGAGGTGAACGACACCTACTTGATGGTGTACTCTTTGAATCAGGAATTGCTGTATGTCAATGATGTTGCCTGGGGCCGTGGAGCATGTGACAACGGAGAACATGCTTACCTTCAGATTCCTTATCTTTCTCCGGGCACGTACTACATTGTCGTGGATGGTTCTACAAATGGAAAAATAAATTTGTTTATAAATGGAGTGCTGTCTGGCCCTGTAGGAGACGATCCTGATACAGCTATTGATGCAGGCACATACGGCCTTCTGTTTACAGATACACGGGACACGTCTCTTTATGGCGACCGCACCAGCGGTTTTATATCCGGCTGTACTCCTTTTAATGATGTGTTTTACAAATTCACATTGACCTCTCCGATGGATTTGCGGGTCAGCCATTGCGGTTCTGTATTGTCTGAAACGCATCTTGGTCTGCTTGATTCCACTCGTTCCATGCTTTATTCAAGCGCCGACTCTTGCGAAATAAAAGTGGACAGCCTTCCTGCCGGCACATATTATATTGTTTCCGAGGGAAATAGTGCGAATGGCTTTATTACTACTAATCTTGAGACACTTGTGTCTCAAGATTCGCTGTCTCCTACATCTACCCAACCGTATGTACTTTCGTACGTTCCGACAGTTGCTACGGATGATGTCCTTTCTTTAGCGGATGATGAAGTCCGCCATGAAATTCAGTATTACGATCATTTCGGTAACCCTACGGTCAAGGTTCAGCACGGCTTTTCCCCATTGGGGCATGACCTGATCACATTGCAGGACTACGATGCCTTGAACCGGGCCAGCAAACTCTGGCTTCCTGTGGCGTATGGTAGCAGTGACGGATCTTATGTGAATCCCGGCAAATTGTCGCAAACCGCCCGTTCCTTTTCTCTTTACGGCATGGATTCACATCCCTACAGTCTTACTGTGTATGACGGCTCCGCACTGAACGAGGTGGTGGAGGAATATGGTCCCGGCAAGAGCTGGCATACTACGGGCCGTTCGGTGAAGAATGGCCGCATGACGAACGTTTTAGCATCCGTCCGTCTTTATGGCGTGGATGAAAATTTCTTGCTTACAATGTCCGGCCTTTATTCTTCGTGCACGCTGGATGCTGTCCGTACTACCGATGAGGACGGAAATGTAACTTACGGGTTCAAGGACAAAACCGGTCGAACGCTTCTGACCCGGCAGATGAACGGTGGCGAAGCTCATGATACCTATACGGTATATGACAATTACGGTAATGTCCGTTTCGTACTTCCTCCACTGGCAGCGGATAGTTTGACGGCAGTACAGTCATACGCTGAAAGCCATCCTGTTTTGCAGAAGTATGCTTACATCTATCATTATGACAAGTATAATCGTTGTATCTATAAGAAACTCCCCGGCTGTGACCCTGTTTACACGATTTATGACGCTGCCGACCGACCTGTTTTTACTCAAGACGGTGAACAGCGTGAGCGAAACGAGTGGTCTTTCAGTATTCCCGACGGGTTTGGCCGTGTTGTATTGAGCGGCATTTGCAAGAATCAACCGGCTTATGGTGCGGAGTCCACCCCTCTTGATACTGTTGTTGTAAAAGCCGTTTGGGCGAATGAGGAGAATCCGTTGAAAGGTTACCGGTTGGAAGGTATAACCTTAAGTTCCCCGACTGTCTTGTCGGTCAGTTATTACGATTCCTACGACTTCCTTGGTAAAAACGGTATTCCTGATGACGCAACGACAGCTTACAGCGAAACAGCCGGTTATGGCAAACGTTATGGAGATGATTGCAAAGGGCAACAAACCGGAAGCTTGACCGCCCTTTTTACTGACAGGGAATATACAGGCTTCATCTACTCGGCATTATACTATGACGACCGCTACCGCGTTATCCAACGTAAGGGCAATAACGGGCAGCACGGTACTGAATCCGTTTATACGGCTTACAACTTCGAGGGCAGCCCAACGAAAGAGAAACATGTGCACAGTGTTCCCGGACAGGCACCGGTTACCGAGGTTCATACTTATACCTACGACCTTGCGAACCGCCTGTTGAAGAGCGTTTATCAATTGAATGACAAGGATTCTATCACTTTGGTTGACAATATTTACGACGAGGTCGGTCGTCTGTTTGTAGACAGGCGCAACGGTGTTCCTGAATTGCGTACAAATTACAGCTACAATCTCCGTTCTTGGCTGAAAGGAGTCAGCAGCCCGTTATTCAGCCAGACTTTGAACTATCAGGAGACTATTAATGATATTTCCCCTTGCTATAATGGTAATATCAGCAGTCTGTTTTGGCGTACGGCACAGAATAATGCTTCAAATGCATTGATTAGTTCTCCTGAAAAAGGCTATAGTTTTACCTATGACGGCCTTTCCCGCCTGAAAGACGCTGTATATGGTGAAGGTGCAAGCCTGAATCAAAACCGTAACCGTTTCAACGAACAGATAACCGGCTATGACAAAATGGGTAATATTCTGGGTCTGCTTCGTTACGGTCAAACGGGTACGGATTCTTACGGTCTGATTGACAACCTGAATCTGACCTACAATGGCAATCAGCTAGAGTCCGTTTATGACAATGCCACCAACTCCGTATTTGGCAATGGTATGGAGTTTAAGGATGTAGTCCATGAGACTGTCGAGTATGCTTATGATAAAAATGGTAACCTGACTAAAGATTTAAACAAGAATATAACTGAAATTCAATATAATATCTTAAATTTGCCTAGTCACATTCGTTTTGCTGGCGGGAGTAGTATTGTCTATGAATATGCTGCAGACGGTAGTAAAATCCGTACCACGCATACTATAAATGATAACGTCACGTCTACTGTTTATTGTGGCAATGCGGTCTATGAGAACGGCAGTTTGAAGATATTGCTGAATGAGTCTGGTTATTATAGTTTCCAAGATAACAGGTTCCACTTTTACATTAAAGATCATCAGGGAAATGTCCGTGTAGTTGCTGATGAAACCGGTAAAGTTGATGAAGTGAATGATTATTATCCTTTTGGTGGTTTGATGTCTAATGCATGTAATAACACACAGCCTTATAAATATAATGGTAAAGAGTTGGATCGGAAAGGCGGACTGGATTGGTATGATTATGGGGCAAGATATTATGATCCTCTAATAGGTATGTTTTTGTCAGTTGATCCTCTATCTGAAAACTTCTATTCTGTTAATCCTTATGCTTATTGTTTGAGTAATCCTTTTAATCGTATTGACCCGACAGGAATGTCTTCACGTTATAATTGGAAAACTAAAAGATATGAGGATGAAGATGGCAATGAAGTTTCTTGGGAAGAAGTACGGGCTGAATATCAATTAGATGGAATGTCTTCTCCTGCTGTTGATGGTCTTAATGATTGGGGACTTTCTAATGAGACTGATGATGGAGGAAATGTTGATGCAATCAGTGGTGCAGCTCCTAAGGTAACATCTCTTAAGATAATAGAACCTAATGCCACTACTGTCATACCTGTAGTGATGCCATGGAAATCTCTGGCAGGAGAGGCTTTCGGAAATATTATTTCTAGATTTATAGGACCTGCATTTTTAATTTTCACTTTACAAGGTGATTCTTCACCAGCGTATGTTAAGGAAGCAAAAGATAGTAGCAATAATGAGAAACATGGTGATGGAGGAAGAACATTAAGTAAGGATGAAAAGAGAATCAAGGATTTAAAACAAAAAATAGATCGTTCGCCCAATAAGAAAGAGAAACAAGCATTAAAAAAGAAATTGCAAAATATTAAAAGAAATGGAGAGAAACAACGTGAAGGAGAAGAACATAGTAGAACAAGGAAAAGGTAAGATAAAACTTATATATGTTTTGAATAAGGGAATAGTGGCACGAAATAATGTTGGTGATATTATGTTCTTTCAGTTTGGACAGAATATAACCCCTTATTTGGTTCTACCTTATGATTATATGGAGGCAGATCCCGAGTATCCGGAATGTACGGAAGTGTATTCGTTTTTTAATGAAGGTTTTGCGTTTTGGGTAAGCAAGAAAGATCGGGATGTTCTTTATAAAATGGTTTGTATGTCTAGCTTTATTTTTGAAGGATATGAGTTGATAGGGATGGAATATGATAAGTTTATAAGTTTAAAACTGCTATATCCTGATTATGTTCAATATGATAGTGAATATCCGGGTAGTAATATAAATTTTAGGCATTATACTATATATTATTTCTGTAAATATCAATTTGTATTTTATGTATGGCGAGGAAAAATTAGGAGAGTGTATTTGAAAGACCGTTTTTTTAGAAACAAAACTTACTATATGAGAAATTTTGATGTTGTGAAATATGAAGAATGAGAATTTTATTGGATAATAAAGAACTAATTCTTTACTTGTAATTATCAACTCCTGCATGAACATTGCTCTTGTTTTTGCAGGAGCTTTTCTGCCATGACGATCGGATCCTCGTCCCATGGTAACGACATTTACTTGCACCTATCGTCAGACAACCTGATCACGAAAGAGACGGAATGGCACAGCCTGTCGGAGATGGAGGTAAATCTGGACGAGTTCTTCTGACCCGGCAGATGAACGGTGGCGAAGCTCATGATACCTATACGGTATATGACAATTACGGTAATGTCCGTTTCGTACTTCCTCCACTGGCAGCGGATAGTTTGACGGCAGTACAGTCATACGCTGAAAGCCATCCTGTTTTGCAGAAGTATGCTTACATCTATCATTATGACAAGTATAATCGTTGTATCTATAAGAAACTCCCCGGCTGTGACCCTGTTTACACGATTTATGACGCTGCCGACCGACCTGTTTTTACTCAAGACGGTGAACAGCGTGAGCGAAACGAGTGGTCTTTCAGTATTCCCGACGGGTTTGGCCGTGTTGTATTGAGCGGCATTTGCAAGAATCAACCGGCTTATGGTGCGGAGTCCACCCCTCTTGATACTGTTGTTGTAAAAGCCGTTTGGGCGAATGAGGAGAATCCGTTGAAAGGTTACCGGTTGGAAGGTATAACCTTAAGTTCCCCGACTGTCTTGTCGGTCAGTTATTACGATTCCTACGACTTCCTTGGTAAAAACGGTATTCCTGATGACGCAACGACAGCTTACAGCGAAACAGCCGGTTATGGCAAACGTTATGGAGATGATTGCAAAGGGCAACAAACCGGAAGCTTGACCGCCCTTTTTACTGACAGGGAATATACAGGCTTCATCTACTCGGCATTATACTATGACGACCGCTACCGCGTTATCCAACGTAAGGGCAATAACGGGCAGCACGGTACTGAATCCGTTTATACGGCTTACAACTTCGAGGGCAGCCCAACGAAAGAGAAACATGTGCACAGTGTTCCCGGACAGGCACCGGTTACCGAGGTTCATACTTATACCTACGACCTTGCGAACCGCCTGTTGAAGAGCGTTTATCAATTGAATGACAAGGATTCTATCACTTTGGTTGACAATATTTACGACGAGGTCGGTCGTCTGTTTGTAGACAGGCGCAACGGTGTTCCTGAATTGCGTACAAATTACAGCTACAATCTCCGTTCTTGGCTGAAAGGAGTCAGCAGCCCGTTATTCAGCCAGACTTTGAACTATCAGGAGACTATTAATGATATTTCCCCTTGCTATAATGGTAATATCAGCAGTCTGTTTTGGCGTACGGCACAGAATAATGCTTCAAATGCATTGATTAGTTCTCCTGAAAAAGGCTATAGTTTTACCTATGACGGCCTTTCCCGCCTGAAAGACGCTGTATATGGTGAAGGTGCAAGCCTGAATCAAAACCGTAACCGTTTCAACGAACAGATAACCGGCTATGACAAAATGGGTAATATTCTGGGTCTGCTTCGTTACGGTCAAACGGGTACGGATTCTTACGGTCTGATTGACAACCTGAATCTGACCTACAATGGCAATCAACTAGAGTCCGTTTATGACAATGCCACCAACTGCGTATTTGGCAATGGTATGGAATTTAAGGATAATGCCGATGAGGCGGTAGAGTATGAATATGATAAAAACGGCAATCTGACTAAAGATTTAAACAAAAATATAAGTGGAATTCAATATAATATCTTAAATTTGCCTAGTCACATTAGCTTTGCTGACGGAAGTAGTATTGAATATGAATATGCGGCAGATGGCAGTAAAGTCCGTACTACGCATACTATAAACAATAACGTCACGTCCACTGTTTATTGTGGCAATGCGATCTATGAGAACGGCAGTTTGAAGATGTTGCTGAATGAAGTTGGTTATTATAGCTTCCAAGATAACAAGTTCCACTTTTACATTAAAGATCATCAGGGAAATATCCGTATAGTTGCTGATGAAGCCGGTAAAGTCGATGAAGTGAATGATTATTATCCTCTTGGCGGTTTGATGTCTAATGTATGCAATAATGTGCAGCCTTATAAGTATAATGGTAAAGAGCTGGATCGGAAAGGCGGATTGAATTGGTATGATTATGGGGCGAGACATTATGATGCGATGATTGGACGTTGGCACGTGGTGGATTCGATGGCGGAGAATGGAGTCCGTATACGTATTGTTTGGCAAATCCGATAAAATATGTAGATATTATTGGTGCTTTTACATCTCCTTATTACACAGAGGATGGTCAATTTTTGGGCGTAGATGAAAATGGGTTTACAGGTAATATTTACATTACAGATGAGGAAGTTTTTGAAAAGTATTCTAAAAACGGAATTGCTAATTCAAAAGATATTCAGAAAGATATGAATACTATTTTAATGAAAGATAAACTTTTAACTTCAGCAGCTGAATCTCATATATATACAGATATACTAAAGAAAAGCACGGATGCAAAACTTGATGTGTCGCAACTTTATAACGGTGAAGTGTCAATTGTGGAAGATGTGGTGAAGAGAAAAGATGAGGTTGTAGGGGTAGGATATAATAATCCAGAAGGGCATAGAAATGCTCCTAAGTACAGTCAATCGTATGTTGATGGAAAAATTAGAGTAACTGTAGCACAAGGTTCTAATCAGCATGATTTATATACAGTAGAAAGTGTGCAAAACTATTTAGGGGTGCATGAGTATTATGGTCATGGAATCAACAATTGGAGTCAAAAGGATACACATTGGAAATGTTATAATGCTCAAATGAATCATCCAACTTTTAGTAAATTACCTAAAGATCAACAATATGAAATCAAAACAAGAAAATATCACTATTATATCAATCGTAATCGTTAGGCGATTTATATGTTTTTTCGGTATAGCGATAATATTTGTGCTCAATGGGTATGCTCAAATAAACGAGTTGTCAATAGAATTGGAAATAGTAAGTATCAGTAAAGGAGATTATCATCCGAGTCCTCAAGAGTTGGTTAAAGGAGATACTTTTCCAAAACGAATTGATTTTGAATTCATTGTATATAACAATAGTAATAAAATGCTTATGATTGGCTCAAATACTCGTTGTTATTATCATTTTGATGGAAAAGATACTAACTGTGAAGAAATAGGACGTTTCTTAATGATAAATGGTATGGATACTATTCCTCTTTATACGGACAGGTATTATTTGCATCCTAACCCGCATTCTGGCGTAAAAGCGATTTGGGGAATTATAGAAAGTTCAAAGGATTCTAAGACTTGTCCCATATTTACTCCATTTCTTAGGCGTTGGACTAATGTGGGCAACGATAACATTAAAGAACTTTATAACTATTTGAAATCTTCTCGTTTTGTATATGTTCCAATACTAGCAGATTATCAAAGAGCACTTAATAAAATTAACAATAAATCAATAATTGACTGTATTATTTATCCTCGTAATACACTTGAGGTGAAAAAGAAAGAGCCTTTTTCTGTTTTTGTTGGTTATTCAGAGGAGAAGGATCATGACTATATTTATCCTTCAGAAGATAAATAAAAACGAGATATTAGGAGTATGGTATTTTATCTAGATTATTGTCTTACCCTGATATAGGTTGACTATTTTGTAATCTCATTTGGTTGTTACCCTGATATGGAACTAGAAATTATTCTGTGTCAGGGTATTTTTTACATAAATGCGGAAATGAAAAGTTGTTTTCTCAATGTAATATCTTAAATTTGCCTAGTCACATTACGTTTGGCAATGACTATAGTATTGAATAGAAATATGTAGTAGGCAGGGAAATCTATGTGTGATGTAACTTGCTGAAATTGAAGTACAGTGATTTGACGGTTGATATGAGTGCTGTAGAACTATATGTGAGAGATAAACAAGGTAAGCTAATTAAAGATGTGTGTAACACGAGTGTTATAAATGGATTAAGAGGATATAACAGCATTGGCTGTAAATAATGTAAGTAAGGCTATAATGTACTTGGACTGCCTATAATATAACGATGTTACAACTTGTGAGGAATAGTAAAGTTAATCAGTGCTATTTTGAGGTTGATGTATAGGTTTAAAAAATAATTGATTATGAAAAAGTATTTTATGCTAATAGTGTTATTGATTGGAGTACTATCATGCAGAATAGATAAGGCTGGTAGTTATGAGATGAAAGTGTTTAATGAGATTTTTGATAACTTGGTTGAGGAGATGGGAGCATTAAGTAGTTTTGAAATTCCTCCTCCAATACCATTTCTTGATAACAACAATCCAATAGCGTATGACACTGTTGGATATGATAAAAAGATTGTTGAGATTGAGAGAAAAAATAGAAAAATGAGAGATACGACCTTTGTTATTGCTGTTTTTGATACTCTATTCACTTGTTGTAATCTAAATTTAGATGTTGAATATATCGGAAAACAATTAATAGAGCCGGATTATACCGAGGCACTTAACTCTATGAATAAACAATCAATACAAAGTCGTCCACTGGATTTGTCTGAAATAGAGAATAGAAAACGGTTCATATTGAAATACACTTCAGAGTTTCCCGAAGGATTTAAGATATGGGAAAGAGAAAACTATAATTTTCTTTTTTCAGGAATATTGAGAATGTCGAGGATATACTTTGATAAAGAAAAGCGAGTTGGACTTTTTTATTGTTCTTATGCTTGTGGGCGGCTTTGCGGAGAGGAAACAATTATATGTATTCGCAAAATTAATAAAAAATGGATCATTGAAAAAGTAGTAGAGCTGGGTGTATCGTAATAGTTATCTCTATAAAGAACCATTATGAAGATTATGGTTGCAAATTATCTGGAAATTCAGCTAAGAATCAATGAAATGTGTCTTATTTCAGTAAACAGGAGAACGATTTTGTTGCATATAATATATCATGTACTAATCCTGTATTTGGTAATGGTTTGTAACTCAAGAACAATGTCAATGAATCAGATAAAGATGATAAAATAGCAATCTGGCTAACGATTTAAACAAGGAGATATTTGGAGTTTGATATATAATTGTTTAAATTTGTCTAATAAGATGCAGTTTGAAAATGATGACAGTATTTTTTTATGATGCAGATGTAACTAAGGCTTGGTGTTGTATATCTAACAAGTATGGCTCTGTATCTCTTTTGATGATTGGATGGCTGATGTATATAGAATTGTATACAAAATAACCACAGATGATTTAAAGTCAAATAATGAGTTAATATGAAAATAATAATAAAATTAATACCATATTATTGGATTATTCAAGGTCTATTAATTGCGATAACTATTCGAGGATTGGGTAGCTTACCATTTATTGGATGCATATTATTGATAGTTTGTACTATATTACATCAAAAAGTAAATGCTAAATACACAAAAGTGTTTTCAATATTATATATGATATATTCAATTATATTCATAATCATACAGGGGATCGTATTTCTTTTCTTCGGTTTTTATAATATTCATATTTTGATATTAATAGTTGCTATATTGAATGTTGCTTTATCGTTTATACAGTTGAGATATTCTGATAAATAATATATTAAATTAGCGTAGCTACATGTCTACGCGTCAGCAGAACATACAAGAAATAAACTAAATAAGCACCCAAAAGATCAAAAAGAAAAGCTCAAGATAGAGGTGGTGAAAAAGGAGATGTGCGAAGAACTAGATATAAATAGTAAGGTATGGAAAAAGGAAAATTGTATTCGTTTGAAATAAAAGGTTGGAAAGAACCTATATGCGGAATCGTTGAGGCATTTAGTGTTGATTGGATATTAATAAAATGGATTATTAATGATTTTCTGTTTGATGGATATTCTGTGATTCAGAGGAGGCATATAAAGAAATGCTTTCAAGATGAGAATCTCTTATTTAAAGAATCTGTATTACGAGCAAAAGGTGTAATGGATATTCCTACTCCAGAAATTCCTATAGATAGCAAAAGTGCACCTCTTAAATGGTTTTGTGATAATATGAATATCGTTCTTGTATCTCCTATAGATGAATCAGTCTGTGATGTGGGAAAAATAACGAAAGTTTTAAATAGAGTTTTTTATCTTAAAACGATGGATTGTGAGGGAAAATGGGATAATGTTTACGATAATTGTTTACTAAGTGAAATTGTGTCATTTAGTATTGATACTGATTATGTGAAGTCTCTATTGATTTACAGTCTGAAATTTGAAAAATAGGAATTGATTAAAGTTTTTATTTTATGGAAAATAAAAGACTATATACTATTTATATTAAAAACTGGAAGGATCCCATATCGGGAATAATAGAATCATCTTCCAATTATTGGGTATTAATAAAAAGGATACCTAATGATTACATATTGGATGGGTTTGCATTTATTCAAAAATGTCATATAGAATCATACAAACGCACAGAGGAAGATCGTTTTAAAGAGAAAATATTGATAGCTAAAGGGATTATGGATATACCAGTCCCAGAATTCTCTATATCTAATAGGTTGGATCTTTTGAATAGGCTCAATGCTCTGCAATGTGTTGTTGAAATTCAAACAGATCTGGAATCCTCTTTTTTTATTGGAAAGCTAGAAGAGGTGAAAACCTCCATTTTTCGATGGAAATCAATGGATAATCGAGGAAAATGGGAAAATGATCTTCGTCAATTGCGAGTTAGAGATATTGTTTCTATTAACGTAAATACTGATTATGTCACTTCATTAGTGGCCTATAATCAATCTCTTTAAAGTCAAAGATAGAGTTGTCCTGATACGAGCTGTTAAAACTACTCTTATACTGTACCAGAGACAACTCTTCTATTAAAAGTCCTTAACAAAACCCCAATCCATCACTTTTTATTTGTTTCTTTGCACCAAATTCGGGTATAGTG
>ERZ833822.1275-NODE-1275-length-21982-cov-5.252474_pt1 | contig 21982 bp, 13 predicted proteins | sample MGYA00519913_ERZ833822 | MGnify/ENA primary metagenome ERZ833822 (study PRJEB31850, sample SAMEA3708746) | human gut metagenome | biome: human gut; feature: human-associated habitat; material: faeces | place: China | collected 2014 ... | reverse complement strand
TTAATCCGAATCTGAACTATAAGCTCTATATGATTCCGGCATTGATGGTCATGTTGTTGACTTTGATTTGTGGTTTCCTGCCTGCGTTGAATGTGGTTAGCGAGAAGGAAGTGGGGACAATAGAACAAATCAATGTGACTCCGGTTCCGAAGTTTGTTTTTATTTTGGCAAAGCTCTTGCCTTATTGGCTGATTGGTTTTCTGGTGCTGACGGTGTGTTTCATATTAGCCTGGTTAATTTATGGCATAGTACCTGTCGGGCATTTTCTGTTGATTTACTTTTTCGCGGTTCTTTTTGTTCTGGTGATGTCCGGTTTCGGACTAGTCATTTCCAACTATTCAGCAACGATGCAGCAATCAATGTTTGTTATGTGGTTCTGTTTGTTGGTGGTGATTTTGATGAGCGGTTTGTTTACCCCCATTAGCAGCATGCCGGAATGGGCACAAATAATAACGATATTTAATCCTTTGAAGTATTTTATGGAGGTGATGCGAATGATATATCTGAAGGGGAGTGGTTTCTTTGATCTGCTGCCGCAGTTCGGAATATTGTTGCTTTTTGCAGTCGTGTTTAATAGTTGGGCGGTAATTAGTTATCGGAAGAACAACTGAAGATAATAAGGGGGCAGTCCGAAAACCCTGTGGGTATGTTATGTTAATAAGGCGGCATTGCCTGCAAAGACAATAAAAAAACAGCTCGTTTCCCTTTAAGGGAGAGAGCTGTTTTTGATCCTTTTCATCACCGTCTCCGGTGAATAGTAAGTGGTTACTGTATTACTTTATTTCGATTTGTCTATTTGGCTTCTTTACTTCTTCTTCAGAGAGTTTCGGAAGTTCGATATTTAGAACGCCATGTTCTACAGATGCAGCAATTTTTTCTTTGTCCACATTGTCCGGTAGAATCATTGTTTGCTGGAACTTAGAGTATGAGAATTCGCGACGCAGATAGCGACCGTCTTTCTTTTCCTCCTTGTTTTCTGTCTTCTTCTCCATACTGATAACGAGGTTATTATCTTCATCAATGCGAACATTGAAATCATCCTTCGTCATACCCGGAGCAGCCAATTCCACTTTGTATTCTTTTTCTGTTTCCAAAACATTAATTGCAGGTGCAGTAGCATTTGCTTTTACCATCCAATCGTTATCAAAGAAATCATTAAAGATACTTGGTAACCAACTTTGAGTTCTTCTAACAGGCATCATAATTTTAGTCTCCTATCTTTAAGTTAAACATTCAGTTAATTATTCTTGAACTTCGGTTTTTTCACTTCTGATGATACCGGTTGTCCCGGTTTCCATCGTCTGCTCTCGAACCGTTGTTCGCTTCTATAAGTGCAAACCTTATGCCAAGTGATTTTTGAGACTAAAATTGTCTATTTGTCATTATAATAATGCCAATTTTGCAATAATGATGACAAAATGTATTCTGTTTTTATTTATTTTATATAAGATAGATATTAATTTGATAATATGTCTATTTCTTCTCGATTAGTTTGAATCTCATTCTTAATGTTTGCCTTTCTTCGTCATAGTCATAGCTAATGATTTTGAAAGTTCCCATTTCAGAAGTATTTGATACATGCAATCCGATACAGGCACAGGCGTCATAATCTCCAATGCGGACAATGCGAAGGGTAGGACTTGCGTCAGCAGGTAGTTTGCTTAAATCTACGATGTCTTTGGCCTGTTCATGTGTCATATACTCAACAGTCACAGGTAGGTTTTGACTGATTGCTTCATTCACTTTATTTTCAATAGACTGAATTTGTTCTGCTGTCGGACACGACAGAAGAATATAATCACATTTGCTCTTTTTTCTTTCGATGTGGGCATTGCGAGAACGTGGACAGCCAAAGGTCTTTACCATGGTTGCATTGAGTAAATGCTCTGCTGTATGCATAGGAGGATACTCCTGCTTGTTGTGGTCGTTGAGTTGAATTTGTTGTTCCATAAATTATTTCAATAACTTTTTATTTTTGATATCTTCTAGTATGCTCATTTGTTGAATTGCTATTTGATTTAATTTGATAAGTCTGTCTTTGGGTGTCAAACCTTCATTTATGAAAACGGCATTTAAATTTTCCATGTTTGATAAGCAGATAAGTTCATTGATTGAGGCATAATCACGAATATTACCTTTTAAATTAGGGTGTGTATCACGCCATTCTAAGGCTGTCATTCCAAACATGGCTACATTAAGGATATCAGCTTCGCTGGCATAAATCATGGATGCTTGCTGTGGGGTGATTTCTTGAGGGATAAGATGCTGCTTGATTGCATCAGTATGAATATGATAATTAATTTTAGATAGTTCTCGCTTTGCTGACCAACCAATTTGAGCTTGCTCTTGCTCTTTGAGACGTTGGAATTCTTTTACTATATATAACTCAAATTCAACAGAAATCCAACTTGCAAATTTGAATGCAATATCTTTGTGGGCAAAAGTGCCGCCATATCTTCCGGATTTGGATATGAGTCCAATAGCACAGGTCGTTTCTATCCATTTTTGAGGAGAAAGAGTGAATGCATTTAAACCTGCTTCTTTTCTAAACCCCTCGAATTCGAGGGGTTTAAAATGGGGGTTATATAATATTTCCCATAGTCCTAGATATTCAATAGTCATTCTATTACGTAGCCAGTTGGCAATAACAGTATTAGCATCTGTTGTCTTGTATTTAGCTATGTCGGTTAAAGAAATATAATCTGTATCGTTGATCTTTAAGATAGTAACGTCTGTGGTCTGAACTGTAATCTTTGCCATATTCTGATTTTTCAGTAAAGGTAAAGTTATATTTGGGAATAAAGAAACGTATATCACTTTTTATTCAAGGTATGTTAAACTCACTTCTAATATATAGGCATAAAAAAAGGAGCAACGCCTTGCTCCAACCTTTGTTAACCTTAAATCTAATACTATGAAAAACACAGTGCAAAGATACGGACTCTTGGGAAATTAGCAAATAATCCAAGTAAAATAGCATGTTATATAACATAGATTAAGAAAAACTTCTTTCGTCTTAACGGTTATTCGATATTTTGGGCGTCTATGTATGGAGTTTTTTTTATCTTTGCGCAAAATATCATATTACTAATACTTAATATAAACATGGATAAAAGAAGATTGAGCCAATGGATGTTATTGGCTGTTGTTTGCTTGAGTTTCTCAATAGGAGAAAGCTATGCACAGAAAAATGATTTTGGAAATTTAGCTCGTTATTCAAAACAAAATGCTGCACTTCCAAAGGCGACGAAGAAAGACAAACGAGTTATTTTTATGGGAAATTCCATTACGGAGGGCTGGGTACGTACTCATCCGGACTTTTTCAAATCAAACGGTTATATCGGCCGTGGAATCAGTGGGCAGACTTCCTATCAATTCTTGTTGCGTTTTCGGGAAGATGTGATTAATCTTTCTCCTGCTTTAGTGGTGATTAATGCCGGAACAAATGATGTCGCCGAAAATACACAAACTTATAATGAAGATTATACATTCGGAAACATTGTTTCTATGACAGAATTGGCAAAAGCAAATAAGATAAAAGTGATTCTGACTTCCGTATTGCCTGCCGCTGCATTTAAATGGAGAATGGAAATAAAAGATGTTCCACAGAAAATTAAATCTTTAAATGATCGGATAGAGGCTTATGCAAAAGCTAATAAAATTCCGTTTGTTAATTATTATAAGGCAATGGTGGATGAAAATCAGGCCTTGAATCCCCAATATACTAAAGATGGAGTTCATCCGACAGGCGAGGGGTATGATATTATGGAGCCGTTGATTAAGAGTGCGATAGAGAAAGCACTCTAAGGTTTATTGATGTAAATTTTGAAATATAAATGCTGTCTGATAATCAAGTTGGGCAGCATTTATTGTGAATGTGCACTTCTATGGATATAGTTGTTGAAAAGGTTTTAGATGACGTATAGACATAAAAAAAGGAGCAACGCCTTGCTCCAACCTTTGTTAACCTTAAATCTAATACTATGAAAAACACAGTGCAAAGATACGGAGTTTTGGCAACTTTGCAAATTATAAGCTGCTAATTGGTGTTTTTATAACACTAATTAATAGATTAAATCCTGTGTTACAGGTTTGTTAAGAGTTTTATCCCTTGGCAATTCTCATGTAATATATGAAGAATGGGAGTTTTTACCCCCATTTCTCTTTCATCAAATCTTCCAGTTTCAACAACTCGTCACGGTATTGTGCAGCTTCAATAAATTCGAGTTTCTTGGCTGCTTCCTGCATCAGTTTGCGAGTACGTTCGATACTCTTTTCCATTTGCGCTTTACTCATATACTGCACTACCGGGTCTGCTGCAATGTTCGGAGTAGAAGGTTCTACATAAGCATGTCTTTCTTTTAGCAGTTCATCCGCCTCTTTGGCATTACCGAATACCGACAAGTTTCTGGCCTTTTTAATCTGCTGCGGAGTAATTCCGTTTGCTTCATTGTATGCCAACTGTTTTTCCCGGCGGCGATTGGTTTCGTCAATCGTCAGTTTCATGCTATCCGTCATCCTGTCCGCATACATGATTACCTTGCCGTTTACATTACGGGCAGCACGTCCTGCGGTTTGCGTCAGTGAACGGTGGGAGCGGAGGAATCCTTCTTTGTCAGCATCAAGAATAGCAACGAGCGACACTTCCGGAAGATCGAGTCCTTCACGGAGCAGGTTGACTCCGATAAGCACATCATAGATTCCTTGCCGGAGATCATCCATAATCTTCACACGTTCCAATGTATCTACATCACTATGGATATAGTTACATCTTACATTATTATTAAGAAGATACTCTGCCAGTTCTTCTGCCATTCGTTTGGTTAGTGTGGTGACGAGTACGCGTTCTTCCTTTTCAATGCGGAGCTGGATTTCTTCCATTAAGTCGTCAATCTGATTAAGGCTCGGGCGCACTTCGATGACAGGATCAAGCAGTCCTGTAGGACGGATCACCTGCTCTACGACGATACCTTCAGACTGAATCAATTCATAATCTGCCGGTGTGGCACTGACATAAATTACCTGTTTCGCCATTTTCTGAAACTCTTCGAATTTCAACGGACGGTTATCCATAGCCGCAGGCAATCGGAAACCATATTCCACCAGATTGATTTTACGTGCACGGTCTCCTCCGTACATCGCACGGATTTGAGGTACACTTACGTGGCTTTCGTCAATGACAATCAGAAAATCATCCGGAAAGAAATCGAGCAGACAATAAGGACGGGTACCGGCAGCACGACCATCGAAATAACGGGAATAGTTCTCGATACCCGAGCAATGCCCTAGCTCCCGGATCATTTCCAGATCAAACGTGACACGCTCATACAGGCGTTTCGCCTCGAAGGGCTTACCGATCTCCTTGAGGAAATTCACCTGCGTCCCCAGATCCACATCGATCTGACCGATCGCCGTATTGATACGCTCTTGGGTGGTCACGAATAAATTGGTAGGATAAATATTCAGCTCATCTTGCTCATCATACTCCTCGCCTGTCAACGGATTGAAAGAGGAGATGCGGTCTATCTCATCATCCCAGAACTCGATACGGTACGCCATGCCGTCGAAGGTCTCGATCGCCGGGAAAATATCCACCGTATCGCCATTCACACGGAAACAGCCGCTTTTGAACTCCAGCTTATTATTCACGTACAGAGCGTCTACAAACCGGCGCAACAACTTATCCCGGTCGATACGCATACCCCGTTCCAGATGCGTCACTTTCTCGGCGAAAGCCGTAGGGTCTGCCATGCCATATAAGCAGGACACGGATGAGACCACGATCACGTCCTTACGACCCGACAATAAGGAAGCCGTGGCCCTCAAACGCAGCTTATCGATCTCCTCATTGATCGCCAAGTCTTTCTCTATATAGGTATCGGTAGAAGGTAGATAGGCCTCCGGCTGGTAATAATCATAATAAGAGACAAAGTACTCTACCGCATTATTGGGGAAAAACGCTTTAAACTCACCGTATAACTGAGCGGCAAGCGTCTTATTATGACTGAGTATCAAGGTCGGTCTCTGAACTTCCTTTATCACGTTAGCGATCGTAAACGTCTTACCCGAACCGGTAACACCTAAAAGTGTCTGGAAAGGAACGCCGTTCTTGATCCCTTCCGACAATGCCGCAATCGCCTCGGGTTGGTCACCCGTGGGACTGAACGAAGACGATATTTCAAAATTCATTCTTTATCCGATCTGTTGTTTAGGCATTATCAACCATAATATGACGTAAAGCAGTATACCGAATCCGGCGAAAAGAACCATCAATACCCATACGATCCGTACGATCGTCGGATCGATATCCAAGTATTCCGCAAGACCGGCACAAACGCCACCTATCATCTTATCATCCGAACGAGTCAATCTTTTCTTCTCTTCCATTATCCTCTATTTTAACAATTAGACAGTATACACGCAAAGATAATTTTTTCCTTCTAATAAAATAACAACTCCAGTCGATAATTCTTACAATTACGACAATGCCCATTGCAGGCTCTTTATAATGGGCATTATAAAGCACTTACAATGGGCATTCAACACCGCTTACAATTGCGGTTAAGCAGCCTATCGTTCCAGCAACTCTTGCAAATATTTACGAGTTTGGATCACATAATCATGGCGAGTACCATTCAGCTCACATTCAATTGTTATAGCGCCCTTGAATCCTTGTTTTTTCAACTCAGCGATCACAGCGGGGAAATCTACATCGCCCGTAGGGATCGGTACCTCACGGCCCAGCTCATACGGATTGCCAGGATCCGGATACTTGCCATCCTTCGCATGGAACTCCTTAATCAAGTTACCAAACAACTTGACCGCATCCAAGGAGTTCGACTTGCCATACATTAGTAAATTCGCCAAATCACAATTGATAAACAAATTACCCGTACCGATATCCCGGATCGCACGAATTAAAGTGATAGGAGTCTCCTGCCCTGTCTCGAAATAAATCATGACATTACGCTCCTTCGCATAAGTAGCCAAGCCACGCATCACCTCGATGAAATCCTTATACTGCACCGAAGACGGATCCTCTGGAATAAATCCAAAATGCGAGTGCATAGCCGGAATACCTGCCAGCACACAAAAATCGATCATTTTACGGTATACGTCCAACTTCTCGGAACGCTCATCGGTAGGTACCAGGCCGATCGTGGCCGGTCCTTGACGAAAATTCCACGTACTTTTACTTCCCGGCACACCAACCAACGTAGTTACCCGGATCCGATGCTTCTTGGAAGCGGCCTTCACCTGCTCCGCCAATTCCTTCGTAAATCTTTTTTCACTATAATTTAACTCACAAGAACCAAAGCCCTGCTCATGCAGGTCTTTGAAGCTCTTGTCTATATCGCATACATCATATTGGATGACACCGATCGTGATCTGTTCCTGCGCCTTCATGACTGGACCAATCAAGGCCATAGCCACCGCGCACGTCCATATATAATTCCTAATGCTCATATTCCTTATTATTCAATCTAAGAATCAATTAATTATTGTTCCATAGTCGGATTGAACGTACCTCCCCAATTATTATTCTGCTCCAAATTCGGGTTCTCGTCCAAGTAAGTTTTCTTGATCGGGAAGAAATAGAAGCTTTCCTCGATCACGAACTGGCGCTCAGCTGCCTCCGTATAAGGAACTTGATGGATTACGTAGCGGAAATCACCGGTAGTCAACTCATTCTTGGCGATCCGGTCGCGAGCGATGTTCAAGTCCATATCCGAGCCATCCGGGTTGACTGCGATCGCCTCGATACCATGTTTTGTCCAACCGGCCAACATCATCATATTACGCGTACGGCGCAAGTCCCAGAAACGATGTCCCTCATAGCACAACTCGATATGACGCTCATCCAAAATCGCCTGACGGATCTCCTCACGGCTACCCACCTTCAAGCCATACAAACCATCAGCTCCAGCCTCTATACCCGCACGCTTGCGGATCTGTTTCAACAAATCGATAGCTACATCTGAATGCCCGTTCTCATTAGCGGCCTCCGCATAGATGAACATCACTTCGGCAAAGCGCATCAAGATATAATCAATATCGAACGTCATCACCTTGTCTTGTGTCAAGGAAAGATCAGACACTTTGTAATTATACATTCCAGAGAAAATATCATTGTTGGCCGCATTGACACCCGCATTCGGATTGACACCATATTGATCGTCTGCGTTGCTCACACCCAAGGCGTTATACATACGGTTGTCGGCAGATCTACCAGCTACCGGCCATTCGCGTCCGTTATACAAACAAGCCCTGTTGAAACGCGGATCGCGATTCTTCCAGAAAGCCTTCAGCAAAGCCTGCTCGTCACCTACGTAATACTTGCCCGTAGGATCGTCGTAACGCTTACCATCCAACATCGGGAAATCCTTTACGAATTCCCAAGTAGGATTATGATAAGGTTTATCACGGCTCACAGAAGCCGGACGCGTACCATACTCCCAAGTAGCGACACGGTTCGGATTTGAATAAATAACCGGGAAGATAACCTCCGGACCTCTTTCTTGCAACCAAATATCCGCCGGATTCTCTGTCAACGCGATGCCATTCTGCACACAAAAATCATACGCCTCCTTAGCCGCCACGTAAGCCTCTTTCCAGTATGCGTTATCATACATACGTTTCGGATTGAACTGAGGAGAAGCTTTCAGTAACAAGGTCTTTGCTTTCCAAGACTTTGCAAAACACTGGTCTATACGCCCATAATCACTGGAACTACCAGCTATTTTGGCAGGCAACAAGGAAATCGCATGATCTAAATCCTCTATCATAAACTGGAAACATTCCGGCGTAGAGTTACGTTTCACGTACAAATCATCCTTATCTTTATCTTGCGGCACTTTCAAATAAGGTACGCCACCATGATGCAACACCATCCAATAATACATATAGGCACGCATGAAATAGGCTTGTCCCAACATGAAATCCACAGCTTTCTTATCCTCTATCACGCTAGACTCCAGTTTAAAGATCGCCTCATTGATGTGGCGGATCTTGGTATAGTCCCATTTTTTATAACTATCCCCAGTCTCCGTGATCGTACCCAAATACCAAGGAATGCCCGTCACTTGATCCGAATTTTGGTCGGCAGAAACACTCCAGCCCTCAAAACACTCCTCATACAGATTGTTCACGTACGCCTGAGCCAGGTTAAGGTCTCCCCAAACCATAGACTCATCGTAGGTCTCTAGGTTGTCGATATCCAACGTGTCACAGCCTGTTGTCATTCCACCTAACAGAAAGGCCGCACTAATTATCGCGTATTTAAATTGAATCATTTTCATATCTTCCTATATTATATTTAGAATGAGAAATTAAGACCAAAAGAGAACGTTCTCATCAAAGGATAAGAATCATAATATTCTTGTTCCGGATCCAAGAACTCGGTCACAGCTGAAATACAGAACAGGTTAGTAGCATTCGCAAATACCTGAGCATGCGTGATTCCTAACGGACGAAGAATAGCCATAGGCAAATCGTAACCAATATTTAGATTCTTCAAACGCAAATAAGCGCCATTGCGCATCCAGTAACTCGTATTACCCGCTCCAGACTCATACCAACTCGTGCCCGTGATACGTGGATAAACCCCATCCGGATTAAGTTCCGGATCATACACCTTATCACTCGTCCAAATCGGGAAATAAGGACGAATCGTACCACCATGTTGATAGAAACCTCCATCTACGCCACCTACGAAGCGATCATATTTTCCGACCCCTTGAAAATGCACATCCAGCGTGATTCCCTTCCACTTGATACTACCGCCAAAACCATAATTGATACGTGGCGTACCATTCTCACTCAACAAATTATACTCATCATTGCTATCAATACGTCCGTCCGGTCCCTCCGAGTAGCCATCGCCTCTCGTATCCTTATACAAGATACCACCCAGATAAGGATCCCGTCCGAATTGCTTGAAACCTTTCGCCTTCAAGGCTTCCACCTCTGCCGGATCCGTCAGCAAGTGATCGGCGATCAGGCCCGTCAAGATTCCCTCAGCCTTACCCTGTTTTGACAACGCATGCAGGTTACCCCCTTCTCGATAAGTGGCATCCTCATCCAATACATCCCAACGATCACGAGCGAATCCCAGATTCAAGTAGGCAGAGTAAGTAATCTCGCCATTCGCGGCCTTATCCATCCAAGTCAGAGCCAACTCACCGCCTCGCCAAGAACGCTCGGCATAGTTTTCCGGAGCCAAAGCCTGTCCGTACGTGCTTGGGAGTGTCACCGTACGCGGTCCGAGGATATCTACCTCTTTCCGATAAAAGGCATCGAACGTTCCAGACAAACGATTATTGAAGAAACCAAAATCCAAACCACCATTATAAGTAGTTGAGGTTGCCCATGTCAAGGCATAGTTCGGAGTCGCTCCAGCCACAATCGTATTTGCCAAGTTATTACCAAAGATATATTTTTCACCCAATTGATACTTTTGCAAATAAGAGAACGCATCCACCTTGTCAATCGGGTCCTTGCTCAAATCCATATCATTACCCGTCGTACCATAAGAGGCACGGATCTTCAAATTACTCAACCAATCAGATGTCGGCTCCATGAAAGACTCTTGGCTGATACGCCATGCGGCAGATACAGAGGGGAAGAAGCCCCAACGCTTACCGTCTGGGAAAAGGGTATTACCATCGTAACGGAAAGAAAATTCTGCTATATACTTCTGATCAAATGTATAATTGAAACGGCCGATCCAAGAAAGGCGCCCTCCGTTCTTCTCCTTCGCCTCGCCCCAGCGTCGCAAAGCATCGGATGAGTAGTTGAACATCTGGTCTAAATTCGTAAGCGGAGACTCACCTTTGGCCGATACCTCCTCGCCACCATTAGATGCCTGCTCGAATACCACCATGGCTGCCACATCATGCTTACCGAACGTATTGGCATAATTCACGAACCAGTTGAATTGCTCGGTCCACAATTGTTTAGTCTTATACTCCAGATTCTCGTAATTCTGCGAGAAGTTGAAGGTATTATATTCATTCAAATTCAATGGAGCCGGCAAAAAACGATTGCCTTGCGGATCCGCTTGCTGGAATTTATAGTTTTTCTGGAAGGTCATAAAGCGCTTCCGGTTGTAATCGTGGCCTAGATAAGAGGCCATCACTTTCGTGCTCAAACCTTTCGTTATGAAATCAAGGTTGATATTGAACGAAACGATACCGTTCAAATTACGCCGACGTGTCTTCAAATAACGGTTTCCAACCACTTGATCCACGGGATTCCATCCCTGCCAAGAGCCATAGTCTTGATAGATCGGATAATCCGTGATGGTGTTAGCGGGCGTTCCGTCTAAGTAAGAGTAAAACGGCGTTGTCTTCATTGCGTTGAAGGTACAACGATATAAATCGTACACCGATTGGTCGTCATCGTCAGAGAAAGGCCAGTAGAAACGCTTATCGTTCGATTGATTCGCATCCAAGTTCACATTCATGGTTATATACTTGGTCAAATCGACAGAAAGGTTCGAACGTAAGGAGAATTTCTTATTCTCCAACGACACATACGATCCCTCCTCGGCCAAGAACGATCCCATCACATAATACTTTACCTTATCCGTACCACCGTTCACGCTCAAGGAGTGTTTCGTATTCCAGGGATTCTGCCAAATATAATCGTTCACGTTATAGTTGATCTTATTATCACGGAAATAGGCATACTCCTCCTCGCCATTAGGAAGCGGCGTACCTTGGAAACGAGCTACCGCATTCTGGTAGTCCAAATCATCAATCGCATCCCAACGGTCGGCAAACAATTCCTGAGTCGGTTTACTAAACGCATAAGAACCTTGGTAATTAAATATCGGTTTTTGGTTTTTCGTTCCTCCCTTAGTCGTTACCAACACGACACCATTTCCAGCAGCGGAACCATAGATTGAGGCGGTAGCCGCATCTTTCAAGAAGCTCATTTGGTCTATTTCATAAGGTTCCAATAAGTCGAAAGCCTCTTTATCGCGAATCACCCCATCAATAACGAACAAAGGATCACCGAATCCTCCACGCATACGAATCTCGGATTTAGCCCCCATCAAACCAGAGTTGCCCGTGATCGTAGCTCCCGGAGCACGTCCGGCCAAAGAGTTTGAAAGATTTGTACTCGGGATCACAGATAGATCATCCGCTTTCACGTTCGATATAGACCCGGTCATGTTCACTTTTTTCTGCACTCCATAACCTACGACAACGACCTCATCCAACTTCTGCGTATCCTCTTTCAAACGGATTTCCAACGTACTTTTCCCTGCCACAGGAATCTCACGGTCTAGATATCCGATATAAGAAACCACCAAGATTGCGTTTTCAGGAACATTGATTAACGTAAACTTACCATCCATATCGGTAATCGTACCGTTTGTCGTACCTTTTACAAGAATGTTTGCACCAATCACTGGTATACCGGCTTCATCAATAACGGTACCCGTCAATCTTATATCATTCTGATTTACAGAATAATTATGGGGGGGGGTATTTTGTACACCATACAACGGAGAGAACGCTCCTAACGCTAAAAGCACCGTTGCTAAGTAATATTTATTATTCATAAAACTAGATTTAAGTCTCTTTTACACTTGAATTATACTAAAAATTCTTTTCAAAAACATCTCATCTGAATGAGATTACCCACACACTGTTCTATCCATCTCTCACCATATCTAAAATTTAAGATTTATTCATTAAACATCAAGGTTAACTTGCCTCAAAATCTTGTTTGCATTGAGAAGCATTTTTCTTTTCACCGCAAATATAAATAAAAATCATAAAAAACAAACAACACGATCAGGTTCCGCCAACATCCATTCAATAATTCAATCCGAACTACAAATAGACTATAGATTGAACCAATAATTCATTTTGATCATGAACGTATTTGTAGCGGGGAGTCCCCACATACGATCCAGATTACTTCCCCAGCCGGAGGAGTACCAGTTGTCCCGGTTAGACATCCGGTGTTCCCATACGAAATAAAGCGTGGAACCGGGCAAGTATTCCCAGCGGGCTACCAAGTTGGAACGAAACTCGTTAAACCTAAAATCAGGGTTCCTAAAAGGCATCTGCCCAGCTCCCTCCCCGATGGTATAGACTCCATCCACATAAGTTAAATGATCCGGATCAATACGTTGGAAACGGTTCTCAAAGGTATGCGACTTCGTATCCGCCGCTAATTTAAAATCATCGTATTTAGCGATGGAGGTGAACGGGGCACCATAAAATTGAATGGAAATATCGGGGGTCACGTTCACTTGTAATTTCAGCGTGAGGCCATAGGTCTTCTGATCCATGTGGCCCATGACATAATAATAAGGGGTCAAGCTACTCGAGCTAAGCGGACTCGTCGTAGCCACATATTGCATCTCATCCGTATTCCACGCATAATCCAGTTGACCGGACAAATAGACATGGTTTCCCAAGCGGAATGTCAAGCTCGGCGAGATCGTATTGAAGCGATTTCCCTCGAAATTATGATCGCCCTCGTATTTGAGCATGAACATCATTCGTTTCGCCTTATCAGTATTGAACTTAGCGGAAGTTAAGAAATAAGAACCGAAGCGAACATCCGGTCCCCCTCGCAGCAAGCGGCTATCCAGCCAATTCCAAGCAAAGGTTTCCTTGACATCCCATTCATACCGGTTCATCGTCATACTTTGCCAACGCAAAGAAGCGTTGTTGCTAAAAGGAGTACCGCCGTAATTCCACATATTCTTTTGGGACAGGGTAAAGGCGTTGTACCGGAATATCTTCCAGATATCGGTCTGCCGATACATGATCTCCGTCTCATTCATCAGATAATCTGTCTCCTTCATATATCCCATATCATTCAAGTCGAAACCGGGTGATGACCAAGTAAAGGTCTCCGAGAAGTTCCATTTGGCGTTTCCTTTCCGTCCCACTTTCACATAACCACCCGTTCCGGTCAGGGAGCGACGGGTAGGATCCACCCCCAGATAATCGGCGGAGGAAGCCCTTTGATAATAATGCGCCACGCTATTCTGCAAAGCCGTGATCGCCCCGGCGCTACCATGCAAGGAACTCAACATTCCCTTTACATCTATATAATAAAGGCGATTCTTGAAATACTGGGTAAAGTCAATACCCGCCGTGAAAGCGTTACGCACCATGAAATCCTCCAGATAAGGCTGATCCAAGGCACGGTTTACCGAAGTCACCATACCGCCCAGCAAGGTATTCCCCTTCCAGTTCTTTTGCACACGGGCCACGGTATAGTTTGTCAAAGGCTCCACGACTTCCACATCCTCCACCCCGTTACGGGTAACCTTGGAGGAGGAACGTGCCGTTACACTCTCGATCACTCCGATCGTCAAGCCCCGTTTATTCGTACCCGTCAGTTTCAACGCACCGATAATCGGCACATTCTCTTTCGTCTCGGCATAACTGCCTACGTTGTCTATACCCCGTGGCGTATAAGAGGGAGAGGCGCCGATCCTACGGGTATAAAACATCATATCGCTACCGTTCGCAAAATCCAAGATATGTTTTCCTTCCAAGAAGAAGGGGCGTTTCTCATCGTAAAACGTCTCGTAAGCCGTAAGGTTCATTACGGAGGGGTCCAACTCCACTTGTCCGTAATCCGGATTGATCGTCATATCCAACGTATAATCCGAGAGGGCGAACTTAGCGTCCAAGCCCACGTTTCCTCCCCAGCTATGCCCTTTTTGATAAGGGCTGCCGTCTATCCGGGGTTCCTGCCTGTATTTACCCATTACATACGGCAAGAACTCGATGCCGCGAGGCTTGGGAACAGAGTCCATGCCGCTCATGTTTCCGAACGAAAAGACATGTCCGTTATTCTTCAAGGGGATCATGCTCCAATTTTGCACCTCGTTATTCCTACGGATGATACGGCGTACATGCAAGCCCCAAACGCCATCCTCCGATCGCTGGTTATAACGCAACTGGCTGAACGGGATACGCAGCTCGGCGGTCCAACTGGAATCCGCCCGGTTGATATTCGTTCGTCCTTCCCAAACGGCGTTCCAGCTAAGGTTGACGTTCAACTTATCCGTTACGACCAGATCCGTCTTATTTCCTCCTAGATTGATATTGAATTCCGGTGCCGCACGATAATCATGGTAGGTGTCGAAAGCGACGCTGATCAAATCGCCCAGACTATTATCATCCCGGTTCCCGATAAAACGATTCATCTTATCCGGCACGGCGTCCTTGCAATATACACCTACATAGATATATTTATCATCATAGAAAAGTTTTACCCGGGTCGGGGATTGAGTGATCGCCCGCTCATAAGGGATAATCTGTACGAAACGATCCGACCATTCGCCTTGCTTCGTCCAAAAGTCCTCATCCAACTTACCGTCGATCGTAGGTTTCACTCCCGATACTTTCCGGATATTATAGGTACGCTTATAAGCTTTCTCAAAAGGGACGATCGAATCTTGCTGGGCTTCGCACAACAACGAGATTCCTAAAAACACGAGTAGAGTCAGATATTTCATAATGGCCTAGACTATAAGATAACAATAAGCTTCAAAGATAAGCACTTCTTTTCAGAAAAGAGCACATCTTCCCAAGATTTATCGCAACGTAGCCAAAGGCATACGATATCAAGTATTCACTGCAACCCGTATTGCAGTAGTACTGCGACGCACGTGCAGCGCTACTGCAACCGGCGTGCAGTAACACTGCAATGCGGGTTGCAGTACAATAACAATAGCGTCACGATAAAAATCAACAACCGCCTCCCAACGCCCGGTACAGCAATATCTTCTTCCGGCATAAATCGGTGACGATATCGATATGCTCCAGCTCGCTATCCAGATAACGCTCCTCGGCGGAAAGAACCTCCAAGAAACCGGTATAGCTTAATTGGAACATCTCGCCGGCATTCACCACGGAACGTTGGTGGGCAAGGGATTCTTTCTCTTTCAAGCGGATACGCTCCGTTTGGGTCTGGCTGGCGCAATAGAGATCGAGCACCTCGGTGTAAGCGTTCAAAGCGGTCTCGTGGTATTGGGATAAAGCGATACGCTGGGAAGCCTTCGCCTCGTTCCACATCGAACGGATCTCATTGCGGCGGAAGATAGGAGCCGTGATACCCGCCGCCAAGTCGTACACCAAAGAGGCCGGCGAATGAAACCACTTACCCACATCAAACGCATTGAAACCACCACTGGCGCCAAGCACCAACGAGGGATAGAAAGCCGCCTTCGCCGCTATCACATCCGCCTTGGAGGCGACCAACCCCATCTCGGCGGAACGTACATCCGGACGCAATGTCAAGAGGTTCGCTGGAATCCCTTCCGACAAGGGAACCGGCAACTTACGCAACTCATCGAATCCCATCCGGCGAATCTCGAAGGGGAAAACACCCAACAGGCAAGCGATCGCCCGCTCCTTCTCACCGATCAACTGATCGTTTTCCAGCAATTTACTCTCGATCAACAACACACGGGCATAAAACTGATCGACCGCCAACTGCGTCTCCGCCCCTTCCTTCTTCAACTGGCGGGTCAGCTCATGGGAACGACGGGCACTGGCCAGCGCATTCCGCAACACCTCCTTACGCCGGTCCAAGCCGATCAACTCATAATATTGAATCGCCAAATCGGAGATCAACATCGACTGGGCAAAACGGGTAGCCTCCACGGAAGCCATCCAGCGAGCGGCGGCGGCCTGCTTCTTCCGGGTCAGTTTGCCCCAGATATCCGCTTCCCATTGAAAGCTCAAGCTCAAGCCGAAATCCCGGTAAGGGTCCGGTATATGCTTATCCTTTGGCAAAGAAGGCACGTTTGTCTCGCTATTCCCCACACCATCCATCGTATATTCACCGAAACGGTTCACGGAGGCTCCGATGTTCAAATTCACGTCCGGCAGCAAAAGCCCCTTCGCCCGCTGTAAGGCCGCACGGCTCATGGCGATGCGCTCCATGCTCTGCTGGAAGGAATGGTTATTGCGTAAAGCCACATCCACATAGCCTCGCAATAAGGTATCTTGGAAAAAGACATCCCACGAGAGCGGTTTCACGAACGTAGTGTCGTTCATTCCCATCTCGCCGGATTCCGGAAGCGAGATCCGCTCGTCCATCAATAGCTCGGGAGTCTTACAACCGGCCAAAGCAATCAGAGCCAAGGCGCAGCCTATCATTATATATCTCATCTTATCAATACACATACTCGTCTTCTTTAATTTGCTCTTTCTCTTTTCTCTTTTTAAAATAAGTAGCCAGCGACTCGAAGATCACGTAAAGCCCCGGGATCAAGAAGATACCGACAAACGTACCGATCAACATACCTCCGGCCGCCGCCGTACCGATCGAACGGTTCCCCAAGGCACCGGCTCCCGAGGCGATCGTCAACGGAATCAAGCCACTGATAAAAGCGAAGGAGGTCATCAAGATCGGGCGCAAACGACTGGTAGCCCCTTGAATAGCGGCCCCCATCACGCTGATACCTTCCTTACGGCACTGGTTCGCCACCTCGATAATCAAGATCGCGTTCTTTCCCAGCAAACCGATCAACATCACCAACGCCACCTGCGCGTAGATGTTATTCTCCAGCCCTACCACGTACAGCAAGAAGAACGAGCCGAACACACCCGCCGGAAGCGACAGGATGACCGGAAGCGGAAGCAATAAGCTCTCGTATTGGGCGGCAAGCAACAGATAGACGAATGCCAAACAAATAGCGAAAATCACCAACGTTTGCCCGCCGGACTCTTTCTCCTCCTTCGCCACACCGGACCATTCGGTATCGTAACCACGGGGCAATACCTCGGAAGCGATCTCCTCGACAGCCGCCAACGCCTCACCCGAGCTGACACCCGGGGCGGCCTCGCCGGTAATCATGGCCGAGGTAAACAGGTTGTAACGGGTAATCTGGCTCGGGCCATACACACGCTCCATCGTCATGAAGTTGGAGTAAGGCACCATATTCCCCTCCTTATTCTTAGCATACAGGCTGAACAAATCCTCCGGATTCATACGATACTCCGGCGCCGCTTGCAACATGACCTTGTACATCTGGCCGAAACGGACGAAGTTGGAGGAGTAGAAGCTACCTACATAGGATTGCAAGGTTTCCATGGACTCGTTCACGTTGATGCCTAGCTTAGCCGCCTTCGCCAAATCCACCCGGAGCAGATATTGCGGGAAATTCGGGTTGAAGCCAGAAGTGACACCGGTCAGGCGAGGATCAGCGTTCAGCTTCGCCACGAAGTTCTTGGCGACCTCATCCAGCTCGGCGAACGTACCGGCGGTCTTATCTTGCAGACGAAGCTCGAAGCCGCTCGCGTTACCGAATCCCGGAACCGTAGGCGGCAGGAAGAACTGGATGTCCGCATCCTTGATATGGGCGACACGATCGGCATACACGCTCATCAACTCCGCCGCCGTCTGCTCCCGTTGATCCCAAGGGGTCAGGTTAATCATACCCATACCGAAGCTGGCACCCTCCGTCTCGGTCATCAAGCTATAGCCGGCCAAGGTAGAGATCGTCTCCACCTCTTCCAACGGCAACAAAGCCGCTTGCACCTTGTTCAAGGCCGCTTCCGAACGCTCCAAGGTAGCTCCGGGAGGCGCATCTACGTTCACATAGATCATACCTTGGTCCTCGTTCGGGATAAAGCCGGAAGGCAACACGAACGTCATGCCCCATGTGGCCAGACAGAAAAGGATCAAGGTTGCGTACGTCAGCATCCGACGGTTCAAGAACCATCTTAAATTCAAGCGATAACGACGCTCCAAGAAATCATAACGGCGGTTAAAGCCCTCGAAGAAACGAGTCAGAAGGCCCTTCTTCGCCTTTTTCGAATGAGATACCGGCTTCAGTAACAAGGCGCAAAGAGCCGGAGACAACGTCAAGGCGTTCACGCCGGAGATCACGATCGCCACAGCAAGCGTCAATGAGAACTGGCGATAGAAGATACCCACCGTACCATCCATGAAACCAACCGGGATAAACACGGCGGACATCACCAGCGTAATAGCGATAATCGCCCCTCCGATCTCACCGATCGCCTTTTTCGTCGCCTTCAACGGGGGCAGCTTCTCGTTGTGCATCTTCACGTGGACCGCCTCTACCACCACGATCGCGTTATCCACCACGATACCGATAGCGAGCACCAAGGCGAACAAAGTCAGCATATTGATCGAGAAACCCAGCATCTGCATAAAGAAGAACGTACCGATCAACGATACCGGAACGGCGATAGCGGGTATCAACGTAGACCGGAAATCCTGCAAGAAAAGATACACCACGATAAATACCAAGATAAACGCCTCCAGCAAGGTCTTGAGCACGACCGATATGGAAGCGTCCAAGAAACGGGATACGTCGTACGAGATATTATATTCCATACCCGGGGCAAACGTCGTTTCCTTCAATTCCTCCATCTTCGCCTTGATCTGCTGGATCACCTCACGGGCGTTCGAGCCCGGACGCTGCTTGATCATGATAGAGGCCGAGGGCTTTCCGTCCGTCATGGAGATCATATTATAATCCTCGGAATCAAACTCGATCGTAGCCACGTCTTTCAGGCGAAGCACGGAACCGTCCGGCAGGGCTTTCAAGACGATCTCGCCATATTCCTCCGGCGTGCTGAACTTACCGCTATACTGCAAGACGTATTGCAATTGCTGCGGGATCTTGTCGGAGCTGATACCCGTCTTACCCGGCGCCGCCTCGATATTCTGCGAGCGGATCGCCTCCGTAACCTCTTGCGGCGACATATTATAAGCCGCCAACCGGTTCGGGTTCAGCCATACACGCATCGCATAGTCGCGGCTACCCATGATCTCCACGAATCCCACGCCGTCGATGCGCTTCAACTCACGCAAGATATTGATATCGGCAAAGTTATATACGAATTTCTCCGTATGGGTACTATCCGAACTCATGATGTTCAGGTACATCAACATACTGTTCACCTCCTTCTCCGTAATCACGCCGGCACGGATCACCTCTTCCGGAAGCTCATCCAGCACGGTGGTCACACGGTTCTGCACATTCACGGAAGCTACGTCCGGGTCGGTACCGACCTTGAAATAGATCGTAGTCAAGGACATACCGTCGTTCGTACAAACAGAGGTCATATAGGTCATTCCGGGCACGCCGTTGATAGCACGCTCCAGCGGGGTCGCCACCGTTTTCGCCATCACGTCGGCGTTCGCTCCGGTATAACGGGCGGTAACGGTAACGGATGGGGGCACGATATCCGGGAATTGGGTGATCGGCAAGGAGTTGATCGCCAGCAATCCCAAGAAGACAATTACCACCGAGATCACGCCCGATAAGATAGGGCGTCTGATAAATATTTCAAACATAGGGCTTACTTATTATTCTCGATTTCATTAGACGATTCCAATTGGCGACGGATCGTGGCTCCATCTACCATATCGGGATTGATAGTCATGCCGTCCGTGATCATCTGGACACCCTCGTAGACGATGACGGTCTGGTCCGGCAAATCCTGTGTCACGTAATAAGAACCGTGGCGGGCCAACGGCTCGAAGCTACGCACGCTCACCTTTCCATCTTCCGCTACCGTATATACATAGGTAAAATCCTGTATCTCGAAAGTGGATTGCTGGGGAACCAAGACCACGTTCTCCATCTTGGTCAGCATCCGGATCTTACCGGATACGCCATGTCGCAGCAAACGTTCCGGGTTCGCGAAACGGGCACGGAAAGCGATCGATCCGGTACCCCGCTCAAAGTCGCCCTCCACGGTCTCTACCTTCCCTTTATACCGATAGGTGGATTGGTCGGAAAGGATCAGCTCTAGATTATTATACTCCGGCTGGTCGATACCGCTCAACTGCGTCCGTTTATATTCCAGATACTCCTTCTCGTTGATCTTGAAATAGGCGAACATATCCGATACGTCCGTCAAGGAGGTCAATAAGCTGCTCGGCGTAACCAAACTTCCCACCTTAAAGGGGATGCGGTCCACGTATCCCTCGAAAGGAGCCGTGATCGTCGTGTACGAGAAATTAGTCTCCGCACGTTGCAAACGGGATTTGGCCTGTTGCACCTGCAAGCGTGCCACGTCCGCCTCGGCCATCGCCTGCTCCAGACGAATCGGCGAGATGATATCTTTCTCCACCAAACGCTTGATGCGGTCTACCTCTACCTCCGCCATCTTCAACTCGGCTTGGGCCTGTTTGTGATTGGCTTGCGCCTCTTTCACCTCCTCGTACAATTCCGCCGAGGAAAGCTTGAAAAGCACCTGCCCTTTCTTCACGTGCTCGCCCTCATCTACAAGGACGGCCTCCACGAACCCTTCCACTTTCGGTTTGATTTCCACAAACTGGACAGCCTGCACATCGGCTACATACGATTGGGCCACTTCAATACTCGTAGCTGCCAGCTTCACCACCAGCGTATTGTTTTTACTTCCGGATTTTTTTTCATGGCTCCGGTTACAAGAGGTAAAAAAGCTGGCTATTAAAAATAAAAAAGGTAAATAGTTAAAAAATAATCTTCTCGTCATAAATCGTTTCTGATTAGTTTATTTTTAGGTTATAATTATACATATGATAAAGCGTGCAATATCAGGGATACGACAAAACATCCCGCATACCGGCACAACATACCCATACACGCTCTGAAAAATAAAAAGAATCGGATAAGACCTAAATCAGATAGGAACAAAACCAGACAAAACTCTGGGTTTTATGAAGTTGATAAAATATAGGTAAGAACGTACATTGCTGTAATTCAAGAGAATGAATCAACTCATGCACATTTATTATAGTCAGCCAATCGGCTATAAAGTCTGCTACAAACAGTTGGATTTGAATCTGTTCCTGCCGGACAGTACGCAAGGAGGCATTATCGTCGAAATCAAGTACATCATGCACTTCATTCTCCACCACCTCGATAGAAGAACTTGGAAAACCTTCCAGAAAGAAATCACTGCCAACCGAATAAAACGGGTAAAGACTGGAAAGTTAAAGTTAACTTCGACACAACGAAATC
>ERZ833822.1229-NODE-1229-length-22846-cov-4.830328_pt1 | contig 22846 bp, 19 predicted proteins | sample MGYA00519913_ERZ833822 | MGnify/ENA primary metagenome ERZ833822 (study PRJEB31850, sample SAMEA3708746) | human gut metagenome | biome: human gut; feature: human-associated habitat; material: faeces | place: China | collected 2014 ... | reverse complement strand
GGTCGGTGCGGCCGATCGACTCGCGGAAAAGCGTGTCGCCCGTGAAGAGCGATTTCGAGTCCGGCTCGTACAGCGCCACATGGCCGGGGGTGTGGCCGGGGGTGCGGATCACGCGCAGGGCGGTGTTGCCGAAACGCACTTCGGACAGGGTGTCCAGGTCGAGGTCCGCCGCGGGCATCGCGCCGATCTTCACGCCGAAGACCGAACCGCTCGTCGCTGCGTTGTCCAGCAGGAACCGGTCCTTCGACGAGAGGGCGAAGGGGATGCCGTAGCGCTGTTTGAGGTGCTCGACGCCCAGCGTGTGGTCGAAATGGCCGTGGGTGTTGACCGCCATGACGGGTTTCAGCCCGTGCTCGGCGATGAAGTTGTCCAGCGCGGCGTCCTCGCGCGGGTTGCTGTTTCCGGCGTCGATGACGATGCACGCTTTGGTGTCGTCCCAGACGACGTAGGTGTTTTCCTGTATCGGATTGAATTGCAGGCAGGCGATTTTCATAATGATGGCTGTTTTAATGCAGTCGGTTTTGCAAAGATAGTGTTTTTTACGGGATTTTACCTATCTTTATGACCCAAAACGACCTGATTCCATGAAACGATTTTTTGCGCTTTTCGCGGCTCTGACCCTGCTCTGCACGGGGATTTCGGCCCAGACGGCCGCCTGCCGGACCGAAACCGGCATTGCCTACCGCGACGCGGCGGGCGACGGCTATGTCGATTCGCTTTGCCGGCTGGACATTTGCTGGCCGGCGGATAGGAAGGGATTTCCGACCGTCGTGTGGTTCCACGGCGGGGGCCTGACCGGCGGGCGGCGCGAGATTCCGAAAGCGTTGTGCGGCAAAGGATTCGCCGTGGTGGGCGTGGATTACCGCCTCGCTCCGCGCGTGAAGGTCTCCGACTGCGTGGCGGATGCCGCCGCTGCGGCCGCTTGGGTGGTGAAAAACATTGCTTCCTACGGCGGCGACCCGCGGCTGATCTTCATCGCCGGACATTCGGCGGGCGGTTACCTGACTTCGATGATCGGGCTGGACAAACGCTGGATGGCGCCCTACGGCATTGACCCCGACACGGCGTTCGCGGCGCTGATCCCTTACAGCGGGCAGGTCGTGACCCATTTCGCGCGACGCCGCGAAATGGGGATTCCCGATACGCAGGTGGTCGTGGACGACATGGCGCCGCTGAACTACATACGTCCCGACTGTCCGCCGATCCTGATCCTCTCGGGCGACCGCGGGCGGGAGATGCTGGGCCGCTACGAGGAGAACGCCTATTTCTGGCGCATGATGCAGGTGGCGGGGCATCCCGACGTCGAGATCCGGGAATTCGACGGGTTCGACCACGGCAACATGCCCCAGGCGGGCCATTACGTCGCGGTGCGCTACATCCGCGACTTTGTGAAAAAACTGGAAAGATAATTGCGGGCCGGACCCGTAAACGGAATGACGATGAACGGATGGATGAAACTGGCGGCCGCGCTTTTCGCCGCGGCGTCGTTTGCGGGGTGTTCGCTGCTGAAGGTGGCCGTGGCCACGGGCGACCCTCTGTCGAAGGAGCAGATGAACGTGCGGACGATGACGCGCGGCTTTTACTACGACATGGCCGGCGAGGTGGCCCGTGCGGCCGACTCGATCGTCGCTGCGTCGCCCGACGTGAATGTGCGCGTAGCGGCCGTGCGGTGGAAGATCCGCGCCACGCGCGCCGGGGTGACCGCCGCCATGCAGGGCATTCCCGACGTGGCGCTGGCCGACCTGTGGATTCTGTGCCGCCGCATGAACGAGGGTTTCGCCCAGGCGCCCGATTCGCTGCTGTTCGGTCTTCAGAGCGACATCGCCCGCGACGCCGCTCTGCGGCTCGACCGCCGGGCCGGGAGGCTCGCCCGGCAGGTGCTTCCGGACGACCGCTATGCGCTGATGGAGCGGTTCGTTACGGACTACGTGCGCGATAACCCCGCCTCCGAGGGCGACGAGACCGACAACACGACCCTCGCGTGGCTGGAATACCTCCGGGCGGCCGGCGTCGAACAGGATTACGCCACCGGCTCGATCGCCGAGGTGCTGGCCGACGTCAACGACCGGCTGAGCGGCCAGACCCAGCAGGTGACCAACAGCGTGAGCTGGTCGAAGGACATCTTCGAGATGCGGCTCCGGCAGGACAGCCTGCGCCTGCAGGTCGGGGCGCAGCTCGATTCGCTGGAACGCAGTTTCAACCGTATCGTGGTCGTCGCCGAGCACCTGCCCGAGATTTCGGACAAGGTGCTGGAGGAGCTGAACCGGCAGGCCACGCAGCTCATCTGGACGATGAACGCTTCGGTGGACAACGCTTTCGCCGACTTCGACCGCCAGCGCGGCGAGTTGCAGCAATACGTTACGCGTGAGCGCGAGGCGTTGGTCGAACAGTTGCGGGCGACGGGCGACGAACTGGTCCGGACGACGCTCGACGCCGTGCCGGGGCTTGTCGGCAAAATCCTGCTCTACCTTGTGCTGGCGCTTGCGGTGCTGATCGGCGGGCCTTTCGCGCTGGGCTTCTGGCTGGGCGGCGTGCGGGCCAAAGCCCGAATTAAAAATGAAAAATTGAAAATGAAAAATTAAGCGTTGACGGTTCCGTATGATGGCTCCGATACGTTTTGCGGGGAAATAATTTTGAATTATGAATTTTGAATTATGAATTGTTTTTAACTTTGCACGCAAAGTTAAAAACCGATGGCAAGAAAGAAAGCGAACTATCCCCTCGTCGAGGGGCTTGAAATAACGACCCTCGCGGCCGAGGGCAAGGCTATGGGCCGCTGGAACGACGTGGTGGTCTTCGTTCCGCTGACCGTTCCGGGCGACGTGGTCGACGTGCAGATCCGCTCCAAACGCCGCCGCTTCATGGAGGGCTTCGTGGTCCGCTATGTGAAGAAATCGCCCCTGCGGGCCGAGGCGTTCTGCGAGCATTTCGGCGTCTGCGGCGGCTGCAAGTGGCAGAACCTGCCCTACGGGGAGCAGCTGCGCTTCAAGACCGATCAGGTCCGCGACCAGCTGACGCGCATCGGCAAGATCGAGCTGCCGGAGATCGCGCCCTGCCTCGGCTCGGCCGAGACGCAGTTCTACCGCAACAAACTCGAATTCACCTTCGCCGACCGCCGCTGGCTGACGCGCGAGGAGATCGAGTCGGCGGGCGACATCGGCGACGCGCCGGCCGTGGGATTCCACATCCCGGGGATGTTCGACAAGGTGCTGGACATCCGCAAATGCTGGTTGCAGCCCGACCCGTCGAACGGCATCCGCATGGAGGCCAAGCGGTTCTGCGTGGAGAACGGCTACACGTTCCACAACGCCCGTTCGCACGAGGGGCTGATGCGCAACATGATCGTCCGCACGGCTTCGACGGGCGAGGTGATGGTGATCGTGGTGTTCGGCGAGGACGACCGGGAGCGGATCGCCGCGCTGCTGGACCATCTGGCGGCAAATTTCCCGCAGATCACGTCGCTGTTCTACATCGTCAATACCAAGTTCAACGATTCGGTCGGGGACCTCGATCCGGTTTGCTACAAAGGGAAGGACCATATCGTCGAAGAGATGGAGGGGCTGCGGTTCAAGGTGGGGCCGAAGTCGTTCTACCAGACCAATTCGGCGCAGGCGTACGAGCTTTACAAGGTGGCGCGGGAGTTCGCGGACCTCAAACCGGAGGACGTGCTTTACGACCTCTACACCGGGACGGGAACCATCGCCAACTTCTGCGCCGCGCGTTGCGCCCGGGTGGTGGGCGTGGAGTACGTCCCCGAAGCCATCGCCGACGCCAAGGTCAATTCGGAATTGAACGGCATCGAAAATACGGTCTTTTACGCCGGGGACATGAAGGCGGTGCTCGACGACGGATTCGTCGCCGCGAACGGCCGTCCCGACGTGATCATCCTCGACCCGCCGCGCGCGGGCGTCGACGAACCGGTGATCGAAGTCATCCTGCGCGCCGCGCCCGAACGGATCGTCTATGTGAGCTGCAATCCCGCCACGCAGGCCCGCGACCTCCAGCTGATGGACGCCGCCTACCGCGTCGAGGCCGTGCAGCCCGTCGACATGTTTCCCCACACGCACCATGTGGAGAACGTCGTGAAGCTCGTGCGGCGGTAAACGGCGCGTCCGCGCGGGACGCAACCTGAACTGCAACCTGAACCACGGACCGATGATACGAATTTTTCTGACTGCATCGTTCGCCCTGATGTTCGTCGGGGCGGTCGCCCAGTCGCCGACCATCCGCACGCAGCGGAATGAGAATAACTCCGTGGATTTTATCCTGGAGAATAAGACGCGTCCGGGGACGTTGACTGTTTTTCTGACGCTCCGGGATTTGCAGAACTGTAACACCGCTTCGGGGACCTTCAGATACGAGACCCGCTATACCGGGACGCGGCTGCTGTCTCTCCGTCCCGCCGACGATACCCGGGGCGTGAGGTACGGTTATTCATACCGCTTTTTTTTAGGCCCTGTCGATAAGGAGCCCGATACCGCGTTTGTCTACCGCATGCCCACCACTGTTCGCTGGCCGGTGCGTGTGTCGCGCGGCGTGAGCGTTTACGACCGTTTCCGGAAAGAAAAGAAAGGGGCTTTGGGGTTGCATTTCGAAATGGAAAAGGGCGACACGGTCTATGCGATGCGGCGCGGCACGGTCGTGGAGGTCGGCATTCCCGAACGGGAACCCGATGCCCCGGCGGTGAGTTTTACCTCCGAAAGCCCCGATTTGCTGGTCGAGCAGCCCGATGGCACGCTGGCCTGGTATATCTGCCTCGACGGCGACAATGTGCTGGTCGAGGTCGGGGACGAAGTGCTGCCCGGAACGCCGCTGGCGCTGGCGGGAAGCTATGACGGCGAGCGATACAAAGTTTCCGTGCAGACCTTCTGGTGGGAGAGTAATCCGGACCCGAAGGAGCGGGAGCGAAAACCTTTCATCCGCAAGCATTTCTTTCCGCAGTTCGTTACGGAGGAGGGTGTCGTGTGCGTTGAAAAGGGTGTTTACCGACCCGTTGAAACCGAGGAATTGGTAATCCGCGAGATGAACAGGAAGGAGCTCAAGAAACACCGCGGAGGCAAAAAGCGATAGGGAGTTGTTCAAGGCCTGATTTCGCATCGGGGATGCAGTATTTTCGTTTTTCGGCGTTTTACTGGATACAAAGGGATGGAAACCGGCCCGGCTGAAAACAGTTCCGCGCGACGCCCGGCTTGCATAATCTTTGTAATAGGTTATTTAAAAACGAAAAGGCAATGAAACGACTGATTTTATTGGCGGCGGTGGCGTTTTTCGCCCTCCCCGCGGCAGCGCAGATGCAGGAGGCGTTCCCCAGCTACATTCAGGTCAACGGACGTGCCGAAAAGGAGATCGCGCCCGACGAATTCTACTTGCAGATCATCATCAACGAGCGCGACTCGAAGGGCAAGATTTCGGTCGAAAGCCAGCAGCGCGACATGATCGCCGCGCTCAAACGTGCCGGGGTCGATGTCGAGAAACAGCTCAAGATGGCCAACCTGTCGAGCGAGTTCTTCAAGAAAAACACCTCGGTGGCCACGGCCAAATACCAGTTGCAGCTGGGTTCCTCGGCGATGGTTGCCAAAGTGTGGCAGGCGTTGGACGGACTGGGTATCTCGAACGTCTCGATCCTGAAGGTCTCGCACTCGAAAATCGAACAGTATAAGGCCGAAGTGCGCGTCGAGGCGATGCAGAACGCCCGCCAGAGCGCCGCGACGCTGGCCGAAGCCATCGGGCAGAAGATCGGCAAATGCTTCTACATCTACGATTCGAACAACAACGTGATGCCTGTTTTTTACGACAACATGGCCGTGATGCGCAGCGCCAAGGCGATGGGCGTCGCCGAGGACGCCGCTGCGGACGAACCGCTCGATTTCAAGACCATCAAGTTGCAGTACAACGTGCAGGCGAAGTTCGTGCTCGAATAGGACGGTTTCCGATTCTCTCGGGTGTCTTTCACCTCGCCTTGTCCGGGCTGAACGGGAAATGCACTTGTGTGTCCCGTCCGGCCCGGACTTCGTTAAGGCGAAATTCCCTCCGCGATAGTCGCAGACGGCTCGCGGCGTCCGTCCGCCTCGTTCTTTGCGAGGTGCGGAACCCTCCGGCCTGCGGACCCGGCCGGCCGGTCCCGGCGCCAAATCCCCGTTCGTCGGCCGGAAGGTCCTGAAAATAAAACAATTCATCCGGGTTGAAAGCAAAGAGACTGAAAAAGTACGATTCAGTAAGCGATTTCTGAAAATTTTAGTATCTTTGTAGTTCACCCCTGTAAAAAAGGAGGAGTTATGGAAAAGCAGTTTTGTTTCGATTATGAACATTACGCGGCGCTGTCGGAGCTTTCCGAAGCCGACCGCAGGCTGGTCGCCGAGGCCGAACGGGCCACGGCCAATGCGCATGCGCCCTACTCGAATTTCCACGTAGGCGCCGCCGCGCGTCTGCGCAGCGGGAAAATACTCTACGGCAGCAACTTCGAAAGCGAGGTCTATCCCGCGGGACTCTGCGCCGAGCGGTCGCTGATGTTCTACGCCCAGGCCAATTATGCCGACGATCCGATCGAGACGATGGCCATTGCCTCGAACCCCTCGGAGCGCGAATGCTATCCCTGCGGCCAGTGCCGGCAGGTGATGGTCGACGTCGAGCGTCGTCAGGGTTCCCCGATGCGGGTGCTGATGAGCGGCCACGGTACGGTGACGGCGGTCGATTCGGCCTCCAAACTGCTGCCTTTCACCTTTATTCTGTAATTTCCGACGATGTTCAACCCGGACGACATTCTCTACGAAGACAACCACCTGCTGATCGTCAACAAACGCTGCGGCGATCTGGTGCAGCCCGACCCGTCGGGCGAGAGCGCCCTCGAGGACCAGATCAAGGCCTTCATCAAACGGCGCGACGCCAAACCCGGCGAGGTGTTCCTCGGCGTGGTGCACCGCATCGACCGCCCGGTGAGCGGAGCCGTCGTTTTCGCCAAGACGTCGAAGGCGCTCGTCCGTCTGAACGAGATGATCCGCGAAGGCCGTATCCATAAGGTCTATTGGGCGCTGACCGAAGCCACGCCCGATCCCGAGAGCGGCGAACTGCGCCATTATATCCTGCGCGACGGCAGGACCAACCGTTCGCGGGCCTGCGACGCCCCGAAGGGCGACGCCAAGGAGGCGCGCCTGCGTTACGCGACGCTCGGGGCGGGGACGAACTACACGCTGGTCGAGGTCGAACTGCTCACGGGGCGTCACCACCAGATCCGCGCCCAGCTCTCGAAGGTCGGGTGTCCGATCCGCGGCGACCTGAAATACGGCGCCCGGCGCTCCCTGCCCGGGGGCGGCATCTCGCTCCACTCGCGCCGTGTCGAATTCGAGCATCCGGTGCGTCGCGAGCCGCTCTCGGTCACGGCTCCCGTGCCTGCGGGCGACAACCTGTGGACCTATTTCGAAAACCTCTGAATATCCCTGCCATGCGATTGCTCATTCAGCGTGTAAAACACGCTTCCGTCGCTATCGGCGGCGATGTCTGCTCCCGGATCGGGGCGGGACTGCTGGTGCTGCTCGGCGTCGGGTGCGACGACACCGACGAGGACATCGAGTACCTCGCCGGAAAACTCGTGCGCCTGCGTATCTTCGACGATGAAGCCGGGGTGATGAACCTCGACGTGGTGCAGACAGACGGCGAAATTCTGGTCGTGAGCCAGTTCACGTTGCAGGCCTCGACCCGCAAGGGCAACCGGCCGAGTTATATCAAGGCGGCCCCCGAAGCCGTTTCTCGCCCGCTTTACGAACGGTTTACGGCCCGGGTCGCCGAGCTGCTCGGCCGCGGGGTCGCCACGGGCGAATTCGGCGCCGACATGCAGGTCGAGCTGGTCAACGACGGGCCGGTGACGATTTGGATGGATTCAAAAAACAAGGAATAACATATTTATATCAAAATGAAGAAAATTTTTGCATTTCTGCTTCTGGGCCTTACCGTGGCCTTCGCCTCCTGCGGGGATGAAAAGACGGAGACCGGAACGGACTGGTTCCTGACGCCTGTGGCCGAGGTCAACGGCACGACGGTCGGGTTGAGCTGCCAGACTCGTTTCGGCGAGGGCGTGCTCGAAAACACGAGCGTGGGTTTTTCCTATGCTGCCGTTGTCGACAATAAAATCGGCGCGTTTGCCGATGTGGCGGGTTCCGCGGTTGACGGCACCGGCATTGCCGCCACGCTGACCGGGCTTCAGCCCGAAACGAGCTACGTGGTTTTCGCCTATGCCGGCCTGTCGACCGGACGGGTTCAGAGCGCAGGGGCGGTCTTCAAAACTGGGCAGGACGACATGCCCGACCCCGATCCCGAACGGCCCGCTTTCGGAACTCCTGCGGCGTCGGGCGTGACCAAGACCGAGGCGACGCTGAGCTGTACGTTCAATTTCGAAGATACGGCCGACTACGACGTCTATTTCCGGTATAAGCCGGCTTCGTCGGGCAGCTATGACCGGGTAAACGTTCCGACGGGAACGGGAACCAAGACGGCGGCTCTGACCGGCCTGACGCCCGGCACGACCTATGAATTCGCGCTCTGCGCCGACTGGGGCGGGCAGACCTACACCAGCGCCGCGGCGACCTTCACCACCTCGTCGGACGGCGGCGGCGGAAATACGGGTTCGGCCAAGTATTCGGGCTGGCCCGAACTGCCGGTCGAGGTTGCGAACAGCGACTACTATTACGCCTATCACATCTGCCCCGACTTTTCGGTAGGCGGCCACAAAGCGCGTAACTATACGGTTTGCTTCAGCGCTGAAAATCATTGTCCGCTGTGGGTCTCCGCTCCGCGTCATGCCTGCTACGAGGTGAAAAACACGGACCGCACCGATGCTTACGGGCGTGATCCGAAGATTCCGTCCAATATCCAGTGCAGCAGCAAGTCTACCGGAGGCGGTTGCAACAAGGGACACATGCTCGGTTCGGCCGAGCGCCTCGTAACCCGCGAGGTCAACAAGCAGGTCTTCTATTACACCAACATCGCTCCGCAGTATTCCGGCAGTTTCAATACCGGCGGCGGCGCCTGGAACAACCTGGAGGCGTTTGTCGATGCGCAGGTGTGCGCCGACACGACCTACATCGTGGTCGGAACGTATTTCAAGCCTTTCACCGACGCCTACGGGCAGAGCTGCTCCCCGGCGAAGATCTCTTTCGGCGGGCGCAACGACGTAACCCGTCCTTCGATGTTCTACTACCTGATCCTGCGGACTAAGAGCGGTTCTACGCGCAAGTCGGTCCGGGACTGCCGGGCGGACGAGCTTAAGTGTGCGGCGTTCGTGCTGCGCCACAATATGGAAAAAGGCCATAAGCCGCAGGCGAAGGATATGATGAAGGTTTCCGATCTGGAAGCGCTGACCGGATTCCAGTTCTTCGCCAACGTGCCCAACGCGCCGAAGAGTTCCTATAACCCTTCGGACTGGGGTTTGTAGCGATGACTTACCCGTGGGGCGATACGAGGCGGTTCAACTCCTATGCGGGGTACTTCCGCCGTCTGTTCGGCTGCCGGGTGCAGAAACTTTCCGTCGATGCGGGCTTCACCTGCCCCAACCGCGACGGGACGATCGGAGAGGGAGGGTGTACGTTCTGTAACAACGGAGCGTTCACCCCTTCTTATTGCATGCCCTCGAAGAGCGTCGGGCAGCAGATCGCCGAGGGGATCGAATTCCACCGCAACCGCTACCGTTCGGCGCAGCGCTACCTGGTCTATTTCCAGGCTTTTTCCAACACCTACGCCCCGCTGGAGCGGCTGAAGAGGCTTTACGATGAGGCCCTCGCGCATCCCGGCGTGGCGGGAATCGTCGTCGGCACGCGCCCCGACTGCGTCGACGAGCGCAAGCTCGATTACTTCGCCGGGCTGGCCCGGGATCGGTATGTCGCCCTCGAATACGGCATCGAATCGACCTTCGACGCCACGCTCCGGGCCGTCAACCGGGGCCACGACTTCGCGTGCGCCCGCCGCGCCGTCGAGATGACCGCCGCGAGGGGCCTGCACGTCGGCGCGCACTTCATCCTCGGACTTCCCGGCGAGACCGACGCGATGCTGCTCGACCAGGTGGAGCGGATCAACGCCCTGCCGCTCACGACCGTGAAGTTCCACCAGCTGCAGGTTTTCCGCGCGACGCCGATGGCCGCCGAGTACGACGCCGTACCGGAGCGTTTCCGCTTCTGGGAGCCGGAGGAGTACATCGACCTGTTCGTCGAAATCCTCCGCCGGCTGCGTCCCGGCGTGGTCGTCGAACGTTTCGCCTCGGAGGCTCCGCCGCGCTACCATTACGGCCGCAACTGGGGCCTCGTGCGCAACGAGCAGCTGCTCGCGATGCTCGAAAAAAGATTGGAGGAACGCAATGTATACCAAGGCGAAATTTTTACTACCTTTGCCGCAGACAAACTTCGGCAGAGGTAGGCTGCGCCTCGGCAGAACGCGGGTGGACCCGGCTCTGCGTCCGGCCTGCGCCGCCTTTGCGGAGGCAAACCCCGAATAACCCCCTTCGTTATGAAACCCATCAATCCCGACATCGTGCTCAAACCCGTCAAGGAGTATGTTCTGATGGCTGTCGGCATGCTGATGTACTCTTTCGGCTGGATCGGCTGCATCCTCCCGGCCGGCGGCGTCGGCGGCGGCGCCGCAGGTCTGTCGCTCGTGCTGTGCAATGCGCTCTCGACGGCGGGAATCGACCTGCAGATCGGTACGATGGTTTTCATCATCAATGCCGTCCTGCTGCTGGTCGCCGGATTTATCGTGGGGTGGAATTTCGGTCTCAAGACCATCTTCTGCGTGGTGATCATCTCCTTGGGCATGAACTTCTGGCAGGAGGTGCTTCCCGATGGCAACTTCCTCGGGGTCGACAACCTGCTGGCCATCGTCATGGGCGGTATCCTGGCCGGCGCCGGCATCGCGCTCTGCTTCTCGCAGGGCGGCTCGACGGGCGGCACGGACATCGTGGCCATGATCATCAACAAGTACCGCACGGTCAGCTACGGCAAAATCCTCATCTACTCCGATTTCGTCATCATCGGTTCGGCCCTGCTGGTGGGCATGGGCATCAGCGCCGTGATTTACGGCTACGTGATGACGGCCGTCGTGGGTTATACGGTCGATATGATCATGGCCGGAAACCAGCAGTCGAGCCAGGTCTTCATCGTCACGCACGACTACGAGAAAATGGCCCAGGCGATCGTCGACAACGTCCACCGCGGGGTGACGCTCATCGACTCGCAGGGGTGGTATTCGAAAAAGGAGTCCAAAATCGTCATGGTGGTCTGCCGCAAGCGGGAGACCTCGATGATCCTCAAATTCGTCAAGACCATCGACCCCGAGGCCTTTATGACCGTCGGATCGGTCATGGGCGTCTACGGGAAGGGATTCCAGACAATCGGGAAGGGCTGATGCAGCTCTACGCCGACATAGTTCTTCCGCTGGCGCAGCCCGTCTACACGTTTGCCGTGCCCGGAGGCACGGACGTCGCGGCCGGGCAGGCCGTGGCGGTGCAGTTCGGCGCACGCAAATTCTATACGGGCATCGTGTGGCGGGTCCACGACCGCCGGCCCGATTTCAAAACCGTCAAACCGATCCAGCGCGTGCTCTACGATGCGCCTCTGCTCTCGGCGCAGCAGATGTCGCTGTGGGAGTGGATCGCCTCGTACTACATGTGCTCCCTGGGGGAGGTGATGCGCGTGGCGCTGCCTGCGCTGATGAAGCCTTCGGGCGACACGGAGGAGGAGTTCTCCGGCGACGAGTTCCGTCCCCGCACCGAGTGTTACGTGTCGCTGGCTGCGGAACTCCGCGACGAGGGGCGTTTTCACGAAGTCTGCGAGAAGATCGAACGGCGCGCCCCGAAGCAGTACGAGGCGCTGCTCGAGCTGGCTGCGGCCGGCGACGAAACGCGCATCGCGACGGGCGAGGTGGCCCGCCGCCTGCTCCGGGCCGATTATGCCGTGCTGCACGCCCTCGAGCGCAAGAAATACATCGTCTGCACCCAGCGCGAACGTTCGGTCGAGCGCGGCGGGTCGGCCTTCCGCCTTCCGGAGCTGACGGCGCACCAGCTGACGGCGTTGAACGCCCTGCGCGAACAGTTCGCCGCCGGGAAAACCACCGCTCTTTTGCAGGGCGTCACCGGTTCGGGCAAGACCGAGATTTACATCCACCTGATCGCCGAGGTGCTCTCCCGGGGCGGCGATGTTTTGCTGCTGGTGCCCGAAATCGCCCTTACGGCGCAGCTGATCGAGCGCATGGAGCGCATCTTCGGCAGCCGCGTCACTCCGTACCATTCCAAACTCACCAACCGCCGCCGCACGGAGACCTACCTGCGGCTGAACCGCTCCGACGGGGGCGAGTTCGTGGTCGGCGTGCGGTCGTCGGTCTTCCTGCCGCTGAAGCATTTGCAGCTGATCGTCGTCGACGAGGAGCACGACGCCAGCTACAAGCAGACGGAGCCTGCGCCGCGCTACAACGCCCGCGACTGCGCCGTGGTGATGGCGCGCCTGACGGGGGGCCGGACGCTGCTGGGCAGCGCCACGCCGTCGCTCGAAACGTGGCTCAACGCCGCGTCGGGCAAATACGGGCGCGCGGAGCTGACCCAACGTTACGGCGACGCCCGCCCGCCCGAAATCCTCGTTTCCGACACCCTGCGCGCCGCCAGGCGCGGCGAGCGCAAGGGCCATTTCAACAAACTCCTGCTGGACCGGATCGGCGAGACCCTCGACCGGGGCGGGCAGGTGATGCTGTTTCAGAACCGCCGCGGGTTTTCGCCCTACGTCGCGTGTTCCGAGTGCGGCTGGACGGCCCGCTGCCCCCACTGCAACGTGACGCTGACCTACCACAAGGGCGGGCGGAAACTCGTCTGCCACTACTGCGGCCATACGGAGGACGTGCCGGCGAAGTGCCCTTCGTGCAAGGTCACCGATGTGCTCCCGATGGGCTTCGGGACCGAGAAGGTCGAGGAGGAGATTTCCCGGATTTTCCCCGAAGCGCGGGTTGCCCGTTTGGACCGGGACAGCGTGACCTCCGAAAAGGCGTTCAGCGCCATCATCGCCGATTTCGAGGCCCGCCGGACCGATATTCTGGTCGGCACGCAGATGATCACCAAGGGTTTCGACTTCGCGGGGGTGTCGCTCGTCGGCATCCTCAATGCCGACAACCTGCTGAACAACCCCGATTTCCGGGCCGCCGAACGGGCTTTCCAGCTGATGATGCAGGTGGCGGGCCGCGCCGGACGGCGCGACGACGGGGGCGAGGTGGTGATCCAGACCTCCGAACCGGGGCATCCCGTGATCCGGCAGGTCGCGGCGGGCGATTTCGAGGGGATGGCCCGCGCACAGCTCGCCGAGCGCAAAGCCTTTTTCTATCCGCCCTATGCGCGGCTCACGTCGCTCACGCTGCGCCACCGCGACCCTTCGGTGCTCCGAAACGGGGTCATGGACCTCGCCGCACGCCTGCGCACCCGTTTCGGCCGCCGTCTGCTGGGGCCGATGACCCCGCCCGTCGACCGCATCCGCGGCGAATACCTCGTGGGCCTTCTGCTGAAAATCGAGAGCGGCGCCTCTTCGGCCCGCGCCCGCGAACTGCTCGCGGCCGAGCTGAAAACCTTTGCCGGAAACCCGGCGTTCAAGTCGATCACCGTCGTCGTCAATGTCGATCCTCAATGACCTCGTCCGCGATGTCGCGTCGCTGCTGTTCCCGCCCCGCTGCGCCGTCTGCGGGGAGCCGCTTACGCGCGGCGAACGCACGGTCTGCACCTTGTGCCGCGCCACGGCGCCGCTGACGGGCTACTGGCGCGAGGCCGACAACCCCGTGGTGCGCCGATGCTGGGGCATGGTCCCCGTCTGTCAGGCTTCGGGCTTTCTGTTCTTCGTCCGCGCGAGCGGCTGGCGGTGGCTGATCCACGGCTTCAAGTACCGCGGGGCGTGGCGCACGGCCCGGGAGATGGGCGCGTGGTACGGGCGGTATCTGCGTGAAAGCGGACTCTACGACGACGTGGAGGTGGTCGTTCCGCTGCCGCTGCACCCCTTTAAGCGTTGCCGGAGGGGGTATAACCAGTCGGAATACATCGCCGAGGGGATCGCCGCGCAGTTGGGCGTGGAGGTCGACCGCCGCAGCGTCAGCCGGGTGCGCAACACCGCCAGCCAGGCCCTCAAGCCCCGCCGCGAGCGGGCCGGCAACGTCGAAGACGCCTTTGCGGTGTGCCGTCCCGAACGGCTCGCCGGGCGGCACGTCCTGCTGGTCGACGACGTGATGACCACCGGCTCGACGCTGCTTTCGTGCGCCTCGGCGATCCTGCGCGATGCGCCCGGCTGCCGCATCAGCATCGCCGCCCTCGCCGTCTCGCAGCGCGAACTGGGCGTGAAGGAGTAGGCGGCGATTCGAAAACTTATCAACAGGACGTTATTCCGGCCGCAGGCCGTGAACCCCTTCCGCGAAAGGGGTTTGGGGCAGGACAGGCCCCGAAACGCGGCGGCCCGCCGGGGACCGGCATCCGGTCCGTTCCGGCATTCGGTGGCGGAAGCTGTGTTATAAACATAGTTTTCGACAAACCGGGGTTCCGCCCGGTTTTGATTTCTCCCCGCTTATGCTTACTTTTGACCTTTGAAAGAATCCGATTATCCATGGCGAAAGATTTTACACCCTCCTCCCGCAACCGGGAGGCGTTCGAGGCGATGACCGATACCGTCGGCAACGTACCCCCGCAGGCGGTCGAGCTGGAGGAGGCCGTGCTCGGTGCGCTGATGCTCGAAAAGGACTGCATCATCACCGTGCAGGAGTTCGTCTCCCCCGAGGCGTTCTACACCGAGGAACACCGCCTGATCTACAAGGCGATCAACGAACTGTCGATGGAGCTGAAACCCATCGACCTCTATACCGTGACCGAGCGGCTCAAGGCCAAGAAGGAGCTGAAGAAGGTGGGCGGCGCTTCGTACCTCGCGCAGCTGACCCAGAAGGTCGGTTCGGCGGCCAACGTCGAGTTTCACGCCAAGATCATCGCCCAGAAATACGTGCAGCGCGAGCTGATCCGCTCGGCGACCGAGATTCAGAAACGCTCCTACGACGAGTCGACCGACGTCACGGAGCTGATCGGTTACGCCGAAGGCGAGATCTTCAAGGTCGCCGAGGGGCACGTCAAACGTTCGGTGCAGTCGTCCAAGGACATCCTGGCCCGGGCGCTGATGCAGATCGAGGAGGCGTCGAAGAACACCAGCGCCTTCAGCGGCGTGCCGTCGGGCTTCATGGCTCTGGACCGCGTGACGCTGGGCTGGCAGCTGTCCGACCTGATCATCGTCGCCGCGCGTCCCTCGATGGGTAAGACAGCCTTCGTGCTCTCGATGGCCCGCAACATGGCCGTCGACCACGAGCAGGGCGTGGCGTTCTTTTCGCTCGAAATGTCCTCCGTGCAGCTGATGATGCGTCTGATCATCGCCGAGACGGGACTTTCGGGCAACGACGTCAAGTCGGGGCGTCTGACGCCCGAGCAGTGGCGGCACCTCGAATCGGCCACCAAGCCGTTGGGCACGGCGCCGTTGTTCATCGACGACACTCCGGCCCTTTCGGTCTTCGAGTTCCGCTCGAAGGCCCGGCGTCTGAAAATTCATAACGACATCAAGATCATCATCATCGACTACCTCCAGCTGATGACCGGCAATCAGGACACGAAGGGCAACCGCGAGCAGGAGGTGGCCTTCATCTCGCGTACGCTGAAGGCCATCGCCAAGGAGCTGAACGTGCCGATGATCGCCCTTTCGCAGTTGAGCCGCGCCACCGAAATGCGCGGCGGCTCGAAGCGTCCCCAGCTGTCGGACCTCCGCGAGTCGGGCGCCATCGAGCAGGACGCCGACATCGTGGCCTTCATCCACCGTCCGGAGTATTACGGCATCAACCAGGACGAGAACGGCATGCCCACGGCGGGCATGGCCGAGATCATCCTTGCCAAGCACCGTAACGGCGCGGTGTGCGACGTGAACCTGCGCTTCCTGAAGGAGCAGGCCCGCTTCGCCGACGTGGAGGACTCGATGCTGCCGCCCGCGCAGGCGGCGGAGAGCCAGCAGGCCTACGACGACTACGCCAGCGGTTCGAACAGCCAGCCGGGGACGTCGGGCCTCGGTGCGGCGATGGGCGGGGAGTTCGACGTCAACCGCTCGACGAAGATCGACGACGAAGCGCCTTTTTAGCCATGTTCGTTCGTACATTTGCAGGAGCGGTCGCCGGGATCGACGCCGTGGCGGTGACCGTCGAGGTCAACATCGCCGGCGGCGGTCTGGGCATGTACCTCGTGGGACTGCCCGACAATGCCGTGAAGGAGAGCGAACAGCGCATCCGGGCGGCGTTCGAGAACTCGGGCGAGCGGATGTCGGGCAAGAAGGTGGTCGTGAGCCTCGCTCCGGCCGACCTGCGCAAGGAGGGGGCGGGTTTCGACCTGCCGATCGCCGTGGGAATCCTCGCGGCGATGGGCCGCATCGACGCCGGGGCGGTCGCCGGGACGATGTTCGTCGGCGAACTGTCGCTCGACGGCTCGCTCAAACCCGTGCGGGGCGTGCTTCCCGTTGCGGTCCGGGCGCGTTCGGAGGGGCTGCGGCGGGTGGTGCTGCCGGCGGAAAACGCGGCGGAGGCCGCGGTTGTCGACGGCATCGAGGTGATCGGCGCCACGACCTTGCGCCAGGTCGTCGGATACCTGAACGGCGAGGCGGAGATTGCGCCTGCCGTGCCGGCCGACGACGAACCGTTCGCCGCGGCGGCGACGCACTATGCGGAGGATTTCGCCGACGTGCGGGGCCAGACGCATGTGAAACGTGCGCTGGAGATCGCCGCGGCGGGAGGGCACAACGTCATCATGGTCGGTGCGCCGGGTTCGGGCAAGACGATGCTCGCACGGCGTCTGCCGACGATCCTGCCGCCGCTTTCGCGCGAAGAGGCGCTCGAAACGACCAAGATACACTCCGTGGCGGGCAAGGCGGGCGTGACGGGCGGGCTGATGACCCGGCGGCCGTTTCGCGCTCCGCATCATACGGCTTCGCAGGTTGCCGTGATCGGCGGCGGGCAGTCGCCCCGGCCGGGCGAGGGGTCGCTGGCCCACAACGGCGTGCTGTTCCTCGATGAGCTGCCCGAATTCGGGCGCAGCGTGCTCGAAGTGCTGCGGCAGCCGCTGGAGGAGAAGAAGATCGTGGTTTCGCGGGCCAGATACAGCGTCGAATACCCGGCGAATTTTACGCTCGTGGCGGCGATGAATCCCTGCCCGTGCGGCTATTACAACCACCCGACGAAGGAGTGCACCTGTTCTCCGGGGTCGGTGCACCGCTATATGGGGCGCATTTCGGGTCCGCTGATGGACCGCATCGACCTGCATGTGGAGGTGACGCCCGTGACTCCGCAGGAGTTGTCGGCGGCTGCGCCGGGCGAGGCGAGCGCTGCGGTTCGCGAACGGGTCATCCGGGCGCGGGCGGTGCAGGAGGCGCGCTTCGGCGGTGTCGAGGGGGTTCATACCAACTCGATGATGAACAGCGCGATGCTGCGCGAATACTGCCGCCTCGATGCGGCTTCGGCCGCGCTGCTGGAGCGGGCCATGGAGCGGTTGTCGCTCTCGGCGCGGGCCTACGACCGTATCCTGAAGGCGGCGCGCACGATCGCCGACCTGGCGGGACGCGCCGACATCGTTCAGGCGGACATCGCCGAGGCGATCAACTACCGGTCGCTGGACCGGGGGAACTGGGGGCGATGATTCTGCCGCCCCGGCGGCAGAATCAATTAAAAATTAAGAATTAAAAATTAGATACGATGAAACGCATCATTCTTTCCGGAGGTGGAACCGGAGGCCATATCTACCCGGCCGTGGCTGTTGCCGAGGCCTTGAAACGGCGTTTCGGCGACGGGGTGGAGATTCTCTTCGTCGGGGCCGAGGGCAAGATGGAGATGGAGAAGGTCCCGGCGCTGGGCTACCGCATCGTGGGCTTGCCGATCGCGGGCCTTCAGCGGCGGCTGGACTGGCGCAACCTGGCGGTGCCGTTCAAGGCGGTGAAGAGCATCCGGATGGCGAAGAGGATCATCCGCGACTTCGGGGCCGACGCCGTGGTGGGCTTCGGCGGCTATGCCAGCGCTCCGGTGCTGTGGGCCGCGCAGCGGATGGGCGTGCCGACTGTGATTCAGGAGCAGAACTCCTATGCGGGAGTGACGAATAAAATCCTCGCGAAGGGCGCGCGGCGCATCTGCACGGCTTACGAAGGCATGGAACGCTTCTTCCCGGCGGCGAAGATCTCGCTGACGGGCAATCCCCTGCGGGGCCGCTTTTCGAAGGAGGGCGCCGACCGCGCCGAGGCGTTGGAATATTACGGGCTGACGCCCGATCTTCCGGTGATCCTGGTGGTCGGCGGGTCGCTCGGCACGCGGTCGCTGAACGAGATGATGAAGGCATGGATCGTCGGGACGGACGGCAAGGCCCCCGTGCAGGTGATCTGGCAGACGGGCAAGTACTACGAGCGCGAAATGCAGGCCTTTCTGGCCGCGCACCCCGCCGCGCACGTCTGGCAGGGGGCTTTCATCGACCGCATGGACTACGCCTACGCCGCGGCCGATCTGGTCGTCTCGCGCAGCGGGGCCGGGACGGTCTCCGAGTTGTGCCTCGTTGCCAAGCCGGTGCTGTTCGTTCCGTCGCCCAACGTGGCCGAGGACCATCAGACCAAAAACGCCCGGGCGCTGGAGACGAAGGGCGCGGCGGTGGTCGTTCCGGACGCCGAGTGCCGGACGAAGGCGATGCCGCGGGCCGTGGAGCTGCTGGCGGATCGGGAGACGCTGGCGGCGATGAGCCGCAATCTGGAGGCGCTGGCCAGGCCCGACGCCGCGGAAGATATTGTCAATGAGATTGTAAAGGTAATGAAGTGATGGAATACAAGAACGTCTATTTTCTGGGTATCGGCGGCATCGGCATGAGTGCCCTGGCGCGCTATTTTCTGCACGGGGGGTATGCCGTCGCGGGCTATGACCGCACGCCTTCGCACCTGACCGGCGAACTCGAAGCGGAGGGCGCGGCGGTCCACTACGAGGACGACGTGCGGCTGATCCCCGAAGGATTTCTCGACCCGAAGAAGACGATGGTCGTCTACACCCCGGCCGTGCCGCAGGATCACGGCGAATACCGCTATTTTCGCGAACACGGTTTCTGCGTCGAGAAGCGTTCGCAGATGCTGGGGCATCTTGCGGAGGGCAAATACGTGATGGCCGTGGCGGGCACGCACGGCAAGACCACCACTTCGACGATGGTGGCATGGCTCAACCGCGCGCTGACGGGCGGCGGCTCGGCTTTTCTGGGGGGCATTTCGAAGAATTTCGGCGGCAATCTGGTGCTGGGCGACGGCGGGCGACTGGCTGTCGAGGCCGACGAGTTCGACCGGTCGTTCCTGCGGCTGTATCCCGACGTGGCGGTGGTCACCTCGGCCGACGCCGACCACCTCGACATCTACGGGACGCACGAGGCGGTGAAGGAGGCCTTCTCGCAGTTCGTGCGGCAGATCCGGCCGGGCGGCTCGCTCATCATCAAGCGGGGCGTCGACATCGTGATCGACAACCCCGGGATCGCCGTATACCGTTATTCCTACGACGAGCCGTGCGATTTCTACGCCCGCAACGTGCAGCTGCTCGAAGGGGGGCATTACCGTTACGACCTGGTGACACCCTCGGGCGCGTTCGAGGGGTGCACGCTGGGCGTTCCGGGGTGGGTCAACATCGAAAACGCGGTCGCGGCCGTCGCTTCGGTGTGGTGCGCCGCGAAGGCCGGAGGAACTCCGCTGGATGCCGATAAGCTGCGCGGCGCGCTGGCCTCGTTCTCGGGGGTGAAACGGCGTTTCGAGTTCTATGTCAACACCCCGAAGCAGGTCTATATGGACGACTACGCCCACCATCCGCGCGAGCTGGCCGCAACGCTCACCTCCGTGCGGAAGATGTTCCCCGGGCGGCGGATCACGGCGCTGTTCCAGCCCCACCTCTACACCCGTACGCGCGACCTCCATGCGGAGTTCGCCGAGGCGCTTTCGCATGCCGACGAAGTGGTGCTGCTGCCGATCTATCCGGCCCGCGAGGAGCCGATTCCGGGCATCACCTCGGAGATCATCGCCCGACGGGTCGCCGCGCCGTGCCGTATCGTCGACCGCGACCATTTGGCCGACGAGGTGGCCGCGATGGACACCGACGTTGTGATCAGCTTCGGCGCCGGCAATATCGACGCCTGCTGCCCCGCATTGGCGGAGCGATTAAAAATGAAAAGCTAAATATTAAAAATACAGGCATCTGTTTTTGGCATTTTCGTTTCCGGCTGGAGTTGATGAGGTCTCTTTTGCTTGACAAAAACGACTTCTTGCGTGGCTTGGAATCTGCCTGAATGATTTTTCATAATTTTTAGTAGTGATGTCCCGCTACCTCCGATACACGCTTCTGACCCTGCTGTGGGGCGCCGTGGCCGCATACATCGTCTTTGCGGCCTCGGCGGTGCGGCGCGTGCGCAGGACGGGCACGGTCGGAAGGCTGGAGATCGAGGTGGTGGACAGCTCTTCGCAGGGACATCTGGTCTCGGCGGCGATGGTCCGCCAGTGGATTTCGCATGCCGGAATCAAGACACTCGGCACGGCAGTTGATGCGGTGGACCTGACGGGCATCGAACAACTGATCGCCCGCAACGGATTCGTGGATAAAACGGTTGCCTATGTCTCCTACGGGGGAACGCTGCACATCGAGATCAGCCAGCGCAAGCCGCTGGTGCGCCTGCTTACCGACGGCATGAACGCCTACGTGACCGCCGAAGGCTATGTCTTCGCCGCGCCCCGCGCCTCGTCGCTCTACGTGCCCGTGGTCACCGGCAGTTACCGTCCGCCCTTCCCTGCGTCGTACGTCGGGAGCGTGCGGGAGCATATCGACCTGCGTCTCGGCGAGATCGACGAACGCATCGCCGAACTCGAACGCGAGAAATACCCCCTCTACCGGCGTGAGATGGAGAACGACCGCAACATTTCGGCCCTGCGCCGCATGCGCATCAAGCGGCAGTGGTGGCGGCTGGAAGGTTCGCGGGAGTTCGATGCGCGGGTCGACGCGCTGCGCGAGAAAAAAGCCGGCCTGCGCCGCACCTACCGCTACCGGGCGGGCGTGATCCGCGAGGAGATCGAGCGTATCGCCGGGTTGCAGGAGGCCGAGCGGCGGAAACAAAAAAAGTTGGAGAAAAGCTACGAAGATTTCATGAAACTCCTTACCTTTGTAGAAACTGTCGAAGACGATGATTTCTGGAGGTCGGAAGTGGTGCAGATCACCGCGAAAACGACCCCCAGCGGAGCATTGGAGGTGGAACTTACGCCCCGCAGCGGCCGCTTCGCCGTGCTTTTCGGCCGGCTGGAGGACGTGGAGCGCAAGTTCGACAAACTGTTGCGGTTTTACCGCAGCGGCCTCTCGTCGATCGGCTGGAGCGAATACCGCACTATTGACATCAGATATAACGACCAGGTGGTTTGCAAGAAGTAAAAGGATTATACCGTGGAAAAAAAGAATTATACCGTTGCCGTCGATTTGGGCTGCTCGTCGGTCGTGGTGGCCGTCGGGGAGAAGACGCCCGAAGGCCTGCTTGACGTGGCGTGTGTCGTCACGAAGCCCGTCGAGGGAGTCAATGCGGGCCGGATCGAGAATATCGAACTGGTGAGCCGCGCCATCCGCGAGGCCGTGTCGGAGGCCGAGCAGCAGCTCGGAATCCGCATCACGGAGGCGTATGCCGGTATCTCGGGCGACTTCGTGCGCTGTGCGCGCCATACCGACCATGTCTTCGTCTACGATCCCCAGAACGGCGTCAACCAGAAGGACGTCGATGCGCTGTTCGACCGCATGCGCAACGTGCAGGCCCCCGACGACGAGACCATCATGGAGCGCGTGCCCCAGAACTACATGGTCGACGACAACCAGGAGGTGCGCAATCCCGTGGGTTCGTTCGGCAAGAAACTTTCGTCGACGTTCAACTTCATCCTTTGCCTCAAAACCCCGATGCAGCGTCTCGATATGGCCCTGAAACGCCTCGGCATCAAGATGCTGGGCGTCATGTCCGACGCGCTGGCGACGCCCGAAGCGGTGTTGCTGCCCGATGAGAAGGAGGAGGGCGTGGCCGTGGTCGACGTCGGCGGCGGCGTCACCGACGTGACGGTCTATTACCGCAACGTGGTGCGTTACGTCGCTTCGATCCCGATGGGCGCATCGGCCATCAACCGCGACATCCGCACGATGAGCGTTCCCGAGAAACACGTCGAGAGCCTCAAGCAGAAATACGGTTCGGCGGTCGCCGAACTGGCTCCCGAGGACAAGCTGATCCGCGTCAACGGCCGTACGGCCCGCGAGGCGAAGGACATTCTGCTGCGCAACCTGGCCACGGTGATCGAGGCCCGCGCCACGGACATCGCGGAGTTCGTGCAGCAGGAGATCAAGGATTCGGGATACGCCGGGAAACTGGCCTACGGCATCGTGCTGACGGGCGGTTCGGCCAAATTGAAGGACCTCGACGAACTGTTCCGCCGCGTGACGGGCATGGACGTGCGTGTCGCTGTGCCCGAGACGGGAATCACCGGGGAGTCGAAGGAGAAGGTTGCGGACGCCGCTTTCTCGACCGCCGTGGGCATCCTGCTCAAGGGGGCCGAACTGGGCGGCTGCGCCGTCATCGAGCACCCCGCGGCTCCTCGTTCCGAGCCGCACCGGCCTTTCACGCCGCCGCAGCCCGCAGCGGGCGGGTTCAAGGCTCCGCAGCCGCGTGCTGCCCAGCCCTATACGCCTCCCGTGCCGGTTCCGGAACCCGATTCCGGGGTGCAGGCCGGAGCCGAAGCGGCCGGACGGCCGGACGAAGAGCGTGCCGACGAGC
>ERZ833822.1220-NODE-1220-length-22987-cov-31.638104_pt1 | contig 22987 bp, 23 predicted proteins | sample MGYA00519913_ERZ833822 | MGnify/ENA primary metagenome ERZ833822 (study PRJEB31850, sample SAMEA3708746) | human gut metagenome | biome: human gut; feature: human-associated habitat; material: faeces | place: China | collected 2014 ... | reverse complement strand
CAAAAGTTTGCGTGTGTGGCTAATTTGCCCTTAAAAAGTGGCAAATTAGTAGTTTAAGTAGCGCCACTTTTCCTTTTATTGCTGTCGCATTTGGCTCACACTGTTGTATTCAGGTCGCCAAACGGCAAGCCGTTTGACTATCAAAAATTTGCGATAGCTTAAAGTTTTGCGGGCGTTGCCCACACCCACAACCTTTGAAAAGGTTGACCAAACTTTTTGCTTTTTAAGGAACGAATAGATTGTTGATTTTTTTACTTCCGTGTATAACTAAAATTGGCTCAAAACCATAACATATTATCCTAATCAAACCTTAAAAATGACCAGAAAAATAAAGGAGAGTTTATGAAAAAATTATTTTCGCTATTACTTGTTGCTATAATTGTGGCAAGTGCTTTACTTACAGGTTGCGGTACGCAGGAATATCAAGACCCTGTCGATACCCTGACAGCAACAGCCTCAACAGATAAGTATCGCAACTATTATCAGATATTTGTAAATTCGTTTGCAGACTCTAATGGAGATCAGATTGGCGATTTGCAGGGAATTATAGATCATCTTGATTATCTTAATGACGGAGATCCAAACACAGGCAATGACCTCGGTGTAGACGGTATCTGGCTTACTCCGATTATGCCGTCACCGTCATATCATAAGTATGATGTAACCGATTACTACAACATAGATCCCGACTTCGGCACACTCGAAACTTTCGATAAACTTGTGTCGGAGTGTCACAAGAGAGGTATTAATCTTATAATCGACCTCGTTTTAAATCACGCATCTTCACAGCATCCTTATTATTTAAAGGCGGTTGAGGAGGTCGAAAAGGGAAACCTTGACGGCTATGCACAGTATTTTGAGATTCACCCGACTTCATACTTCGCTTCGGATACACAGACAAATTATTTGTCACATGCAATGGCTTGTGAGGCTAATTTTTCTAACGAAATGCCTGAATGGAACTTAAATTCTGATAAAACAAGGGAAGAATTTGCTAAAATTACAAAATTCTGGCTTGAAAGAGGTGTTGACGGTTTCAGACTTGACGCCGTAAAATATTTTTCTAATAAATCCACCGACGGCACGGAATTTTTGACATGGTTCTATGATAAGTGCAAGGAAACCAATCCTAATGTATATGTTGTAGGCGAAAACTGGGACGATGACTCGCAAATTCAGGAAATTTTCAAATCGGGTATCGACAGTCAGTTTGCCTTTAAATTCTCTCAGACAAGCGGTACACTCACCACAGAGGTTATTGCTGAGCGTGGTATATCAATCGCTAAAAAGGTAATGAATTATAACGAAAAAATGTACCCAAGCAATGAGAATTATATTCCGACAATGTTCCTTTCAAACCACGATATGGTAAGAAGTGCAAATTCTCTCGAACCGCAGGGACTCAGCTATGAAAAAATGGCGGCGGCTTTGTATTTGCTTTTCCCTGGAACTCCGTTTATTTATTATGGTGAGGAAATAGGAATTACCGCTCCAAACACAACCTCGGATTCAGCCTACCGCACACCGATGATTTTTGACAGCAATAACCTGCCGAATATTTGGGTAAACGGTGTTGGTGATGTTGCGAAAGATACTAAATACGGCGGCGCTAAGCAACAGCAGGCTGACCCCAATTCTTTACTTAGCTTTTACAGCAGAATTATAAAAATTAAAAATCAAAACCCGGAGATTGCTCGTGGCAAAATTACCGGACTTCAAACCTTTGACAATACGGCTATTTGTGCTTACTATGTTGAGTATAACGGCACAAAGCTGATGATTATTCATAATATGAATGCAGAGGAAAACGCAGAGCTTACCATTACCGATGATATGATAGCTAATCCTGAAATCAGAGCAGAGCTTGTTGCAAGCTCACCTGTTGACAAGGACGGTGCTTTTACCTCAACAGAGGATGAAAATGCCGTTTATCAGCACACAGCTATAAAAGACGGTGTGCTTACAATGCCTGCACAGTCAACGGTAATTTTAAAGACAGCAGAAAATTCAAAATAATTTTGAATTTTCGCTTTAAAGTGCTAAAATGATATTGACATTTAAAAAATTCCGCTATATAATAGTATTAATTTATAAGATAAACCATTGAGCAAGAGTAGTAAGATTAATCGGCGCTTTCAGAGAGTCGGCGGTTGGTGTGAGTCGATAGTTGAGATTTTTCCGAATGGACTTGTGAGGGCGGACCGAAAGAGTATTCGAGTAGTTTCCGACGGAGCCTGACCGTTAAAGCAGGAGGCATATGTCAGTATGCTGTAAGAGTGGGCGGAATTTCCGTCAATTTGGGTGGTACCACAGAAGTCGTTTCAGACCTTTGTCCCTTAGTAGGGGGCAAAGGTCTTTTTATTTGAATTTTTTATAAAGGGTGAGATAAATGATTAAACCGTCTTATGATGAGGTAATGTCAATTAAAGATGAATACGATGTTATCCCTGTATACAAGGAAGTTTACGCCGATTCAGTCACTCCGATTACATTACTCAGAAAAATTCTTCAAAAGTCAGACAAATGCTTTCTCCTGGAGAGTATAGAGGGCGGTGTAAAGTGGGGCAGATACTCATTTATCGGCTGTAACCCAAAGGCAAGACTTGTTTACAAAAACGGAGTTCTTACAATTACAGGCGAGGGCGAAAAAACAATCACAACCGCCAAGCCGTATGAAGAAATCCGAAACTATATGAAAAATTACAAAAATCCTCGTTTTGAAGATTTGCCACCGTTTACAGGCGGTCTTGTGGGATATTACGGATATGCAATGATTGCGGTAAGCGAGCCGATTTTGAAATTGCAGGAAAGCGAAACAAATGATTTTGACTTGATGCTTTTTGACAAGATAATTGCTTATGACCATCTCAGAGAGAAAATGACGGTTATAGTTAATATGAAAACCTATGACCCCAAAAGGCAGTATGAGCAGGCTGTAAATGACATAAACGAAATTATAAGTACAATTACAGACCCGGCACCTTTACTTAAGCTCGAAAGCGACAAGAATGTTCAGTTTAAGAGCACATACACAGAGCAAGAGTTTTGTGATATGGTTAATAAAACAAAGGAATATATTTTCAATGGTGACATTTTCCAGTGCGTTGTATCACGAAGATTTGAAACCGAGTACAACGGTTCACTTTTGAACGCTTACAGAGTGCTGAGGATTACAAATCCATCACCGTATATGGTATATATGAATATTGAGGGCGATGAGATTATAAGTACATCACCTGAAACTTTGGTTAAACTTCAGAACGGTGTGCTTAATACATTCCCGATTGCAGGTTCAAGACCGAGAGGCGCTACAAAAGAGGAAGATGACGCACTTGCCGATGAGCTTATTAATGACGAAAAAGAGCTTGCAGAGCACAATATGCTTGTTGACCTTGGCAGAAATGATATTGGCAAAATTTCAAAGTTCAATTCCGTAAAGGTGACTTCATATCAGCAGATTTTAAGATATTCAAAGATAATGCATATTTGCAGTGAGGTTGAGGGCAAACTCAAAGACGGACTTGACGCCTTTGATGCAGTAGAGTCACTGCTTCCGGCAGGCACACTTTCGGGTGCACCGAAAATCAGAGCTTGTCAGATTATAGACGAACTTGAAAAAACACCCCGTGGAGTGTATGGCGGTGCGCTGGGATATGTAGATTTTAACGGAAATCTTGACACTTGCATTGCCATAAGAATGGCAGTTAAAAAAGGAAATAAGGTTTATGTTCAGGCAGGTGCGGGAATTGTTGCCGACAGCGACCCTAAGTCTGAGTACCTTGAAACCTACAATAAGGCGCTTGCGGTAATTAATGCCGTTAAAAACGCAGGGGAGGTTGATGCTTTATGATTTTATTTATAGATAATTACGACAGCTTTACTTATAATCTTGTTCAGTATTGCGGAAGTATTAATCCCGATATAAAGGTAGTGAGAAATGACGAAGTAACGGTTGACGAAATCAGACAGCTTAATCCCACTCACATTATCCTTTCGCCTGGGCCGGGTTATCCAAAAGACGCAGGCGTGTGTGAAAAAGTTATCAGAGAGCTTAAAGGAGAATTTCCTATTCTCGGCATATGCCTTGGACATCAGGCAATATGCGAGGTGTTTGGCGCTGAGATTACAAGAGCCGTAAAACTTATGCATGGCAAAAAGAGCAACATTAACCTTGACAACAGCTGTAAGATTTTTGCAGGACTTCCAAAGGTGGTTGACGGTGCAAGGTACCATTCTTTGATAGCTAAGAAAGATACAATCCCTGACGAGCTTATAGTGACGGCAGAGGACGATATGGGCGAGGTTATGGCAGTTCGCCACAGAGATTACGAAATATACGGTTTACAGTTCCACCCTGAGTCAATTTTAACTTCTCATGGAATGGATATGATACGAAACTTTATTAACAACTGATATAAAAATACATTGAAATGGTGACAGTAATGATTAAGGAAGCAATAAAAAAGGTAGTAGACGGCAACAACCTTACCTATGATGAGGCATCGGCTGTAATGAATGAGATGATGAGCGGTACAGCCACTCAAGCACAGACAGCGGCATTTTTAACAGCACTCAGAATTAAGGGCGAAACCATTGACGAAATTACAGCTTGCGCAACAGTAATGCGTGACAAGGCACTTCATGTTAAAAGAGATACCGATGTACTCGACATTGTAGGCACAGGCGGCGACGGAACAGGTACTTTTAATATTTCTACAACAGCGGCTTTTGTAGTTGCGGCCGCAGGAATTTCTGTTGCAAAGCACGGCAACCGTTCAATGTCAAGCAAGAGCGGTGCGGCAGATTGTCTGGAGGCTCTTGGAGTTAATCTTACAATAAGTCCGGAAAAAAGTGAAGAAATCCTTAAAAATACAGGTATTTGCTTTATGTTTGCACAAAGCTACCATTCATCAATGCGCTTTGTCGGCCCTGTAAGAAAAGATATAGGAGTCAGAAATATTTTTAATGTTTTAGGACCTCTTACAAACCCTGCTTTTGCAAACTTGCAGGTAACAGGTGTGTATTCAGAGACACTCGTTGAACCGATTGCAAGAGTATTTGCAAACCTTGGTGTAAAGCGTGGATATGTATTTTACGGAATGGACGGTATGGACGAGGTTACAGTTACCGCCCCTACAAAGGTTTGTGAAATCAACAACGGTAAATTCAGCTCATACGAAATCACACCGGAGCAGTACGGTATGCTGACATACAGCAGTGCAGACCTTGTAGGCGGTGACGGCAAAGAGAATGCGGAGATTACAAAGCAGATTTTAAAAGGCGAGTTAAAGGGAGCAAAGAGAGATATTGTATTGCTTAATTCGGCTCTCGGCATTTGCGCAGGCGGAAAGGCAGAGAATATTGCCGAGGGTATCCGTCTTGCAGAAACTCTTATTGACAGCGGCAAGGCTTACGAAAAGCTCGAAGAGTTTGTAAAGGCTACTAACGAATAATGGTGATATTATGATACTTGAAACAATAGCGCAGGCAAACCATGAACGCTATGCGGAAATTGAAAGGCAAGTACCGCTTGAAGAAATTAAACGCAAGGCGCTTGCCATGGGGATTACCGATGAATTTCCTTTTGAAAAGGCGCTTGCAAAGGACGGTATTTCTTATATCTGCGAGGTAAAAAAAGCATCTCCGTCTAAAGGAATAATTGCAGAGGATTTCCCGTATGTGCAGATTGCAAAGGATTATGAAAACGCAGGAGCGTCTGCGATATCCGTACTTACAGAACCGCAGTGGTTTAAAGGTGAAAATAAATATTTGCAGGAAATATCACAAAATGTTAAAATTCCGCTTTTGCGTAAGGATTTTACAGTTTGCGAATATCAGATATACGAGGCAAAGATAATCGGTGCATCGGCAGTGCTTTTAATTTGCGCATTGCTCGACACCGAAACAATCAGAAAATGGATTAAAATTTGTGATTCACTCGGACTTTCTGCTTTGGTGGAGGCTCACACAGAGGAAGAAGTGAAGTCGGCATTAGACGCAGGGGCAAGAGTAATCGGCGTAAATAACCGAAATTTAAAGGACTTTACAGTTGACCTCACAACCTGCACAAGACTGAGAAAGTTAGTGCCAAAGGAGATTTTATTCGTCGGCGAAAGCGGAATAAAAACAGCCGAAGATGTGCAGGAGCTTAGAGAAGCAGGAGTAAACGGACTGCTTATTGGCGAAACTCTTATGAGAAATGCCGATAAAAAGAAAGCACTTGAAGAACTTAACGGTGATAAGTTATAAATATATAAGGTATTAGAAAAGGAGATAAATCAATGTCGAAGGGTAAGTTTGGTATTCACGGTGGACAGTTTGTTCCCGAAACTTTAATGAATGCCGTTAATGAATTTGAAGAAGCATATGAAAAATACAAAAACGATCCGGAGTTTGTCGCAGAGCTTGACACACTTATGCGTGAGTATGCCGGCAGACCGTCACTCCTCTATTATGCGGAGAAAATGACAAAGGATTTAGGCGGTGCTAAGATTTATTTAAAGCGTGAGGACTTAAATCATACAGGTTCACACAAACTCAATAACTGTCTTGGTCAGTGCCTGCTTGCCAAAAAGATGGGCAAAACAAGAGTAATTGCAGAAACAGGCGCAGGTCAGCACGGTGTTGCAACAGCAACGGTTGCCGCACTTATGGGACTTGAGTGTGAAATTTTTATGGGTAAGGAGGACACAATCCGTCAGGCTCTTAATGTATACAGAATGAAACTTCTCGGCGCAAAGGTAAATGCCGTTGAAACAGGCACAATGACTCTTAAAGACGCCGTAAACGAGGCTATGCGTGAGTGGACTAACAGAGTTGACGATACTCACTATGTACTCGGTTCGGTAATGGGCCCGCATCCGTTCCCAATGGTTGTAAGAGATTTCCAGAGCGTAATCGGTAAGGAAATCAAAGCACAACTCCTCGAGAAGGAGGGTAGACTTCCTGATGTGGTTATGGCTTGCGTTGGCGGCGGCAGTAATGCTATGGGCGCATTCTATGACTTTATCGGTGATGAGAGCGTACAGCTTATCGGTTGTGAGGCAGCAGGTCTTGGCGTTGATAATCCGAAGAATGCCGCAACAATCGCAAACGGTACACTCGGTATTTTCCATGGTATGAAATCATATTTCTGTCAGGATAAGTACGGCCAGATTGCACCTGTATATTCAATTTCAGCAGGTCTTGATTACCCGGGTATCGGCCCTGAACATGCTAACTTAAGCGATACAGGCAGAGCAAAATATGTGCCTGTTACCGATGAAGAGGCAGTAAACGCATTTGAGTATCTTTCACGCACAGAGGGTATTATCCCTGCTATTGAGAGCGCACACGCTGTTGCACACTGCATTAAACTTGCTCCTACAATGAGCAAAGACAGCATTATTGTTGTAAATCTTTCGGGCAGAGGCGATAAGGATGTTGCCGCTATTGCAAGATACAGAGGGGAGAATATTTATGAGTAAGATTAAAGATGCCTTCAAAAACGGCAAGGCTTTTATTCCGTTTGTAACCGCAGGAGATCCTGACCTTGAAACTACCGAAAAACTCCTTATAGGTATGAGCGAAAACGGCGCAGATATCATAGAAATCGGTATACCTTTTTCAGACCCGATTGCCGAGGGTGTTGTAATTCAGGAGGCTGACCTCCGTTCTTTGGCAGCAGGTACTACTACGGATAAGATTTTTGATATGGTAAAGAGAATCCGTCCGCAGATTAAGGCGGCTCTTGCCGTAATGACATATATGAACCCTATTTTTGTTTATGGTACAGACGCATTTATGGCAAAGTGCGCAGAGTGCGGTATTTCCGCCGTAATCGTTCCGGATGTTCCTTTTGAGGAAAAGGCAGAGTTACAGCCTTATTGCGATAAGCACGGTGTAGAGCTTGTTTCGCTTATTGCACCGACTTCACACGACAGAATTAAAACCATTGCCAAAGAAGCGCAGGGCTTTGTATATTGTGTTTCTTCAATGGGTGTAACAGGTGTAAGAAAAGAGATTACAACAAATATTGGCGAAATGGTTGACCTTGTTCGTTCTGTAAGCGATACCCCGTGTGCGGTAGGCTTTGGTATTTCAACTCCGGAGCAGGCAAAGCATATGTCGCAGTATGCAGACGGTGTAATAGTAGGTTCCGCAATTGTAAAAATCGTTGCTAAGTACGGCAAAGAATGTGTTGAGCCTGTTTGCGAGTATGTAAAGCAGATGAAAGAGGCAATGCAGTAATGAGTAGTGTTGACGAACTTCAGAAAGTGATTGATGACAGCCATAGAATAGTTTTCTTTGGCGGTGCGGGAGTATCTACAGAGAGCGATATTCCCGATTTCAGAAGTGTGGACGGACTTTATAATCAAAAGTACGATTATCCGCCCGAAACCATACTAAGCCATACATTCTTTGTAAAAAAGACAGAGGAGTTTTATCGTTTTTACAGAGATAAAATGCTTTGTCTTGACAAAAAACCGAATAAGGCTCATTATAAACTTGCCGAGCTTGAAAAAGCAGGAAAACTCAGCGCAGTAGTTACTCAAAATATTGACGGACTGCATCAGGCGGCAGGCAGTAAGAGAGTGTATGAACTGCACGGAAGTGTGTTGAGAAATTACTGTATGAAGTGCGGCAAAGCATATACTGCCGAGTTTATTAAAGAGAGCAACGGTATTCCAAAATGTGAATGTTCGGGAATCATCAAGCCTGATGTTGTGCTGTATGAAGAGGGACTTGACGATAAAACAGTAAACGGTGCGGTTAATGCCATTGCGAATGCAGATACACTGATTATTGCAGGCACAAGCCTTACAGTTTATCCTGCCGCAGGTATGGTTAGATATTTTAAAGGAAATAAACTTGTACTGATAAATCGTGATGTCACACCAATGGACAGCGCCGCCGACCTTGTTTTTCACGAAAAGGTCGGAGAGTTACTCGATAAAATTAAAGTCAATATATAAAAGTTCGGTCAACCTTTTCAAAGGTTGTGGGCAAAGCCCACAAATAATTTCAGTTTACGCAATCTAACGATAGCCAAACAAATAGGCGTAAGTATTTGCGAGAGCAATAAAAGAAAATATACTTCATTTACATAGGGGCTGTTTTTTTACAGCTCCTTTAGCTTTGCCCGAAAATTAGTCTTACGGTCAGCACGCTCATCACTGCGGCGGTGAAATCCGCAAGCAAAGCGGCAACAAGAGTATGGCGGATTTTTTTTACCTTAATACTTCCAAAGTACATTGCCACAGCATAAAATGTGGTTTCGGACGAGCCTGCAAGTACCGATGCCACCCGTCCTGCAAAGCTGTCCGGACCGCAGTCTTCATACAAAGCGGTCAACAAAGCTGTTGAACCACTGCCCGATACAGGTCTTAAGAGAACCATTGGCACAATTTCCTTTGGAAATCCGAGAATGTCGGCAAGCGGTGAAATAAAATTGCATATAACATCAATTGCTCCGCTTGACCTCAGCAAATCAACCGCAAAAACCAAGCCTATAATTGTCGGTGCAATCGTGTATAATACTTTTACGCCCTCCTTAACACCCTTTATAAATAAGTCGAAAACAGGCACTCGTTTTATAAGTCCATAAACCACAACGATTGCTGCAAAAAGCGGCATTATAACAGCCATAGCTTTACCTCGCTTTTTTCAGATTTAAGGTACAGGCAACGGTAAGCGCCACCGTCAGTGCGGCAGCCGAGCTTATCCAGATTGCGGTTATAACCTCAAATGGCGCATTGCTGCCGTAGCTTTGGCGCAGGGTTGCAAGCGTGGTAGGCAACAGCTGCAAAGAGGCAGTGTTGAGTACCACAAAAATTACCATTTCATTGCTTGCAGTGTCAGAGCAGTTGTTGAGTTTATGCAGTTCTCCCATTGCTTTCAGTCCAAATGGTGTGGCGGCATTGCCAAGCCCTAAGAGGTTTGCGCTTATGTTCATTGTTATGCTTTTAAATGCCTCGCTGTTTCTATCAAGTTTAGGGAATAAAGGTCGCAGCAGAGGTGCGAAAAGTTTTGAAATGAGGGCGGTAAATCCGCTTTCCTCGGCAATTTTCATTATTCCTGACCATAGGCATAAGATTCCTGCCATTGTCAACAGCAGTTCTATTGATGACGAACCGCTTTCAATTAAAGCGGAAGAGAGCGACTCTGTTTTGCCGAGAAACAGTGCCGACAGCACGCTGATGATTATTAATCCTGCCCATACATAACCAAGCATTATTTCACCGACCTTAAAAATCTAAATATAGTATCAAAAATAAAGCAAATATGACAAAAATCGTTACAAAAATGTATTTATAAATATTATTTGGTAATTATTGACATATTAACCGTAAAATGGTATAATGATACAGCAATAAAAATTGTCAACCTGTCACTTCGGTTAAGGTTTACAATTTAAAAATACGAACAGAAAACTGTTCAGAAAGGGAGAAGATGTAATGATATTTACTAATTTCAGAGAAATTGACGGAGCAGGCAGAATTGTAATATCAAAGGATATTCGTAACCACCTTAATATCAAAGCAGGCGATGTATTGCATATTGAGGCAGATAATGATTGCATTACAATTAAAAAAGCGGAAGAAAAGTGCATTTTCTGCAATTCATCCGAAAATCTGAAATGTCTTAAGGGCAAATTTATATGCTCAAATTGTATCAACAAACTTAATAATTAATTATTATTAAAAAAGGGTAGGGCACACCGACAGCATACTTTGGCTGTCGGTGTGATTTTTTGCTTTATAAATTATATAGTAAATAATATTGATTTATGAATTGATGATTAACTTTTTTGGGTTATATTCAAAATGTTGGGGTAACATTAATAAATAATGGTTTAGTAAATTATCGGCCGGGCAACAAAGTAAAGCAAAGGCTAAACTTTCTGCCCGAAATTAAAAGTTTGGTCAACCTTTTTAAAGGCTGTGGGCAATGCCCACAAAACTTTATGCTATCGCAAATTTTGATAGCTAAACGGCTTGCCATTTGGCGGCTTGAACATAACAGCGAAAGCCGATGCGATAGCAACAAAAAAAGATATTCTTATAATTTGTGCCGTCATTGCTACACAATGACGGCACATTATTTTGATTATTCTTTTTTAAAGGCTGTCGCCTGTTTTTTCAAACTTAGTTTTAGCACGCAAACAGCAATGCTGTTTGCGCCAACGAATTTGTTATAAAGGAAACTTTTTATTGGCTCTGCCCAAACCCGCACGCTTTAAAAAGGGTTGACCTAAATTTTCAGTTTTTATAACTAAACTTTGTGTGCCAAACAATAATTCACCCCAATTTTTGATAAAAATTACTTTTGCAAATAAAAAGTGCCCTGCATTGCAAGGCACTAATAATTATTACAATTATTCTTCTGTTTCGGTTTCGTCTGCTTTTTCTGCAGCAGGGGTTTCTGCTGGCTCTTCTGATTTTTCTTCAACCTTTTCTTCAGCTTTTTTCTCTGCGACAGGTTCAGATTCGGCAGGTTCTTCTGCTTTTGGCTTTTCGTCGGCAGCTGCCTTTGTTTCTTCAGCCTCGTTAGCAAGCTCTGCTACATCGTCATTATCAAGGCATAAGTCAAGCTCTTCAAGGAGCATTGCGTTCTGTTTTTTCTTGTGCTGTTTTACTGCAAATACAGTTGCTGATACTGCAACAAGTGCTCCGAGTGCACCGGCTGCGGCGCAAATTAATTTTTTATTATCATCCATATTAAACACCTCTTAAAAATATAATTTTATTTTTGTCCAATAATTATTCAAAATAAAAAATGCTTATTAAAATGAAATATCACTTTAATAAGCATATTATATCATAAATTTTATGCAATGCAATACTTAATTTGCAAAATTTGTCAATAAATTTTGAGCGTTTTGCACATAATCAAAACATTCTGTCGATTAATATACAAAAGCTAAAAATATATTTATAATCATTTTGAATATTCGCAATAGTTTCCCAAAAAGCTGAATTCAGGCATTTCGGCGCTGAGCTGAGCTATAAGGTCGGTAACCTCTTTACTGCTGACATTGCCCGAAAAATCAAGGTAAAACAGATATTCAAATCCCTCGTCACTGCTTGGGCGTGGTCGAGATTCAATTTTTGTGAGGTTAAGACCGAGCGAATTGAATCTGCAAAGCAAGCCGTAAAGCGAACCTGTAACATGGGGGAGAGAAAAACAAAGGCTGATTTTGTTTGAATCCGGGGTAATGAACAGCTTTTTGGAAATAACAATAAATCTTGTTGTGTTCTTATCATTATCCTGCAAATGGTTGTCGAGAACCTTTAAGCCGTATTCCTCAGCCGCTTTGTAAGAACATATAGCGGCAACATTAAGGCGCTTTTCTTTTACTACATCACGAGCGGCAATAGCTGTGTTTGAACATGGTGTAGAATCAAAATTATTTCTTGCAATGTAGTCGGCGCACTGTGAAAGTGACTGCGGATGCGACCATACCTTTTCAATATCTGAAAATTCAGCTTGCTTTAAACCGCCAAGGCAGTAATCAATAGGCAAATCAAGCGCTCCGACAATGTAAAAACGGTGCTTTAAAATTAAGTCATATACAGCTGAAACCGAGCCTGCGTTTGAATTTTCAACAGGCAGTACGCCAAAGGTGATTTCGTCCCTGTCTACGGCGTCAAAAACATCACCGAAAGACTTATAGCAATGTGCCTCCGCATCGGGGAACAGGCGTATTGTTGCCTCGTGACCGTTAGCTCCTTTAATGCCCTGATAACCGACTTTAACATTGGTTTTCGGTATCTCGGTTTCAACATTGCTGATAACCTCTTTTATATCTGCACCACTGCCTACAATATTGTGTTGTAAAGCTCTTGAAAGCTCCATAATATTTGAGTAAAGCAGTCTTGCGTATGAACCGTACTCGCCGCCACGCTTTTCGATTGAATCAAGAATTTCATTCTCTCTTGCCTGATTAAGAACAGGGATGTTGTTGGCTTTTTTGTAGTTGCCAACTTCCTTGGCACAATCCATTCTCTTTTTGAAAAGCTCAATAATCTGTTCGTCTATACTGTCAATTTCAGTTCTGATTTCTGAAAGATTTCTCATTTTTATTCATCCTTATTATAAAAGATTTATAATTGCAACGGCTGTAACAGCCTCAATAACAGGCACGGCTCTCGGTACTATACACGGGTCGTGTCTGCCCTTGATAACAAGCTTTGCATTTTCTTTTTTCTGCAAATCGACTGTGTCCTGTTCTTTGGAAATAGACGGAGTAGGCTTTACTCCTACTCTGAATATAACGGGCATACCGTTTGTGATACCGCCGAGGATACCGCCGCAGTTGTTTGTTTTGGTCACAACCTTGCCGTCTTTGTATTCAAAAGGATCGTTAGACTGAGAACCACGCATTTTTGAAAGCTCAAAGCCTTTGCCAAATTCAATGCCCTTAATAGCAGGCACACCGAAAACAGCCTTTGCGATTACACCCTCAACACCGTCAAACATCGGCTCGCCAATGCCTGCCTCAATACCGCTTACGGCGCACTCAATAGTACCGCCGATACTGTCCTGAGCAAGTCTTGCCGATTCAACTTCTGCACGCATATTTTCTTCGACCGAATCGTCAATGAGCGCAAAGGTGCTGTTGTTGAGCTTGTTTATAAGCTCATCATCAATAGCAACAGGATTAAAGCTGTCATCGCTTACATTGCCGATGCTTGCAATATGAGCGGCAATTTTAATACCTTTTTCTTCAAGAATCTGACGGCAGATTGCACCCGCAAAAACTATCGGCGCTGTAAGTCTGCCCGAAAAATGGCCGCCGCCTCTAATATCGTTGCTTGCGTTGTATTTTATGTATGCTGTGTAGTCGCTGTGACCCGGGCGAGGGCAGTTTAAAAGATTGCCGTAGTCGCCGCTTTTTGTGTTTGTATTTTCAATTACCGCACATAACGGTGCGCCTGTAAGAGTATCTCCAAGCATACCGGAAAGTACCTTTGGCAGGTCGCTTTCTTTGCGTGGGGTTGCGGTTTTGTCTTTGCCGGGAGCTCGTCTTGACATCTGAACAAGCACTTTGTCCATATCAATTTTTACGCCGGCAGGAAGTCCGTCAATTACAACTCCTATACCGTTGCCGTGGCTTTCGCCAAAGACAGAAATTTTTATTTTTTCACCGTAGGTCGAGGACATTTGCCTTTCCTCCTATGCTGTTGTAGTCTATATAAAAATCGGGGTAGCTTTTGTTAATGCTCATTGCAAAAGTGGAGGTTATATCTTCATCACTTCTTGCGGCGCAAACAGCGGCAGACATAACGATTCTGTGATCGTTGTAGCCGTTTACATTTCCTCCTTTAAGAGAAGAAACCCCTGTGATTTCAAGTCCGTCCGAAAGTTCCTTTACTTTGCCGCCGAGATTATTCAGCAATTCGGCGGTGGCTTTCAGTCGGTCACATTCTTTTATTCTGAGCCTTTCGGCATTGATAATCTTTGTCGTGCCATCTGCAAATGCGGCGCATACCGAAAGTACGGGAACAAGGTCGGGAATTTGAGATGCGTCAATGGTAATTGCCTTTAAATCGCCTTTTTCCACTGTAACTTCATTATCCCTCTGAGTAACCTTTGCGCCAAATTCAGCGAGTATTTCGGCACATTTTTTGTCGCCCTGAGTTGAGTCCTTTGCAACTCCTTTTACAGTTACCTTGCCGCCGATTGCACCAAGCACCATAAAGAAAGCCGCCTGCGACCAGTCGCCGTCTGTTGTGTAATTGCAAGACTTGTAGGTTTGACCGCCTTTAATATGCCAGCCGTTTTCTGTGGTGTCGATATTCACACCAAACTGTTTCATTGTGCGAATTGTCATAGCGATGTAGCCAACGCTTTCGAGTGGGGAAGTGAGTACAATTTCACTGTCGCCCTCAAGAATCGGCAGAGCAAGCAAAAGTCCTGTGATGAACTGTGAACTTACATTGCCGGGAATTTCAAAAATTCCGCTTTTAAGCTGACCGTTTATCTCAAGCGGAAGTCCTCCCTCTGTTTTGCAGGTTGTGCCTGCTTTTGGCAATGCCTCGGTATAAATTCCGATAGGGCGCTGCGGAAGTTTGCCTTTGCCTACAAAAGTTGCATTTACATTGCCGACAGCGGCAATCGGAATAAAAAATCTTAATGTACTGCCGCTTTCTCCGCAATCAAGCAAAGCGGTTTTGTTTTTATACATATTAGTTCCGTCAACAGTGAGAACATTGTTTTCGAGCACCGCCTCTGCGCCGAGCGCCTTTATACAGCCGATGGTGGCTTTTATATCGTTTGACAAAGCAACGGGAGAAATCCTGCTTACTCCGTTTGCCATGGCTGCGCAGATTATCGCCCTGTGAACATCACTTTTTGACGGCGGTACATTTACAGTGCCGTTTGGAACAAACGGACTGAATTTTACATCAGACATATGTATCCTCCAATCAGGTTGTAATAAAATCACAAAGCTGAGAAAGCTCAACCTTTTTAGTAAAGCTGTCGCCTATTTTTGTTAAAAGCACAAGGTCAATAGCGCTGCCGGCGGTTTTTTTGTCGCCCTTTGCAGCCTGTGCCATCTGCTCAAAGGCAGCCTTGTCAGAGGTTGGCAGACCGTATTTTTTGCAAAGCTCGGAAATTCTGTTCGCTGTGCCTTTTTCGGTAAGTCCCTGCTTTTCACCTGCTTTTGTAATAAGCACCATACCGATTGCGACAGCCATTCCGTGGCTTATGCCCTTAAAGTTGTAGATTTTTTCAATGGCATGTCCGAGGGTGTGACCGAAGTTTAAGAGCTTTCTTTCGCCTGCCTCTTTTTCGTCACGGTTTACTACATCACGCTTTATTGAAACGCAGATTTCAATAATATCCTCAATATGCTCAAGTGCATTTTGATTTTCAAGATTTTCAAAAAGTTTTGCATCTTTAATACAGCCGTATTTGATAACCTCGCCCATACCGTCACAAATGTAGTCATATGTAAGAGTTTTGAGTGTGTCGGGGTCAATAAGAACGGCAATCGGCTGATGAAAAGCGCCTACAAGGTTTTTGCCCTGCGGCAAATCAACGCCTGTTTTTCCTCCGACAGATGAATCTACCTGAGAGAGGAGAGAGGTAGGAATTTGAATAAAATCAATTCCACGCAGATAGCTTGCAGCGGCAAAGCCTGCCATATCGCCTACAACACCGCCGCCGAGAGCAACGACAATATCTTTTCTTGTCATAGAAAATTCTGCAAGAGTGTTATACATTTCTGCAATAGAGCCGAGGTGCTTTTGCTCTTCGCCTGCTTTAAAAATATGAGTGGCAACATTAAAGCCTTCTTTTTCAAGCGATGCCTTTACTCTGTCCATATAAAGCGGAGCAACATTGCTGTCTGAAATTACAGTAACCTTTTCGGCCTTTGAAAGAGCCTTTGCGTATTCGCCGCATTTGTCAAGTATTCCTCTTTCAATGCAAATATCATACGGCTTGCCCGTATCTACTCTGACTGTTCTCATAATGCACCTCAATTCTATTCGCCGAGAGCAGTTTTTACCTTGTGTCCCTGCTCCAATAATTCTGCAAGAGTTTCTCTGTCTTCTGCTTTGATTGCGTCTTTAATTTTTGTAATATTGTCAATGAGTATGTCAAGCTCGGTAATAAGCGGCTCACGATTTTCAAGGAACAGCTCACTCCAAAGCTGAGAGTTGATATTTGCTACCCTTGACACATCACGATAGCTGCCTGCCGAAAAGCCCTTGTGGTTAGGGCAACATGGACTCATTACATAAGAGCAAGCAAGAACATGGGGTAGCTGAGAGGTAAAAGCAATCATTCTGTCGTGTTCTTCGGGAGTGGTAATTTTAACTGTGCCAAAACCGATTTTTCTTGCAAGATTTGCGAGAATTTCTACTTTATCGTCAGGTGCTCCGCATGGAGTGATTATGTAGCTTGCGTTTTTGTATAAGTCAGCCTCGGAAACATCAAATCCGTTGGTTTCTTTGCCTGCCATTGGGTGACTGCCGATGAATACAAAGCCGTATTTTTGCGAGAGTGCAGAAAGGTTCGGACAGATAGCTCGCTTAATACCCGAGCTGTCGGTTACAATAGCGCCTTTTCTTATGTAGCTGCCATATTTTTCTATAAAGTCTACGGCTGCCTGCGGATAAAGCGCAAGGATTATAATATCACATTCTGTAAGGCTTTCGGGAGAGCCGATTTTGTCGATTGCTCCCACCTCAAGTGCCTTTTCTGCTGTTTTTTGTGTTCTGTTGATACCGATTACAAAGTTGTCGGTATATTTTTTAATAGCCTTGCAAAAGCTGCCGCCTATAATGCCAAGGCCGACTACGGCAATGTTCATTTTCAGTGCCTCCGAATATATTAAATAGTAGAATTACTTGCTGTTGATTTCGTCAATTGAGTTCTTGAGTGCAAATACTTTCTTTGCAACCTTGTCGAACTGCTCAGGTGTGAGTGACTGCGCACCGTCTGAGAGAGCGTGTGGAGGGTCGTTGTGAACCTCAATGATAAGACCGTCTGCACCTGCTGCAACCGCTGCCATTGCGAGCGGCTCAACAAGCCATGACTTGCCTGCTGCGTGGCTTGGGTCTACAATTACAGGAAGATGCGAAAGCGACTTGATAACAGGAATTGCTGAAATATCAAGTGTGTTTCTTGTAAAGGTTTCGTAGGTTCTTATACCTCTTTCACAGAGAATAACCTTATCGTTGCCGCCTGCCATAATGTACTCGGCGCTCATAAGCCATTCCTCAATAGTAGCGGAAAGACCTCTTTTTAAAAGAATAGGCTTATCAATTTTGCCGAGCTCCTTTAAAAGCTCAAAGTTCTGCATATTTCTTGCGCCAACCTGAATAATGTCAACATTCTCAAACATATCAATGTGAGATGCTCTCATAATTTCGGTAACAATAGGAAGACCTGTTTCTTTTCTTGCAATCTTTAAAAGGTCAAGCCCCTCAGCCTTTAAGCCTTGGAAAGCGTAGGGAGAGGTTCTCGGCTTGAATGCACCGCCTCTTAAGAATGTAGCACCCGATGCCTTTACGCTTTTTGCAATGTCAACAATTTGGCTTTCGCTTTCAACCGAGCATGGGCCTGCCATAATATGCAGACTGCCGCCGCCGATTGTTATATCATCATTGATTTTGATTTTTGTATCGTCCGGGTGGAATTTTCTGTTAGCCTTTTTGTATGGTTCCTGAACTCTCTTAACATTTTCTACAATGTCCTGAGCGTCAATGTAGTCCATATCAATTTTAGTAGTGTCGCCGATAAGTCCGAGGACTGTTGACTGCACACCCTCCCATTTATTTACTTTTACATTGTATTCCTCTTTGAGCATATTTGTAAAATTCATAATCTGCTCGGGTGAGGCTGATGATTTTAATACAATAATCATTTTTTAAACTACCCTTTCATTCGCATTTATATAATTTAATTCATATTTTACCACTTTAAAGCGTTACAGTCAAGTCTGTTGTATGCTTAAAAGCTTTTATTTGCTTTTTGCCGAATCAATGGCATTGAGTATTGCGTAGGCTGTTTTTAGCGGTGTGCTTTTGCCGCTTACTGTAATGTCGGCGGCAGAAAGATAAACAGGAAGTCGCTTTTCGTAAAGCTCACGCATTGCCTCCTCTTTGTCGGGGCGCTGTAAAAGCGGTCTTGTTGTGTCGTTCTTAAGCCTTTGCTTTATAATGTCAAGCGGAACATCAAGAAGAACGATTTTGTCTTTTCCTCTGAAAGCGTCTATGTTGCGCTGAAAAGTAAATGCGCCGCCGCCCGATGCGATTACAAGACCCTCGGTATCGGCAAGCTCAAGGCAAGCCTCGTGCTCCATATCTCTGAAACGGCTTTCACCGAATTTTTCAAAGATTTCGGAAATTTTCATTCCCGCCTTTTTCTCAATGTATAAATCCATATCTATAAATTTTCTACCTGCTTTGCGGGCAAGGTTTCTGCCGACAGTTGTTTTGCCGCAACCCATAAAGCCGCATAAAACTATATTATTCACTTAAAATCCTCCAAAATTATCTGTTCTTTAATTCGTTGGAAGCGGCAATGCAGATTTTTTCGATTTCGGCAGGGTCATAAACAGAGCCGTCCCATATTTCGTGAGAAACAACAGCCTGCCATACAAGCATTGACATACCGCCGACAGCGTTTGAGCCGTTAGCCTTTGCTTTCTGAATAAGTACGGTTTCAAGAGGATTGTAAACTGCGTCAAAAACATTTTTGCATTTTGCGATTACCTCATCGCTTACAGGCTGATTTTCTACCTTTGGAAACATTCCGATAGGTGTTGCGTTGATAAGCACATCAATGTCGCCGCTAAGCTCGCTGATAAGGCAGTGTGACGGCTGAGAGCCGATAACCGTGCTTTTGATTTCGTTGCAAAGATTTTCGGCAATCTCAACATCTTCGGGTCTTGTAGCAAAAAGAAGCGGAATATTTTTAAGTACAACCTCATAAGCCATTGTTCTTGCAACACCGCCACAGCCAAGAATTACAACTCTGCCGCCAAGTGTTATTTTTGCGGCGTCAAGCGCCTTTAAAAATCCGTCAGGATCTGTTGTGTAGCCCTTTGAGGTATAGTTTTTGTTGTCAACGGTATTTACACTGCCGTACATATTTGCTTTTTCATCAATTTCATCAAGATACTGAATAATATTCTGCTTGTGAGGAATTGTAATGTTATAGCCGCTCAATTTAGATAAAATGTGGTCATATTCATATCCGAGGCTTTCGGGAGCAACATCAAGTTTTGTATAAACGGCATCGATTCCTGCAAGCTCAAACAATTTTGTATGTATAAAAGGTGACATAGTATGTCCGATAGGATGACCTATTACTGCATATTTTTTAGTACTCATAAAAATATACCCCCTAAAAAAATTTTTGGTAAAAATAGAAAAATTTTAAAATTCTATTGACAAAAGAATAAATAAACAATAATATAATCTAAGAAGCAAACCGATTACTCGATTGCTTATTCCATTGTAGCATAAAATATGTACTTTTGTCCATAATTACAATGGATACATTAAATATTTTTTTATTATGGGAGGAATTCCAATGGTATTGGAAAAAGTTAAGGCAATTCTTGCTGAGCAGTTCGATGTTGAAGAAGATAAGGTAACAGCTGATACAGATTTACAGGAAGATCTCGGCGCTGATTCACTTGATGTAGTAGATTTACTTATGTCAATCGAAGACGAGTTCGGCGTAGAAGTTCCTGATGATGAAATCGAGAACATCAAGACTGTTGGCTCACTTGTTTCTTACATTGAGGCAAATTCATAATTGAATTAAAAAATCTGAGGTCAGGCGGTTGTCTGGCCTCTTTTACTTTTTGCAATAAAAATAATGTCGGTACTTGCAAAATAATTAAATTATAGTATAATAGAAATGTTATGATACACGAATATTTCTTTATATGGAGGAATTGAAATGGCAAACAACAAAAAAATGGTTGAGGCTATTACAAGCAGAGATGAAGACTTTGCAAAATGGTATACCGATATTGTAAAAAAAGCAGAACTTGTTGATTATTCAGGCGTTAAGGGATGTATGGTTATCCGCCCATATGGTTATGCTATTTGGGAGAATATTCAGGCTGACCTCGACAAGAGATTTAAAGAAACAGGTCACGAAAATGTATATATGCCTATGTTTATTCCAGAAAGCCTTTTGCAGAAGGAAAAAGATCATGTTGAGGGCTTTGCTCCCGAATGTGCATGGGTAACAGTAGGCGGCAGTGAAAAGCTCAACGAGCGCCTTTGCGTTCGTCCTACATCAGAAACACTTTTCTGCGAGCATTATCAGAAGATTATCAACACATACAGAGATCTTCCAAAACTCTACAATCAGTGGTGCAGTGTTGTAAGATGGGAAAAAACAACCCGTCCTTTCCTCAGAACTTCCGAATTCCTTTGGCAGGAAGGTCACACAATGCACGAAACAGCAGAGGAGGCAAAGGAAGAAACACTCCGTATGCTCCATGTTTACGAGTCATTCTATAAAGAAACTCTTGCTATTCCGGCTGTAATCGGCAGAAAGACAGAGAAAGAAAAGTTTGCCGGTGCAGAAGAAACCTATACAATTGAGCCGATGATGCACAACGGTGTTGCTCTCCAGGGCGGTACATCACACTACTTTGGCGATGGCTTTGCAAAGAGCTTTGGCATTACATTTACAGGCAAAGACAATAAGCAGCATTATCCGCACCAGACATCATGGGGTGTGTCAACAAGAATGATCGGCGCTATCATTATGGTTCACAGCGATGATGACGGTCTTGTGCTCCCACCGAGAATTTCACCTGTACAGGTTGTAATTATTCCTGTTGCACAGCATAAGGAAGGTGTACTTGATAAGGCTTACGAACTTAAGGCAGAGCTTACAAAGCGTTTCAGAACTAAACTTGACGACAGCGACCACGCTCCGGGCTGGAAGTTTGCTGAGTATGAGATGAAAGGCGTGCCTGTAAGAGTTGAGATTGGCCCTAAGGATATAGAAAAGGGTCAGTGCGTAGTTGTAAGAAGAGATACCCGTGAGAAGTATTTTGTACCGCTTGAGGGACTTTCCGATTATATTGCAGAGCTTCTTGATACAATTCACAACGATATGTACGAAAGAGCACGCAAGAATACAGAAGAAAAAACATTTACAGCCACAAACTATGATGAATTTCTTGACATTGCCAAGAATCACCCCGGCTTTATTAAGGCTATGTGGTGCGGCGACAGCGCTTGTGAGGAAAAGCTCAAGGATGCAACAGGCGGCGTAAAGAGCCGTTGTATTCCTTTTGTTGAGGAGCACATCAGCGATGTTTGCGTATGCTGCGGCAAACCTGCTAAGCACCAGGTTTATTGGGGCAAGCAGTATTAATTAAAATAATTTATTTGAAATGTATAAGGAGGTGCTGAGGCTATGCCTATTAAGGTTCAGAGCAATTTGCCTGCAATAAAGGTGCTTGAGTCTGAGAATATTTTTGTTATGCCAAATGAAATAGCGATAAAGCAGGACATTCGTCCGCTGAAAATCATTATTTTAAATCTGATGCCAACAAAAATTACCACAGAAACCCAGCTTTTAAGGCTTTTGGGCAACAGTCCGCTACAAGTTGATATTGAGCTTTTGCAGATGGCATCACACACTTCAAAAAACACCTCACCTCATCACCTTACTACCTTTTACAAAACATTTGACCAAATAAAAAACGAAACCTTTGACGGTATGATAATTACAGGCGCACCTGTTGAACAGCTTGAGTTTGAAGATGTTGACTATTGGGACGAGCTTTGCAAGATTATGGAATGGTCAAAGCATAATGTTTATTCTACACTCCATATTTGCTGGGGAGCACAGGCAGGACTTTACTATCACTACGGTATACAAAAGCATAAACTAAAGGAAAAGTTAAGCGGTATTTATAATCATACGATTTTAGACCCGCATCATCCGCTTATGCGTGGATTTGACGATACTTTCTGTATTCCTCATTCAAGATATACGGGCGTGAGGGAGGACGATATACGCAGAAACAGCGCACTCGAAATCCTTGCAGTGTCAGAGCTTGCAGGCGTGGCAATAGTTACAAATAAGTCGGGCAGACAGGTGTTTGTAATGGGACACGCCGAGTACGACAGAGATACCCTTGCAAGCGAGTATTATCGTGATGAAAACAAGGGCATCAATCCGAAAATTCCGTACAACTATTTTCCGAATGACGATGCGTCACTCACACCGCCAATGGTGTGGAGAAGTAACGCAACATTGCTTTTTACAAATTGGCTTAATTATTATGTATATCAGGCAACACCGTACGATTTACAGGACTTGCTTGAAAAATATCCGCATTAAAATTTTGAGCAGTCCGCTTTTGGACTGCTCTTTTTGCATTTTTGACAAAAGTTGGGGCGAATTATGGGTTAGTACAACTTTGGTCGGGCAACAAAGTAAAGCAAAGGCAAAACTTTCCGTCCCGAAGTTAAAAGTTTGGTCAACCTTTTCAAAGGTTGTGGGT
>ERZ833822.1201-NODE-1201-length-23315-cov-3.404342_pt1 | contig 23315 bp, 18 predicted proteins | sample MGYA00519913_ERZ833822 | MGnify/ENA primary metagenome ERZ833822 (study PRJEB31850, sample SAMEA3708746) | human gut metagenome | biome: human gut; feature: human-associated habitat; material: faeces | place: China | collected 2014 ... | reverse complement strand
ATACCAAGCATTACGTATAACAAAGTAAATAGTTGCGACTTAATTTTTTATCTCAATTTTCCATCATACAAAACGGGTGAGTTTTACGCCCACCCGTTTCCTCAAAACTAAAGACTTTTAGAGTTTTCTAAAGTCCTTGTACTTTTCGAAAAGCGCTTCCATATTCTCCGGATGCGTTAAGTTCGAAACATCAAAGAGTTCTTCGATAACTTCATCCGGAAGAATTTTCAGCTTCTTAGCGGCTTCCCTCGGAGAGATATTCTCTTCTAATGCCAAGTGAGCGACCTGGCTTCCTACCTCGTAACCAAAGATCGTGCTAATCATCGTTGTATTGGAAACTGAGCTTTCAGCCATATCTTGGCAAAGCTGACTGTTCACACGCATGGACGGCAGAACTTCTTCAGTCAATATCCTCATGGCCTCCTTCAACATGGTCGCACTATTGATCATGGCTCTCAAAGGAATACTTGAACACGCACCGAGATCCAGCCAGCCGTTCTTTAATCCGAATAGAATCGAGCTGTTATTGGCACTGACTTGATTGCAGGCCGTAATGACGGACTCAAGGCTGCAGGAAGCGAAACGCTGAGGATTAAGGGCATTCTCAGGATTTTTAACTTCGAAGTAGACCTCTCTCAAGCCGGAATTAGGTCCGCTTGCCATGACGCGAAGATCTCGGGCGAGTTTCCACACTTGAGCACTCAAGGCAACGACTTGTCCGTGACAGGCAATTAGATCGTCGATTGCCATCATGCCGTCAACAAGATCGTCATAGGCTTTGACCTCATAGCCAAGAACATCGGAAAGATGTTTGTTGACTTTGCCTCTGAATCCCGGAAGGCAGCCCATGCCTGTACCGACTGCAGTGCCCCCTAAACAGCTGTAATTCCAATGGCTCTTCTCGTACTCAAGCCTCGATAAAGAACGTTCCATTCCGCTGGCAAAGGCATTGAGCTGTTGTCCTAAGGTAATGGGAACGGCATCCTGCAATCCGGTACGACCCATCTTAATAACAGAAGAAAACTCTTCGCCCTTTTCTCTCAACTTCTTAATCAAGGCTTTTAAAGGTTCAATAATGATTTCTAGCTGATCATGGACAACAATCGCTTTTGCAGTCGGAATGACATCGTTGCTCGACTGAGCCATATTGACGTGAGTACTCGGATGAATGCCGCCCTCTTCTTTATTACCGGTCAAGATTTCATTGGCGCGATGTGCGACAACTTCATTAACACCGGCGTTTAAAGGTGTTCCCGAACCTCGATAAATACAAACCGGAAGCGAATAATCAAACTCTCTCCGAATGACTTCCCAGGCTGCTTGTTCAATCGCTTGAGCTTTCTCTTTGTCTAGGGCCCCGATTTCCAGATTGGTTCTGGCGCACGCCGCTTTGATCTTTGCAACAGCTTCGATAAAGGACGGAAAATCTTCGAGCGTTAAGTCAGAGATATCAAAAGCCTGACGGTTTCTTTCTGTCTGAATACCGTAATAGGCATAGTTGGGAACTTCAAGAGAACCCAAAGAATCATGTTCTATCCGCATGTCTATTCCCTCCCTTGCCTGTTTTTAAAAGCCGAAATAAACCGAGTCAGTTCCTGAGGATTAGAGAATCGATCGAAATTAAATAGCGCTTCAGCATCCTCAGGAGCAACTTGCTCGATTTGAAGCAGTGCCTGAGGTACCGACAATTTCTGTAAAGAAGCGATCGCTAAAACTTTCTCCGCAATTTCTCTGCCAAATACTGCGGCGACTAAAGAAATCAGAGAAGCGGCACTTTCAAGGTGAGCTGAGGATTCATCGTGTTTTACGCGAATGCCGCTCACGCACTTCTCAACGAACTTATTGCAGCCTCGGCCGATAATCTCCGAAATCTCCAATAATTGGAAAAACACCCAGCCGTTCGAACTGCCGATGTCGATGTCTGCTTCGACAAAAGAATATGCAGCTAACTGATCGATGCCGACAGTCTGATGCATGATTTGAAGCATCAACTCCGGCATACTCGGATTAATTTTGCCGGGCATAATCGTTGAGCCCGGAGCAATAGCCGGAAGCGACAGCTCGGAGATGCCGCAGCGAGGACCCGAAGAATAAATATAGAAGTCGTTGCCTAAGCGAGCCAAATTCAGGGCAATCAATCTCAGCACGTAAGAGAGCCGGATAAACCTGTCGTCTCCTTCCAGCGCTTCTACATAAGAAGATCCAAGGACAGGATCATCGTCTTGAGGAACGGAATGCAGAAGCAAACCAGTCACTTTTCTAAGATTATTAACGGCTAGAGCGTTGAAGCCAGGCGCTGAATGCGTAAAGGAATCGATCGGCGTGAGGCCCAAATTAACGCCCAAGAAAAGATCCTGAACCCTTTGAAGCTCATCCGCACTTCTCTTTAAACGGATATACATGGCTCCGAACACCGCGCCCCAGGAAACCGGCAGCGATTCCTGAAGATGGCTTCGGGCAATGTGCATTTCATTCCGGAACTCCACCGCCTTATTGCGCAGTGTCTGCAAAAGATTATCGACACCGGAGCGCGTTAAGTTGATCGCACGGTACACGACAAGGTTCTGAGCCGTGTTGAAGACGTCTTCGTATCCTTGTCCTGCGTTGATTTTTTCTTCCAAAACGCCGGATTTAGTGGCCAGAAGACGATTAAAGGCCTGGTTGTAAGCCAAGCCGTTGATATGTAGGGTCCCCGTTGTTAATTCAGATCGGTATGGATTTTCAATGATCTCTTCGCACGCTTTGATAATCGCTTCCGCATCCGAAGGATCTAAGATGCCTAAAGAAGCATTAGCGGCGGCGGATGCTTTTTTGATTTCCGCATAAGCCGTTATGAGCTGAGGATAATCGCGGAACTCTTTGATTTCTCGGTTTGAAGTGAGCATTAAGATTTCAGGAGGCGGTTTAATCCCGCCTCCTGCCTTAAATTTCAATAATTAGCTGTTTTCTAACTTTTTAACAGCGACGTTGAGTTCTTCTTTGGCTTGGGCAAGATACATCAAACGATCGGCCAGAACTTTTTCGTCGGCGTCGATCTGTTCTTCAAGTAAATCCAGCTGACGTTTGACTTCTTCAGCGGAGGTTCCGCCGATGCACTTCTTAGCTTCAGCGATACGAGACGGATCCAAGGCTTCTTTAATTAGTTCGTCCGTGAGCTTGGTTTCAGCGCCTAACTGCTCTTTCATGGCTTCATTGACGCGAGCGCGGTCAATATGAGAGCTGTCTAAGCCTTCTTTGCAGAGCTTGCCGACGACATCAGCCACGATATGGTGTGCCTGACGGAAGGAGATATCGTCGTAACGAACCAAATAATTCGCGAGTTCGGTGACCGTACAGAAGTTTCTCAGCGCGTTGTCACGCATACGATCTTTCTTCACTTTCAGTGTGCCGATCGTGATGTTGGCCAATGTGAAGTCAATCTCCATGTCATGCATAGCTTCATAGAGGTAGCGAGTAGCTTCAACGCTGGTATCCTTGCTGTGAGAATAGATAATATTCTTCATGCAGGAATAGATTCCAACCACGAAACCTTCCATGTGGCCTGCCAAACCTTTCATGTGTTCCAGCGTGAATGGATTCTTCTTCTGCGGCATGATGGATGAGCAAACAGCGCAGGAGTCGTCGACTTCAATGTATCCGAATTCCGGTGTGGACCAAATATACAAGTCAAAAGCTAAGCGGCTCATCGTGTCGCTGGCCATCGCCAGTGTGACAACGGTTTCTAAGACATAATCGCGGGATGCGACGCAATCGATAGAGTTCTGAATCGGACCGTTAAAGCCAAGGAGCTTAGCCGTGTAGTTTCTGTCGATGTTGTAAGACGTCGATCCCATCGAGCAGCCGCCTAACGGACAGAGATTTAAAGAGTCCCAGACGTTGGCATAGCGTTTGTAGTCTCTTGCCAAACCGGCTAAGACGGCAGAAAGGTAATGTGCAAAAGAGACCGGTTCAGACGGCTGCATATGAGTGTAGCCGGAGAAGACGGCATCATAGTTGTCGCGAGCCAGAGCAAGAATCGTCTTGCGCATCTTATTGAACATCCCGGCAAGCTGCAGGTAATACTTTCTAGTATCCATGCGGACGACGGTAGCACCTAAGTCGTTGCGGCTGCGGGCCGTGTGCTGCTGGCCGCCCACTTCCATGCCGACCATTTTGATTAAGCGACCTTCCAGGTTAGTGTAGAGGTCTTCAATGTTTTCGCTGAAGTCCGGGAGGATACGATTCTGCTGGATTTCATCGGTGGCTTTGAGAATCTTTTTACCGACTTCTTCCGAGATGATGTGCTGTTTGCAGAGCATTAAGACATGAGCGCGATTGATGTCGAGCATCGTGTCATAAGAATGCTCGAAGTCTGATCTTGCGATCGGATCGTTAATGTACTTGATGATTTCCTGAGCCAGAGGCTTAGAAATTTTACCGCGGCTGAAATCCTTTGCTTGTTCTGCCATTTTTGCAATTCTCCTTTTATTGCGGGATTGAGTTACTTCTTTGCCGAAAACGCTATTTATTCGTTTTACGGCGATTTATTGATTGTTATTCTTCGCCTGATGCAAAAGAACCTCAAAAATTATGCATAATAGGAATAATTATGTTGCAAACTAAATCACCATGTCCTCGCTCTCGCCTCGTTCCTTTCTTGTAACGGAAACGATTGATCTTCTCCTTTACATCAGCAAAACCCAATCGTTTACCGAGACTTCCCGCCTTATGGGACTTTCTCAGTCTATGGTCTCCCGCAAACTCAGTGCTTTTGAGGCGACAACCGGCATTACCGCTGTTGACCGCAGCAGCCGTCCGGTCAAACTGACACCGGAAGGAAAGATGCTTCTTGAGGCTCTGATGCCGTACATCGAAGGATTGCCGGTTGTATTAGACAAACTTCAAACCGACAGCAATATTAAGAGAAAGCTGAGGATAGGCTTTGTTGATACTTTTACGCGGTACATCGCCTGTCACGTTATTAAAGACGTTTCTTCAGAGGTAACCCAATGCACGGCTTTATCAGGCACCAGTGACCATTTGCTGCATTGTTTTAAGCGGGACGAGCTAGATGTTTTTATCACCTCCGATCCTTCCCTGGGGTTAGAAGACGTCAGACGACAATTCTTTTACGGAGAACCGTCGCTTCTTGCCTATCCGGCATCCGTTCAGTTCCCGGAAAGCAATATCGACTGGTCGCATCTGAGATTTTGCGGTCTCCCCTACATAGGGCTGACCACAGGAAGCGGCGGAGGCAAGTTATTTGATAACTTTCTTCTGACGCACAACATCCCGATCCATCAGAGGACCAATGTTGACAGCACGGCTGTGCTCTTGGAACTAATTAACGAAGGCATGGGCTGGGCAATAACCAGACCCGCCGGGATCATCCAGCATTGGGAGACGATCCCGAACGTTAAGTTAGCTCCGATGCCCAAGCCCCTGCTTTCAAGAGAGCTCTATCTGGTTTCGAAGAAATCTTTTCCTTTCGATCTCTTTCGCCTCATTGTTGAGTCGTTGGTTCGGATCACGAGAGAACGATTAGCGAAAAAGACAATTGAATTTGCACCTTGGCTGAAGGAAGATATCTACACAATCGACTTAGATAACGATAAGAAAATCCCATACTCGACATTTTTAAAACATGAAGAAATCATTCGCTAATTACCTGTCGGTTCTCGTTGAGGATTTGTTCTTTAGCCCGGAAGATCAAGTCTATTGGTCACCGGAACATGCTGGCCTTAACGGACAAAAGCTTCCTACCCTCTCAGATGAAGGAACCGTGCTCCGCCTGACAAAACCTAATATCGAAGCAAAAGGTTCGGTGATTTACTTCCACGACGGCTCTAAAAATTTAACCACCCACATTCCTGAAACTGCTTGGCTTTGTGAATTAGGATTAGAAGTTTATTTGTTTGATATCCGTGAGTCTGAGGACGATAAGGGCTTCCCGATTGAATCTTATATTCGTAAGACCGGAAAACTTGTCGATCGGATTCTTCAGGAGATTCCTCAGGAACAAAAGGTTTTATTTTCCGGTAATTTTATCGGTGCGTACGGCGCTCTAGAGAACGTTTCAAAGGCCTCTGAACAAGCCGCGGGATTGATTCTCCACAATTGCCCGTATAGTTTCAGAAGCTACATGCTGGCCAACTATGGTCCTGGGCTCGGTCAAGCAATGAGCGCACTCTTGGCTTCCGACTATCAAGATCCCTATGTATTAGTCTCTGAAATCAAAGATGTTCCTATCGTTGTAACCTACCAGAACACAGGGCGTCTTCCGATCTCCGAGTTCAATAAATTTAGAAAGACAGAACTTCCTAATCTGTCTTATATAGAGTTTCCTGCAAAGGCTCCTGCTCAAACGGTTAACAAGGAAGCGGAAGAATTAAGAGAGAGGATTATTAAATTCTTTGATACCCGAACTACTTCTTGAAAACTGAGCCCATAAGAAAGGCCCCGTTTTTGACGGAGCCTTTTGCTTTGTTTGGAAGGCCCTTTAGAAGAACCTCCCGCTTTGCTTGCTACTAGAAAAGAACTTTGGAGAGTGCCAGTGCGATCAGGGTTGCAGATGTTGTGGCGGTTAACATCGGAACCATGAAGGAGTGGTTCAAAACATACTTACCGATTACAACTGTTCCGGACTGGTCGAACTGCATCGTGGAGATCACGGGACCGCTGGCCGGGAAGAATGAAGTTCCGTTAACACTCGGATAAAGACCGACGATGGTTGCCGGAGACAGACCTAAAGCAATACCGATCGGCATAATGGCTCTGACGGTAGCTGCCTGAGAAGCTAAGAAAGAGGAAGCGAAGAAGCACACGACAGCGAAGAGAAGCGGATAATCCTGGAGGTAGGAACCCATGGAGGCAATCCATGCAGCCTTATGAGCGGAAATGAAGGTGTCAGCCATCCAAGCCAGACCGAAGATCACGATGATGGCGGAAACACCTGCTCTCAGCACGGAAGACTCAAGTGCTTTCTTCACGTTCGGACGGCAGATCACAAGAATCAGGAAAGCAGCTGCGAGCATGGACATCTGAAGGAAGGTACCCATACCGATGATCTTTCCGGTGTGCGGAGTACGGATTTCTGGGAAGAAGCCGGCAACCACTGCGAATACGACACCGAGAACGAAGATGATTGCGGACCAAGCGGCTGTCTTAGGAAGTTCTTTGTGTTCGATGGGTTTCGGAGGCAGAACTAAACCGTCTTTAACGCGCTGCAAGTATTCGGGATCCTTGTCCAACTCTTTGCCATAGAAAGACATGACGGTAGAAGTAATGATAACTGCGCAGAGTGTGGCAGGAATGGTAACCATCATGATCTGGCCAAGCGTCATGCTGGAACCGCTGGAACCTAAGAGACCGAGAAGCGCTGCCGTGCAAGCTGCGACAGGCGAAGCAACCAGAGACTGCTGAGCAGCAATGGCTGATACTGTCATGGAACGCTCCGGGCGAACTTTAGAAGCGTAAGAGACTTCGTAGATCACGGGCATCAGAGCCTGAACGATGTTTGCTGTTCCGGCTAAGAAAGAGAAAAACCATGTAACTAGAGGTGCAATGAAAACGATGCGTTTGGGATTTGCGCGAATAATCCGTTCTGCGATTCTGACCATGCAGTCAATCCCGCCTGCGGCCTGCATTGTGGAAGCAGCCGTGACAACTGCCAAAATAATAAGAATTACGTCGACCGGTGCGCCAGTCGGACGAAGCCCGAAAACCTGATTAAGTATCATTAGGCCACCGCCGCCGCAGATACCTAATCCAATACTGCCGAATCGAACGCCGATGATCACGGCGCCGATCACTACTGCTGCTTGTAAGAATACATCCATGGCTTTTTCTCCTTTGTGGATTTGAGTTATGTGCAAATCTTCAAGCAAATGCAACAAAGTGTCACATATGTTGTTTCTGATGCAAGTTAGTTATGCACAACTGCGAACATCATCATTTTTTTGAAATTCAAAGCAAGAAGAAACACTTACAAATGATTTTTAGAAACTGCTAACTGGATTTAAGTCTGAGGAAGATTGATAAGAAAAAAGCCCTTCCGGCAACTTACTGTCATCGGAAGGACAATATTTTCAAGGAGAATCTAGAAGATTACTTTTTGGATTCTGCGGCTGCGTTCTTACCTGCGATACGTCCGAATGTGAAGATGTCAGCGACTGCGTTAGCACCGACGCGGTTCGTACCATGGATACCGCCTGTGACTTCACCGGCTGCGTACAAGCCCGGGATCACATTGCCTTTATCGTCCAAAACCTGAGTCTTGGTGTTGATCTGAACCCCACCCATTGTATGGTGAACACTCATAGCGGAGTAGCAAGCCCAGAACGGCGGTTTAATGATTTTGTGATTTAAGTTTCGTTCATTTTTCCCAATCGGATCTTTCTTCGAATCAACATAGGAGTTGTATTCGTCAACAGTCTTCTTCAGAGCTGTCGGGTTCAGACCCATCTTCTTGGCAAGCTCTTCAATGCTGTCGGCTGTCCAGGCTTCGCCTTCTTTGACCATCTTCTTGGTGGTTTCCTGAACGACTGCGTCGTTATGGAGGAATCCATCATTGTCAACAACGGTGTAGCCGAATTTTTCAGGAAGATTAAGGATAGCGTCACGAAGAACATCACGTCTTTCATCTTCAGCAACGAATCTCTTGGCATCAGGTCCTACGAAGATATATCGACTTACATCAAGGTGTAAAACACCGCGATATTTCTTTCCCGGAGGTGTACCCGGGTTGCACTGGATGTAGTCCATACCGATGAGGTATGCACCGATATCCTTAGCAGCCAACAGACCTTCACCGGTAGATGCAGCAGCGTTGTTCGTTGTTGTCAGAGAATACATTCTCGGATCGTGTTTGGATCTCATTTCGCGGTTAGCAGCGAAACCGCCGGTTGCCAGAACCACCGCTTTGGCGCGAATGTATACCTTTTCTTTCTTAGCGTTTTCAAACAATGCGCCAAGTACTCTGCCTTCTAACGGTTTTTCGCGAATGAAGGAGATAAGCTTCAGATTGGTCTGAACATTAACGCCTACTTTCTTAGCTGCTTCAACCATGGCTTTGATATAGCCCTGGCCTTTGGCTTCAACAGGGACGTGAGTTCTCGGATAAAGAGCACCGTAAGCCTGGTAGACCTCGTCTTTAAACTTCATTCCATGAGCTTCGAGCCAATGAACGCTGTCAAGTGCGTTGTCGGTCAAAATCTTAACGAGTTCAGGATTAGCTCTGTTGTCACCGGCATCCAAAGTCTGCTTCAAATGAAGTTCTTTAGAGTCTTTGATGCCTAATTTGTTTTGTCTTTCCGGGTCTACCGCGTTGATCAAACCGGAGCAAAGCATTGTATTGCCGCCGACGAACGGAAGTTTTTCTGCCAGAAGAACGGATTTAGCACCTTCTTCTTTTGCTGTAACTGCGGCTGAGAAACCTGCACCGCCTGCACCGATCACTAACACATCAACGGTTTCGTTCCATTTTTCAGGAACCGGTGTATACAACTGAGCCTGAGCTGTTTTTGTGACGGCAGAAGCGCCTAATGCTGCAGCGATAACGGATAGGAAAGACCTTCTCTTGAGGTTCATAAATTTCTCCTTTAGGATTTATAGAGAACTCCTCTATGACTGATAATCTAAATGCCCCTTCCAAAAGAGACCTCCGTATCCCTGACTACCAAAAACGTGGGATATAGTGAAAATCTAGAAATTTCAAGAAGAAAGCTTCTCGCTCTTGGTCTTTGTTCCGGCGCAACTTTTATGTCGATAACCTCTTTTGCAAAGGTTCCCGACAAATTTGACTTAGAGACAGACATTCTTATCGTCGGAACAGGAGGCGCGGGGTTAAGTGCTGCCGTTTCTGCTCGGCAGAGTGGATTTGAAAGGATCTTGGTCATTGACAAAGCCGAAGTTATCGGCGGCAACACCCTCATCTCTTCGGGCTTATTCAACGCAGTCGATCCCCAGCGTCAAAAGCCATTAGGAATTGAAGATTCCTACGAATTATTTGAATCTCAGATCCTTAAAGAAGGCGACAATCTCAACGACGCTCCATTGGTTAAAGCTTTCAGCCATAAAGCCACAGAGACACTGCATTGGCTAGAAAGTCTGGGAATGCAATTCAAACCGGAAGTTGAGGAAGGATACGGAACGCTTTTCCCTCGCTGCCACATTCCTATTGAACCTCATGGATCCGGATACATCAAGGTTCTTTCGGATTATTTGATCAAGAATAATGTTCCGATTAAGCGAAATTGTCGTTTAACACAAATCTATCGTGAACCCGAAAACGGAAAAGTCATAGGCTGTGAGGTTATAGACCAAGGAATTAAAAGACCGATTAAGGTTAATAGAGCCTTATTTCTCGGCGCCGGTGGATTCGCTCAAAATGACACAATGTGTGCCTTGTGTGATCCGAGACTGAAAGGACTTCCGTCGACGAATCGACCGGAAGCAAACGGAGATGCGCTTCAGGCAGCAATCTCCGCAGGAGCCTCCTTTAAAAACCTTGAATTTATTGAATGTATTCCTGGGAAACTTCCCGGCAGAAGCGAAAGGACGGTTCTTCATTTATTCGTCGGCCAAATGATTTGGATCAATCGTGAAGGCAAACGATTCGTCGCAGAAGACAGCCGTCGAGACGTTCTGCGTGAATCTCTGCTCTCACTTCCCGAACGCTCCTGCTTTGCCATCGTAGATAAAAAAGGTTTTGATTTCTTAGACAAAGAACATCAGGAAGCCATTAACAGGGGCTTAGCCCGCAATGAAGTTTATAAGGCCAACAGTCTGGAAGAACTTGCAAGGTCAATGAATACGCCAGCGCAGGCAACAGTGGAGACCGTTGAGAGATATAACCAGTTCGTAGAAAACGGAAAAGACACTGATTTTGGTAAGAAAAGCCTGCTTCACAAGATCTCTGTCCCGCCCTTCTATGCCTGCGCACAAGCCATGAATCGTCATTATTGCGCGGGTGGTATAAGAATCAACTCCAAAACAGAGGTTTTGGATTTTTCCGGAGCTCCGATCCCAAAACTTTATGCCGGAGGTGAGATCACGACAGGAGTCCATGGATCGAACCGACTCGGTGGCAATGCCATAGCGGAAGCCATGGTATTTGGAAGAGAGTTCGGACTCACGCTCAAGGAGAAGCAGGCATGAACAAAATGATCGATTTGGCGATTATCGGCGGAGGCATTGCAGGCGTTTCCGCTGCCATTACTGCTGCGCAAAGAGGATTAAAAGTAAAGATTTTTGATCGAGGCAGAATTCTTCAGATAAAAGATCCTCAGCTTTACTTGAATGCTGTTGACCCTTTAAGACAACAAAATCAAAAAATCCAAGATTCGACGGAGCTGTTTTTTAGACAGACCATTTCCTACGGAGAATATCGAGGCTTTCCTGATCTTGTGAGAAAACTGTGTTACACCAGCCCTAACACCATTCAGTGGCTTGAAGAACTCAGTGTCAAAATTCCGTCCCGCGTCATTCGCGTTCCTGAAGGGCTAGGTCCAAGAACTCATCTGCTCGAAACCAAAAACTTAACGGAAGCATTATTAAAACGCCTTGAGTTTCTCAAGATTGAGGTATCCGAAGGAACCGAGGTGGCTGAAATTTTGGCCTCCAAGAACGCTGAATGGGGTATTAAGGACTCGGACGGACAAACAGAAAATTTCAGAAATGTTCTTTTAGCCGCCGGACAAAGAAGCATCGGCGAATTATTTGAAGGTGCAAAGCACTAGGGACTTTGGGGTATTGAATAGATATAGGGAATCCTTTTTGAGAAAAGGCATTTCCTCAGGAACAAACTGTTTCTGTATAAGAATTTTATGAATGTTGAGCCTAGAGCTCTCTAGAGGAGAAAAATGATGCAACGTTTATCCCGAAGAAACTTCTTTTACGCAACGTTAGCAACAGTTTCTACTGTTTCATTTCCTGCCGCTGCACAACCAAAACAGAACGATCACTGGAACCAGGAGTTTGACGCAGTAGTCATCGGAAGCGGAGCGAGCGGTCTCACAGCTGCAACGAGATTAGCTCAAGCCGGATTAAAAGTCTTGCTTACAGAAAAACTTCCGTTCACCGGCGGCAGCACACTTCTTTCCGTCGGCGGTTTTGCCGTCCCTGGTTCTAGTTTCCAAAAAGAAAAAAATATAAAAGATTCTCCGAAGCAGTTTTACGAAGACATGATGCGTGTCGGGGGAGAAAAAAATGATCCTGAACTCGTCAAGTCCGTTACCGAAAATTCTCTGAAGGCTTTTGAGTGGATGCTTGCCAACGGAGGCAAACTTAAAAATCAAAACGTCGGCAAATCAGGAAGTGTACCGCGTAATATGACTGTCGACTGCCCTGCTACTGTTAAAGCACTCACGGAAGCATTTACAAAAGACGGCGGCACTCTTTGGGTATCATCTCCTGCCAAAGAATTAATTTGGGATGAGAAGGCTGACCGGATCTCGGGTGTCTTGATTGAACACGATAAAAAGCTTGTTGCCGTCAAAGCTAAATTTGGCGTCATTTTGGCTAGCGGCGGATTCTCCAGAAATAAAAAATTGCTTGAAAAATATGTCCCTCGAATGGCCAACGCCAATGCTATCAGCGGAGGAGGAAGTCAAGGCGACGGTCTTCTTATGGCTCAAGCTTACGGCGCAGACGTTGCTGACATGCCTTACATCAAGGCCACTTACGGTTTTGCCGTCGGTTCAAAATCAGGACAAGAAGTCTGGTACCCGTTCCGTTTCGGAGCTATTGTTGTTAACAAAAAGGGACAACGTATTTGCGACGAATCTATCTCTAAGAAAGACATAGGAGATAAAGCGCTAGAGCAAGAAAACGGAATTGCCTACTGCGTCTATGACGAACCGATTAATGAAGAAACGATCAAAGATCACGGAACGGCTCGCTATAACTATCTCAAGGGCCTCGGAGTATTCTATTCCGGCAATACCTTAGAGGAGGCTGCAAAAAAGGCCGGCATCGATCCCAAAGGTTTGGCTGAAACTGTCAAACAATACAATGATGACGTCCTTACGAAAGGCGCTGACAGCGTCTTCGGCAGAAAATTCTGTGTTGACATTTCCGGGAAGTTAGTTCCCATCAATAAGGGGCCCTTTTACATTTATCCCTCAACTCCGGTTTTAGTCGCAACCTATTGCGGCGTCAAAGTTGATCCCAGAACGCATGTAATTGATGTATTCGGAAAGCCGATAAAGGGACTTTACGCTGCCGGAGAGGTTTCCGGAGGCGTACATGGTCAGAGTTTCCTCGCTGCTTCTGCCATTTCAAAATCGTTTACCATGGGCTACATTGCAGCAGACGAACTCCTAAAGAATAAAGGTAAGTAATTTTATCTTTTCTTTTAAAATCCGAGGAGGCAAAAGCCTCCTCTTTATTTAATTCAGATGGAATTGCGCTCTTGAAATCTAGTAAGCGAACAGTTTAAACACTCTTATTCGGCCGTTCTCCTCTACTTTCCTTGTCCGAAGAATGGCTGTGTTATCGTTGACAACGCACCCTCTTTTCAATGGTGTGGTCTGATGCATAATTATCACTATCGCCAATTCATTGGCAAGCAGTATCAAAATGCCTATACTCTCCAATAAACTTACTCGTTCGCATAAGTTTTATCCAGCATCTTAAAGAAATCGATGAAGTCTCATGATTTATGAGATTCGCAGACGATGCTGTAGATTTTCCTGTTAACAGGTCGATCTCTGCCAGCAAAGAGAAGGTCCCGTGTCTAATGTATTCATAATCGCATCGAACAGAGCCTTTCCCGAGTTTCAAATTTCTGTCTTTATGCTTATTCTCTTCCGCCTGAATGCCAGGTCTTTCGTCGTAAGAGATAAATATTTCTTGATTGACAAGCGTTATTTCCTCTTCCAGACCACCGTATTTCTTCAACAATTGCGTTATCCATTCAACCTTTTTGTAGAGCAATAAAACTTCCTTTGCTTTGGCCTCGAATTCTTTGTCTTTTTTCTCCAAGTAATAACGAATTGTCAAACCTAATAGCCGGATAAAGATCACATTCGATTACTATCCCTCACTTCTTGTCGGAGGTAGAAAAGACAAATCTTTCAAAATAACGATCTCTTAATTGAGTTTACCAATCCACTCAATTGCAACAAAACAAAGTCGAGAAGATGAGGTTTTTATAAATAGAATTAACAAGTTAGACTATAAATAAGGCGTTAACTCCAAATCTTATGAGGAGGCAGATTTGCAGACTTACATGCCTAAGACCAATTGCTTTGAATACAACAAGTTAAACATTAAAATCGTCAATCATTTTCAAAAAATATTTATCCGTAAAAATTCGAATTATTTATTTTCCATGAGAAAAATATAATCCTCTTATTGCTTCAAATACCCCAACAAAAATGAAGACGAGTCCAGCACAAGACTTTAGTTTTGACACCGATGCGATGGAAGCGCTTGCAACTGCTCACGTCCAGTCATTAGTTAATCAGGATTCTCCAAAGACATTAGACAGCTGTTTTCATAAGCATAAGCGCGGACAACTTGCTTTCCCCATCAGCGGCAGCTGTATTTGTTATACGAAAGATAAGGTTTGGACACTTATGCCGGACCAAGCTTTTTGGATGCCTGCAGGCGTTCCTCATCGGATTTTTCATTCTGAAGGAGCTTCCTCCGGTTATCTCTATTTAGACTGCGATACTTGGTCTGGCTTTGATCAGGTGTGTTCTGTCGAGCTTCCTATGTACGCTCTCCATGGATTAATGTACATCGCTGAAAGTGATCAAACGAAGCCTCTGCCAAATCAGAAAGAAAAATTATTAAAACTGATCATAGAAGAAGTGATGAACAGTCATGCCCGTCCTATGTTCGGTCTGGCAGTTCCGAAAGACGAAAGGTTAAAGCACGTAAATTCCTATATTTTGGAGAATTCTTCTGAGAAAGTATCTCTTCAAGATTGGGCCGACTTCTTTCACATAAGCAGTAAGACTTTTAATCGTCTTGTAGTTAAAGAGACGGGAGTTACATTCCAGCAATGGAAGAATCAACTACTCGTCGTGAACGCCATTGAGCTTATGTCTAAGGACAAGAATATCGGCTGGATCGCCTCAGAGCTGGGTTACGGAAGTACAAGCGCCTTTTCTGCAATGTTTAGAAGAGAGATTGGGCTTTCACCGCAAGAATATAGAAAACAAGTATTGGGACGCTGCTAATTCTTCAGAGATGTCTTTTTCTCTTGAAGGGTGTCCTTTTCTCGAAACCTCCGAAAGACTTTAAAAATTAAAATTTTTTCATGCTGAGCATTTCAGCAAATTTTTCTTCAACCCCAATGGAGAAGCTATGTTGATACCTCAAATGAAAAGAAGAAGCCTGCTTACGGGATTGGCATCCCTGTCTGCGACATCTCTTTTCCCATTAAAAGAAGTTGTCGCTGCCGTTAATGCTGCAGCAAATGACATTGAAAAAATCACTTGGTCAGCCTGCACCGTCAACTGCGGAAGCCGCTGTCCGGTTCGTGTCGTCAGTAAAAACGGCCAAGTCATCCGTATCGAAACGGATAACACAGGAAATCCCTGCTCGTGCGCCTTCGGAAAAGATTTCCCCCAAGTCCGCGCCTGTATCAGAGGCCGCTCGATTCGCCAACGTCTCTACTCTGCCGAACGCTTGAAATACCCCATGAAACGCGTCGGTGAACGAGGCGAAGGCAAGTTTGAAAGAATCACGTGGGATCAGGCGTTTGATGAAATCGCCGGAAAATTAAAAGATGTGATTCAAAAATACGGTAACGAAGCTGTATTTATCAACCACGGCTCAGGCAACAACGGCATTGCCATGAACTCGCGCAAGTGCGCCCAGCGATTCTTTAACCTTATCGGAGGAAACTTAAACTTCTTCTCTGATTATTCAGCTGGGCAATTCCAGAACGCTTGGCCGTATCTGATGGGTTCATTTGACCGCTCCGGTTACACAAGTGCCATTATGAGCCAAGACACCAACGTCGGCTCTTATATGGAACAGATTGCCAACGCCAAACTCTATGTCGGTTTCGGTAACAACCCGGCTGTTACTCGTGCCTCCGGCGGAGGCCAAGCCTTTGGCTTTAACTGTTCATTAGAAAAAGGCCGTCCAAAAGTCATCATGATCGACCCGATTTATTCTGATTCGATGATGGGACGAGAAGATGAATGGATACCTATTAACCCGGGTACAGACGCTGCTCTGGTTGAAGGCATTGCCTACGTCTTAATCACAGAGAACTTAATCGATAAGCCGTTCTTGGATAAATACTGCATCGGCTACGACGAAACTACTTTGCCGAAATCAGCTCCCAAGAACTCGGACTACAAGAGCCATATCTTAGGAAAAGGTCCCGACCGCATTGCCAAGACACCCGAATGGGCTTCTAAAGAAACAGGAATTCCTAAAGAAACGATTATTCGTCTTGCTCGAGAGATCGGAACGACAAAACCCTTGTTCGTTGCTCAGGGTTGGGGTCCGCAAAGAAGAGGAAACGGCGACAGCCTTTCTATTGCGATCGCAATGCTTCCGATTCTTACCGGTCAGCTTGGTCTTCCCGGCACAAACAATGGCGCCAGAGAAGCCGATCAAAACGGTTTTGCAGCATCTCTCCCGGTTCCTCCCAATCCTGTCAAAGCTTCAGTTTGCTTGAACGTTTGGCATCGAGCTATTTACGAAGCAGACCAATTAACAGCTAAGCAAGGTTTAGTCAGGGGCTGCGACAAGCTCAAACAGAACATTAAGTTCATGTGGGAGACTCAGGGCAACAACGTTATTAACCAACATACCGGCAGCAACTTAATGGCTAAGCTGCTGAAGGATCCGAAACTGGTTGAATGCTTCGTGGTCGTTGACACTCAAATGACGCCGACCGCGAAGTTTGCAGACTATTTGCTTCCTGATGTCGCAGGCCAGGAAAACAACGACTTCTCCGGCGACTCCTACTCCGTCGGCGGCCACTGCTATCTGATTGCCATGGAAAAAGCAGTCAACCCACAGCACGGCCAGATGAGAAACTGGGACATCATGCGCGAAATGGCTAAGCGTTTCGGCGTAGAAGACAAATACACGGAAGGCAAGACTTATGATCAGTGGCTCATGGAACTGTATGAGAAAACTCGTAAGAATGTTCCTGAGTTACCGGCCTCTTATGCCGACTTCGTTCGCCAAGGCATTGTTAAATACAAAGTTAATGGCGACAGCGGCATTACGATGGAAAACTTCCGTAAAGATCCGGAAAAATATCCGATCAAGACTCCTTCCGGAAAGATTGAGATTTATTCCGAACGTCTTGCCAAGTTAGCAAAAGAACAGGAGCTTCCCAAAGGCCAAGGTCAAGTCATTCTGCCGATTCCTGCCTACATTGTTTGTCAGGAAATGCGAGGACACCAAGATCCTCTTGAGAAGAAATATCCCCTTGAATGCTACGGTTACCACGGTCAAGGGCACGTCCACTCCTCTTATGCCAATCTGCCGTGGATTCAGGAGCTGCAGCCTGACCTCCTGCTGATCAACCCTATCGACGCACAACCCAGAGGTATTAAATCGGGCGATCGCGTTTTAGTCAAGAATGACAGAGGCTCTCTGTTCATCAAAGCAAAAGTTACACCAAGAATTATTCCGGGTGTCGTTGCTCTGCCTCAGGGTTCTTGGTATCAGCCCAATCCGAAATCCGGTGTTGACGAAGGTGCCTGCATGAACACCTTGACGAGCTCTATTGTCTCCCCGATTTCCAAGGGCTCTCCCATGCATACCAACCTCGTTGAAGTAAGTCTTGCTTAAGGAGCTGATATGTCACAGTATGGTTTTTATATTGATTTGGTGAAATGTACCGGCTGCAAGACCTGCGTTATTGCTTGCAAAGATGCACATTCTTTACCGGTCGGAACGAATTACAGAAAAGTCATCGAGTTTGTAGAAGGCGATTGGAAGAAGGATGCCAACGGTGCTTGGTTGCAGGATGTTCGCGGCTATTATGTCCCGGTCGGCTGCAACGAATGCGCTGACCCGGCCTGTGTCAAGGTTTGTCCGACTAAAGCACATTTCAAGCGCGAATCAGACGGACTTGTTTTGATTGACGAGAAGAAGTGCATCGGATGCGGCGCCTGCGCCCAAGCCTGTCCTTACGGTGCACCGGTATTGGATGAAACCGCGCATAAAATGCATAAATGCGATGCGTGCGCTGATCGTCTTGCTCAAGGACTTCTGCCGATTTGCGTTGAAGCTTGCCCGCAGCGTGCTATCGAATTCGGAGAGATTTCGGAGCTCCGCAAGAAGTATGGCGAGAATGCTGACATTGCTCCTCTGCCCTCCAGCAATACGACTAAGCCTTCCCTGGTAATTCGGCTTCCGCTTCACATGAGTAAACAAGCATAAGGTCAGTCTTAGTGACTAACTAGATTAGTCGATTTTGAAGTTTATGTTTGGCTCAGGATTCCGCAATAATGGAATCCTGAGTTTTATTATTTTTAGAGGCCCTTATCGGTCCTCATAATTCAGTCTTAATTATTTTGATTATCTAAATTCTCCATTTTGACGTTAATGAACTAACCATCCTGGCTTCAACTGCCAATATGTTTATTGCGCCGAGCTACGAGAAGAGAATAAACATCTGATTCACAGAGTGAGTGTGTCATGATGAAAATCGAAGACTTGGCGGTTGATAACTGTCATTAAAGCACTAAAAATACGTAATTTACCCCTACGCTATCAAGTTAATCATAGGGCTTTTAAGAGAGACTTACTACTCTACAGGCCTTCCTTAGATTAGAATGGATAAACAGGGTTCGACTGAAAACAGAAAAAATCTGGTCTCGGTTTTGTTATAACATTTTCCCACCTCTCGTGTTAATAGTTTATGACTCAACAAATACAAAAAAATACTAAGAGAATGAAAACAGTAGAGGCTATAGATTTATTCTGTGGTGCTGGTGGGCTTACGTGTGGGTTAAGAGCTTCAGGGGTGAACGTCCTGGCGGGACTGGACGCGGATCCAGCCTGTAGTTATCCATATAGTGCAAACAATAGTTCTCAGTTTTTTTGTAAAGATATAAGAGAGGTTACGGGAGAATTTCTCAATGGACTTTTTTCAGAGAAAACAGTAAAGTTGCTAGCTGGATGCGCGCCATGTCAAACTTTCTCAACCTATAACAGGAAAGCATCTCAGGAGGATAAAAGATGGTGGCTCCTTTTAGAATTTGGCCGGCTGGTAAAGGAGTTACGGCCTGAATTAATAACAATGGAAAATGTTCCAGGACTTGCTAAACAGAACGTTTTCAATGTTTTTCTAACAAATCTACGCTCACTCGGATATTTTGTTAGCTTCCAAATTGTTAGCTGTGAAAGGTACGGCGTCCCGCAAGTAAGAAGACGATTAGTATTGTTAGCTTCTTTGCTGGGCGATGTCCAATTAATCCCTCCTGATGAGTATTCTGCTAAGCCCAAGAATGTCTACGACTCAATCTATGATCTACCACGAATAGCTGCTGGCGAAATTTGCCCTGAAGATGTACTTCATCAAGCTGCAGCTCTGAGCGATCTGAATTTAAAGCGAATACGAAGTTCAAAGCCAGGAGGCAGTTGGAAGGACTGGCCCTCCGACTTAATTTGCGATTGTCACAAAAGGGATTCTGGCGCTACTTATTCAGCTGTCTACGGACGAATGAGATGGAAACATCCTAGTCCTACAATAACAACTCAGTTTTTTTCCTATGGAAGTGGTAGATTCGGACATCCCGAACAAGATAGAGCTCTCTCTCTCAGGGAAGGAGCAATTCTACAAGGGTTTCCTCTAAGTTATGAGTTCGCACCGTCCAACGGTTTAATTAATCGCACAGTGATTGGGAGGCTTATCGGGAATGCAGTCCCTGTGGAACTAGGAAAATTAATCGGCTTAAGTTTTTTTAAACATTTGCAAAAGGTAATGATCAATGGCGAATAACCACTACGAGATGACAGTAGACCTTAATGTATTAAAACATTTGGGAATCAACTTGTACAGTAATGTCTCGGCAGTTTTGACTGAAGTCGTTGCAAACGCCTGGGACGCTGATGCTTCCAACGTGAACATTACAATAAACCGTGATGAAATCATCATTGAAGATGACGGAATTGGAATGTCTGTTGACGATATGAATACTAAATACCTCCGTGTTGGATACTGTAGAAGGGATGGCCTCAGTTCGTCACGCACAAAAAAAGGGCGTCCAGTTATGGGCCGGAAGGGATTGGGAAAACTTTCATTATTTTCCATAGCCAACATCGTAGAGGTCCAATCAATTGTGGAGGGTGGAACCCCACATGGTTGCAGACTCATACTTGAGGATATGGAACAAGCTGTAAAAGAGAAGGGAAAATCATATGAGCCTCACGTTTTGGAAACTTGTAATCTCACAGTTAAGAAAGGAACGAAAATTAGCCTGAAAAGTCTTAATAGGACTAGGCTTACCTTGACAATTGTTGCTTTAAGGAACCGGTTAGCCAGAAGATTTTCGATTATTGGGGAGGATTTTGGTTTTAACGTAACAATTAACAAGACACCAATCACAATAGAAGATAGAAATGACTTAAAGTCATGCGAATTCGTATGGACGTTAGGAGGTTATGAGATCAATGAAAAGTATAAAAGTAAGGTTCAGAAGCCTCTAGAAGGTAATCTTCAAGGTGAAGATTGGAAATGTAATGGTTGGATTGGTACCTCTGCAAAACCAAAGGATCTCGATAAAGAAGGAGATAATTTAAATGGGATTGTCGTAATGGCCAGAGGTAGGCTTTTTCAAGAAAATATCTTAGATAAGATAAACGACGGACGCTTATACACTAAATACATAACTGGTCAAATTCAAGCAGATTTTTTAGATGAGACTGGGGATCAAGATATTGCCACTAGCGATAGACAGAGAATTCAAGAGACAGATCCAAGGTACGTTGCTCTTGTCAAATACATAAAGAGCCGTTTAAATGAAATTGAAGGTGAATGGTCGACTCTTAGGGGGAGACGAGAACTTAAGGCCCTTACTACGAACTCTGACGGCATAAAAAAATGGTTAGACACCTTAAAAGGTGATACAAAAAAATCTGCTGAAAAAATGTTACTCAAGTTGGGAAGCTTGCCTCTTTCTGAGGAGGCTGATCGGACAGCACTCTACCGGCATGGGATTCTTGCCTTTGAACGAATCAGACTGAGAGAAAGATCTTCTGAGCTATCAGAAAGCGTATGTGACCCTGCTAGTCTTCTTAAATTATTAGGTGACAGGGACTCTTTTGAGGCCTCTCTTTACGGTGACATTGTCAATTCCAGATTGGCAGCAATTCATGATTTCCAGAATTTGATAGATACTGATATGCAAGAGAAAGTATTGCAAAAGTACCTTTTTAATCACCTTTGGTTGTTAGACCCAGCATGGGAAAGAGCTACCCAAGTTTCGCCGATTATGGAACAGCGATTAATTCAAGCAGGGATCGTAGTTAACGATGCCTCTGTGAAAGAAAAACTTGGTCGTGTTGATATTGCCTATCGGCTCATTTCTGGGAAGCATGTACTTATAGAACTTAAACGAGCAAATAGGACACTGACCGGAGGGGAGCTTTTTGATCAAGGATCAAAATATGTCTCTGCCCTCAGGAAACTTCTTTTAGCCACTGAAAACGATCAAAATCCAAATATTGAAATTATTTTTGTGCTCGGAAAACGACCTTCTCAATCAAGTAGTACTCTGCCTCAGCTGGATGCCTTGGCCTCTTCAATTTCTTCTGGAAGTAGGATCGTGTATTATGATAGCCTCATTAAGAGTGCCCAGCAAGCTTATAGCGATTATTTAGCAGCAGAAAAGCGAGTCAACAAAATAGAAGAGATACTTAAAAAATTGTAATCAGGATTTCGTTCCGATCTTTTTTAAGTAAGTTGCGTGTTAGAGGACAGATAAATCTCTGCCTTCCGGATCTTTCTTGAGTTGCTTGGCGTTAGCAACAAATTTCCTCAAAATCTGAAAAACTAAAAGCCAATAACGAACTATTTCTAGGGAGTTTTTATGTCTCAAGCTGCCAAATGGAAGTCTTTTCCCGTTTTCAATACCTAAACAACAAGGCGGAGGCCTTAAGCCCAGCCAGTTCTAGTATCTACGATTTTTTGATTTCTTAACTGTAGATGTCTTATAGGTTCATATCTTAATTTAACCGCATGATCAATACTGTCTCCAAGGAACACGAACGGAGACAGATTATGGATATCAACTGGTTCAGATACATTGAGATCGCCCGAGCACAGGACTTGGGGAGCGCCGAAGTAGCGCGACTGATTCGAACCGAGACTCGCCGCAAAGTCAACATCTCCGAAGTTAAGCGGCGCCTATCCGTTTCGGAGTCAGCGGTAGCCCAAATTCGACAGCCTAATTCTTTGGACGTAAATGTCTTATGCCCTAAATTCTTTTTAAAAGGGCATGCCTAAGCACCGGCGGAGTCGGTGCGGCTCCGGTCCTATTAACGAGCACCGGAGTTTTTATTATCGTTGGCTATTTTGACGGGTTAAAGATGGAGTCCAGCCAGGGCTTCATATCAAAGTCCTTGGTCAGGTTCTCCGGTAGATACGGATTGTTGGCTTCGTCAGCTCCCATTTTGTCAGGTAATCGGATAGAGAACTTGTTTTGTTTACATCCCGTCTCTTTCCACAGCTGAGTAATGCCTTTAGCGGTAATGTGTTTGAACAGTGCCCGGCTGTAGTCTTGAAGCCAACGGAACGTATCTACGCCATTTTCCCTTAGGGTTGCGTCAATGGACAGAGCGATACACATTGCTTCCATGTACTGGGGAGAGTGTTTATGCCGGCTGTTTTTACGCAGGATGGTAACGCCGCGTATCGCCCGTTCAACTTTGTTCGTACAAGGCGGTATCTCAGGATTTTCTAAGAAGGTCTTAAAGTCCTCTCGGGCATTAAGGTAATAAACACACGGCTTGGCAGCGGGATGATCCTTTGCTTTTTCCCAGACAGATCCCTTTTGCTTGAGCAGCCCCTCGCTTGCCTTCATCATCATCCGGTCAAGACATTTCATCAGCTTGGCCTGAGCCAGCCTGGCTTTTTCCGAGCTGATAAGCCCATCATTTTTCTGGGTTTCAAGAAGATCGAGTTGATTGCCCTTAATGCGGCGTGCAGCTTCATGCCTTCGGTGTCGGCTTTGAGCAGTTTTTCAAGCTGCTGCATAAGGAACTCTTCCGGTTTATCGAGAAGCTTCTTGAAGAGATCCAAGGGTAGAACGACCTTCAGGATCTCCCGCCGCAGATGAACCAAGCAGGATTGATGACGAACATGATCGAGGATCGATTTATCCTGATTTCTGCTTTTAAGTATT